>Ga0228649_1000241_pt1 | contig 24423 bp, 22 predicted proteins | sample 61DmetaG_FD_190074 | JGI IMG/M metagenome (GOLD analysis project Ga0228649, IMG submission 190074) | Seawater microbial communities from Monterey Bay, California, United States - 61D | ecosystem: Environmental > Aquatic > Marine > Coastal | place: USA: California | collected 2016-10-31 | reverse complement strand
AAAAAATAATAGTTAAGTAATCTTACTTCGGTTAATCTGTATAAAAGGGTCGCTAGCTCAACTGGCAGAGCATCGGACTCTTAATCCGCAGGTTCGGGGTTCAAGTCCCCGGCGACCCACGCGACATTTTAGCGGATGTGGCGGAACTGGTAGACGCGCTGGATTTAGGATCCAGTGAGCTTTGCTCGTGGAGGTTCGAGTCCTCTCATCCGCACAGATTTTTAAGTTGAATTAAGCTTCAACCACAAGTTCGGTAGAACTAGCTGTGGCATATACTTTTCCATCTTTGTCAGCAAGTGACCCCTTAACAAAAATAACTTTTCTACCTACTTTTTCGATAATCGCCGAAGCAGTTACTTCACCGGTTTTTATAGTCATTGGTCTTAAATAATTTACTCTGATATCCGTTGTCATTGTTAGAAATCCTTTATCAACCTGACAGTTTGCTGAAATACTATTGCAAGAATCTAATAAAGTAGCAGCTAGCCCTCCGTGTACTGTGCCTAGAGGGTTGTAATGAAATTCTTGAGGTGTAATAGTAAAGGTTACTTGCCCTTTATCATCAATATCTATCTCAGAAAAACCCATTAACGCACCTATTGGAACATTTTCCATAGGTAGGTCTCTAAAAAATTCCATTCTTTGGAAACGGTCGAGACTTATTAATTTTTGAACAGCATCTTGGGGTAAATTCCAGCTAAATGTTCTTTCACTCATCGTCGGAATCTATCGCTCTCGATTGTAGCTCAGAGACTATGTCAGCATTAGCCAATGTAGTAACATCGCCTAGTTTTCTCTCCTCTGAAATATCTTTGAGAAGCCTACGCATAATTTTACCACTTCGAGTTTTTGGTAAGTCTGCGGTTATCACGATACTTTTTGGTTTAGCTATCGGTCCAATTTTATCACTTACATGTTGCCTTAATTCCGAGATTAAATTTTCATCACCTTGATCAGTTCCTATTAAAGAAACAAATGCTGCAATCGCTTCGCCTGATATCTCATCAGATCTTCCAATTACAGCAGCCTCAGCTACTGCTTCATGTGAGACTAAAGCACTCTCAACCTCAGCTGTTGAAATTCTATGTCCTGAAATATTCATAACGTCGTCTACTCTGCCTAAAAGCCATACATAGCCTTCATCATCATATTTTGCTCCATCGCCAGCAAAATATAGACCTTCATGTTGCGACCAATAAGTATCAATATATCTCTGATCATCCCCATACACTGTTCTTAACATTGATGGCCATGGTGATTTAATAGCCAAATAACCACCTTCTCCTTTACCAACTTCATTTCCTTTTTCATCTATGATGGCAGACTCTATTCCTGGAAGAGGTCCACATGCAGACCCAGGCTTAGTATCGGTTATTCCTGGTAATGGTGAAATCATAATGGAACCAGTCTCCGTTTGCCACCAGGTATCAACAATAGCGCATTGCTCGTTACCTATATTTTCGTGATACCACATCCATGCCTCAGGATTAATTGGCTCACCAACTGTACCTAAAAGTCTCAGTGATGATAGGTCATGAGCTTGTGGATGTTCTACTCCCCATTTCATAAATGCCCTAATAGCGGTTGGTGCTGTGTAGAAAATATTTACCTTATACTTTTCAATTATATTCCATAATCTTTTCTCATCTGGAGCATTAGGAGCTCCCTCGTACATCACACTTGTAGTTTTGTTTGCAAGGGGTCCATAAACAATATAACTATGGCCTGTAACCCAACCACAATCAGCAGCACACCAATAAATATCGTCATCTTTAATGTCAAAAACTTCATGGTGAGTCGTTGTAACTCCAGTTAGATATCCTGCCTGGGTGTGAACTATTCCTTTCGGTTTCGCTGTAGTGCCGGATGTGTAAAGAATGTAAAGCATATCTTCAGCATTCATTACTTCAGGTTCGCATTCTGATGATTCATTTTTTGTAATGTCTTCGTACCAGTGATCTCTACCTTCAACCATTGAGATTTCTTGATTGGTTCTTTTCACTACAATTACATTTTCTATGTATTCAGTCAGTAAAAGAGATCCGTCAACATTTTCTTTTAGAGGTACAATATCTCCCCTTCTCCAGGCACCATCAGCAGTAATGACTAATTTAGCTTGTGCATCGTTAATTCTATCAGCTAAAGCTTCTGACGAAAAGCCTCCGAAAACAACTGAATGGACTGCTCCTATTCTTGCACAAGCTAGCATTGCTACAACTATTTCAGGAGTCATGCCTAGATAGATTGCTACCCTATCACCCTTTCCAACATTTAATTTTTTGAGTGCGTTTGATAGTCTGCAAACTCTTTCATAAAGATCTTGATAAGTAATTTCCTGAGTATCTCCAGGCTCCCCCTCCCAGTAAAATGCTACTCTGTCAGCATCAGTTTCAAGATGTCTGTCCAAACAGTTATATGAAAGGTTCAGCTCTCCATCTTTGAACCATTTGTAAAAAGGTGCATTTGAATCATCTAAAACTTCTGTCGGTTCTTTGTACCACGTAATACGCTCAAGGGCTTGTTTCTTCCAAAACTCTATACGGTCTTCATTTGCTTCTGTAAACCAATCACTTGTAGCATTTGCATTGTTAACAAGATTTTCAGAGGGGCTAAATTTTCTATTTTCTTCTAATAGGTTTTCTATTTTTTCATTCATAGGAATACTCCTTTTTTATAAGTATAAATAAAAAAATTAGAAAATATCTAATTAGCTTGTCATAAAATAATAATTAAATCCATCACAAAGTGCATTCCATGAGGCATTGATAATATTTTCATGGACACCTATAGTGCTCCAGTTTTTAGTTGTATCTGTAAATTCAATTAAGACCCTCGTTTTTGCTTCGGTACCATCAGAAGAATCAATAATTCTTACTTTATAATCAACAAGTTTGATGGTTGTAACATTTGGGTAATCAGCCTCTAATGCTGCTACAAGAGCCTTACTTAGAGCGTCTACAGGGCCGACTCCCTCACCAGTTGTGACATATCTATTTTCATTGACAATTAATTTTGTTACAGCTTCTGAAATAACATTTTCCGAATTGCGCCTTTCTGAAAATACACGAAAACTCTCAAAACTAAAAAACCCTGGAACTACATTTTTTACTTTATTCATAAGTAAAAATAAAGATGCATCTGCGGCCTCAAATTGATATCCAGCATGTTCTAAATTCTGTACATGATTAATTAATTCTTTCGCATCATCATTTGAAAACTCTAAACCAAACTCATTTGCTTTAGTAATTACACTTGCCCTACCAGCTAGCTCTGAGACCGTAGTTCTTGTATAGTTGCCTACAGCAGAAGAGTCAATGTGTTCGTATAGTGAACTATCTTTAGCCATACCGGAAGCATGCAATCCAGCTTTGTGAGTGAAAGCAGCTGAACCAACATATGGCTGTCTAGAATCAATGGTAACATTGACTAGTTCAGCAATGTGATTTGCTATAGGTGTTAGCTTTTTTAAAGATTCTAAATTTATTGTTTCATGATCCATTTTTAAAGATAAGTTTGGTACAAGAGTACAAAGATCCGCATTTCCAGTTCTCTCTCCATAGCCATTCATGGTCCCTTGAACATGGTTGACTCCCAAATTGACTGCTGCCATGGAATTTGTAACTGCACATCCATTATCATTTTGAAAATGTACACCAAACTTTTGGCCTTCATACCTTGGCAATATTTCGGTTAATATTGCAGTGACTTCTGACGGTAACGTTCCTCCATTTGTGTCGCAAAATATGAAGCAATCTACGCCAGCAGCAATAACTGCATCCATTATTTCAAGACTTGTTTTGGAGTCTTCTTTATATCCATCAAAAAAATGTTCAGCATCAAAAAATACTTTTTTACCTTTTGAGCCAAGATGTTCAATTGTGTCAACAGCCATTTCTATAGCACTTTTAACATCAGTTTGAATTGCTTTTGTAATATGTAAATTTGATGATTTTCCTACAATACAGACATATTCTGTTCCAGAGTCAATGAGTGCCTGGACTTGTGGATCCTCATCAACTTTTGAATTTAGTTTTCTTGTAGATCCAAAACTTACTAGTTTTGCATTTTTAAGTTTAAGTTCAGTTTTCGCCCTATCAAAAAATTCTTCTTCTTTGGGTGAAGCACCCGGCCAGCCACCCTCTATAAAGTCTACACCTAGTTCATCAAGCAATTCTGCAATAGCAAGCTTGTCCTTCACAGAAGGTGATATCCCTTCCTGCTGAAAGCCATCTCTCAAAGTTGTATCAAATATATCTATTTTCATATCTAAAAAAAAACCCCTGCCATGCAAGGGTAACAACGATACGTTCGTTGTCCTTAATTAATAATTATGATATTCATCATGTATCAATATTACTTATTTCTATTCCGTTGTCTAGCAATTATATAGCCAAGTAGTAAGAGGGAAAATAATAAACCAACAACATAAACTTGTGTCAACTCTTGTGTATTTGATGACATCAGGAAGGTTTGCTCAAGTAAACCTGAATGTTGAAATATTATTTTATTATCTACAATATTTTCAATGTTTGGTTCTGTTACTCTTCCCGGAAGCTGAATGCTTAAGCTACCAGAATAAATATTTTCTATTCCTTCTATCTCTTCATCTGCACCATTAAGTATTTTTGCAAAAGAACCTGAGATACTTCTTTTATTTCCATCAGACGATATTGAAATATTAGATAAAGGGAGTAGTAGCAGTTCAGTATTCTCATTTTCACGTAGGATTTCTAATTGATTCTCGAACTCTTCAATATTTTGAAAATTATTTCTGATTAAGATACCCAATTTTTCATTATCCTCATAAATAGTTGAGCCAAAACCATCTGGCATAGCTGTAAGTATGGCATTTAAACCACCAATAGAAGTTTGGCCTGTCTCTACTGCATATAGCTGTGCTTCTTGGTCAAGAAGAATAGCTATTCTGTAATCTCCAGAATTATCATCATTAAGTTCTATTTCCATCGTCCAAGTTGCTTCACATGCTGAGAAGAATAAAAATAAAAATACTATGAGAAGATTCTTAGATTTTTTCATTTAGAATTCCAATCATTTTATTTGTAGCAATCTTGCGGTGACTAATACTATTTTTCTCCTCTGAAGATAATTCAGCAAGAGTTTTACCCTTATTTTCAAATATAGAATCATATCCAAATCCATTTGTACCTCTAGGTTTTTTAGTAATCAGACCTTCAAGGATTCCGTCTGTAGAAATTTCTGTTACGCCATCATAGAAATATAAGACTGTTTGAAAGTATGCACTTCTATCCTCTTCTTCGATGAGGTTTGCCAACAGCTTGTCAATATTTTGAAGATCGGTTGCATTCTCTCCTGCGTACCTTTTTGAATGAAGGCCAGGCATCCCATCAAGTGAATTTACAAATAAACCAGAATCGTCAGAAATTACAGGAACCTGATAATGATCATAAATTTCATGTGCTTTTTTTTGAGCATTTTCTAAAATTGTATTTTTATCCTCCACAACATCTAATAAATCTTCTTTGTAGATAGCTTGATGGAAGTTACCAGTATCTTTTAATATTCTAGAAATTTCCCTATGCTTATTTATATTTTTAGTTGCAAGAAGTATATTCATTAGTTTTTTTGAAGAGTTATTATTTTTTCTATTTCTGGTTTCGTTATTTCAAATAACTTATCAAGATCTTCTTTGGAGAATGGTTTCTTTTCAGCAGTTCCTTGGATTTCTAGAATTTCAAAATTATCATTTAATACTATATTTAAATCTACTTGCGCGTTCGAATCATTTTTATAATCAAGATCAACTACGTACTCACCTTCAACAATTCCCACGGATAAAGCTGCAACATGGTTCATCAAAGGATTTTGATTCATTTTTCCATTTTCAACTAATTTATTAAATGACTCGTTTAATGCTATCCATGAACCGTTAATTGAAGCTGTTCTTGTCCCACCATCTGCTTCTAAGACATCACAATCCACTGTTACTGAATAACCATTTAATAATTTCAAATTACAAACTGCTCTTAATGACCTTCCAATCAATCTAGAGATTTCTTTAGATCTTCCACCTTCATAAGATTTTCTAGGAACCCTGCTGCCCGATGAACCAGGGAGCATACTGTACTCAGCAGTTACCCATCCAGAATCTCCATTCTCAAGCCATCTTGGTAACCTGTCCGAAATTGATACAGTTATCAAAACTTTTGTATTTCCAGACTCGTAAAGTACAGATGTATTTTTAGAATTTATAAAATCTTTTGTTATTTTTATTTCCCTCATATTACGGTGAAAGCCTTTCTATTTTCCATTTATTATCTAATAAAGAATAAGAGAACCTATCGTGGGTCCTGTTATCTCTTCCTTGCCAAAATTCCCAGTAAACTATTTTTATACTAAACCCACCCCAGTTATCTGGTCTTTTGATTTCTTTATTTTTATATTTGATTTCTAATTCAGCTATCTTTTCTTCAATCTCATCTCTCCCCTGTATTTTTTGGCTTTGATTTGAAACAATAGCACTCAGCTGACCACCTCTAGGCCTTGAATTGAAGTAATCATCAGATACTTCTGGTGAAGCTTTTTTACAAACGCCTTCAAACCTAATTTGTCTATGAATCTCCGGCCAATAAAATACGCCAGAAATATTGGGATTATTAAAGATTTCTTTCGCTTTAGGGCTCTCGTAATGGCTATGAAAGATTATTTCCTCCTCTACGAGATCTTTGAATAAAACATATCTAGATCGTGGCTTATTCTCATCTGTTACTGTAGAAATTGCCATTGCATTCGGCTCATTTGCTTCAATTTTTATAGCTTCATCTAACCATTTTTTAAACTGATTAATCGGATTTTCGGAAAGTTCATTCACATCAAGCTCTTTATTTCCATATTCTTTTCTGAGAGACGCTAAAGTACTTGAAATTTTTTCCATTAACTAGATTTTATATAATTTAAGGCCGATCCAGCTTTGAACCATGTTATCTGTTCGTCGGACAGGGAGTGATTGGTTGCAATAGCTAAAATTTTGCCATCAGATTTTTCAATATTTACAATCACCTGCTTTTCAGGCTCTATGTTGGAAGGATTTTCAATTGTTAACTTGTCATCCTGTTCAATTAATTCATAATCATCTTTATTGTCGAATGTTAAAGGTAGTATTCCCTGTTTTTTTAAATTTGCTTCATGAATTCTTGCAAAGCTTTTTACAAGGACTACTTTGCAACCTCGAAACCTAGGTTCCATAGCTGCATGTTCTCGAGAAGAACCTTCACCATAGTTTTCATCTCCAATTGCTATCCAGTTGACAGCGTTTTCATGATAACTTTTTGCCAAATCTGGTAGAGACATAATTTCATTGGTTAATAGATTATTTCCCATTCCTGAATCTGTTGTATAGGAATTATTGACACCAATGAATAAATTTTGAGATATATTTTCTAGGTGGCCTCTAAACTGCAGCCATTTACCAGCTGGCGAGATATGATCTGTTGTACATTTTCCATTTGCTTTCATCAACACGGTTAAAGAGTCATAGTTATTTTTATTAAATTTTTCAAACGGCTTTAATACTTGCAACCTAGATGAGTTGGGATCAATAATTACTTCAATACCCTCAGTAGATTCCGAAGGTTGAATAAATCCCTCAAGAGTTTGTTCAAACCCCTCTGAAGGAAGTTCATCTGCAACAGGAGGGGTTAATTTTACCTCTTCCCCATTCTCGTTGATAAGAGTTTCAGATAAAAAGTCAAAATCAAGAGAACCTCCTAAGGCAAGTCCAATAACACTTTCAGGTGATCCAATGAAAGATAAAGTTTCTGCATTGCCATCATTGCGAGCTGGAAAGTTCCTATTGTAAGAAGATACAATTGAGTTGCTCTCTCCTTCTTTGATATCATCCCTTTTCCACTGCCCGATACAAGGTCCACAAGCATTTGCAAGTACTGTCGCACCAATTGCTTCCAAATCTTTTAAATAACCATCTCTTTCAATTGTTGCTCTAGTTTGTTCTGATCCAGGAGTGACCATCAAAGGAACTTTTGATTTAAGTCCTTTTTTTGCAGCTTCGCGTGCAATAAATGCTGCTCTACCAATATCTTCATAAGATGAATTTGTACACGAACCGATTAATGCACTGGATATAGCGATTGGATATTCATTCTTGAGTGCATCCTCTTTTAACTTTGAGACCGGTCTTGCTAAATCTGGTGTGTGAGGACCTACTATATGTGGCTCTAATAAATCAAGATTAATCTCTATAACTTGATCAAAATATTTTTCTGGAGACTCCAATACTTCCTCATCAGCAGTAAGAATATCCATATTCTCTGCAGCTAAGTTAGCTAAATCTTCTCTATCTGTAGCGATTAAGTAGTCTTTACCTTTTTCATCAAAAGGGAATACTGAACATGTTGCTCCAATCTCAGCTCCCATGTTTGTAATTGTTGCTTTACCAGTAGTGGATATAGTTTTTGTTCCTTCTCCAAAATATTCGACAATTGCGTTTGTCCCACCTTTTACAGTTAATATTTCGGCAACTTTTAAAATTATGTCTTTTGGAGCGGTCCATCCACTTATTGAGCCTGTAAGTTTTATACCAATTAACTTTGGTATTTTTGTATTAAAGGGCATGCCCGCCATAACATCAACAGCATCAGCTCCACCGACACCTATAGCTATCATTCCTATTCCACCTGCATTTGGAGTGTGACTGTCAGTACCAATCATCATTCCACCTGGAAAGGCATATTGCTCCAAGACAACTTGGTGAATAATTCCAGCTCCTGGTCCCCAGAAACCGATGCCATATTTTTCAGATGATGACCTCAAAAAATCAAAAACTTCTTTATGGGTTTTATTGGCCACCTGTAGGTCATTATTAGCACCTTCATAGGCTTGGATTAGGTGGTCGCAATGCACTGTTGTAGGAACAGCTGTTTTAGGTAGCTCCGCTTGCATAAATTGAAGAATAGCCATTTGTGCTGTCGCATCTTGCATAGCTACCCTGTCAGGAAGGAAATCTCCAAAATCTTCGCCTTTGTTTAAAGAAATAGTTGTGACGTCCTTAGCGTGACCAAAGAGTAACTTCTCAGCGAGAGTAAGTGGAGCACTTTTTCTCTCTCTAAGAATTTCAATGTTATTTATTATTTTCTTATAAGCATTTGAAACTAGTTCAACTTGGGTTCTAGATAAATCCATATTGATGATTATATTATTGATTTCATCTAAAGATGGGGTTATCTAAATTCAAGACAAGTTTTTTGAAAATCACAAAAATTACACCAATCACCTTCTGAAAATCCAGGTTGTAAGGCATCACTCGGGTCCCATTGGCCTATAGTTTTAGCAATTGAATCAAACTTTTTCTTTAAAGCTTCAATCTGGTCGTCTGTAAATCTCCTTTCAACAATTTTTTCTTCTTTATCACTTACATAAATATGAAGGACAACTACTTCTTTTTCCTTTGTTTGAATAAATGCACCTAATGCATAGAGCTCTGCTTCAGCTGAATGTTGAGGAAGCTGTGCCCCAGTTTTTAGTTCTACAACTAGAGGAGCTCCATCCAGTCTGCCAACTAGATCAGCAGAACCCATAAATGTTGCAGCAATTTTACCCTCATAGACTTTATGACTTTTATTTTGAACTATTGCATCCGTTATTGCAGTAAAACCAAGAACTCTTTCTCTTGCTGTTATTTCAAGATTATTGAAATCCTTAATTTGATTTAAGAGTTGTTCATATTTCTTAATTACTTCTATTGCAACTTCTCCATCTTCTTCTTTAAGCAAATTTTTCAATCTTTCTATTTCTCCTGATTTTTGATAATCTTTAGTGTTTAAAAGCATCATTCCAGAGAATTTATGAAAACTAATTCCAACTTTCATTGGGAATGGATCGGACTCTTTTTCTTCTTTTGGAATGCCGTATTGTGTTTTCCATGCGAACTGTCTCTCACAATTATCTTTATTTAATAAGTTAGTTTTAGAAATAACAATTCCTCTATAACTTTTCTTAGTTCCCTCTCCATTGATACTGGGATATTCTCCGCATGAAGATGATCTCTCGCAAAGGGTACAATGATTCCCTGGTATAAGCTTTATGTTTTCATTGATAAAACCTTCAAGCAACAAAAAATTATCATCTATTACCTCATCGGCATTTTCTATACTGCTAATTTCAAGTAAATCGTTGTTGTAAAGATCTGCAACATAAAAGGTTTCATTTTCTAAACGTGTTTTTAAAATTATTGCTTTGTCTAAATCACTAACTCCCTTCTTACCAGTTTTTAACTTTACATACTCTGTAGAGACTTCATCTTCAAATTCAAATTGTGTGTGAGCATTGATAAAAACTTCCTCATCATTTATAAATTTAGAAATACTACTGCTGGGAAAATCTGCATTCAGGTCTGCAGTATTTTTATGATATATATTTCTAAACTGCGAAAATAATTCTGAAGAAATTTTTTGCTGTAACTTGTCAAAATATTTGAAGTTGTTTTCTTCTGCTTGATTGATTGCAACTTCATCTGGAGCCTGATTTACTAACCAGTCTATAATCGCATCATTAATACTTTTCCACCTTTGTAAGTTGGAATTTGGAGTATATGTTGTGTTAAATTTCTTATATTCGGATCCAGGACATTGTGCTATTTTATTAACTTTTGTAGTAGAAAAACTTAATGGCTTTTCGCTCATATATTAAAGATACTAAAAGGCATCTAAACTTTGAGTAATTAAAAAATATATTTTAAACATTTTTAAACAACAAAAACACTTACAATACCTTTACAAAGTGAAGTAGATGTTTACTAAACTTTGAGGAAAAGAGGATTCGTTAGATTTATAAAGATCTGACAAAAGAATTCTCTTTTCTGTTTCAAGTGAAAAATTTAAAAAGACCATGATTATCTAGACTTCTATCTTTAATAATTACTAAAATTACAGGGTGAATAGAAGAATAAGTAAAAGTTTTAAAACAATTTTTAAAAGTTTATATCCAAACTTTAGTGAAAGTGAGATAGAAAACTCCGAAGAATATTTTTTCTTTATATTAAGTAATTATCCTGATAAGTCTGAAATCATACAGTTAAAAGCTTTATTTTTTATATTTTCTTTCAAAGTAAGAACATTACTAATAAGAGATCAAAATATAGCTAATTTAATAAATAAATTACAAAGTTCTAATGTAGAAACTCTAAGAAAACTTGGTTTTAGCATTACTGCACTTTTTGGCTTGAGCACTGCTCGTTCACTCAGTGGAGAAGGTTCTGTATATAAATATCTAGATTATCCAGTTTATAAAAATTCAAAGATAAAAAAAAGAGAAAACTCTATTCCAAAAAATCTTGAGGTTGCAGTAATTGGCAGTGGTGCAGGTGGAGGCATTGCAGCTAATTTATTAAATCAAAAATATGAAGTAGGTATATTTGATAAAGGCCATTTCCCAAATGGTGAAACAAATAATGAAACTTTTGGGTATCACAACTTCTATGAAACAAATGCAATTCAACAAACTCGAGGATACAAAGTTCAGCTTTTAGCCGGAATGGGTATTGGTGGAGGTACGAGTATTAACTGGACTACATCTCTTAGGACTCCTGACAATATCTTAAGTGAATGGGATGCTCTTACCCAACAGAATAATTACTTTAATTCGGATTCATTTAATAAAAGCCTGGACTATATATGCCAAAACCTAAATGTCGATGAGACAAATAATAAAATTCCTCAAAAAGAAATCAAATTGGCGCAGGGTCTAGAGCTTAATAAAACCAGTTACAAAATAATTCCCAGAAATACTAAAAATAATGATTGTCTTGAATCTGGATTTAGTACGTTTGGACATTCTGATGACACTATAAATTCATCCTATAAATCTTGGTTTTCAAAAGATAAATTTAATGAAGATAATATATACAGTAACACCCAGGTAAAAAGCCTCGCCATATCAAATGGCAAAGCAACTCATATTAATGTTGAGCACAATGGGCAATCTTACTCAGTAGCAGTTGAAAAAGTAATACTAGCTTCAGGTTCTTTAAATACCCCAAAAATATTACTGAATAGTGGTTATAAAAATAAACATCTAGGTCAACATTTAAAGCTACACCCTGTTTCTGGAGTTGCTGGAAAGTTTTCTGAGTTACAAAATCCATGGGCAGGGAGCATGCAGGGTATTTATTCAGATGATAATTTATTTAGGAAAGATAACTATGGATACCTCCTTGAGGGTTTGCCAATGCATCCAAGTCTTTTCTTTCCTTTCTTTCCAAACAATCAAGATAATTTTGCAGACTTTATCTCAAGTTATAATTATTGGTCAGGCTCAATTGTATTAACCTCTGATACAAGTTCTGGGTCAATTATTAACAAAAACCCTCAACATTTATGGAAATACAACTTAAATAATTTTGATCATGGAAATTTATTACATGGAATAGAAAACCTAGTTAAAGCAAACTTTTTAGCTGGTGCGGAAGAGATAATGGTTGCAACATCTCCAACTATGCATTGGAAAAGAGAATCAAATGAAGATATTGAAAGCTTTATAGGCAAAGTTAGGAAAGTTAGAAATGAGCCATTTCGAATACTCCTAGGTTCAGCTCATCAAATGGGAACAGCAAGAATACATCCAAATCCCTCTGAAGGTGTTGTTGACTTAAATGGAAAAGTACATGGACTCGAAAATGTTTATATAACTGACTCCTCAACGTTTCCAAGATGTTCTGGAGTCAATCCTATGATTACCATCCAAGCAATGAGTCATTTCTTAGCAAGTAAAATTTGAGTTAAGGATAATTCTTTTCTGGTGCAAAATGTTTAAATGCATTTTCACCTAAATCAATAAAAAGAGCTCTCGACTCTACATGAATGTTATCTTTAGTTCTGATGACCGATTCTGTTGATATTTTTTTTCCATCGATATCTTTCACCCATGCAAATAATTCATATTCTTGCTCAACTGGGACTGGGGTAATAAAGTTTACTTCTAAATTTGCTGTTACACACATTCTATTGTGAAGGACTGTTGCGTATCCCATTAAATCATCAAGTGCAGCCGATAAAATTCCACCGTGTACTAAACCAGGTCCACCCGCAAAACGATCTTCAAAAATGTAGTTAGCATATACAAAATTATTTTTTACGATAGGCTTCATTCTCATACTTTGTGGATTTTTACTGCCACTTACAAATGAAGAGTCAGGATAAATATCTTGAAGTAGCATACCTTCTTCCCAAACTGTTTTACTGGGAAGAGGTAAAGATTTTCCTGTGATATATTTATATTCCATAGGAATAACTTACTATGTTAGTAATTCTTTCTTTAGATTTTATTAACAACCTAATTTTTTAATTAAGTATTTTATTAAGCACTAACCAGCTTCTTGGAGGTACTCCTCCTGCTGATTATTATTTTCATTTGTAAAACTAGAACCAACTAGTGAATTCTGAAGTAAAGTAGTTCTCCTAACTTGAAAAGAAGTGTAAGCGTATAGACCAAAAAGAAGATCGAGAAATAGATGCAAAACAAATAATGAGACTGATAGGGTTTGTATTGAAACAAAAAATGTGGAAACTGCAAGAAGTCCTATTGATAGAAAACCTTTGCGCTGTTTATTAACCATATAATCATATTCTGGTGATAGTGAAAAAATAGGTTTTTTGGAGTCTTTTAGTTCAGGCACTAAAACTGCCATCGATAACGATAATAATAAACTAATTAACACAAATGTTGAACTCATTGCCCTGCCTCAACTTTCTGATTTCATACTACAGAAAAAAATATTTTTATTCATCGCTTTAGAATTTATTTTCATTTCCTTTCAGTAGTCTTTCTATGTTTGATCGATGTTGAAAAATGATAATTAAAATCATTAGAACTGTACCTATTTGAACTGATGTATTATTTGTATCTGTAATAACGAAATATCCGGAAATAATAATTGTGAACAAGCTTGCAAGTGCTGAAATTCGAAAAAATTTTGCGATCACTACAAAACTTGACAAGAGAATTAAAAAAATTATAAATTTAAAACTCTCGGTATATTTTGTTGATGGAAAAAGTATCAGATATCCTAAATATGAGCCTAAAAATGTTGCCACTCCCTTTCCACCCCTAAACTTGTGGTATATCGGAAAGCAGTGCCCCAGAACACTGGCTAATCCAAACATGAATGGATTTACAGATTCAACAAAGAAAATACCTAAGGCTATGCTAATTATTCCTTTTAACATGTCTCCAGCCAAAACACCTGCTGCATATTTTTTACCGAGAACTCTAAGTGCATTTGATGATCCAGGATTACCGCTACCTACATTTTTAATGTCTATGCCCTTATATTTACTGATTATTATTGCAAAATTTACTGATCCTAAAAGGTAACTTATAGACAAAACTATATAAATCATATATTAATTGTACTTAATAATTTGAAGAGTGTTTTAAAGAAAGTAAACGATAAAATAAATAAAGAAAATGATATTTAAAAAAAATTATGCTTCAAAATAACTGTAAATCTAAAGTTAGATATGAAACAGAAATTGAAGCACGAAGAAATAGAGGTTGGCTCGAAACTGAAAATAAGCAAAAATATAGTGTTTATCGATGTTCAAGCTGCAGTGGCTGGCATTTAGCTAGTATTAAATAAGATATGTACGAATATATTGCAGGATTATTACAAGGAATTACAGAATTTCTACCTGTGTCTTCAAGTGGTCATCTAGTGATTCTTTCAACGTTAAACGAATCACTAAACCTAGATACTTATGACATAGCTTTTTTACATGTTGGAACTCTTTTGTCAATCATTATCTACTACAGAGTAAGAATTCTTGATATATTTTCTGATAAAGAAAGTTTTACAACTTCTTTAAAAGTAATTTCCGTAGCTTTAATACCTGCAGTAGCCGTTGGGCTTTTCTCACCGTTGCAGGATATTATTGATTCGAATAAGAACATTCTTCAAATTACAGGTGCAGCTTATTTAATATTTTCAATTATTTTATTATTTTCAAGCAAAATAAAAGATGACAGTAATATAAATTTTCATGAAATCTCATTGAGTCAGTCTTTTATTATTGGCCTAGCTCAAGCATTTGCCCTTATCCCTGGCGTATCGAGATCGGGAATAACTTTATTAACTGGGATGTATCTAGGAATAAAAAAAACTGAAGCAATATACTTTTCGCTACTACTAGGAATTCCAACAATTTTTGGGGCCTGGCTTCTTACTTTTGCAGAGTCATCTTTTAATCTTAATTCAGCGATGTTAGGGCCAACTATTGTTGCATTTATTTCTGGACTTTTTGCTATTAAGATTCTTGTAAATATTACTGTTAACGCAAAGCTGCAATATTTTGGATTGTATTGCTTTTTATTATCAGTATTTTGTTTTATTAATTAATTTTTAAATTAATAGGCTTTTTCTTGGGAGCAATATTATCAATTTTGTCAGAAAATTCTAAAATATCTTTAAAAATTTTATGTGAAGTAATATCTTGTAATCTACCCATCTCACAGTAACTAGCGATTAATTTATCAAGTGGAATCTGCCCTACTAAAGGTACGTCTAATTTTTCAGATAGAGTTGCTCCTCCCCCCTCACCGAATGGATGAATAATTGAATCCTCAATTTTCATATAAGACATGTTTTCAATTACCCCAATAATGCTGGAGTTAACTTTTTTTGACATTATCCCAGCTCTCTCTGCGACCAGCGTTGCATTTGATTGTGGTGTTGTGACTATAATCGTCTCAAAAAAAGTAAGCAGCTGTGAAAGTGAAATGGAGACATCACCAGTTCCTGGAGGCATGTCTATTAATAAAATATCAATATCTTCCCAAATTACTTCAAAAAGAAATTGCTCTATTGCCTTATGTAACATTGGCCCTCGCCAAATTACAGCCTCATCTTGCTTTACGAAGTACTCCATAGACATAACATTTAAATCATTTATTTTTGAAGGAAATATTCTGTTACTAAATGGAATTGGTGGAAACTTTGCACCTAGGATTTTAGGTATTGAATACCCCCAGATGTCTGCGTCAACTATTCCTACCTTCTTACCTTTTTCTGCGTACGCTAGAGCAAGTAGTGAGGTAACTGTAGACTTTCCAACTCCACCTTTTCCCGATGAAATACCAATAACACGTTTTCCATCATTAAAAGCATCTTTAACTTGATCCGGTGTTTTATCAGCTCCAATTTTTTTTAACACCTTGGTCATTTCCTCATCAGTAGGTTTTCTAAATTCAAGTTTGATCAAGTTATCAATAGATAGAGCTGATTCATTTAATGCGGAGCGAACCCATTCAATATCTGTAAAATCAAGAACCTCGTATGTCTTATCATCAATCTTTTCTAGACAATTAAGTTCCATTAAACTTTTGTTAAATCCGGGATAAACTATATCTTCAATACTCATACACATATATTATGTTCATTAGTGATTAAATTAAACATATGTTGAAAAGAAATTTCATATTATCAATATTGGTTCTGATTATTTCAGTCACATTTTTGACTTACAATCCTCCTGCTGAGGTAGAAATTTCTGAGAATAACAATGAATCTGTTGAGTTGTCCTCAATCAGAAATATTACTTCTGTTCACGAGAACTTAAGTGGTGAGAGTTTCATAATTGTTAACCTTTGGGCAAGTTGGTGCATACCTTGTATTGAAGAAGTGGACGAACTTAAAAAAATTTCAAATGACAGTAGATTTTATGTAATTGGTCTTTTAGTTGATGACTCTATGGAGAATGGTAAAGAATTTATTAAAGAATATGACATAGAGTATGAAAATCAACTTAATCAAGATGATGTGGAAGTTATTCTCACTGAATTTAAGTGGAGTGGTATTCCAACCTCAGTAGTGCTAGATCTTGATTATGTGATAATAAAAACTTTTAATGGACCTATTACATACGCCATGATTAACGATATTTCAAAGTAAGTGTTATTCAAGACAGGTTTATAATTGAATATGGATCAAATACTTTTTTGGAGAATTTTTTTACTAGGTGGCATACTTACTTTTCTTGGTGTTATGGGGATTTTTACTCTTAAGCTGCTTGCTGCATCAACAGGAAGAAAAAGAATACTTGATTTCTTTATAAGATAATCTTATTGGTAGCGGGGGTAGGATTTGAACCTACGACCTCTGGGTTATGAGCCCAGCGAGCTACCAGACTGCTCCACCCCGCGCTGAATAATCAATAGTAATTAGAATAAGTTTAAACTCAAGTTTTATTTGTTTAATTCTTCAATTGCTAAGGCAACATACTCTTCTGCCAACTCTATAAGTTCTTGGTATCTACCTAAGTTACCTGAAATGAGTTCGTCTTGAGCTTGATTAAACGCAACGTTTGCTTTTTCGAGAAGCTGGATAGCGCCAAGTCCATCGTCATTGTCAGAAATGTTACCCTCACCAAAGCTTGAACCTTCGAAAATACCTTGAAGTGCCTCACCAAGAGACTCCTCCATTATTATTTTGTCTTGGAAAATAACTACAACAAACTTAAATTCAGGAAGTGGATTTTGTTCACCTTGCAGGTAAATTGGTTGATAATACAACACAGATTGATTAATCGGGACTACAAAAAGGTTACCTCTAATAACACTTGATCCCTGCTGGTCAAGTAAGGTAAATATCTGAGAAATGTCTGGATCCTGGTTTATTCTAGTTGAAACCTGTGAGGGGCCATCAACAAATTCACCTTTTGGTAGCCTGTAGTCAATTAACTGACCATAATTTTCAGGATCAGCATCTGCAACTAAAAAGGATTGCATATTAGGTCTATTTTCAGGATTAAATGGCTGAAAGATTAAATAGCTGAGGTCATCTTCTTCTGGAAGTGTCATTAGTAGATAATAAGGAAGCATTGGTTTGTAGCCAAGTTCTGTAAATTCACCACGTAGAGTTGCCACTCTTGGGGTTGTAGAGGAATCTGTAGGAATTTCCCATGGGTCTTCATCAGCATAAAAAACTCGAGGATCTGTCATGTGATAATCTTTGTACATATCTGATTGAATTGTAAATAAATCTTCTGGGTATCTTATGTGATCTAAAAGGCTAGATGACATTTCTGATTTATCAGTAAACAATGACGGAAAGATATTTGCATAAGATTGTATCAGTGGATCCGCTTCATCGAAAACATAAAATTTCATAGTTCCGTCGTAAGCATTAACAACTGCTTTTACAGAGTTTCTAATGTAGTTAAAGTTCATGGGTAATCCAGATCTTTCATTAATTCTTCTAGTATCCGCCGGCTGGGCATATGGATATTTGTCACTCACTGTATACATATCAATAATCCAAAAGAGGTCACCCTCAATTAGTGCAAGGTACGGATCATTGTCAGTATATAAAAATGGTGCTGCCTTTTTTACTCTACTTGTAACATTTCTCTCCATAATAATTTTGGAGTCATCACTCAACTGATTTGAAATCATTAGATTTAGCTCGCTATATCTAAGTGAGAAACCAAGTCTCTGAAAGAAAGAACCTATTCCAACTCCACCTTGACCAGAGTAATTTGTATATGCAACAGATTGGCCTTCAGTTGACAAAGGATAATCAACCTCTTCCTGGAGTGAGTTAACTACGACATATTCTTGAGACTCTGCTGATTCACCAAAATAAATTCTTGGCTGAGATACTTCAAGCTCAGGTGCTGTTGTGGTGGCTGGAACACCTTTTACATAGAAGTCTGGCTGCCCTTGGCTTGCAACATTGTTTGCTGGGCTGAAAACTACTCCATAGCCATGTGTGTATTGGAGTCTTTGGTTAACCCAACCTTGAGCAGGTAGGTTTGTTTGATCTAATTCTCTTGCTGAGACCATTACTTGTGTTAATTTACCATCTATTGTGTAGCGATCAACATCTACCTCATCCAAGGCATAGTATGCTCTTATTTCTTGTAACTGGCTATATGTTTCGGCCAACACAGTTGGATCCCATAATCTTATGTTATTCACAGTTTGTGCATTTTGAGTAATGTCTTCATTAGATAACGAAGGACTTGCTTCAAATGGTCTTTCTTCAATAGCATCTAGGCCGTAAGCTAGCCTTGTATAGTCAATATGTTCCTCAACATAAGGAAGCTCTTTGTTTAACTCATCTGGAAGAACTCTAAACCTCTGAATAGCACTTGGAACTACCCCTCCGACAACTATAGAAACAGCGAGCCAAAGTCCTAATGCGGTTGCTGGAAGTAACCAGCCCCTTCTTCTTATGTTAACTAATAACAGTCCTGCACCAAATAATGAAATTAAGACTAGTAACTGAAGTGCCGGGAGATGAGCAGTTACATCCGTGTAGCTTGCTCCAAAAACTTTACCCCTTGGTGAATAAAGTAGCTCCATGGCATCTAAGCGGTAAGCAACAGCTTTTAATATAGCAACAAATGCTAAAAGAACTGATAAATGTGCTTTCCCTCCACTACTTACCTCAGGAAGTTTTTGTGGACGAAGTTGCATAGCTCCTGTGGCAATGAAATAAAGAACAACCACTATTGAAGTTAAAGTTATTAATTGAAAACCCCATGAAACGAAAAGTCTGTAAAGAGGTAGACCAAAAATGTAATTTGATATGTCATTATTAAAAACTGGATCTGTGATATTAAAATTTTCCTGATTAATGAATAATAAAACCTGCTCCCAAAGAGTTGAAGACCCCGCACCCAAAAATAGAGATAAAGCAAGTGCGCCTGTAAGTCTAAATCTAGCAAACCTCTCGCTTACCCAACTCCTAAATCGAGCTAGAGGATCTTGCGTGTCGAAAGCTTCAAATATATCTATAACTGGGGTTGCACGTGTAGCCAATCTTAGGTTGATAAATATAAAAGCGAAAGCAATTGTCGTTGTTGCTCCAACAAGCCCTAGTCGGGTTAATAGTATCTTTACCCATACTTCATTGAGGTTTACTGAATCAAACCAAAGATAATTTGTAAAAAAAGTTGCAATCCCTCTTGCTACGGAAAATCCAATTATTCCTATAAAGACAAGAAAAGAAAGTCCTCGTCTCTCTGAACCTGCGTTGTTAACATTTCCTATGTTTACCATCTAAATATATTGTATTTATGTCCTGCGTTTAACGTGAACTATACTCAGAAATTACTTTTAATGCATTGTCAAAGGTTTCAACAGCCACAATTAAAGTTTCATTATCTTCGTAAGGTTTTGCATCTTGATAGTTAGCGGTAGGAACTAATATCAGGGTCGCTCCTGCTTTTTTGGCTGCTATTACTTTTTGTTTAACTCCACCGACTGGTCCAACTGAACCGTCGATCTCAATAGTTCCAGTACCGGCAATGACTGTGCTATTTGTTATATCAGCTTCCGTTAATTTATTATAAACATTTAGAGCCATCATTAAACCAGCAGAAGGGCCGCCAACACTTCCTGTATCAATATCTACATTTATCGGAAAGACAAACCTTTGATTTGGTGTCGATGCCAGGAAGCCGACCATTGGCTCATTCTTGTACTCAATATGTTCTATTAATTGTGTCTCAATTTGAACTTCTTTGTCATTTCGTTGAACACCAATATAAACGGTCTCTCCAATAGAAAAGGTTCTTAGTAAAGAAATAAATTGTGTTGATGAATTAATACTGTAAGTTATTTTATCCTCTCCACTAATAGAGGTTATCAAATCATCTTTTAAGAGTTTATCTTTTACTGGAGAGTCATCTAGTATCCCAACTACTAAAACACCGTCTCCCTCAGACTGTACATCGTAACCAAGAGAATTTAAAGCTACAGCAATCGCAACATTTTCGGACGTTCGCATATTTTGAAGACTTATTTCGCTAAGCTCACTGGGTGTAACACCCTTTGGTAATATCACCTCTTTTGGGTATAAATCAACAGAATCACTTAAATAAGCCCAAGCATAAACAAAGTAGTTTGAGATATCGCGTCTAACAGTGAGTTGATAAAGATTTCCTTCATAATCGTGAGATATGTGATCCTGTACAGTAATTTCCCACTGATATGGTGGACCAGGTGACATAAAATAGTAGTCAGTTTTCATTAAACCAAGAGGCATAAGAGCAATGAAAAATACTACTAAAGCCTTTCTCGTTCTGGATAATCTACTAAACATTATTTTCTATTGTATTAACCATGTAGATATAAAAAAGAGCCAGGTAAAACCTGGCTCTTTTAAAGTCGTTAACTCATATTAGGAACAAGGTTGTGACCAATCATGAGCTGCGGCTGTAGGTCCAGAATAATTAGATTTAACTAATTTCGAACCACTAGCTACCGTTGCATCCGGAGTAGTGATTGAAGTAGAAGTTTCTGCTTTATCTTTACCTAAAGTTCTTGTTGGCATCATACCATCCGAGTCAACATCAACATTTGCTGCTGCTCTTCTGATACCTGCTCTTGTAAGATCTCCACCTTTTAATGCTGCATCTAGTACACCTTTAAGGTGATACTGTGATGACCAACCGGCAACCACATAAGCGCTACCTGAAGTTTGACCTAAAGCATCAGACCAAGTTGCACGCATAGCTGCGTGACCTGGTGTGTTTGCCTCATATGGATCAACCCAAGCTGCTGTATAGAATGCACCTGATGTAAACAATGCCGCAATAGGTGATCCCTCTGCAACAAAAGCCTCATTGTATGCTGGTGCTGCCATAAATGTTAGAGGTACTATCCCTAACTGGGCTGCTCCACCTGAAATCTGGCTTGTTTGTGTAGGTGAAGTTGACATATAAACTGCATCAACTGGTTGAGTGGCCATTAAGCCAACTGCGGCTGCAACATCGAATTCAGCAATTGAAGGAACGTATTCCCACGCTATTGCAATTCCATTTGTTGCTGCTGCTGCTTTAACACCAGCTAAATAATCTGCTGCATAGTCACCCGCATAACCAATAAATCCAATTGTCTTTATTGGAACTGGTAGGTTCTCTACACCCCAGTCAACAATGTTCATACCTTGTGCACAGTATGAAGATCCGAATTCAATTCCGAGACCTTTATCTCCTGCTTTGTATGACCAACCCGACCACCAGCTCATAGGAGCTGTAATCATATTGTCTTTATCCATTTCGTCAAGAATAAACTGTGTTTGAACAGTACCTAATGACATAGCTAAAGCTGCTACTTGATCTTTTTGTGCGGCATATCCTTCAATCATTTTTGCAGGATTATATTGTGTATCATAACCGTCAACAATTGCGACGCTATAATTTCCAATTCCGCCAGTTGTATTTACATACAACCAGAATGCTCTTTGAGCACCTTCTAATGCTGGACCTGCTGCAGCGAAAGGACCTGTGTAATCATTTAATAAACCTAAATAAATACAACCTTTTGCTGGGTCAGCTCCAGTAGGAACCTGTGTACCTAATGCTGCATATGCAGCTGGACACGCTTCCTCTGTGACACCCACACCTGTTTTAACAGTTACGGCAGTTGTTACGGCAGGTGAATCTAAAGTTTCTACAGCCGCTGCTGTAGTGTCAGTAGTTTCATCTGCTGCGTCTGTTCCACCGCAAGCACTTAAAACAAGAGCGAATGCTACGAATATGATGATTCCTTGCTTACGCAACGATTTCATAAATCCCCCTTATAATTATTAGTACTAATGAACTAAGGATAGCGAATGAATTTAAACTTAGTAGGAAAAAGGCCAAGCTTTAAAATAATTACGTAACCTAAACCATATTCCCCATAAACCTCTTGGTTCAAATATAAGAAATCCTACTATAAATAGCCCAAAAATTACCCTTTCAAGCTGCGCTGGATTAAGAGGTATGCCCTCTCTAATAAAATCTGAATGATCAATTCCAAATTTAATAATGCCCGGCATAAGTCCAAAAAATACACTTCCAAGAATTGGGCCCATAACTGTTCCGACTCCTCCAATAACAACGATTGCAATAAACGTTACGGAAAATAATAAGCCAAATCTTTCTACATCTACGCCCCCAATAGTTGAGAACATTAGTGCTCCAGCTATCCCGGCATAAAAACTTGATAGAGCGAAAGCTGAGGCTTTGAATCTGGACAGGTTTATTCCTATTGCTTCTGCAGCTATGTCTCTATCTCTTATAGCAGCATAAGCTCTCCCTATTTTTGAACGTATTAAATTTTTTACTCCGATACCAGACACTAATGCCACTAATAATCCAAGATAATATAAAACTTGATTTCGTGTAAGTATAAAAGTTCCAATCTCTATACCGTCACCAAAGTTCATACCAAATAATGTATAACCAGCGGTCTTTCTACCAAGTCCTGCACCACCGGTAACTAAATTTAAATTTGAGAGGATATATGAACCAATGTAAACAATTCCTATACTCACCAGAGCAAGGTTCAATCCTTTTAGCCTGACTGCTAATGGTGCAATTAACAATCCAGTACCTGCTGCCATAAGTCCGGCAAGCGGCAACCAGATGATCATATCCACTTCATATCCTATAACTTTGTAGGGTATTTCAGTAGAGATGCCTCCAAGCACTGCGGCTGTATAGGTACCTACAGCAACAAAGAAACCGTGAGCTAGTGAAATTTGTCCTGCCATCCCTGAAACAATATTTAAACCCCAAGTTGCAATTGTTAGAAAGATTGAAGCAGTTAACAATAGTATCCAATAATCATCTGCCATGTATCCGAGTATTAGTAAGAATATTGTGATAAAGAAAGCAAAAATCCTCTGAGTGTTGTTCTTAAGAATTGATGTTTCCTCTTTATAACTTATAAATAAATCTGGTCTTCTTTTCATACCCTCTCGACTTCTTCTTTACCAAAGAGGCCATCAGGCCTGATAATTAAAATCACAAACATAATCAAATATGGAGCTAATAAGCTAAATCCGCTGCCAAAACTAATTCCAATTGAATTTTCAATACTTATTTGATAATACGCAATATATCCCTGTGTCAAACCAATGATTAAAGATCCCACTACGGCTCCTACAAGTGAATCTAAACCACCAATCACAATTGCTGGGAGGGCTCTTAAGGCAGTGACAAAACTTGCTTGGGTTAAACCATTAAACCCTCCTGTGATGAAAAATCCAGATAAGCTAGCAAGCATAGCTGCTATAAACCATACCAGAGCAATAACTCTTCCTACATTTATGCCTTGGGCCAGAGATGCTTCTTGGTCGAAAGAAGTAGCTCTCATAGCTAGTCCATATTTTGAAAATTTAAAAAATATTGAAAGGAGTGCAATAACTCCTATTGCCGCAACAAGAGCCGTGAGCTCTAGATATTTCAGGGAAACACCTCCAATATTAAGAGATCCGAAATTTCCCATCATAGAAAATGAGTCTCCCATATATCTAGGATTTAAACCTATCCAATCATCCAAAACTGTCCTTATCAATATATCAATTCCTATTGTTAGTATTGCAACTGAAAAAACTGGTTCGCCAACCATTGCTCTAAGGAAAGTCCTTTCAATAACTAA
>Ga0228649_1000231_pt1 | contig 24774 bp, 9 predicted proteins | sample 61DmetaG_FD_190074 | JGI IMG/M metagenome (GOLD analysis project Ga0228649, IMG submission 190074) | Seawater microbial communities from Monterey Bay, California, United States - 61D | ecosystem: Environmental > Aquatic > Marine > Coastal | place: USA: California | collected 2016-10-31 | reverse complement strand
CGGACATATGGAGCCTGACTTTTAAGACATGCCTACAGATATATTAATGGATTTATGACTAGCATCCCGCATGGTTCCGGGGGTAAATTACTGTACAGTAATTTTACTGTACAGTAATCAAAGCGCGGGATACCGTGGAATGGACTCGGAAAAACCTCTAGAAGTTCGGCGGCGCCATTCCGCGCGCGATCTCAGCGGGCGAGCGTGATCACCAACGTGGACCGATGAGGCACCGATCGTACCGTGTATGCAATGGACGCACGCTCGCACTCATCGCGCTCGTCGTGCTTGTCGCACGCACGCAGCGCGTCTTCGCTTCGCCGACCGACGAGCGAAGATTCTGGACGCCCACTGTCGTCGCCGTGGACGACGGCGTCGGTTCGAAGATCCGACGCATGGGAAACGATGTGGAGAAATCGAAGTCTTTCGTGTTTGAGAACACGGTAGCGGAATCGCTGACAAGAGATGGCGTCGTCGCGGTGCGAGTGCGAGGCTTGAACGAAGCAAAGACACAGAGCGCAAAACTCTTCATGGATTGCGCGCGGGTTACGGATAATGTTGCAGTAGAAGAGTACGACGATGGATCCAGGCGCGTGACGCTCGCCACGACGACGAAGCAGAGGGGGAGTGGTTTCGGGGAACCCACGTCCAAAGCATGTAAGAAGTTCGAGGTCACGACGAAAATGCTTCGCGCGAAAGTTTCTGTGGCCGAACAAGCAATCACGGACGTGTTTCAGAGCAAGTTTTCAGATCTGAGTGAATTTGCGAACGGGGTACTGATGCAGGGAGAGAACGGCGAGACCTATAAAACTTTCTCGGAAGTATTGAAAGACTGCGAGCACCTTGAACATTTTCACGGCTACACGATTTCACCACAACAAAAATTGAAGAATAGTAAAGTGCGGACGATCGAAGAGCACACGGATCAAGGTCTACTCATCGCATTCGTCCCGGCCATAATTGTCGATGCAGTGACGGGAAGGCGCGATAAGTTTTCCTCAACCGGCGATTTTTATATGACGCTTCCTGGGCATCGCAAGGTGCTTCTCCATTTTGACACGCTTCCAGACGATGTCGTTATTTTTATGCTGGGTCAAGCAATCGAGCAACAAATCACTCCCAAACTTGCAAACGGCCTTGAGCTTCACGCTGTACCACACGCAATGGATATGCCCAATCTTAAATCTAATCAGTTCAGATTTTGGTATGGGCGAATGTTCCTCCCACCTGAGAATGCCTTGGACGAAAGCCATGGTCTCTCTTTTGGGACAGTGCGCGCTAACATCATCGAAGATTTCGCACGTGGGCTGAAGACATCCGTGGGATGTGGTCGTGAGCTCCTCTCCGTGGCAGGGAGCGGTTCATGCGCTAGCAACCAGATATGGTGCTGGATGCGATGCATGAATCACTCAGCGCCGGCGAGCAATCCACTCACATGCAGGACGGGTCATAGTGTCCAATGTTTGAGCCAAAGACTGGAAGTCTGGACGGATGCCGACAGTCATGGTGATTATAATCCTGGATGCACCGACGAGACCAACGAGACAAAGCCCGTCACCGATCCACCGACCATCCCAGCTCGAGCAGCCTCTTGTACAGATGGAAACGCCTGGGAAACTTTTTTGAACCACTCCGAATATGAAAACAGCTTGGAGCTGTTACAAGATAAGTTATATTTACTCTGGACTGTTCAAAATGGTAAGTTAAAAGCCCGAGTTGCCTTCAATGGCAAGATTGGTTGGTTTGCTCTCGGCATCAAAAACCTAGGAGGGAAACACAACGGGATGAACGGGGCGAACATCGTCATGGGCGTCCACGACCCTCATCCAATGGGTCACGACAGCAATTTCGGTTCTCCTTATGTTGGAAAGAGCAGTGCGAAACAATACAAAATCCACGATCATTCTTCTGCTTTTCGACATTGGAATGACACTGCTGACGTTGCCTCACCCTTCGTGAGTTCGACGACGTTCAATTCATGTTTCAGTTGTATGCGTTTCGAGACGGCCTCGATACGGGGCGAGGCTCTGAATCTCACCTCTGGTATTAATGAACTCATCTGGGCTGCTCATGATGGCACTTACCTCAAAGGCTACCATGAAGTACAAGGATTCGATCGGAGAGATGCACGCGGGCATCTCACGCTTGACCTGACGCGAAATTACGGTCGTGTAACGTGCGGCTTCTCAAGAGGCTGGGCTGCGGCGAGTCAAACATGTGCTTTTTCGGCAGCAAGCACTCCTTCAGCGATAGTTTCTATATCCATTGCTGTCATTGCAATCCTCGTTATGTGACGCGGAAGTTTGCATTCTTCACGATCTTTCAATCGACACCCGAAACAGTCTGAGCACGCACCGACAGTCACGCCGTTGTAGGTCCCGGCGTGATAACAGAACTCTTCGCTTGATGCGAGTGCGTTCGTGCTCGCGTACGCACTCGAAACGGTGCAGTCGGCGTGAGAGAAACACACGTCGCCCGGGTCCGCGCGCGCGGTGTGCGCGACGGCGAGAGCGAAAACGAACGGCACGAGGAGGTTCTGAAACATTTTTGGTGTGGGTTTAGCTCGCGAAAAAGTTTCAGCGAGGCTTGACGTGCGCCGCAAAGTGAGGTTCGGAGATCCGGAGATCCGCCGGTTGACGCCCCGCGGGGCGTGTGTGCCAGCCCGTAGGGTTTAGGGGATCGGACATATGGAGCCTCACTATTAAGACACACTGTCATATATATTAATGGATTTATGACAGTGTGTCTTAATAGTGAGGCTCCATATGTCCGACCGCGGGCACACATCCCCGCGGGGCGCCAGCAGGGTCAGGTCGCAATTTTGCGTTTTCCCGCTCAGCCTTCACTAGAAACGTGTCTAAATCGGCCACTTTTTAAATCTTGTTTTTTGCTAGGTTTTTACTGTCTCCGGGTCTCGGAGGAATCGCGTGGAGTGACCGGTTATGGGTTTAGTGGTTGGAGGTCCTGTGAGGAACTTTCTCTCCGTCACTTTTTTTCCATTTTTGAAAAAAAAAACGTCACATGTAAACTTTATAAATAAACCTATAACCTATAACCTATAACCTTGAAGGTTGAAATTTCTTAAGACCCGGGGTCCGCTGTTAAGGGGGGTCGGAACGCACAGAGAAATCGGGCTCGTCGTCCTGTGTATCAGCAGTCCTGTAGTAGGAAGTCATTTTTTGCTGTTTTGGGCATCCCTTGCGTTCAGAGATTCCATTCTGAAGAAATCTTAAGCGAGGGCACCAAAAACTCAAGGTCTCAACGGTCGCACGCTTCAGACTAGTTACATCTTCTGTACCTCCAAGCAGCGAAGTGCTCCTGTGTGTCAGGTTTGTCTCACCAAACACCGAGATCTTCGAGAAGACGAACACGTTCCGCTGAGAGTTTGCACGTGCACCTGTCTTCCTTTGCCTGATTTGTGAGCCATCACCCCAGATTTGAATGTGGCGTATCTTATCGCGACACTCTCGCTTAAGATCTCTTCAGAATGGAATCTCTGAACGCAAGCCGTGGATGTATTAAACTGTGAACGAGGCTAGTCATGGTTCGATTTTTTGGATTACAAGTGTAGGTCTACTTTTACGTTTCGTGGACTCCGCTTGAGTCGGCCGATGTCACCACGTCAGGTGTTTCGAGTGCACTAGAGACGTGACCGCCGATACACAGGACGTCGAGCTCGGCGTGCCTGATTTCACGACTCGGTGACCATGGTTTGAAACCGAAATGACCATCGGCTTCAGGCCCAGGCGCGGCCGCAATGCTACTTTAAACTTAATATATTTTTTTTGAAAAAAGAGTAGTAAGAGTAATAAAAATAAACTTTTTTTTTGAGTTGGGGCACCCCAACATGATAAAACCGCACATCGCGGCGAGCCATGCGCGACCATCAATTTGATGTCATGTCTAGTCAGGCTCTCGTGGTAAAAACGTAAGATGTGCTTATTACAGCATATGCCAATTGCGCAGTAAATCTCGAAGGACGACATCAAACATATCACAGAGCGCGCGCTTCACACCGTACAACACCATCTAAGGTACTTTCGACCGACGTTTTAGGCAATTTTGACTCGCCGACTGGTCTTTTCCAGTTGTGACGTCAGATTCGATACGATACTGGGTTACGATGCGTTGAGTTGGACTGTAGAGGCCTGTACCCTTACATGCACATCTTCCATGGAGCGCTGGAGAAAAGGCATTGTTGCATAATTATTGTCAAAATATAGATATTTTAATTTGACGCCACCATTATTAACTTTAAAATCAAGCCAGATCGCGACGACACTGAACATTTGAATGTGTATTCACACTTGAGAGACACTGGTTTCGGCAACTCACGATCGAGTACCGAAGACAAAATTAGCGCACTTTTTTCTATCATCTGCAGAATGCGAGTTTGGCGCATTTTTTACTGCGTCGCAGTGTTTCTTAGCCGCTTTGCACTGTTTGGAGCAGACATGCGGACATGCTGCCACCCAGGTTGGGTTGGAACATAGATGGCGCCTGCCTTCCGGCTTGCCGCAGCCCCGCGGAATCGATTCACAGGGAGCCATGTTGGGTAGATCAGGCGTTTCCCAGACGGTACCAGAGATACCATCGAAACCTGGGCACGTGTAATCGTCACTCAGAGTACAGCCAGTCGCCGCCGAGCCTTGACAAGATCTTTTCCAACCACCCAAACGCCTATGGCCCTTTGTACGCTTTTGGCAAGTACCCGTCGACACGTTGTACGCTTGTTTAGCTTCCTTAGTATCAAACGAGTGACACACGCATGAATCAATCAGTGGCAAAGCGCGGACCTGTACGGCCGGCTCATGCTCGCACGCCCAACACGAGTGTCCTCCAATACTGATCCCGAACCGCTGGCGCATCTCTGACGCGCAGACTTTCGCGCGTTCCTCCTCGTTGAGCTCCATTCCCGCGCAGGCACAAGCGCACTGTGCACGCGACCACTCCACTCCATCTGTCGCACCAACATAACCTCTCATATCATTCTCCAGTTGGGCGTGTTGGTCGTGGCATATTCTCGCACACGCCGCGAATGTCTTCATAGATTCTGGTAGTCCGTAGTGCACCGCGGCCTGGGACACCGCGTCGTCATCCATGAGTTTCCACCCCGTGACCCCCGAGCTCACTGGCCGCCGCCGCCGCCCGAGCTCACTTGACGGTGCATCCAAATCACCGCCCGCATCGCCTGGGTCCGTCGCCACCGCCGTGAACGGCGCATCCGCGTCAACGCCCGCGGCGACGTTCAGCGCCGCGGCCCCCACGAACAGCGCCAACGTCAAAGGTGACACACATTGCCTTCGAAACCCCATCCCGCGCGCGCGATCTGCTTTTTCGTCCACGCGGCGTCCACTCGCGAACGCGCGGATACCGTTCGCTCTCTCAGCGCCCTCCACGTCCGATCGGTTCGGAAGTGACGCGCGCGCGCAGAATAGTTTCGCGTCACAACGCAATTATTCATTCCCGTGTTGATTTTATTCTATTCCAGGGGGTATGGGTATAGAGTTTACAGTGCCTTCGTACGAGATATTTCCCAACACCCTTTAGTACCAAAACCTAATTGCGTATCTTCCCTCACTTTCCGACGTCACGCGCGCACGCGATGACGTCGGCGACGCCGAAACGACGGCGCGCGCGCAGATTTTTGTATGCGTTCGGAGGACCGACACTCTTATTTAACCTCATGCGCGTGTTTGCCATGTCCGGGCTCGTGGCAACAATTACAATGTCAACAGCCGCGGGCGCCGCCCACGGTGGAGGTGCGAGCATGGACGAGGGACCGGCGCAAATGCATTATATGCCTGATCGATTTCGCAGCCTCGCGGGCGGCGGCTGGCTTACTATCTCATCGAGAGACGTGCACAAGAGCCTGATGCCCATGCCTGGGATGCGCGGTGGCGGGGAAGGCGCGAATGAGTCAGCAGTAAGTGGCAGCGCGATGAAGGACGAGGTGAAGATCGATCTGGCCCACGGTGACCCAGACGGTGAGCGATCGTGCGATCTCGTGCATTACAAGTCATCCTCGAATGAGTTGGTGTGTTCACCACGTGCGGTGGATTGCTGTTTGGACGGACTCACGGCGCAGGAGCTCGCCAGCGTAAGCGATGGGTGCCCGTCGGTGAGACCAGAGCTGAACGTCGAGGTCAACGGTCAGCGATTGACGTGGGGCAGCGCTGGTAGAAATGGAAGGGACACGCTCACGGACGAAAGTCTCAAAGTGAGCCATGGGCAGACGCCGACGATCGTGGCGGTCGAGCCGGCTGAGGTTCGTCCCGGTGAGTTGATCACGGTGTACGGACGAACGTGCTTTGGCGATGTTTGGAAGAAAGATGAAGATGATGGTTCGTCTCTACGTGATGATCCCGCCGCGCTGCGAGATCTATTCTCGGTTGAAGCGAGCGCAAGAGAGGATCCGCGCCAAGAAATTGGATTGGAAAAGTCTCTCTACAAGGTGCTCATCGGTGACCTACCGTGCGAGGTTCGAGATCCACTCACAAACAGGTACTACCGATCCGAGCGCGGCGATGGTCCATACACAGCCCACCGGCAAACAGAGTGTGGACCCGTTAACGGTTGGTTTCAGTGCCGTGTACCCCAAGACATCGATTCCGGTCTTCATCTACTTCATTACGAGACGTACACCAGAGGCAATGCTGTGATCCTGTCTGAGGCGCTCAGATGGAATGCATCGGACGCGTCCAAGGGCTACGTGCTGTCAGTGGTTGATGATAAGTCGGAAGATGAAGATCCACCGCGTGTTTATAACATAACGCAGCTCTCGAAGGATGAGTCCAAACAGCGACTCCTTGTTGAGGGTGCGTCTCTTGATGCGCCAAATATCGTCGTCGAGCTTGACGGGGAGCGCTGTGGTGGAAAAAAGGTTGTGTCCAGATCTGGCATCGAGGTTGAATGCTCAGGTTCAGCTGGAGCGAGCTCGCAGTATCACTACGGCCCCCCCGCGTGGCTGCGTGAAGACTGGGTGTTCAAGGACAAGAATAATAAGTTTGTCGGTGGCAAAGCGTGGTCTAACGCTCTCCACGTTTTGAAGCAGCGTGGAGAAAGGTACAACCCTCTCGCCGACGAAGTCATGGACGCTTTAAGCTCGGCATTGGCAACGAATGGCATTGTCCGCGGGTACAAGATCGAGAAAGTTCAACAGTATCTCACGAGCCCATCGGTTGGATCACCATATGTTGAGGCAACTAGCGGCATGAAAGCGGCGCACGCCGGACTCATCCGTCACCGAAGGATACGGAATGCTGTGTTTGAACGTGTAAGCGGAGTCATCACCGCCAAAGCAAACGGGCGAATGCGCGTGGCGATCGCCAATGCGGCGGGCAATAACATGGTGCTTCGTGTGCGACATGTTTCCGACAACTTAAATGTATTCAAACCTTGGTTGTTAGTTTCCAAATTTTGGGGCACCAGATACAGCAGACAAAACATTTATCGATACGGCTTTTCACAGTGGTTCAGTGTTCGTGGTAACGAAAAATACTATATGGAATTTCTGATGAACTTGGACCCCAGATACTTGCACAATTTCGGGGGATTCGATGTTAAGATGGAATTTTCCTACGACGCGGGTAATCCTGCGGGATCAATTGGGCAACTTACGCACACGACAACGCCTCACGTGCCCAAACGAGCGCATGGTGGCGATTACGTCGTGCGCTTAAGCGGCGCTTCGAAAACTGCGATCAGATTCGCTCATAATGCAACTTCTTCAAGAAGCAATTTTGAGTGGAAACTCTTCAGTGGCGGCAAGACCATCGAGTTCAATACGAAGAATTGGTTGCATGCACGCGAACACGTGCGGAAAGTTAGAGACGCTCTGCGATGGGCTAACTGTACCGCGCTGCCTGAAGACTCAAAGATGTGGGACGCGGACTCGACCCATTCTTCGCACCCATTCGACGTCGAGAATCGATGGCTCATGGTGCGTGATACGCAGACCTTCAAAGAGCCCACCACAGATTGGAACTTCATATGGCAACGTCGCATGGGCGGATTCAGAGGCGCGTCGATCGACTGGAGTACCTCGTACTGTTCGACACACAGTCAAAAATTTGATTTGTCGTCACTACCCCCAGGAAGAGTCATCACTCCTTCTTCTCATTTCGACGTACCTGCATCTTCTCGTGCGACGACGAATAAGTTTCTGAACTTTGCCTACAAAGTCACTCCGGGTACGCGAGCGACCTTGTTACTTCGTCTAAAGTACCGAAGCGGTAATCGGGACATATCGACCACGTGCGCGGTTCTCCTCACCCATGAACAAGCGACTGGGAACGTGAAGAACTTCGATCACCCAGCGTGTGTGGACCTTCGAAGCGTCTTCAAGGATGATGGAGAGTGGCACTTTATTTCATTCGATTGGCGAACTGCGTTGGCCGGTGGTGAGTATGCCCCGAGTTATTTGGGCGAGGCTATGTTCCCGCATAAAGTGCAAGTTCAACTCGATGGTATCGGTGTCGGCGCGCAGAGATTCCTCGGCAAGTGTCCGAATAAACAGCGCTTAGCGGAAATGTATGTCGGTGATGAAGGAAGTGAACTGCGCGGTTACCTCTGGTTGGATAGCGTTTCTGTGACACAGGAACGCTACTCTCCTCAACGAGTCGAGACGCCCTCTGCACAGCTCGGAGGTATGCAAGAAGGCGTTCACGCAATCACAGATATTGAATATTCGGTCATCAGCCGAAGCGATGGCTCTAAGTGCAAATCGCTGTCGGACTGTGATATCATCGTGAGCCTGCGTCAGGTGAAGAGATGCATTGATGCGCAGTCGCGAGGCGATTTCAATATTTCGCCGATGGTGATGTCACAGACGAGTCCAAACCCGCAACCCGCGACGGTCTCGTGTGGTCGTCACTATGCAGCGAACTGCTCGACTTGTCCGTGGAAGGTGTCCGCGGAAGGTGTCCGTGGAAGGTGGATGGGCTGGAAATATTGCAATGGTGCGTGCGAATGGAGATGGCACGGGCGTATCAATGCAGGTGGCACGTGCGTGTCAAAGCCAGCTCCAACTCCTCCGGCAATAACAGTCACGGATCGTACTTCTTCAACACGTGGAACCGTCACTGCACAGATCACAGGGGGGACGATGACGCAATTTTCCACCTCTGCCAATTCATCTGAAGTGCAGGACGCATTACGTCATGTCCTCGGAGCGCACGACGGAGGCTTCGTGGTGAGTCCAAGCATGGATTTGTTTGATGCGTGCGGTGTGAGCGCTCATCGCATGCGCGTTGCGCATGCGAGCGATCTCGAATCGATCCAAGCGCGGTACAAAGAAGTCGTCAATGGTGTGCCCCTGGGAATGCTACCGAAATCTTCCCGAGGCCGCACTGCGGAAAATGACGCAGGTCTCCTTAATATAACTGTGAATGTCTCAGGCGGCCTCGCTGAGATAGTCGCGACAGACGAGTCGAGCGATTTCATCGGTATGGTGCCCCTGGACACGAGAACAGATCTCGATGTGCGCGCCTTGATTCGCGGTGGCGACGCCGTGTTGGCGACGGCTGTTGTGACGGATGGCGACACAGTCGTACCATGTTCTGTCTCACCTGACCGTATGTCTGCGACTGGCTTCAAACAAGTTCCGAACGGGCAGGCATTCGTTGGCGATGCTTCTTGCCACATCATTGTGCCACACGAGGAAGTTGCATCTGACGCGACCGTGCACGCTCCGACGGAGTTGAATCAGGATGGTTTTCCCTCACTCGGTGAGTCCGTGAGTCAATCGAGTCCGACAGACCAGAAACGTCGACGGGACGTCGAAACTATCCGTCGGCGCAGCATGTCAAACTCGCTAAAATTTCCTGGCCATGATACCTGGGCAAAACGAGATCTATCGATGAGTAGATCCGATCTTGGACGATTAACAGTCACAGTGGTTGGTTTTGGTGCGCGTGTGCACAACGGCGCCGCGCACCGTAGAGCTGCGAATCACGCGCGGAAACTGTTGAAAACGGAACTCGTCGCGAAGGATGCAGGTCAGGGGAGTCTCAACAATACGAAAAGCAAGTATGAATTTCCGGCGGGCGCGGGTCGATTCAGTGATCCATCGACGTGGGGTCCTCGGGGAGTGCCGGACCAAAACTCGACGGATATGCTCTTTATTCCTGCCGGTTTCAATCTTACTCTGGATGTCGCCGATACGTACTTCCGCGTGTGGGTGATTGAGGGGCACCTAAATTTCCAACGGGGCATGAACATCACGATGCAAGCAGAAATGATCGTCATCAACGGCGACGACGCACACTTTAGCATTGGGAGTGAAACACGTCCCTTTGAAGATCAGGCGAATATCATCATGCACGGTCACTGGCGATCCCTCGGCTTGCCCAAATATGGGGTGAAGTGCATCTCACTGACGAGCGGACGATTAACATTCTATGGTCAGCACGTCACGCCTTGGATGGAACTGGCCACTACGGCTTCAGCTAACGCAAACGTTATTTCCGTCAGAAGCAAGGAAGGCAAGACTCCAGATCTCGCCGGATGGAAACCGGGTGCGAGTATTGTGGTGACGTCAACCTCTTACGGGGACAGGAGATGTCGGCAAAACCGTACAGACGACTGTCAACCCGAGGAGCGCGTTATTGAATCTGTCACTCCTAGAGGCAACTTTGCGGACATAACTCTCGATCGACCGTTGAAGTATGAACATTTGGGTGAATCCGTGAATGTGGCGGGAAGCCCCCGCGGGGCTACGATTGAGCGTCGTGCTGAAGTAATGCTTCTCACGAGAAATATCAACGTGCGCGGCACGACTGAACACAATGGGTATAAGCTCGTCGGCTTTGGCGCGCACACTATGATGATGTCTGGTCAAATGGTGTTGAAAAATGTTGAATTCGGCCCAAACGTCGGACAGGCCTTCCAACTGGGTCGGTATGCCATCCACTACCACACGCCCAATGAAAAGATGTTCAAATATGGTTTGACAGCCTCAAATGACCCGAGGATGCAGGGCGCAGACCAGCGCTTGAGTCGTGTGGAGGGAGTCTCGGTCCACCAATCAAACAACCGTGCGATCGCGGTGCATGGTTGTTATCGACTGAACATCATTAACAACGTCGCGTACAACATCTTGGGACATGGGATGTTCGTTGAAGATGGTGTGGAAATGTGGAACCTCTTCAAGGACAACGTTGTTTCTCTAGTGCATCGCTCTTTCTCTCTTTTGAACACTGATCAAACACCTGCAGCGTTTTGGATATCGAACGCTAACAATTTCTTCATCGGTAATCGAGTGTCATCGAGTAATCATCATGGATATTGGTTTGACCCACCAGGAGGACCTACCGGACCGTCGTCGCGAACGCTCACGGGGCCTTTGGAAATCCAAAAATTAAGCACTCGGAAGGTACCGCTCGGCCAGTTTGAAAATAACAGAGCCCACTCGAATGGCCACTCCGGACTTTGGATTGATCAAATAAACACGGTCTTGCAGCAAGGCGGCAGGCTCAGAATGTACATGGTCGGTACCCACGTATGGAACAATGGAATCAACGGTTTCGGAATGATTACCGGCGTTGGGCATCTACAGATTGTGAATACGTTTGCCATGGGCAACGGGATTGACATCATGTATATCAAGTCGACTGGTGCGACGTGGGCGATGCCGACGAATGGTTGGTCCGGTAACTTGGTGTACAACGCCACCCTTCGCGGTGACCCGAAACGCAATACCCAGGCAATCGGCTGTCCGCACGGCGGATGGGTAACATTTAACGATATCCTCATTAGTGGCTATCAAAGTAGGTTGCCCCCAATACACCACTGCGCTGTGTGTCCGGGTTTCAAAGGCGGCATGGAAGTTCGTTTCATGAATATGAAATTCGTCGACAGTGATACAAGGCGGCTCCGCGGTGGTTCAACATCTCGACCGCGCGTATTCTGGAACGGGTACAACTCCAACCTTTTGCTCGACGTGGATGGGACCCTGAGTGGATCGCCAGGTCCACGATGGGCGCATTCAGTCAAGGGCGCCAGTGATGATCCCAGGAACCGGCCGACGGGTCATTTTCCGCCAGAACACTGCACCCTCAATGATCACATCGGAGGTGTTGTTTGCGACGCCAACACTGTGTCGTTGCGAGAGGTGCAGTGGCGCCGTATCAAGCCCATGACCCTTATACCCATGGCGATGCAGACAGCACCTGATCAAAATGCAGGGCAAGTGAACTTTTATCATTACGACCATATCGAGCGACGTTTCAATTGGCGTACGACATTGGTTATGGTTAAAAGTCCGAACGCGAAGCCATACATCCATAACTTTACGTTTAAGTTTAAAACATGGCAAATTGATGACCCGGACGCTTGGTACATGGAGGTCCGTGAGCTTCAGCCCAATGAATGGGCTATAATGCGATTCCCCACACTCCGCAATCCGTGGCGTTGGAACTTGAATTCAAGAATACCGACGGTCACATTGAATAACTACAATCAAAGTGATTATAGTTTCAATGAGAGCAAGGCCATCACCACCACGAGCAACGAATGGCTGAGTTGGAAAAATCACAAGTTCGGCGACCACACATACCTACCCGTTGTGGAGACAAGGGATGTTAATGTAAAGCCAGATCCAGGGCTGCTCGATATCATGATATCTGGCAAGCGCGAACAAGGATGGACACAATCGTACGCCCTCGGTGCCAACTATGATGGCACGCGTGAAGATATGCCCGTCTGCACCACTTCATGCGGAAGCTCGGCAAAGTCAACATGTGGCATGAAACGCTACAACTGCAGACCGGGCGACAAGAAACGATGTTTGCCGATGGAAAAGCCTGCAAACTGCTTCGACAATCGACCTATACCCGAGGTAGATCCCGAGCCTAAAACTTTTTCCTGGTGCGACTCAAACGAAGTTTGGTCTCCGCCGGCATTCGGGGATGACGTCATGATCAAGGCTGGTTGGACGGTCATCTTAGATGAAACCTGTCTGGTGACCAACATAACTAGACACGTGGATTTATATGGGTCCCTGTTGCTTCGTGATCCAGGCGCTGGTAAAACCATCAAGTTCCGAGCGCAGACCATCCACGTCGCGGCTGGGATTGGATACCTCGAAGCTGGTGACCAGGATGATCCGATATCGAATGGCGACGTTCGTATCGAGCTTTATGGGAACAGATTTTCTAACGCTCGAATGGGCTACGGTATGGAGACAAAGTACATCGCCGTTCTCGGACACCTCAGCCTCGTCGGAAAGGCGAGCGTGGAGCAAACGTGGTCGACGCTTAGAAGCGATGCGCCCGCGGGAAGCAGTACAATTGAAACGACAGCCTGTGGCGGTTGGAATACTGGCGACACGCTCATGATTGGTGGCGCTATGCACAATTGGACCGGGATCAAGCATGCTTGGTTTTTGAGCGCGGAGCGCTGTGATATTTCCTCCATAGCAGTTGCGAGCGAAGGTTGCGTCATACGGTGTACTTCCAGCTTCAACTACACGCACTCAGGCCCGGCCCAAAAGCACGAGGTCAGTTTTGGTGGAATGCCAGTGACTCTCATGCATAGGCGCTCTCCAGGTGGGCGCGTGCAGGTAGTTGGCATGGAAGACAAAAACAAGGCACTGGCAGAGCAGCACTATGGTGCTGTTATTACTATCCTGAAACCGAAAAAGAAAGGCTATGACGCAAAATTGGCTAAGAGATTCAAGATAGAACTCAAGACGCCCGAGCGCATGCAAGCGGCAACTGAAAGCATGAAACATGATCCCCCGCCTGAATGCCACCGCAGACAAGGTTCGGCTGTGATCGTCAATGTCAACTTTGCGCATTGCGGTCAGCGGCACTCTAGTCGCGCGTGTGTTTCTTTTGCCGCCGGTATTGGCGCTGAGTATCGAGCTACGTTCGCAGAAACGACATCGATGGCACTCGTTGCGAACAACACATTTGCGGACGCCTACAATTTTGCCGTGAGCGCAGCAGGAGATGGAATTATTATAGAGAATAACGCCATCGCACAAACCTATCACGGTGGATTCGAGGTCTCTGGTGCGAACAACACAATGTCTAATAACGCAGCTGTTCGATTATTCGACGATGTTAGTGATTACTTTCACGACATTGGGTCGGTTGGTTTCAAGTTGTCGGGATCAGGGAAATGGTATACTAACGTCGTCGCCTCCGTGCAGTACACTGGGTTTAAAATTCCTGGATATCCGTGCGAAATGATGACTCCAGACGTGGAGGATGAGGGTTTAGACGTTCGCGCTGTGACCACCGTTCCCGCCGAACCTACAATGCGTGACCTTCGCGCGTATGGTGGCATGGTAGGCGTGAATCTGCGGGGCGGGCGTACTCGGATGGTCACACGTGAACCGGTGGAGGCCTACGCGCCGCTCGAGTGTCGCCAATGGAGCGACTTCGAGATTCGTTCAATGGTTTGGTACGGCGTAACCACGTTTGGTCAGGGAAAAACGTCTATTGTGTTGAAAAACTTTAATATTTGGGACACCGGACTTGGTTTCGCGCTGTGGATGGTCAACGGTGGCTCAGCCGCAGGTTCGAGCAGCGAGCGAGGGCATTTCGCAGAAATCAGTGACACGACGATAATCGGTTCTGCAAGTCGATGTAGAAACGACGGCATTGGGTTTCCCGCGTTTTACTTAACGGCAGAACCGTACCGGCCGGATCAAGGAGTGAAAACGCCATCGCGCTTTGGTGGAACGACGCTAAGAAACATAAGGTTTCGCGATTTCGGCGCATGTGAAAAGAAAGGCGTTCGTCAAGTTCGTCAAAAGAATTACGCATTGGTGAACGCCATGAACCGTGGGCGATACGCGTGGGTTTACTACGACAACGCGAACCCCGTGCGATCTTCTGGCTTGAGCTTTAAGGGTGTACCATTCGAAAACAGGTTACTCATGATCCATCCAAGCTGGGGTCGAATAGGCAATGGGAAATGGGGCTGTGCCCAAATGTACTGCGACGGACATCGCAACACGTTTGTGATGGATGAGGACGGTTCGCTGCTCGGTGATAACGCCGCATTCGGGACCATCTTGCCCGAAAACGAGATTGGTTGGTTCAAGAAACTGGCCTATATCGATCCGCTCAGCCGTGACATTCTTGAAGATTTGGTTCCATTCACACACCAGTGGCTGCCCAACGGTACCAAACTGACGCCCATGCGAGGGAAGCTCTACGACGAGCCAGGCCATCTCAAAATGGGCTGTCGAAAGGAGGCTTCATGGCAGGCGTGGCTCTGTCCCGAACACAGGCACAGGCAAATAATCCACGAAAGTTTGGACGGCGATCACACGAAGAGGCGCATCTCCCCAACTTCTGTTCTCACAGAGCTACCATCTCAGAGCAAGCGTTTCATGTCTCTGTACACTGGGCCTGCGAAATACGGAGGAAACTGGGCAGGTAAAATAACCAGACATAACACACTCTGGATTACCGGCCATGTCGGCGCGACGCACACGATCCACCACTCGAGCACGAATCCATCCATTTCGCGCGTAACATTTGCCGATGCCACGGAGGATGAGGCCGTGCATGTCAAGCTTTATTACGGCGTACCAAATCGCGTCGACGTTTACGTCGATGGAAGGTACGTCCCACCGCTTGCGAACATCACTTGGGATCAGCCGGACGTTCCTGATATCAGTAGCTCGGGCAGTCTTGAGACTATGCCACACGGCGCGAACTTTTACAATCGTCTGAACGGTTATCTCGAATTCGTGCTGAGAGGCCCTAAAGAAGTGCAAATTCGCGTCTCGAACATCGTCGTACTCAGCGCTACCGTCACAGTCACCGAGGACACATTCTTCGTGCCGGGAATAAAAGCACTGGTGAACAACATTCGTCTCTTGCTTAACATTCCGGAGGAACGAATCGCAGTCGCGGGAGTTGGCGATTTCAAGCTAGCGAAACAAATCGCAAAAACTGAAGCATCCTCCCTTGGGTCATCTGGAGACAGTACTGAGCACGTCATCGAATTGCTCATAGAGGAGGCAACTACAACACAGCTCAGTTCGAGCGAGGAAGACGTCGAAGACGTAGATCCGGTCGCAGAGGCAAACGCGTACTCGAACTCTAGTTCTGAGCTTACTTCGCTGGCTCGGCGTGTGCAGCAAAACGCTAAAAATTTGACGTTGGGAACTGCTCTGGGGTTGGCAAATTCAACATTACCAGTTGAAAAGTCACCTATTGACATGGTGGCGGGCTGGACGTGTGAAACCAGAATGTATAACGATGGCACTTGCGATTGTGATTGTGGCGCGTGGGATCCTGATTGTGACGGTGGGCAGACTATCTTGCGAGGCTGCCCATCGCACGCGGAGATCAACAGCACCGGTACCCCATTTGAATTCGCAAATAGTGTACGGGCATACTGCGTTAACAATTCAGACGTCGTGACGTGTAGTTTAGCAGTGCCTCCTGATGACCTCTGCAACGAGTGGCCATGCCTGGATAGTGATCCGTCTGATGTTCTCGTCTCTTACTTACAACGGGCCTCTAGTAATGAGTTAAAATGCGTCAAGCGGCAGAGTTCGCCACATGCAATGCATACGGGAGAGTGTGCTTTAAGCATGTTGGACGAGCGTGGCGACACCCTTGAACCGATTCTGAGCTGGAACTCCACAGATTTGCCTGCTTCACCACAACCACAAACGTCATCTTCGGTACCGTCTTCACCGCGTCCGGATGTCCCCGCACCAGTACCGTCTTCATCGCGTCCGGATGTACCCGCACCAGTACCGTCTTCGCTGCGTCCAGATGTACCCGCACCGGTACCGTCTTCGCCGCGTCCGGATGTACCCGCACCGGTACCGTCTTCGCCGCGTCCGGATGTACCCGCACCGGTACCGTCTTCGCCGCGTCCGGATGCTCCGCATCGAGGCCCCTCACGAGAGTCAGCACAAGCGCGACGAGACCGCCGTCGTGACGACCGCGCGCGTCAAAGACGAAGCATTAGAAGGCTTCAAAGACAAATCGCTAGAAGATTTTCTGTCTCACAGGAAGACTTGAGAAATGCGACAACATTGAGCTCGATTGTTGAGCTTGCGCAGGCTGAGGTGCAAGAAGCCCAACGCTCCGTACCAACACTACAGACGAAATATGAGTCGGCGAAGGCTCTGTACAAAGGGAACAGAACTACTACAAATAAAGCGGCGCGCCGCCAGGCAAAGATAAATTTGCGCGTTGGAAGAAAACAACTGAGGCGCGCGAACAAGAAGCTTGAATTACTTGAAGAACTCAGCAGGGCACTCACCACACCGGAACAAGGCGGCGCTTTTGCCCTTGGTATCGGTAACCCACGCGGACGAGAAAATTCGATGCTCGTCGTCGCTGTCGCGATGGGCGCGTGCGCCATGGCCTCCCTCGCCGTGCGATCTCACCGCAGAGCGAACAAACGACTTTACGTGGATGAATCCACGGCACTCTTGAGGAATCGTAGGCGTTTTTGAACAGTACAATTTTGTCATACCTACAGTCGCAAGCAAAAACGCCACATTCAAATTTGGGCGTCCCGCTTAAGATTTCGGTACCCTCGCTTAAGATTTCTTCAGAATGGAATCTCTGAACGCAAGGCGTGAAATCACTTAGCCATCCTGCCCGAGTCTGACGAAAGTAGCAAAGTAGCACTTTTTGCACGCCTCCCAAAGGTGGCCCCTGGGGAAATTATTTATTTTGTGGAGTGGTGAAAAATAAAAATTCCCACTGGATACCTTCTGGGACACTGCTTTTTTGCTACTTTTGCTACTTTTTCGACGAGATCGGGGTACTGCAAAGCACACGGCGAAGACGGGTGGCCGATGATCCGTGTGCGCGTGTCGCCTTTGATGGGTCGCTCCCGTTTATGGCTCAAGTGGTCGCGCGACCTCGCGCGTGCACGAGGGTGCCACGTTTTTAGGTACCAGAGGTGCCCATTTCCTCGTGATGAGATGGTCCCTCGTGTACCACGCGGCTCCCCTTTAAGTATGAAAAGTTATGTCCAATATATTGCGCGCGATGTCCGATGGTACACCATACAACATCATAGTTAAGTCACTTCTCATATGCCGGCGGTCTACCTGTCGGTGGTCACGCAAAAGTTGCGTCTCAGAGTGAGGATCGGATAGCTCATGTGTCTTATAAATACCTCCATGGTCACATATATTAGAATCTATAACACTATTAATACATAATTGATTGGATGAGGTGCCCAGCCCACCCGCGCGGCGTGGCTTCTGTTGGTTTTTGTCACTGGAACCATGAAAAATTATACCTCTATAACAACTTAAACTTAAAAATTTTTTAAGTTTAAGTTCCTACACGTTAGTAGTTTTGAAAAATTTTGTGACTCAGAAGCAAAAAAACCGCGCGTGGCTCCACAGTGGGTGGGCACCCCGCGCGGGACTGTTTAGTCACGTGAACACATATATTAACATTTATAAGCATATTAATGCACAGTTGACCTAAAGGCATCACGACTAGTCGGGTTTAGGATGCTTCTTAGGATGCTTCTTAGGACCCATACCGCCCAACTGCGCTCCATCGATTCTGAGAGGATCCGAGCGCAGGTTGAGCGAGACACTGGTTTCTTTTCTCAGTAGCCTGGCGGTCGCATTCGCGCTCCTTCTCCTCTGCCTTGCGTTTCTTCTCAGCGTTCTCTGGGCCCATCTCCTTGTCAGCAGCCGCCTTGGCCTCAGCCTGTTTCTTCATGGCCTCCATATGCTTCCTTATGGCCTCAGCCTGCTTCTCCATGGCCTCAGCCTCCTTGGCCTCCCTTATGGCCTCGGCCTGCGTCTCCATGGCATCTATATGCTCAGCCTGCTTGATCATGGCCTCATATCTGGAAGCAGCCGCCTTCACGGCCTCAGCCTGCTTCTTCATGACATCCTCATACTGCTGTTTTATGGCCTCAGTACCAGGATCACCGAAGTTCGCGAGGCCTCGGTGGGTGTTCACGACCGTCGTCGCCGCGAGCGTGCAGCAGGACACGGCGACGCATGCGACGAGCAGTTGCGTGAGAGTAAACGTCCGTGGTCGTCGTCGTTCGCCCTCATCGACGACACCGCGTTCGATGGAGTCGTACGCGTTCATCGTCGCGACGCGTGGAGGAGTGAGTGAATTGCCCACCCGCGCGAACCCAAACATGGACCCAGACTCATGAATCATGAACCGTGAACAGCCGGGTCCCAGGGTTGACGGATCATAACTCGTCCCGAAAATGCGGGGTCCGTTGGCACCCCGCGGGTGTGTGTGTCAGCCCTCAGGATAACCAGCCGCGCGAGGATCAAATCAAACATGGACCCGAACTCGCGGGTGTCGACACGGTCGGTCGGATATATGGAGCCTCACTATTTGGCCGTATGACCACATATATTAATTTATTTATGGCTATCACCCCGTGCTATCCCGGGGGTAAATTACAGTACTGTAATTTTACTGTACAGTAATTTACAGTAAAATTTTACTGTACAGTAAAATTACAGTAGATTACTGTACAGTAATCTATACCCGGGATAGCGCGGGCTGAATAGAATAAATCCAGTAATATACGTTGTTTTTTGGTGTTGCACATTTTTTTAGTGTTACACCGCGCGTGCAAGCGACACTTCGTCCCGCGGTGGCGGAAGTTCTGTCATCTATAGAAAGCGATCTTCACCATTGATCAGTTCGATTAGCTCTGTTCTTTGAGCGTACTCATTATTCTTGGATCACTTAAATAATCTTAAGCGGTGACAGAAAAAACAAAATTTTGGTGATTTTGGTGATAATCCGACCGACCGAACAACACGCGCGCTCGAACGAACGTCGAGTGTTACGCCATCATTCGTCCGCGCTCTTGCACGTGAACTCGAGGCACCGACGAAAGAAAAATCACCACATAATCGCCCGATGCCTCTCTCGACGCGCGCCATGCGCGAGGCCGAACTCGACGTCGATTCCTTCCGGACGGACCTCTTCGCGAATCGCGACCGCGCGCGTCAACGGCGGGAGCGCCGTTCGAGGCTCGGACTCATGTTCACGTGTGCGTTAGCGATCGTGGCGCTGATGATATTCGTTGACAATGCGTGCGCAGAGGCCATAATGAAGGACGTCGGTGAAGCGGTAATGCCGAAGATGCGTTTCCAGCGCCAACCCCATAACACCATCGCTAATCTCGGCGGATGGAAGAAGTGGACGAAAAAAGCTTCAAAAGCCGCGAAGAAAGCAGCCGATCAGGCAGCCGCGGCGCGGGCAGCCGCGGAGGCAGCCGCACGGGCAGCCGCAGAAAGGGCAGCCGCGGAGGCAGCCGCACGGGCAGCCGCGGCAAAGAAAGCCGCGGAGGAAGCCGCGAGGAGAGCCGCGGAGGAAGCCGCGGCGAGGGCAGCCGCGGCAGAAGCGGCCGCGAAGGCAGCCGCGGAGGAAGCCGCGGCGAAGGCAGCCGCAGAGGCAGCCGCAGCAAAGAAAGCCGCGGAGGAAGCCGCGGCGAAAGCAGCCGCAGAGGCAGCCGCGGCTAAGGCAGCCGTGGCGCAAGCCGCAACCGACGCGTACGACGCGGGTAAGACACTCGCTGGAAACACGTATTCCCAGACACTCTCCAATGTGAGAAACAAGTTTGGCGATGCCAAAGTGAACGCGTACTTCGGTAACCAGAGAGATATGCTGCAAAATAAGTACGACTCGGCTAAGGGCTTCACCGATGCCGCTGTGAATGACATGAAGTCCGAAGTGAAAGAGCTCAGGAAGGATCTCGTCGGCGTCGCAGAAATGGTCGTCGCTTTCTTTAACGGCTTGAATTGCAACATCGGCCCATCAACGATGACTAGTTTTACCACGTCTTTGAAAAATGCTTTCAAGTCCAGCGGTACTGCTGATTTGGTAAACAAAATTAAAAACGAGCCGTCGCGATTCTACAGAGACATGGATGCGGCGACATGCGATTTGATCTGGAATACGGTGTTCACTTCATCTTCTGCTGCCATCACGACCTTCGGGACTGCCATTAAGACGCTTAAGAGCGATTGCCCCGCGCTCGGTGGTGCCAACCCTGCGTTTACGCTCGGTTTCACACTCGACGTCGACGTAACCTTTGCGTCAAGGACGGGCGGCATTGGCACAGAGATTGGCGTCGGATTTGATATGACGGGCCAAAAGTTCTGCTACGTCGGCGGGTGTGTCACTGCTGGCCGGACTTTTGGTTCCAACTCAGCTGCCAACGCAGATCTCACTCCAGGCCTCGCTTTGTCCGGCTACAAAGAACTCACTTCTGTCCCGGGTGAATGTTCTTTGCTCGACGTCGGCATTGATATCAATCTTCCGACTCCCATTAAAGTCGAGGGCGGCGGCGGCCTCACATATCTGTATGGCGGAGGTATGGGAGATTTTGTTGGCCTTTCATACCCAATGGAGCTCGGCGCTGGTGATCCGGTGCCTGGTGCTGATGTTTCCATCAAACGTGGCATGTGCTGCACGCCCATCTGTTTGAAGACGGACGGTACCTCGTGCGCGCCGACGAACTGGAAAAACCCGTGCCCGACGATGGCAGATCCGAATGCGTACCTAAATCTCATCACGACGTCGTCGAGCGCTGCTCTTGGTGGAGAGCGAACGCTCGATATGAGCCACGAGGACCATACTAAGTACTACCGACGCATCGGTGATCCGAAATCGCACACATACGATGCAATCTCTGAGCGTCTGTCGCAGTCGACCATCGTTGCTTCAGTGTTGACGATCTCCGTGCTGGCGCTCGCCATCGTCGCACATCGTCGCCGCGTCGCTCGCAAGATTACCGCGGACGAATCCACGCCTCTTCTCGAAGAAGCGTGCTTAAAACATGAGTGAAGACGATTGAAGCTTCTTCACTTATTCGCGGGCTTCGTCCCGGCGCCGCAATTTTCGCCCTTTATTTCACTTCAACTCAACTAAAACTAAAAGCCTTTAAATACTCCTTAACTACTCAAGTACTTTTTGTAAATCTTGCAATCAAAACTTTCGTCATAAGCTGTCGCGCGTAGCTTTATCGGGAGCGACCTGCGATTCCCTCCGCCACGAGCGCCGCGACGATGGTAGCCGACGATCGACAGCGAAATCGCGCGCTCGGACGGCGTCGTGCGACGGCAATACGCTTAGCCTTTAGTGCGCTCATGTTCACGTGCGCGGCGAACTCGCTGGTGTGGCTTCAGGGATTGACGTCGAGCGCGGGTGCTACCGAACGCGAAGTGTCATCACGCGCGCGACGTCGAGATGCGGAGACGTGTAAAGTCGATGCGCCGACGAGGCTGGCTGAACGTACGGCGCGTGATAGACTTTTCGGGTACAGACGACGAGACGTAGGCGCGCTCGCGGCGTTGCGAGGCGATGGTGTGACGCTCTCAACGTCGACGACGCGCTGGCGCGATCTCCAATATGGAGACGCACTGGATCGGTACGGGTTCTTTGTTACGTCTGAACCGGTTTTAAGCGAGAAAGAGGCGGACAAGACGCGGGCGCACCTGCTCAGTCTGTTGCGAAGTACGGATGTGTACGAGCAAAACGATGGGTGTCTCGGCGAACTTGCGGACTGTCAGGAGAGATTTGATTTGTCTCTTCGACTCACAACGACTGTGACACGCGCGGTGAATAAGATTGTGTCCACACTTAAGCCCGCACTGGTGGATATATTCGGCGATGAAGACTGTGAACTCGTAGAACTGAGTGCGTTGATCACGTGTAAAGGCTCACCCACGCAAGGCATCCACAGTGATGCGGAAGGGGTGAAAGGAGACGATCGACTTGTCAGCGTGTTCGTATCATTACAAGACACCCCCACGAATCTTGGTCCAACGCACGTTTTCTTTAACTCACCGAATGCTGTAACAGAGTTTGACTACTATTCCGCACTCATGCTGATGAGGATTGTGGCGGCCGAGCTCAAGAACTCGACGGTTGCGTTAAGAGATCATGGTCTTGGTGATATTTATATCAAGCAAGGCGTCGCAGCCATCCCAGAAAACGAGGTTGCGACAGAAGAAGAACTAAAATTCTTCAATGCGCACTGTAGAGTCGATGAGAGGGATAATACACTGGCATTCTATCCCCCTTGGGAGTCCTCCCCAAACGCCCGTCTCGTGTTTGGCGTCGTCGCTGCTACGCGACAGGGAGCCGCTCTCGTGTATGACTCGCGGACTCAACACAGAGGTGGAGCTAACACAGTAGGAGCGCGAGTACAACTTATGTTTAGTTTTCAGACGAAGCGTGCTTTTGTGGCTGGGTCGACATTCACAATGCGACGTAGGTATCATCGCATTGAACGCATGCCACTGACCCTCATGGAGAGAGCGACTCTGACATCATTTGGGCATGAATACGAGAAAAGCAAGTCGAACCTTGCGTGGTACCTGCGAGTATTCGGAAAGATACGCCTTCGAGACTTCCCATTACGAGCTGACACCACTGATCAGGAACGTGAATGGGTGAATGCTGACTTAGTGCAAAACTCTGAAAACAAGTCGGACTTTGATGTCGATAGGATGGGGTTGCAAGGTGGAGTGTTGTGATGTAGATGTTGGTATAATTGCAGTTACCTCGACTACCGCTACATCATGCTCATGTTTGTTTTAAGTTCCTCTTCGAATCGAACGGTGCTCGGGTAATGCTCGGCGACCGGCGGCTCCTCAGAAATTTCTCCAGGTTCGTCAGAAGGCTCTTCAGATTGAACTGGATTCTTAACTATGATATTGTATGGTGTACCATCGGACATCGCGCGCAATATATTGGACATAACTTTTCATACTTAAAGGGGAGCCGCGTGATACACGAGGGACCATCTCACCACGAAGAAATGGGCACCTCTGGTACCGAAAAACGTGGCACCCTCGTTCACGCGCGACCACTCTTGAGCCATGAACGGGAGCGACCCATCAAAGGAGACACGCGCACACCGATTCTCGACCACCCGTCTTCGCCGTGTGCTTTGCAGTACCCCGATCTCGTCGAAAAAGTAGCAAAATGTTGACCAGTGGGGCGTGCTGGCGTGCTTTTCCAGGCTGTTGAAAAACTTGAAAATCAGTCATCGCGCCGATGTGACCAGGAAAAACACGGCTTAAAGAATTCTTTTCTCATGTGATATATATGGACGCCAGAGAATTTACGAACGGCATGCATCTGATCCCACTCGACCAGGACAAGGAACCAACATGCGGCAGGGGGTTCCTCGATGAAGCAAACTATGAACAGAACACGCAGAAAGTCATCCCAGGAGAAATGTACGGCGTGCTGACAGGGCGACCGAACCGTGTCCTCGTCGTCGACTGGGATTGTTACGGTGGCAAGTGCGAGTTTGAACTCACGGAAGAAATGTTGACGCGCAAGGTTGGCGGGGAAGGCGCGTACATCGTCAAAACGCGATCAGGCGGGTACCACACGTACTTCGCATGGGACGAAGAACGATTCGGCGATTGGAAAGGCACAGTAGGCATCGAAGGGTTCGTCGATATCCGTACGACGGGTAACTACGTGGTCGGTGCCCATGCCCCGGGCTACGAGCTACTCCGAGGAGACATCAACAATTTACCACCAATGCCCAACGATTTGTACAGTTTCTTTGATGGCAAAGTCGGTCACAAGGTCGAACGCGCCGACACGGAGTGCAGCTTTACGCAAGCATCTGTGACACCTTTGCTCGAGGACATGGGGTTCACCGGCATACATTGGCTCAGTGGAGCGACATCGTATGATTTTGAATGCGACCAATGTCGCCCACAGCGAGGCACCACTGTGGGCCAATGTCCTTGCTGTGGGGGCTTCCACGAAGGCAATGGAAAGGGCGGTGGGAACCACTTTTACGTCG
>Ga0228649_1000217_pt1 | contig 25549 bp, 13 predicted proteins | sample 61DmetaG_FD_190074 | JGI IMG/M metagenome (GOLD analysis project Ga0228649, IMG submission 190074) | Seawater microbial communities from Monterey Bay, California, United States - 61D | ecosystem: Environmental > Aquatic > Marine > Coastal | place: USA: California | collected 2016-10-31 | reverse complement strand
GAAGCTGGGACTCAAGATCCGCGCGCACAGACGCCAACTCAGAGTCGCGAGCGGACGAAAGGTCGGCGAGCTGCGAACGCAGCGCGTCGCGCTCAGACTCGAGATCGGACACGATAGCGGACTGCGAAAGAATTTTCGAAACCATTTCGTTGTCTTTGGCCTCAATAGCCAGATCTCTATCTTGTATCAATCTTTGCACTTCAGCCTCGGAAGCACCCAGGCGCTTTTCAAGCTCGTCCACGTGCTTCTCAAAGTTTCGCTTTTGTTCAACCGATGCGCTTTCAAGAGATGCAAAATCCGTGGACTTTTTATCGAGTTCTTCGAGCGTGGTGTTCAGTTTTGCTAACGCGCTCTCAAGATCGGAGCCCAACTTGACCTCAATATTATTCGTCTTTGACTCCAACTTTTCGATCGCTTCAGATTTAACTGTGATGTCGAGTTCAAGAGCTGCTATTTCTTCACTCAACTGCGTGATGACGACATCGTGCTCTTCGCGAGCTCGAGCCAGTTCGCTGCTCGCTGTCTCTGCGAGATCTTGACTCAACTTGAGCTCAGCTTCCAACCGAATTTTCATCCCTCGAAGCTTCGCTGCTTCGTTTCTAAAGCGTACTGCCTCTTCACCATCAAATTTGGCGTTTTCGAATGAATCAACCTCTAACATGAGAGATTCTATGCGCTGAATCTGTTCATCACGCTCTTCTTTTGCAATATCTCTGATGTATTTAAGATCTTCTTTCACGGAGGCCAATTCTGAGGTAAGCGCCTTCAATTCCGCAGCTGACTCTTTGCTATCGGCCTTCAATGATTTTATCTTTCGCTCTTTTTCTTGCAACTTTCGCTCTGCGGCTTCGGAAAGACGCTTCAGATCATTGAAGCTTTTTTGCAATCTCTGGTATTGCGGTTCGCTGGTGATATTCTGCAGCTCTTTCGCTCGTAGACTGATCGATCGCTCTAACAATGAAGCCGTGACTGTCCCCTTAGATAGATCCACTGCGGTGCTCTGAATCGTTTCCAGAGCCTTAGAACCAATTTGAACTAGATCCTTCCACCAAAGTGATGCGGCTTCACGTGTTTTCAATTCTTCGACTGTGAGACCTACCTGTTCGAGCAGCTGAGCTTGGTCAAGCTTCTTCTCGAGGACAACTTCTCTTCGAAGACGTTTCTGTATGCGCTCAACGAGGTCAGATGCGTTCTTACTGCCTCGTAACATCGCTTCGCGCTCGTCGTTTTCGTTGCCGAGAAGTAAATCTATGTCAGCAAGCAAGGCATCGCGTGATTCTGAGTACGAGCGAAGACTGGAGATGAGTTCTTCGAGCTCTTGTGAGCGTTGACATGATGCTGAGAGTTCGCGCTCAAGAGTGAGCGTTTTCTCCTCACTCGCTGCAAGATCCAAAGATAAGCTTGCAACCTGAGAAACACGGTCATCTAGTGCTTTTTGCTTCGTCTCCAGCGCTTCCTGAGCCTGAGCCAAGTTTTTCTTTGACTCATCGATTGCGCGAGCGGCCAACTCTTTGTTTTTCGTAAGACTTTCAATCTCTTTTTGACGCTCTTGAACTATTCGTTGATACTCTAAACTCTTTTCAGTCTTCTCTGACATCTCCGACGTTAGACGTTCCATCTCCTCGCGGATAACATCCATGGATCGCTTCAATTCGGAAATTTCAGCCTTGGCTTCGATTTCTAATTCATTTCGCTGGATTTCGAGTTGCGTACGAGCCTCTGCGAGTTGCTTTTGAAGTACTGCTTCTGCTTCGCTTCCTTCTCTCGATTTTTGATCTCTGAGCCAACAGATCTCCGTAGATAGATTCTTCACTTGACGCCTCAGCTCTTCAACTAATGAAGTATCGGCACGATTGGCGTTTGCCAAGTCTAACTCAGTTGCCTTTGCTCGCAGTTGCGATTCTAAGTCAAATCGACGCGAATTGATTTGTTCAACACTAGCATTTGCGACAGATAGCTGCTCGGTGAGGGACTTGAGCTTCGTTTGCAGAGTTTCAGTTTCATGTTCGAGACGCCGAATCGCCTCTGCATCAGTGTCGCTCTGATCTTGAGCGGTCTGCAGCTTAGCAAGGAGTTCTAACTTCGCCTTGAGAGCGTCGTCGACGGTTCTCGTGGCAGTTTGAAGTTCCTTGACTGAAGCTTCGAGCTCAACTTCCAGGCGCAGGCGCTCTCTTTGCCAGTCTTCTTGCGCAACGCGCTCTCTTTCCCGAACAGAATCGATTTCAAGATTCAATTTCTGCAGACGATCCTCCAAAAGAATACGGTTATCGACGCTCTGCGTCTTTTCTTCTTGCAAACGAGTCAATTTGAGCTCCAAACTTTCTATAGCTCCTCGTAATTCTGCTATGCGCGCGGAAGAACGTGCTTCCCCAGAGTCAAGTGAATCCTGCAATTCAACAATCGTAAATATTTGAGAGCTGACCAAACGCAACCCCCAAACAGCCCTTTGATCAATGAGTTCCTTGACCTGCGGGTCGTCGGCGACCGATGCGTTTTTTAGTGAATCGATTGCGTAGTCCAATCGCGAGACCGCCGCCGCCGCGCGTATCGATTCCATCCACATCTCTAGATCGCTCTCATACGACGTTTGAGCTCGTTGAAATTGTTCGCGTGATGTCGTGGCTCGTCTCAGCTCAGCACGCAGCGCGGCAATATCCGCTTCCACTTGCGCGATAGAAATTGGATTCGCTTGCTGGTTTTTCATGTCGTTCAGCGTCGATTGACGTCGATCCAACATGCGCTGAAGCTCCGCCTCAATCGAAACGCCCATGTTCAGCGCTATGTTAACTTCTTTCGACACAATCTCGCTCATGTCTATAGTATTCTTCGCCAGCGACTCACGGCGGCGATACTGTCGCTTCCGCTGTCGACGGCGACGCTTTGACTCGAGCGGTTGAGTGACGTCGGATTCCGTAGAAGACGACGTCGATGCCTCTTCCACCACGACAAACGCGGGCGCGTATACGACACGCGGCGGTTCTGGACGAGGATCCTGCTCACGAATTACCGCGGTATACGGAGGCGCGTACTCAATACGCCGTTCATCGGGCTGCTGAGTGACACTCACGCTTTCGCCTGCTACAGGCGCGGCGTCGGATGAAGGCGCCGACTCCATGACAACTGGCTGAGGTTCTCTCGCAACCCGCATTTTTACGCTCGCGACGGCGGCTTCGTTATTGTCCGAGCGTTCGTGCATCTTCGGCTCTGCGACTGGTTGCGGAGATTCGTCATTGTGCGAAACCACGTCGGGCGTTTGGGTCACCGTTTCCGCAATCGCGACAGAAACTCGCGAAACTGTTTCCTTAACGACGATCGTCGCTCGCGAAACTTCTTCCATAACGACAACGGTCGCTCGCGACACCGTCTCTGTGAACTCTTGCGACATCGCGGCGACCGTCTGAATGATCCAGTGATCGATAACGTACAATACGTACATGGCTCGCATCCAACGACACGCGGCGGCGACGATAAACGCGACAAATGAACTCTGCGCTAACGCGGGGCCGAAGGCGTCAGCGGACTGGTTGAAGGCGCATGCCCACGCCACAGTGCCGGCGACGGCGTCCCACGAACCGTAAAGCGAGCAGTCCGACAATATCATCAGTCTCGTACGCCTCGTCGACGTACGGTGCAAACGCAACTCTTCGACGTATACGCCCAACAGCGGCGCCACCGTCGACGCGAGCAAGATGGCCAACACTTGCATCATCGGCCTCGGAATCACTTTCAGCGCCAAAGCGGTACCAAAGATCACCGAGCTCGAACCAATCGCCGCCGCGGCGACCAAGCGCGTCGCCAAATCAAACATCGACCGATTCCATCGCGCGACGTACGCGCCGTAGTACACCACGGACATGCCGCCAAAAATCACCAGCGAGCGCATCGCGGCCGGTATCCCCCCTCCATACAGCGTCACCGTCCACGCCGCGATATCGGAGACGACGACGAGCGCGACCGCGCGCGCGACGTACACCGCCACGCTCGCCGCCGCCTCCCCCGGCGCCGCGTCTCGAACGAACGACGCGCTCGAACCAAACGTCCCGTACTCCCTCACCGCGTCTCCCTCATCGTTCGCGCCGCCTTCACCATCGCGCTCTCCGTTCACGGCGCGCGTTTTCCCCACCGACGTTCGCGTCCTCGACGTTCCCGCGCCGACGCTCGCCTCGCCTCCTACCCTCCGCGTCGTCACTCTCACCGCGACGACGCGCCGTTCGCGCGCACCTCTCGCCCCGATCGTCCCTCGCGTCCATCGCGCATCATTCGCGCGCGTTCGCGCGCCTCGTTCCATCCCCGGCGTCGCGTCGCGTCGAATCAATCAAATCAAAATCAAATCAAAATCAAATCGCGCGAAGACTCGATTCTTCGTCGAATCGATTCGCGCGACGCCTTCGTCTGCCGCGCGTCGCCTCGCGCGTTTTGCCTCGCGCGCGCTTCGCGTCGCCCTCGACGCGCGATCGATCGTCGCGCTCTGCCGTCGTCGTCAATCATCCGCTCGGGGTTTGGCGACCGACCGCGGTCGACGTCGCCGTCGCGCGCGCGGTCGACCGCGGAGCGCGGCGCGTCGCATGCGCGTCGCGACGCGCGCGACCTGCGCGAGCGCGACGTCGACGTCGACGGCGACGGCGACGTCGACGGCGACGGCGCGACGCGACGCGACGCGACGGACGACGACGACGCGCGCGATGGCGACGGCGCGCGACCGACCGGCGGGACGCGAAGGCGACGGCGACGGCGACGGCGACGGCGACGACGCCGCGCAGAAGAGGACGAAGAATCGCGATCGACACGCGGTGCACGAGCTGGCGGGGTATAAGATCGAGGGCGTCTCCGTGGGCGGACGCGAGACGTCGGTGGTGCTGCCGGCGCTGGGGGTGGCGTTCGATTCGGGGCGATGCCCGCAGCGGTGCGTGTACGCGGACGTGATGTGCCTGAGTCACACGCACATGGATCACGTCGGAGGGTGTGGGATGTACATCGCGACGCGCGGGTTGTTGAGCCTGACGCCGCCGACGGTGCTGCTGCCGAGCGCGCGGAGAGAGGCGTTCGGGACGTTTATAGAATCGCTGCGAGCGTTGGACGATAGCGAGTTGAATCATCGCGCGATCGGGATCGACCCGGGGGAGCGGTACGCGATGAATAAGTTGTTTGAAATCGCAGCTTTTAGAACGAGGCATCCGGTGCCGAGTCAAGGGTACGTCGTGTACGGCACGAAGCAAAAGTTGAAGCCCGCGTACGCGGGGTTGAGCGGACCGGAAATTAAGCGGTTGCGCGACGACGGCGAACAAGTGACGGATAAAGTCGAAGTCCCAGAGGTGGCGTTCACTGGAGACACGACCGGGGACTGGATCGACGACCCCGCGAACGCGGACGCGCTCCGGGCGAAACTTCTCATCATGGAGTGCACGTTCATCGACGACGCGGTGAGCAAGCACGACGCGGAGCGATTCGGGCACACGCACATCGACGATATCGTCGCACGCGCGGATAAGTTCCAGAACGAAGCTATTTTATTGATTCATTTCAGCGCGCGGTACAAGGCGGAGGAGGTGCGCGCCGCGCTCAAGGCGAAATTGCCGCGCGCTTTGTACGAAAAATGCACGCCCATGCTTGTCGGGTTCGATTGAGCTGCGCGGTACATCGGAGCGTCCGAACTGAGGATTGTTGTTAAAATATTACATGGCGGGAGTGCGTTTGTAGTGCGTTTAATGAATGTACTTCTTAGATCATATTTCAATCGCAAAGTCTACTTTGACGCCGTTTTCGCCTTCTTCGCCTTCTTTGACGTCGGTTGCTCGTCTTTCCCAGCTGAATTTCGTGGCTTGTCTCCATCCTTGACGCGGAAAAATCCCTCCGACCACGCCGCGGCGTCGCCGCTGTCGACCAGTTTTCCCACGGCTGCGTGGATTTCTTTGCGCGTTTTTGCATCCGTTTTCGTGCGAACGACGGCAGCGACGACTTTAGCGCCGTGGCCGTCGATCCAGGTTTTCAAGTTCGCCTTCAGCGCACTTTTCCAGAAAATGGGAATGAACTGGGCGTGCTTGACTTCTAAAGCCATGCGACGAAGCGTTCGCGTGGAGAAAAAGTTTGCGTGCAACGGCTCGAGCTTTTCCCCCGATTCCGCGTCGATTTGTTCGGATGTCATGGATGTCGCGACCGCTTCCGAAATGGCTTCAAATAGGTCGGTCATCTTTTTGTCGCCGACAGTTTTGTAAAAGATGTCGTCACACCCGCCCGCAGCGACTTCGAACAACACGTCGGACGCGAGGTTGCTTCGCAACATCGACGCCGCGTTCACGCTGCATGCTGCAACGAGGGAGTCTCCCAATCCTTGATGAAACAGTTCGGCGCGGCGCGTGCTCGCAGGTTTCTTGGCGATGCCAAAATCAGGACCATCCGCCGGCGCCTCTTCTAAACCGTCGTCGTCGTCGTCGTCGTCGCCCTCTGGCGCTTCTTCTTCGTCTTCGCCGCCGAACTCATCATCTACGGTACCCATATCGTCATCATCGTCTTCATCATCTGAAAGGTCTTTGCCCACAGCTTTATTCGCATCTTTTTGGGCTTGACCGCCGCGCTTCATCGCCACAACGGTTTCTTCGGCGTCCTCGCGAACTTTTTGAGGATCCGGCATGCACTCGAGCAGGTGCGATGGGAAGTATCTTGTGGATCGAGGATTGAGGATGTGCAACAGCACACGCCGAGCGTTTTTGTGCGACGCCACTTCTGCCAAACTCTCTGCCTTGAGCTCACTCACGACGCCCTTGCCCAACAACTGCGTGTCGTCCACGCAATCGAAGAGCGAGGCGATGACGACGTGGGCGTAATCATCCTGCGATACCCTCGAAACTTGACCTTTCAACGCCTTGATCACCCCCTTGCGCTGCTTGGCGCCAGAGTGTGCAAGTATCATATTCACCGCGTGCGCGCCGTCCTTCGTGTGCATCATGCGAAGCAAGCCGGCGGCGGCTATCGATCCCGCCGCCTCGGCTTTTGTGCTCGGACCGCCGACGCTGAGATACTCCGCCAATACCCGATGGATCACTGATGAAGATACCAAGCCCTTTTCCAACACTGGAATCATCGTCACGTTGATGTGACGAAGCATGCCTTGGCGCTGCGCCACGGGCTTGAGGAGCAAAGCTTCGCGAAGCGACTTGACGTCGTCCGCTGCGCCGAAGTGCACGAATTCTGGACCGTAAAACTCAAAAGTCATCGCCTTCTTTTCTTTCGCCGAAGCCGCGTGATACAAAGCCTCAACGATTTGTGACCCCACGGGATGTCGCGCCAATCGCGCGATTTGCCCGCGCAAGTTCCCAACCAGCGCCGGTATCTCCTTCTTGTCCGCGGCGTCTATGAGTTTGCGAACCAGGAAATTCCCGTACAGCGACTTTGACAGCAACGCCATCTGCGGCGTCACTTCGCTCATGATCTTAGCGCACTGCTCGGTAGTGCCGTATTTCAACACCGCCTGCACCACGCGCGAACCTTTGTGATTGTTTGCCAACTCGGGAACCTTCCCCACGCACTTTTTGTAAATTTCGTCGCACATCGCGCTTCGATCCGTCTTGGACACCTTTTTGCCTCGCATCCGTTCCCAAATCTGCGCCAACTCCTGCACCAGCGCAAAGTTTGGTTTTCTCAGCGCCTTCATCTCATCGCTCTTCGCCTTGGCTTCTTTGCGACTCAATTTACTAAAATCCACCTTCTCCGCGTTTGCCGCGGCGTCGCTTCGCTTCTTCTTCGGCGCCGCGTCCTCGCTCGAACCAGTCTCCTTGTCGCTCGTCGCTCCCTTCTTTCGCTTGCCAAGCTTCTTCCCTTGCTTAACGTTTGATTTCTTCCCCCGCTCGAGCTCGATCGCGCGCTCATCGTCGTACTGCGACGCGTCGCCGACGTTCACGAGCGCGGGCGCGGCGGCGGCGGCGCTCGGATTGAATTTATTCGTGCGTTTCGCCGCGCGACGCGCTTTAGCGCCACCGCCAGCCTTAGACTCGGCGCGGGGCATGTCGCTTCGCGTCGGACGCTCGCGTCGAGATCGCGATCGCCGAGCGTCGCCGATCGTCGAGTTGTGCGGTCGACGGCGCCGCGGCGCGCCGCAGCCAAAGCCAGGCAGCAAAAGCCAAAGCCAAAGCCGGAAGAATCGCGTGGATAACGGTGATTTACAAAAGTACGACTTAATCTTCGTAGATGCGACACTCATCATCGTCCGGCTGCGCCTCGCAGAATTCCACGACGCCCGGGGAGTCGTTGATCTCGGAGACGATTTTCGGGTCGCTCGCATCGAGACGCATCACCTCCTTGGCGAACGACTCCTTGTCCGAAGTTTGTTGCGCCAACAGAAACGCTTGAAAAGTCCTGCGCATGATGTCGCCGCGAGATAAAATCCCGACTAACGCGCCGCGATCGTCCACGACGGGCATGCGCGCGAGATTACCGTTGAGCATCAATTCCGTCGCCTCCACGAGGGGCATGTCCGGCGTGCACGTCGTCGCCTCGTGCATCGCCGTCGATACCTTCGACCCGCTGGCTTTATACATGCGCTCTTGCAAGTTGTGAAACTGACTCCACATTTCTTTCACGTTCCCATTAAACTCATCGCATCGTCCAACGCGCGGAAACATCCCGTCATCCGCCACGCTCTTCGTCGTCTCCTTCTTCCCCACGCGCGCCATGAGGTCGTACTCGCTCACCACGCCCAAAACCTCACCACTCGCGTTCACCACCGGCACGGCGCTGATTCGATTATCGACTAACAATTTCATCGCCTCAAACACGCTCTCATCCGGTCGCACCGTCAGCACTCGCGACGTCATGACGCTTCGCACCACGTCGCGATTGACGATGTTTTCAATCTCGTCCCACGTCAGCGCCTCGTCGTTCGGCGATCCGACCGCGCGCGTTTCGCACGTTCGCGCGATCGACGCGCGCGATCGCGCTTTCACCGCGCGCGTCACTCGCGCGCTCGTCGTCGACGCGCACGTCGTCGCGGTCCGCTGATTTTGATTTCGCGCGCGGTGTCGACGATGGCGACGTCCCGACGACGACGGCCTCGCGTCGGCGCGCGGCGCGAGGGCGTGCATGACGGCGACGAACGCGTCGGCGCGCGTCGATCGTCGACGGTTCCGACTCGCGAGCGACTCGCGCGCGGCGCGACGGTCAATGACGCGACCGACCGACCGAACGAGGGATCGATCCGCCGCGCGTCGATTCGCGCGTGGACGACCGCGGGCTCGAGGCGGGGCGTTGAGAGTTTATGTAATTACACGGTGCCCGACGAAACCTGACCGTTACGCGAAGGAGGCTCTAAGAACGAGAAGAATCCTTTATTGTCGTTCGCGTCCTCGACGAACAAATCGTCCGGAACGCGCGCCGCGGCGTGCGCGCCGACGCCGAGCAACGCCACGCCGAGGCCGCTAAACAAAACCGTGCCTGCGCTCGTGAGCATGAAGATTACGAACGCGCTCAGCGCGGACATTCCCATCAACGTCTCGCGATGACTCAACTCTCTATCTCCAATCTTAAGCGGTTCGCTGCGAACGGAAAACACGTACACCCACGCCGCGGCGACGGAGCCAAAAATCGCCAACGAGCTCGGATGAAACAACACAAAGAGCGAGAGCACGGCGCTCGCGAAGACCAAGTAGTTGATTCTGAAGTAGTTTAAGTTTTTCTGCATCCTCGACGTCGCGTCGCCGAAACTCACCGGACGCGCGTACGCCGACGCATCCAATATTTCACTCATCGGTTTCTGTTGCGCCCAGACGTGTTGCGCCGACTCCTTCACCCGACCGACGGCGCCGAAGACGCCCGCGCCCGCGCTCGCGCTCGCCGCGTCGACGGACATTTCGCGCGAGATCTACGCCGCTTCCCGAGGTTCGCGTCGGTGGTTTTCCTGCGGTTCGTCGCGTCGCCGTCGTCATCGGTCAGTCTCGCATCGATCGTCGCGTCGTCGCCGCCATCGGCCGTCGCGCCGTCGCGCCGTCGCGCCGTCGCCCCGTTCGTCGTCGTCGGGGGTACGACGCATCCCGCCGCGCGGCGTTCATCTTGCGTCGAATCCGTCGCGCGTTCGCGCGCGATCGTCGCGATTTTCGCGTCGATCGCGTGATATCGAGTCGTGCGCGCGTCGAGTCGATCGGTCGTCGCGCGCGTCGCGTCGCGCGCGCACGCACCGCGCGCGCGCCTCGCGTCGCGAAGCGCCGTCGCCGCGGCGTCGCGTTATCCGCGCGTCCGAACCCGCGCGATCGACTCGTGTGGGCGAACAGTGCGGTGTCGTTTTGGGTGGTATCCGTGTGTGACGTGCGTCTGATGGTCGATCGACGGTCCGTGTGTGGAGCAGTGCCCGCGCCGCGACGCGCGTCGGTTACGACGCGCGACGGGACGACGGCGCGCGCCGCGCGCGACGCGCGCGATCGAGCGGATGACGACGCTGGACGACGTCGATGCGCTCGATGCGGTCGTGCGCGACGCGTTCGCGCGGACGAACGACGCGCGCGCGACGGCGAAGGCGGCGGACGCATCGCGCGCGCTGGACGCGCTGAAACGCGACGCGCGGGCGTGGGCGGTGTGCCTGCGCGCGTACTCGCGCACGACGTCGAGCGAGACGAAGTTTTGGTGCCTGCAGACGCTGACGGAGGCGCTGGCGAAGGAGGCGAGAGGAGGCGGGACGACGATGTCGGACGAAGACGCCGAGACGCTGCGACGAGCGCTCGGGGCGTGCGTGAGCGAAGCGACGGGCGAGATCGCGACGGGAGGAGACGGTGGAGATGATCGACGGAGTTCGGCGGCGACGGCGGCCTCGTCGACGTCGACGCCGGCGTTCGTGAAAAATAAGCTCGCGCAGGCGTGCGCGTACGCCGTGGCGCTGGAGTACCCAGAACGATGGCCCTCGTTCTTCGCGGATTTGGCGAATCTATTGAGCCGAGGGACGCAAGGCGTGGATATGTTCACGCGTGTGCTCGAGGCGATCGACGAGGAGCTGATCGCGACCGTGGACGCGGGAAGAGCAGGGAAGGAGGACTTCGCGCGTTCGATGCGCATCAAGGAAGCGATGCGAGCGGATGGGAGCTTGCGCTTAGTTTTCGATGCGTGGAGGCAGTGTTTGGAACATTATGCGCGCGTCGATCCACGCGTGGCGACGCGGGTATGGTCTGTCGCGCGGCGATACGTCGAGTGGGTGGACGTCGGTCTTGTCGCGAGCGAAGAGTACGTGAAGGGCGCCAAGGAGTGTTTGATGCTCGACGATTTGAGCGGCGCGGCGGATGAAAGTTTGCGCGCCGCGGCGGTAGGGTATTTGCACGCCGTCATAACGAAAGGCATGGAAACGAGTGCAAAAGTGCGCCTGATCATCAGCACGAAGATCGTAGAAGTGTGCGCTCGGTTGCAGGTGATTTGCGCGGCTACCCAGGATGATTTCGACGAAGAATTCGTAACTCAGGTGACCAATCTCGCCGCCGCGGTCGCCGCGGAGCTTTTGAACGCCAACAAAGTCGAGAATATAACGGCTCTCGGTGTTGAACTGTCCGCTGAGGTCAGTTCGTCCTTGCATCAGGTGACTCCGTTGGTTTTGTCGAGCATCAGTTTTAAGCACGAGCGCGCCGTGCTCGTGGCGCTACCATTCCTCACGGCGTACATTGGGTACATGAAATCACAGCCGGCGTTGTTGAATGCGGCGCAGCCGGCGCTTACGTCGGCGTGTCAGGCGCTCATAGCGCGTGGGGCGTTCCCTACAGAACACATAGACGGCTTGGATTGGAACGACGGCTCCAACGCCCTCACGCAAGAATTTGAAGCGGACGTCTTCAGTCTTCGCGCTGAACTAAACGTGCAGCTGAAGAACATAGCGCGGCTCGCACCACACTTGGCGCGCGAAGTCGTTCGTCAAGTCTTGATGAGCGCCGTCGTGGGTAGTGGCGAAGGAAACCAGCTTTGCTGGCAAAACGTCGAGGTCGCGATTTCGGCGCTGTTCACCCTGGGAGAAGGCGCCGACGACGCCGCGGTGAAACCCATGTCCATCGCGGATCGAGCCAAGGCGACGAACGGCACCGGTGAGGTCACAGACACCCCCCTCGGAGCGCTAGTGGTATCGCTTATACGCGAATGGGGCACGAGTGTTGGTCGCGCGGCGTACCATCGCCTCGTAGCGCCGACGTTTTTGGAGATTTGCGTCAGATATCACGCCGTTTTGGAGCGCGATGACGCCGCTCTAGTCGCCGCCTTGACTGCGTTCTTAGACGAGCGAGGTATAGGTCACGTCGATCTCGCCGTGCGGTCGCGTGCATGTTACTTGATTTCGCGTCTGTCCCGACCGCTTCGCTGCAAGCTTTCGGATAAGGTGGAAAACATCATGTGCGTACTCCCGGCCTATCTCACGGAATTCGCGAGATCGTTGCCGGAACCGACGACGCAGAACGCTGCGTTTGTATCTGTGAGCGCGGCTGGTATTCAGTCTCGAGCGATGGCTGAGAGCGGAAACGACGATCGGTTGTACCTGTTCGAAGCCTTCGGCACGATGCTAGGCGCGGATGAGGTGAAAGAAGAGGAACAGTATAGGTATTTATCGCAAATCGCCGCTGGGCTTTGTCGTCAAATCGAGGAAGTCGCGGCGGGAGGACAGTCGGGCGAGGACGCGCCAATTCGCATCGCATTGGCAACGCGCGCCATCGTGGCGTTCGGGAATATATCCAAAGGATTTTCGCAGCGAACGTGTTTGACGAGTAGACCTCGCACTGGAGAAGTGTTTAGATCGTGTTTGGAGATGTCGCTTCGATGTCTCGACGTGTGGCCGCGAGACGCGAGCGTGCGCAATCGTGCCACTGGTTTCTTGCACAGAATGATTGATTTGCTCGGACCGACTGTGACACCGTACTTGGCTCCGACGGTCCATAAGCTCCGTCGCGATGCCGACGCCGTGGAGCTTCGCGAGACGTTGGTGCTTTTCAATCAACTCGCGTCGACGTACGCCGCCGAGCTCGCGCCATTTGTTGTTGAAGTATTACCAGGTCTTGCCGCTCAAATCTTCAACACGATCTCCAGCGCGTACGCACAGGCATCGGTTGAGTCCGTGGGGGGGAGTATTGCCACGAACACGGAAGTTGTGCGCGAAGCCGACGAGCTCGAACGTATGTGGCTTACTACGACGGCGGCCCTCGGCGCCAACGCGCTCATTGCGCCCACATTCACGGGATATCCCAACACCAAGCGTACCGCGCCGCTCAGAGAGCAGCTGTTGTCGCATCTTGTCCAAGCTGCGCAGTCGCACGGCATGGTGAGCGCGCGCAAAGTCGCCCTGACCGCGCTCAAGAGCTTCGTTGAAGAATGGACGTTGGACACATCGCCCGACGAACCACCTTCGCTCGAAGGTGCGCCGACGTCGTCAGCGCCTGCCAAAGGACCGAGAGATGAACGCGTACCAGGCTTTACGCGATTCGTTGTCGAACGCGTGTGCGTGGAGTGCTGCATCTTACCGCCTATACGCGGTGATTTAGACCTCTCCGACGCCGTCTCCGTCGGCGCGCTCAACGAATCCTTCGCCATCCTCGCCGTCGTCCACGCCCGGCAATCCGACGCCTTGACCACCGCTCTGACGCACATCTTCCGTCACTCCATCTTACCCAGTCATTCTCCCGATCGCATCGACGCCATCGTCAACGAGTACATCCGCGTCCTCGCCGCCGCCGCCGCCGCCGGCAAGCCGCATTTGCGTTCGACCAAACCCGCGCGCGCGCTCGTCGACGCCGTCCGTCGCGAGATCGCCGCCGCGCCCGACCGCGGTCGCACCTTAGACCTGACCCCTAGACTCGCCAAGCGAGGCGTGTGATTCGACGCAACCAAACGAAGCGAAACGTAAAGCGGTCGTCGCGCGCCGGCGTTCGCTGTCCGACCGACCGACCGACCGCGGCACCGCTCCGGCGCCGTCTCCGGCCCTTTCATCCGAAGAACGCGACGCGCGCCGACGCGCCGACGCGCCGACGCGCCGACGCGCGCGCGACGAAGACGGCGTCGACGATTTCATCGCCGTCGCGCCCGCGAGCGACGCGCGACGCGCGCGCGACGACGACGACGCGACGGCGCGGGAAGATGAACGACGTCGACGCGCGCGACGAAGCGCGCGACGGCGACGGCGACGACGAGGAGGAGGAGGCGGCGCGCGCGAGAACAATGACGCTCGCGCGCGACGCGCGAACGCGCGGTGCGGAGCGCGAGGGCGACGACGCGGAGACGCAGTCGAGAGGGAAGAAGCGCGCGCGACGCAAACGCGACGACGCGGGAAGGCGGGACGCGCGGACGACGTTCGGAGGATTTGCGACGCTGCCGACGGAGCTGGTGGTGAAGATAATGAAAGAACTTGATGGTTACTCGCTGGCGATGGCGACGTGCGCGTGTAAGGATTTTGAAGCGACGGGGAGGGAAAACGACGAACTGTGGCTCGAGTTGTTGATTAAACTCGAACCGCGCGCGCTGATGCGAGAGGATTTGATGCAAAACGGCAGTGGGAAGTTTCGTGCGTTCAGCTACAAGGAGTTGTTCATGTGGCGTCTTCACACGCTGAAAGGGTGCGCGATGATGAACACGAAGGCGTACGCCGAGATGGCGGCGCGGGGCGACGCCACGCGCGCGTTGAGCGCGGACGCTTCCGGACCGAGCTCGAGCGAATTGCGGTCGAAGATTGGTCACCTCGGTAGACTGGCCGTGATAAATCAAGAACAATTGTTCACGTGCGATCCACGACCGAAGGGGGGACTCATTTACAACGTATACGACAGCGGGATGAACTCGTTTGTTCCGCATACGCTCCTGTGGTCGCCGAGGTCGGAATTACTGGCGTGTGCTTTCCTCGTGAACGGCGCGGAGTCCAAAACGTGTCATAGCAAGATTATACTGTCTGCGCCGAAGGCAGTACTCACAGGGCAACTGAAGTTTGCCCGGGGCGACGCGCTTACAAACACAAATGCAGAGGTGTCGACGCCGCGACACGGGCGACATCCATACGAAGCTCCGCCCATGAATAATATCATAGCGTTACCGCATGGGTTACAGTGCGCACACATGGCATTTGCGCCTTGTGGGACGATGTTGAATATCTTGCACAAAGACCGCATGGAGTCGTCGCTATATACGCTCGATTGTGCAATCAGCATTACGTCCTTGTACGGTCCCAGTAACGGCAAGAGTGGCACTTCGCCCGTGCCGCCACCGTCAGAGCACGTCACGAGGGTTGCGAGCGGTACGGATAGCATCCGATTCGCCATCTCTCCCATCGATAACAATTCCTTGCTGATGTTCGGCGATCAACGAGAAATCATGTTGCTGAGGAAACAAGGAATACGCGGGGGCGCGATCCCGCTGTCTGATCGTTGGCCGGGAACTCGAGCGTTTGACGAGGTTTCGTCAGACGACGACAGTCTGTACGCATCAGATGGTTTTGAGCGCGAATACGAAATGCCCCCGGATGCGGTCGATGTTCCGAGATCTCTCAATCATTCTCTCACATCGGCAAACTCAAACGCGGCGCACCCAGCGTGCGACACAGCGTCTGAGCCGCTCGAATCCGCCTTTCAGGACGACATTCACGAGCGAGCGACACGCGATTGTCAAGAAGTGGTGTCAACGCCCAAGATGACTTGGTGGCAACAGCTCAGTCGTAACATTCTCGCCGGCGTAAAGTCTGCTACTTTGGGCGCGCGGGGCAACGAAAAACCCTCGACTTCGGCAAAACGCGATGAAGATTCGGAGCATGGCGCGCTTAAACGTATAAAAGACTCTGCAAATAGTATTGATCGCAGTGATTGGAGTTGTCTCAAGGCGGGCACGTGGTGGTCAAACATCCCCAACTTTCGTAAGTTGACGGATATCTTGGTGAAGGAACACGCCAAACAACCGCTCGCGCGACTGTACACTGACGAAACGGCAAAGCGCATCGAATGGGTTCCTTCCAAGCGAGGCGACGTTAATGGGCGTGGGTTTTGGCTTTTACCGTCGTCTATCCCGGAGCGTTATGATGATGATCATGATACTGCGTACTACGCCTTCCTCGTCATGGTTCCGGTGCCGTCGGAAAAAGCGATCAAGGAACGAAAGATAAAGCCCTTCATCGGCGGGGACGACGACGAACTGTTTCAAAATATTAGTGAGTGCGTGATAACTGAAATCTCGCCCGCACCAGCGTACGCGGAGCCCAACATAGTCGCTCGGTTTCTTTATGCTGGAAGGGCGGGAGGTCGCCAAGTCGTTTGGTCGACCGTAGACGGCCTCTTCGTGCGCTGTGTAGACTTTAATCTCGACGCCGAGGGCGACTGGATGGGTCCTCCCACTCTGGGTCCGATGATGCAGGTGATCGATTTCACGAGCATCTTGAACGGTGCGAACAGATGGAACAAATCATACGATGAAGTTAGCGTGCGAAACTATGCTTCCTGGAACGGTTCGCGCCAAGTTCCCGTGTTATCTGTGGTGAATGAGGTCTTGCGTTACACCATCGAGGTGATTCAGTGGAGCCCGAGCGGCGAGCGCCTGCTGATCCTTATGGCGGTTCACCTCGCGTACGAAGAGCCGGTGCAGGCCGGTGAATATTATACTGTGCATCAGTGGATTTGTTGGGATCCACCCCCTGTGATGTCCGACGATTCTGAGAAAGCGCTGCACCGCGTCCCGGCGGGGGAGTGTCACGGCGTTTTATCGTTCGGGTCTCGATTCATCCCGTCGCAAACGTTCCGGTCGGAGTGTTCCGAGAAGATGGACAACTTATCCGGAGGTATTAATTTGTGGAGTCCTGAAGAAACTGCCATAGCGTTCGGCATTCAAGTACCCAGAGTCGTGCCGACGCATGAAAGCAGCGATTACATAGTCATCCAAAATTTCCCTCGCGTCAACTTTGACGAAATTGAGCGACGAAGCCTCACGGGTGAGGCGCCGCCGCTTCAACAAGACGGGTCCGTGGCATCCTTGCCATATCATTTGAACTACGTCGATAGCGCGTTAGAGTACGTCTGCGAAGGCACGTATTGTTCGTGGAGTCCGACGTGAGAAGGGCGTTTGTAACTTGTTTCTTTGCAACCTCCAACGCACACTCTTTGCGTCCTCTAACTTTGCATCCACACATCTCGGCGACGCACACGAAATTCCGCCTACGGAACGATGTCATCCCTCGCCGATGAGGTTACGACGATCGCCTTCGAATCGCTCGCCGTGGACGCGCACGCATCGTTCATCGTCAACGCGAGCGCGAGCGAGGACACGCTCGAACACGCCTTCACCGAACACTTGCGATTGTCGGGCATCTATTGGGGCGTCTGTGCGTTGGCGACGATGGGAAATCTGCGCAAAACGATGGATGCGGACAAACGGGAAGAGATTTTAAGTTACGTCGCGAGCTGTCGATGCGAATCGGGGGCGTATAGCGGAGGTGCTGGGCACGACGGGCACGTGTTGTACACACTCAGCGCGGTCCAAATTTACGCGTTGTTCGACGCGATGGATCGAATCGATCGCGATTCGGTGGTGAATTACGTCAAGGGACTGCAGTTGGCGGATGGCTCGTTTCAAGGGGACGAGTGGGGGGAGGTGGACACGAGATTTACGTATTGCGCGTTGAGCACTTTGCGTTTGCTCGACCGTCTGCACGAGGTGGACGTCGAAGCCGCGTGCGCGTACATCAACAAGTGTAAGAATTTCGACGGTGGTTTCGGTGCTACGCCGGGAGGCGAGTCACACGCCGGTCAGGTGTTCACGTGCGTAGGGGCGCTGGCGATTGGGAATAGATTAGACTACGTCGACGGCGATTTGCTGGGCTGGTGGCTCGCGGAGCGACAAGTGAAGGTTGGTGGGCTGAACGGGCGCCCAGAGAAGCTCCCGGACGTTTGTTACTCGTGGTGGGTGCTAAGTGCGTTGAGCATACTGGGTAAGACTCACTGGATTGATCGTGGGGCGTTGGCACGTTTCATTTTGCGATGCCAAGACGAAACTTCGGGAGGGATTTCCGACAGGCCAGACGACGAGCCAGACGTCTATCACACTTTTTTCGGCATCGCCGGTTTGAGCTTGATGGGACATCCCGCTGTAGTGGAACCTATTGATCCTGTGTTTGCGTTGCCGAACTCGGTGTTGAAGCAGCTCGGCATCGAGCCGTGGTCGGCGCGCAAATGTTAGCTAAAAGCACAATAATACTACAAAGCCCAGTCTGGCATCGGACACTCAAACTCCCACCCTTCGCCGCTATATCGCACGCAGTGTAACCATATCGCCTCTAGGTCGATTGCCTGGTCTCCAGCGTGCACGATTCTCGGGCAGTGTGGACACAAATCGGAGCTCTGCTCCCGGCTCTTGCGGGGAGCGGAGTAATCGATGGCGAGCGACTCGTCTTTGACTAATTCGCCCGCTTCGTTCAGCACGGTGACGTCGCACGCGTGCTGAATCGCTCGAGCGCGCTCAACTTCGACCAATGCACCCCCATACGCGACATCATTTGCGATTGGATACCCGAGCATGGCTAAGTGCGCTCGTATTTGATGCGAGCGTCCGGTGAAGGGTTCGCATCGCACGAGCGAAGTCCCGTCAACGAGCGTCTTAATACACGTAAATTTCGTAGACGCATCCTTGAATGACTTCAAAGTCCGCTCGTCGAGATCGGTGACACCTTTTTTTCCGCGCCAAATCGCCACACGGCCTTTGCTATCGAATCCTAAACTCTCTACGTTTGACACCGGCGTCGCGTCACCGTCGTTGAACGCTCCTCGCACGCGCGCGACGTACTCCTTCCGCATCTCTCGCGCCTCCATCTTCACTCGCATCTCATTCGCGGCTTCTGACGAACGTGCAAGCAAGAGTAACCCCGACACGTTCTTATCGAGCCTGTGAATGGGAAATAACCGTCCCAAATCCCTACGCGACGCCGCCAGCAAAGCGAGCACCGTGTTTCGCCTGTATTGCCCCGTGGGGTGTACGGGCACCGTCGCCGGTTTCCACACCGATACGACGTCATCATTGACGGTCAACACGCGCACTTCATCCGCCATCACGGGAGGTTCATGCCTGTGTATGAAGTGTCGCACGCGGTTTCCTCCGGCGAGCATCGGCCCGTCTTCGTGTTCTCGCGCCTCGTTCGTCGTCTTCGTCGTCGTCTCCTCCCCGTTCGTCCGCGCGCACCCGTTCGCCTCCACGCACAACCGTCCCATCGCGTGTGCTTTCACGTAATACTCTTTCGGTCGCATCGGAAACTCACTCGCGAATAAATCGCACAGCCTCCGTCCCGCCCACCGCGCCTTGACGCCGCACACAAAGTCAAAGTCGTACGGCGCGCAGTACCTCAACTTCAACGCCTCGTCCACGCGATAATCGCGCGTGATCGACGGTGGGTGCGCGAACAAATCGTTTCGTTCGATCACGGCGTCGAGGGCGTTCCCGACGCGCGCGCCATCTCGCGTCGTCGCCGCGCGCGTCGCCGCGTCGTCCCGCGCGCGCGCGCGCGCGTCGTCCCGCGCGTCGTCGGCGCCGTCGCCGTCGCCATCGTCGCCGGCGTCGTCGGCTCGCCGCGCGCGACGTGGCGAGCGTTCGTCCATCGCGCGTCCCGCGCGCAGCGCGCGCGCGTCGCTCGTCGGTTTCCTTCGCTTCGCGCGCGTCGCCATGCGTGGACGAGTGCGGTCGCGCGCGCTCGCACTCGCCGACGCGCGCCATGTACGCGCGCAAGCTCGCGAACGAGGTCGTCGCGCGGCCCGGGGAGGAGCCGTGCGCGACGTACGACGCGCGCCCGCTGCGTCCGGCGAGCGAGAACGCGCGAGTGATGAAACTTTGGCGAGCGATGGGCGCGCGCGACGGGGACGACGGCGCGCGCGGGACGGGGACGGGGACGGGGACGGGGACGACGGCGCGCGCGAGGGACGCGGTGACGGTGCTCAAGGCGCTCGCGGTGATGCCGTGCGAAGCAGAGATCGCGCGAAGACGCGAAGCGAGGATGGACCCGTGGACGCGGAGGGCGACGACGAGCGCGAGCGACGACGAGGCGGAGGAGACGCGAGCGACGAAACGAGGAGGGAAACGGGCAAAGTCGACGACGGGGAAGAAAGCGAGCGGGGGCGTGGGGAAGGTTAAAACGGACGAGCGATCGGTGCGCCTGCGCGAGGTGGCGAAAGAGGCGCTGAAGCTCGCGAGCGAAGCCACGCGTTTGCGCGCCGAGCAAAACGCCAGATTCACCGAGACGAGAAATTTCGCGGGTAAGATGGTGGAGGTCGAGACCGAGATCGTGGAGGGGAGCAAAGAGGCCAAGGCGCACTCGAAGCGCGTCGAAATGCTCGCGAAGGGCGGCCTCGACGCCGTCTTAGCCGAACTCATGGAGCCTAAAAAGTTAAACGTGTTGGACAAGACCAAAGCCGACTGGCGCGGCGTCAAGGACGTGGACGTCGAGCTTCAGGAAGATTTACAGCACCATCAGCGCGGCGGTCGCACGTACCGCGAGCACCAGGACTTCTTACAGCAGGCAGACTACCGCGAGTACGAGCTCGAGCGCGACGCTCGCCTCGCCGCGCAATCAAAGCGAGGCGGCGCCTGAATCGCCGACGCCCGTAGTCTCGCGGTGTCATGAAAACACGACTCCGTAGCCCTCGCGCGGTGGCGTCATTTCCCGTCGTTTCCCGTCGCCCGCACCGACGCGCGCTCGAACGGCGCGCGCGAGGACGCGACGGCGGCGCGAAGACCTCGCGCTCTTTCACGTCCGAAGAGCCCCGTCGTCATGCGCGCCGCGCCGGTGGCGTCGCCCGCGCGCACCGCGCGCGCGCGAGGTCTTCGACTTGCGGCGCGCGCGCGCGGCGATGGATGCGCGGTGACGCGTCGTGCGGTGACGCGATCGCCGGTGCGACGGGGACGAGGACGCGCGAATGCGACGCACGCGACGAATGCGGCGAAAGAACCGGTGTACTTGCTCGATTACGGCGCCGGGAACGTGCGATCGGTGAGAAACGCGGTGACGGCGCTCGGGTTTGAGGTGCGAGACGTCAAGACGCCGAAAGATTTGAGCGAAGCGAAGAAGTTGATCTTCCCGGGCGTGGGGGCGTATGGAAGTGCGATGGATATCTTGCGCGAGCGCGGGTTGATCGAGCCGTTGCGCGAGTACGTGAGAGCGGATAAGCCATTCTTGGGCGTGTGCCTCGGTTTGCAACTTTTATTCGACGGAAGCGAAGAGAGCGGGGGGGTCGAGGGCTTGGGACTGATTCCGGGGAGCGTCGATAAATTTCGCGGTGAGGGGCTGATTGTGCCTCACATCGGGTGGAACCTCACGAACACGAAAAAGTCGAGCGGGTTGATGGACGGCATGGAGAGCGAGCGCGTGTACTTTGTGCACTCGTACAGGGCGACGCCGACGGAGGCAAACAAGGATTGGGTGCTCGCGACGTGCGATTACGGCGGAGAATTCATCGCGAGCGTGCAGAAGGGAAACGTCATGGCGTGTCAGTTTCACCCGGAAAAGTCTGGCGCCACTGGTTTGGGGGTGTTTCAGCGCTTTCTGGAGGACGCCAAGCCGACGGGGCAATTCGGCACGGCGCCGAGCGTGACAAACGGTTTAGCGAGGCGCGTTATCGCGTGCCTAGACGTACGCTCGAACGATAGCGGAGACTTGGTAGTGACGAAGGGTGACTCGTACGACGTACGCGAGAAGGATGAAGGTGGTGACGTGAGAAACTTAGGCAAGCCGGTTGAATTAGCGGGCAAATATTTCAAGCAAGGCGCGGACGAAGTCGCGTTCCTTAACATCACGGGCTACAGAGACTTGCCACTCACGGATGCACCCATGCTAGAGGTCCTTCGTCGCTCGAGTGAAACCGTATTCGTGCCGCTCACGGTTGGTGGGGGCATTCGTGACTTCACCGATAGCAACGGCAAGTCGTACACCGCGCTCGAGGTGGCGAGCGCGTACTTTGCGAGCGGCGCCGACAAGGTGTCGATCGGAAGCGATGCCGTGTACGTCGCCGAAGATTGGTACGCATCTGGCAAGGTGAACACGGGCAAGACGAGCGTAGAACAAATCTCCGAGCGTTACGGTGTGCAAGCGGTGGTGATTTCGATTGACCCGCGCCGGCAATACGTCGCCGATCCATCGATGACGAAGAACAAGTGCGTGGAAACGTCTCGCCCGGGCCCGAACGGAGAAAAGTATGTGTGGTTCCAGTGCACCGTGAAGGGTGGACGCGAAGGTCGCGATATCGGTGCGTATGAGCTCGCCATCGCCATGGAGGCTCTCGGTGCGGGAGAGATTCTTTTGAACTGCATCGACGAGGACGGCCAAGGAAACGGCTTCGATCACGAGCTCGTAAACCTGGTGTCGGACGCGGTGGGCATTCCCGTCATCGCCTCGTCCGGTGCGGGATGCCCCGAACACTTCACCAACGTTTTCAACGTCACCAAGTGTTCGGCCGCGCTCGCAGCCGGTATATTTCATCGCGAAGAGGTCTTGGTGAGCGAAGTCAAGGCGCACATGACTTCGAACGGGTTGCCGACGCGCGCGTAGATTCTTTGTTGAGGTCATTTAATAGTAATTATACCGGGTAATCGATCATTACAACGTACTACTCGTAATAAAGGGGTCATACTACATACGATTGATTACTTTTCGTCCGCGTTGCACGCGGCGAGGACATTTTCTTTCAAAATGTCCGCCTTCGCGCCGCTCCACTCGCCCACGCGCTCGCCGTTGCGGAAGAGCAGGAACAGCGGCACCACACGCACGCCCCACTCCTTCATCAAAGCCCGCGACTCCAAATCAGTGTCGCCCATGATCTTCACGAACGTCACCTTTGGTAACTCTTGCGAAAGCCCGACGAAGGTTGGGTAAATCATCTTGCACGGCCCGCACGTCTTCGTGGAGATTTGCACCGCCACCAACCCGCTCCCAGCCGCGGCGCTCACGGCTTCAAACTCGGGTTTATTATTGGCAAACTTGACGTTACCGTCCGTCTCGCCCTCACCCGCGCGCACGCGGAGTTGTCGTTTCGCCGTCGTTTGTCGGCGTCGCGCCGCGAACGCCGTCGTCGGCGTCGTCGTCTTGGAGCTGCGCGCGCGAACGCGGCGGTTTCCGGGTCAGTCCTCGCGTCCGCGTCTTCATCCATCGATCGCGGCCCGTCGCGCGTCCACGCGCGCGACCGTCGCCGTCGCGTCGTCTCGCGAGGGTCGTCTCATCGTCGTTTCGATCGCTCGATCGACTCGACGCGCGGCGATCGATTCGATTCGATTCGATTCGATTCGTCCGCTGCCCGTCGTCGTCGTCGTCGTCGTCGTCGCGCACCTCAGGCACTGCATCGCCATCTATTCTCTCGGTCGCTCGTCGCTCGTCGCTCGTCGCTCGTCGCTCGTCGCGAACGAATCGCGTCGTCGTGCGGATGGCGCGCCATCCGCGGCACCCGCGCCCCGAGGGTCGAGATGATGCGCGCGCGCGTGAAAAAGGTGGCGCGTCGATCGCGGCGAATACGACTCTGGCGTTGAAATAAAAAAACCGAAGACGCTCGACGCGTTCGGATAAACGACGCCGCGCCGCGCCGACCCCGACGCGCCGGCGCACCGCGACGGCGCCGAACCTACGACGACGATGGCGACGATGGCGATGATGACGACGACGACGACGACGCGCGCGGCGCGGTCGGCGCGCGCGGGGACGACGACGACGACGTCGGCGTCGAGACCGATCGGGACGCGACGCGCGATGCGCGCGCGCGCCGAGGCGACGGTGGACGGCGCGGCGCCGGTGCTGCCGTTCCGCGTCGGGCACGGGTTCGATTTACATCGTCTCGAATCCACGGCGGAGTTCCCGGAGCTGAAACTGATCATCGGTGGGATAGAGATTCCGCACGACCGCGGGTGCGTGGCGCACAGCGACGGCGACGTGTTGATGCACTGCGTCGTGGACGCCATCACGGGTGCGCTCGGATTGCCGGATATCGGACAGCTGTTCCCCGACACCGACCCGAAATGGAAAGGGCAAACGAGCGACGTGTTCGTCAAGGAAGCGGTGCGGTTGATGAAACTGGAAGGGTACTCCATAGGCAACTTGGACTGCACGCTCATCGCGCAGCGACCGAAGATTTCGCCGCACAAGGATAATATTCGAGCCAATGTGGCGAAGGTTTTGGGCGTGCACGAGGCGGTGGTGAACGTCAAGGCGAAGACGCACGAAAAGGTGGATTCTTTGGGGGAGAACCGTAGCATCGCGTGCCACACCGTCATCATGTTGATTAAAGATTAAACACGCGACGTCTCGACGTCGCTCGCGTTGTGATGAATTTTTATCCGTATCTTACAAAACTTACAGCGTGCTCTCTTTGGCGTCGATGGTGCTTACATACCTTTACGTGTTTTGGACATGCGTCTTCGTCTTCGTCGTCGTGCGCGCTCACTCGAGGCCCAAAATGTACGACTCGAGGTGGGAAATCTCCGACCGAGACTCGGCCAGCAAAGCTTTCAAAACTTCGCCGATGCTGACCACGCCCAGAACGCGCGGTTCGATCGGCGATTGATCTTTTGGATTCACGCCTTTAGACGCGATGACGGGGATGTGACGCAGGCGATTGTTCGTCATGCTCTCCATCGCCGCCAGAACAGAATCTTCGGGCGACACCGACACGAGCTTTGCGATTTTCTTTGAAGCGTCGCGAAAAGATGTCATCACCTCGCTCACTTTCGTCGACGCGGAGATGAAACCTCGCGCGACCGCGTTGAGGTAATCGCGCTCGGTCAAGATGCCGATGATGGCGTTGTTGCTCGCGGAAAGTTCCAATTCCTCTTGAGTAATCGTGCCCGAACGGTCCACGTCGAGCGCGCGAGTATCCATGACGACGAGCGCGGACAGGTCGGTGAGATGCATCTGACGCACGGCTTCGGACACGCGCGCGTCGCCATCGATCCAGTGCGATTTCCCAAACGCCTTGTGTTTATCCGACGTCGCGTTCAGTACGTCGCCGATGACGGGCGCCCCGTACGTGCAGAAGTGATTAGCCTCAAAGTGTTGCGTCGATTTGCATCGCTTTGCCGCCGCCGCCAAGATGTCGCGGCACAGGCACGGCGACCCACGCGTCGTCGATTCATCCTTCACCAACGCCGATACATTCGTCGTCGTCGTCGTCGTCGCCGTCGTCGCGTCGCGCGCGAACGCCGACGCCGTTCCGAGAAGGCCAACCGTCCACGGCGGCACCCGAAACGCCAAATCGCGCGAGCGCGCGAGCGCGCGTTCGATCGTCTTGATTCGCGCCAGACGGCGCATTCCGCGCTGCCGTCACGCGCGTTCGCGCTCCACCCGCGTCGTCGTCGGAGAGGCGCGATCGATCGATCGTCGTCGTCGTCGTCGTCGTCGTCGAGTGTCGCGAGTCCGCATCCACGTCAGCCTCCGAGACGGGCGCGTCGGGCGTCGCCTGCGGGGGGCGAACTTGGACGAATTCGGGCGTCGCGCGCCGGCGTGATTAGGGTCTAGAGCTACGATTTCACGCCGCATCGTGGTATCTCAGAGTGCCATCTGAGTATTTATCACGTCGACACGGCCTCGCCCGCGTCGCGCCGTCGCCAGACCGCGGCCGCGCGCGCGATG
>Ga0228649_1000214_pt1 | contig 25653 bp, 20 predicted proteins | sample 61DmetaG_FD_190074 | JGI IMG/M metagenome (GOLD analysis project Ga0228649, IMG submission 190074) | Seawater microbial communities from Monterey Bay, California, United States - 61D | ecosystem: Environmental > Aquatic > Marine > Coastal | place: USA: California | collected 2016-10-31 | reverse complement strand
ATTAGATCCGGATGATGATAATGATGGGGTACCAGATAGAACAGATATCTTCCCTTATGATCCTACAGAGAGTGAGGATACTGATTCTGACGGTATAGGTAATAATGCTGATGACGATGATGATAACGATGGCTATCCTGATGTGATTGAGATACGAGCAGGTACCGATCCAAAAGACAAGGAGGACTTCCCACAGGACAGTGACTCAGATGGGGTGTGTGATATCGAAGAGGCTATTTTAGGCACCGATCCAAATAATCCTGATACTGATGGTGATGGGGTAGGTGATTTAGAAGATCCCTTCCCACTTAATCCAGAGTATTCAAAAGATAATGATAAGGACGGTATTCCAGATCAGATTGATCCTGATGATGATAATGATGGTGCTCCAGATAGTGAGGATGCCTTCCCAGAGGACGATCAGGAGCAGCTTGATACTGATGGGGATGGTATTGGAGACAATAAAGACCAGGATGATGACAATGATGGCTATAGTGATATTGATGAACTACTTGCTGGAACAGACCCAAAGAATCCAAATAGTAGCCCTCTAGACTCCGATGGTGACGGTCTCTCAGACTTTTTAGAAGAGTTAAAAGGCACCGATCCTAATAATCCTGATACAGATGGTGATGGAGTAATCGATGGAGAGGATGCCTTCCCATTAGATGCTGCCTATTCAACAGATAATGATAATGACGGTATTCCAGATCCGATAGATGTTTATGGAGATAACGATTCTGATGAGTTAGGAGATGTTCCTGATATCGATGATGATAATGATGGTATATCTGATGTAGCGGAGAATGTGTTTGTAACCTTTTATAAAGACCATAAAATATCGATTAACAGCTCTGGAGGTAAAACTAGAAAACGCACCTCTATATCTAGAGATCCAAAAAGATTACGTAATGTAGGCAAATGGAAGGTGCGTAAAAAAGTAGTCGGTGGAGCGGATAAAGATAAAGTAAGTATTGTAGGAGGAGAGCCAGCTGCTGTATCTCAACAGAAACAAGCCCATCCTTATTTTAGAAAAGATAAAGATTTAGGAGAAGGGTACCTGACTTTTATCAATGTTCCCGATCCGAATAACCCAGATGATGCTAATGGAGACGGTATTTATGAAATAGAGATTGCCTATATTAATACTACTGCAGGCGATCCTAATGTACCAATACCAGATGCAGAGGAGTCTATAGAAGTTGACCCTACAAGTGAAAAGATATTTGAATTAGACACAGCAATTGTTCCAGTAGAGCAAGTCGATCCTAATTTGATTAATTCTGATACCGATGGGGATGGGATTATTAACTCGCGTGATCCAGACGATGATGGAGATCATATTTATAGTGAGTTTGAAGGCTCTTTAGTAGAAGGTATAGTTGAAGATATAATCGGAGATTATGGCGCACTTGACACCGATGGTGATGGTTTTGCAGATTATCTAGATCCTGATGATGATAACGATGGAGTATTTAGTCTGTTTGAAGGCGCGGATCCTGACGGTGACTTTGATCCAGCAGATGCAATTGATAGTGATGGTGATGGCACCCCAGATTATTTGGATGATGACGATGATGGGGATGGTGTTGATTCTTTAAATGAGCGTGCTGATCAAGATTTTAATGGTGATCCTTCAGATGCCTTAGACTTTGATGATGACGGCACACCTGACTATTTAGATACAGATGATGATAATGATGGACTTTTAACAATAAATGAGGGCTTAAAAGACACCGATAGAGACGGTACACCGGACTACCATGATACAGATGATGATGGTGATGGAGTTGCTACTCTATTTGAACTAGACGCTTTAGGGAGTCCATTAGATACCGATGGTGATGGCATTATTGATCCTTTAGACAGCGACGATGATGGCGATGGGCTACTCACAACTCTAGAGGATATTAATGGCAATGGTGATCCTAGAGATGATGATACGGATAATGACGGCATCCCTAATTACCTAGAATCCTCTTTATTAGATCAGGATCAGGATGGTGTAGTAGATGAGCTTGATTCAGCTAATGATGATCCTTATAATGATCAAGATGGTGACGGTTATGCTAACCTTGATGAAGTACTTGCGGGAAGCAATCCTTTAGATTCCAGTAGCTTCCCTAATGGTTTTGACAATCCTTCTTTAAGAGCCTCTATAGATATTGTAAGCTTCTTCTCACCAAACAGTGATGGCTTTAACGATACTTGGCAGGTAAAAGAGATAGATCGTTATCCAAACAATCAGGTATGGATCTTTACTCGAAGCGGTTATGAGGTGTTTAATACTCAGAACTATAGAAACGACTGGTCAGGGACTCAAAACGGTAATCCGTTACCTGAGGGTAGTTATTACTATCGTATTGATCTTGATGGAAACAGTACAATAGATTTTGAAGGATGGCTTTATTTAACAAGGTAATGATGAAAAGACTTTTATTCTTTATTGGTTTAGCTCTAGTGCCACTAATTAGTTTTAGTCAGCAAGAAAGCTACTACAGCTTGTATCGTTATAATATGAATGTAATCAACCCGGCCTATGCAGGGGCTCTAGGGAAGAACGTTTTTGCCTTTACCTCAAGAAGGCAGTGGTCTTCTATGCAAGATGCGCCTTCTACACTTGCTTTTTCCTATTCTTCAGAAAGAGAAAACAATGTAGGATTAGGACTCTCTGTAGTGTCTGACAAAGTATTTATAGAACAGCAGACTTTTGCTTATGTAGATTTTTCATACAAGCTTGATATGGAATCTACCCAGCTTTATCTAGGACTTAAAGCAGGAGGTAATTTTTACAATGCAGACCCTAGAGGATTAACTTCCTATGCTTCTTCTGATCCAGCTCAACAACAGCTCTCACGCTTTAATCCCAATGTAGGAGCAGGAGCCTTTTTAAAAGGAGAGATTTTCTGGGCTTCTTTTTCTATTCCTAGACTCTTTAATGTTAAGAGGGACAATGACAATCTTGCGGTCACAGCAAAAGATAGAGTACATTCTTATCTTGGTGGAGGAGTTGATCTACCCATAGGAAGTGGTTTACTAGTAAAACCATCAGTTATGCTAAGAAAAGTAAAAGGACTACCCGTAACAACAGATTTTACAGGAATGCTAAGCTGGCAAAACCAATTTGATGTGGGAATCTCATACCGATCAAGTGGTGCCTTCTCTTTACTCTCAGTAGTCTCATTGGGTGGTTTTGATATCGGTTATGCCTATGAAACTCCTACAGTGAGTTCACTCTCTCAACTGAATTTAAGAACCCATGAGATTGTGCTGAGAATAAATCTAGGTGGAGCAGATCAAACAACTAAAGATGGACCTGAGACTCAGGAGTAATTAAATTAGATTTCCATTAATAAAGTTGAACATTAACTGAGTTGTAAAATGTTAATTTCATTTGCGACTTAATCGGAAGATTCAAAGATGTAATGGGTTTTAAAAACAAAACAAGGATGTTGAAACTTAAAAAATAAAGCACAAGGATTTTTTATTTAAAAACCCAACACCTGAAACTAAAAGAGTGACATCTGCGCCAAATAAAACAGGATCAAAACCGCTTTCAAGCCATTTTATTACAAAGTATACTATAAAAGATACAATTGATACTAACCAAAGTAATTTTAAATATTTTATAAAGTAAAGATATGGGAAGAACAGCGGGGACTCCAAACAAAATATCAGCAGAAGTAAAAGGAAAATTAGAAAGCTTAATAGAAGGTCTCGTCGGCTCATTAGATATAAACGAAATGAATCTGAATCAAAGAATTAAGCTGCTCCAGATTGCTTCACAGTCCGCCTTACCCAAAGATTACAAGGAACTCTTATAAAAGAAGAAAGCGAAGATAAACCCTTGTTCATTGAAGATATAGGAGTCTATACCAGTAAAGAAGATTCCGATGAACCAGAGTGGAAAGATAATTTTGAAGTAAAGTCTTTAAATGATTTCTAAACCTTTTACAGTTTACAGTTTTGCACTACATTTAGAGTTTAATAGTAAGGTATCGTTTTGCCCTAAAAAAGGATGTGTTTTGAAGAAAAATGCAAATAAAAACGTAAATAGATAACTTTCTAAATTGGTTAAATCTTCTAAGCTATTGCTATTATTGACTTGGGGATGTAGCTCAGCTGGCTAGAGCGCTTGACTGGCAGTCAAGAGGTCGTGGGTTCGAGTCCCATCTTCTCCACATTTATAATCCCTATTACACTTAAATATAATGTCTTAGGGATTTTTTATTGTACGGTAATTGTTCGGCTATTCTATTATAAAAATTTCTATCAACTATTAATCCAAACACAGGGGTATGGGTATTAGGAAACGGTTTTTCTATTGAAACATGGGGTTATAATTTGATATATAACTTAAACTTTATAAATTAGAAGTATTATTAACTATAAATCAATTAAAATGAAAAAACTTTTTTTATCTCTATTTTTAACTTTCTCGTCATTTGCATTCGCACAGAACATTGCATTTGATTTTGCTTTTGTTGATGCAGAGGATATAAATGCATATGATGAAAACTTAAAAACTAAGTTTCAAAGAATTAATCAAAATTTTATTGATGACGACAGAATATTAGGCTGGCATGTTTGGAAAGTAATAAATGGAGCACAGTCTCCTTTTACTCATCTAGCCGTTTCAGTATATGACATGGACAAAATGGATGATGATTATACTCCTAAAAAGTGGACTGAGGAATTCTCAGACATGACTGAATCTGAACTTAGGGGTTGGGCAAAAAAAAATGGAGAAAACAGAAAAATTGTTTTCGAGACTCAGATGGTCAATGTTGCTGAAGTTTTACAGGAAGGGGTAACTACTTATCCAGACATAGCGGTAATGAATTTGATGAAAGCCAAACACGGCAAATATAAGTCTTATGAAGATCTAGAAATGGCCACAACAAAATCAATTAGAAAAGGATCTCTGCGAAAAGGGTGGAGTTTAGCTAAAAGAGTTGACCGTATAGGTACTGAAATGGCATGGACTCACTTTACGGTTGATTGGTTTGATAAATACTCAGACTTTCTAAAAAGTGCTTCTGGACCTTCAGGTGATGCAGACAAAAATTATGAGAGAATGATGGCTCTTAGAGATCTAACTAATAGAATTGTTTTGAAAAAATTTATATTTCTCAACAAATAATTAAATTAAACCCTCCCTTGTGGAGGGTTTTTCTTTTACACCAATTTATAGACAATCCAAATCCCTTGTAATCCACGGATATCCTTTGTAGTGGTTTTAGGGGGAGTTGTATGGGGAAAGTTTGTAATGTGTTGGGGATTAGTTTTTATCCAAAAACATCTAAAATCACCCAAATATTTATTAAGTTATTTCTTTAACTTTTAATATGAAATATCTAACAAGCATAATAGCTATTTTATTTTTTAGTTGTACTAACTATAATGATGAAATTTTATCTCTTCAAGAATCACTCTTATCGTTAGAACAAGTAAATGAAGAACAATCGAATCAATTAGCTAGTCTTCAAGAGCAAATAGATGAAATAAAACGACAACAAGAAGAGGATAGGCTTGCCGCTGAAAGTTATGTGAATTCAGCTATAGCAAGTATCAGTCAATTAGCAACTATAATCGAAGGGTTAAGCTTTGATTTTTTAAACCAATCAGCTACTCTTAGATTATTACAGGTAGATATTGAAACAATTGAAGAGCAAATAATAAATATAGAATCTCAATTAGAATTAATAGATTCGACAGGCGATATCTCTGCAAAAAATGACCTATTAGAGGATATTGAAAATAACATTGAAGATAATTCAGGTTCTATAGCTAGTCTAATATCAAGAATAAGTAATTTAGAACTAGTTTCAGAAAAATATGATAGCGACATAATTGGATGTTTCTATTTAGGAGATTATACTTTTAAAATTTTAGAAAACGGCATAGGTTTTTATGAGAGTTATGATAATTTTGGCCGTTTGTACATTACTTTTATTTGGGAAAAAGTTTCACCCAATGAATATAAATTCGTTTTCCCAGATCTTTGGCTTCAATATTCAAATATGAGTTATTGGATAACAGGAGGGACATATCTAAGGACAATTACCAGTAACATCAATGAAATTTACTTTCCACTAAGTGGAGATATATATGGCTGGGTAGATTCTGATGGATTGGCAAAGTTTGAAAGATTTGATTGTATCAACTAGTTTATAGCAAGTTTAATTTAAAAGCTTTATGTAGTGTAATGTAGAGCAATCTGTAAGACCTTAATCCCTTGATTCGTATTCATCTCATTAATATCTAACGACTCTACAAGCCCCTCTATTAGATTCTCTAATTTTCCTTTTACTATGCTGTTATTTTGTTTGGCGTTCCTGATGTTCTTTCCATAGTTATATTATTTTAGTTGTATGAATAAAAACATATTGATTCGGATATTAGGCATTAGCGCATTCTTATTCCTAATTATTACAGGTATTTACGACCTTGTAAATGGAGAATATTTAGACGCATTAGTTGTATTTTGTCTTGCTATCTCTATGTTTGTTTTCCCACAATGGTATAAAAAGAATCAATCTTGATAGATACTAAACATGCTGAAGTATATCCATGTAAGTGTGATTCAGATAAATGTACCTATAAACAACAATGGGTAGATACTGGTTCACCTTTTAGAGGGCCTATTGATGTTGCTATAGGTAAACAGTATATGCCTTTAGTTTCTGAACAGCTTAAAACAAAGTATTGTAATCGTAAAGGGGAACAGGCACAGCTAATTCACTAAAACACTTATTAAATAATGGAAAACTTATCTAAAACTCAAAAACTAATAATAGCAGCTATTCTTTGGATTGCTTCAGGAGTATTTGTCTATTTTTATTTATTAAAGTCCTAAATCCTTACCTGTTCTGTATATAGCTTTGTAGATTTCTTCTACTCTATATTCTTTAAGGACAGACTCGTGTATTTAAATTATAGGCATATCCTCTTCAATAAGTTCATGGAGTAATTTGTATATTAACATAATATATGAACTTGAATTAAATGAAAAAACTAATATTTTTTTATCTATTACTCATAACATCTTTAAATGCTCAAGAAAAAATACGTCTTCAATATCAAGAATGGGGCCTAAAATCCTACAAAGAAAACAGGGTTCTTGTTTCGGAGCAAGAAGGTATTTGGTTAGATAATATTTCCAAGCCTGAGATGTATATATACAGGGCAAAAGGAAATTCGATTACAGATAAGGCAATGATAATTTGTCCTGGGGGAGGGCTTTTTTTTAGTGCATATGAAAAGGAAGGAGTTAAACTTGCAAAAAAACTATCCTTAAATGGAATTACCTCAATAGTTCTTAAATATAGAACCTATCCTCGGAGGGGTTCAGTAATTGACTGGGCTGATACGATTTGGGACAAGCCTCAAATGGCGATTGATAGTGCTAAAATCATTTTACCTTATTCTTCAAAAGATGCTATGTCAGCAATAGAAGTTATGAGAAAAAATGCTGCAAAATATAATATTAATCCAAATAAGATTGGTTTGATGGGATTTTCCGCTGGAGGAGCAGTAACAATGGAGACAGCTTATAACTCAACAAAAAAAAATCAACCAAATTTCATAGCTCCTATTTACCCTTGGATGGATATTGTTGAAAAACAAGAAGTGCCCAACAACAAACCTCCAGCATTTATTACTTGTGCAAATGATGACGATTATAAAGAAATTCCACCTTCAAGTGTTCAAATTTATCAAGATTGGATTAAAGCTGATGCAAAAGTAGAACTTCATATGTTTAGTGCAGGTGGTCACGGTTTTGGGATGAATGAATTAAATTCACCAGTAGACCGATGGTCACAATTATTGATTGATTGGATTCTTTCTCTATGAGTCACATTTTTTAAATCATAGGCATATCCTCTTCATTTAGTTCAGGTAATATCAGTATTAAGGATTTATTAAAACTTTGCGATTGAATTAGTAGATTTGACTATATGAAAAACTTTGTGAAAAAATATTGGGAAGGTGCTTTGGTCGCACAAATTGGGTTAGCATATGTGCTTTATGGGTATTATACAAATAACCAAATTTCAAGTGTTGGTATATCAATTTTTGCAATTGGAAACCTAATAGTATTGGGAAAGGCATTTTATAAGAAATGAATAAAAGATTATTACGTCTAATAGGCATTCAAATTGTAGTTGTAGGTTTAGTCTTGTCAGTGTTTGAATTTCTTATAGATAATAGTGAAATTGTTGTTGGCTTGGGAGGTTTTCTGCTAATTGCATCGCTGTTTTTAAAGGAATAAGTTCTTGTGCTTTATGAAAAAACTTCTTTTATAATACCTATTAACTGTTTTAGCTTGTTATACTTTTGATGATTGTGTTGTAATTACAAGAAAAGAAAATAGAGGGGTTAAAAACTATCTTCTTGAATTAAGTTTTGCGAGTAATCTTAAAATTTCCAGATATAACCATATAAGAGTTACTAATAAACCAAATGCTCCATACCACTCCATATACTTAGGGGCTCCCTTTTCAGCACCCTCTTCTATAAAGTCAAAATCTAAAACTAGATTTAGAGATGCAACTATCACTACAACTATACTAAAGCCGATACTTAAAGGAGAAGCGTTATTAATACTCATTACCCCAAGGCCTGATCCAAAAAATCCCATAATAAAGTTTATAAAGTAAACTATTGCGATACCCCCAGTAGCAGCAAATATCCCAAGTTTAAAATTTTCTGTTGCTTTTATGTAGCCAGATCTATATGCAATCAATAAGGAGACTAATATCCCTACAGTTAAAAGGATGGCATTAGTCACTATCCCATTATATGTAGAATTATACATATAAGAAATACCGCCTAACAAAGCACCTTCTAATATTGCATAAAGAGGAACAGTTATTGGGGCCCATTCTTTTTTGAAAATAGTCACGATAGCTAATATAAACCCCCCTATTCCAGAACCAATTAATAAAACAGGACTAATTACATCAAAAGTGAAATAACCTGTTCCTACTAAAAGTAATAGACTTATAGCGGTTTTGTTAACCGTACCTTCAATAGTCATCTCATCAGAGGACGAAAGCGTTTTGGTAAATGTTTTTTTTGATAAAACAGGATTACCTGATCTTAAGGAAAGATGTCCATTCATAATATGTAATAATTAAATTGAAAACAAATATATTACCTTAAGTGAAATATGACTATACCTTTAAATTAAGTTTATGATTATTAAGTAAGTAGTTGATAATCAGCACACCTCATTTTGTATTACCTAACCCTATGTAAATCAGCTAATTGAATGCAGTGAATTTTTAAACATAGAAACCTGTTCAAAATGGTTGTTTAATCTAAACATATCTACCACATTATTTGATATGGCATTGTTCCAAAGTTTGTTTATACTACCTGTTCTTTTGAAGAATTTTATTTCTGTAGACAGTAATCATCATAAATAATTTTAAATTTATACATCAATTTTACTTCAAGAATAATAAAATCATCAACTATATAAATTTATAATTATTTTAGAAAAAAATATTTTATGTTTAATAAAAATAGTGTTTTAATAGTTCTTTTTTTGTTAGTGAATTATACTTTTTCACAATGGAAATATGAGTATGGTAGCAACAAAAATGAAAAAATATTCGTACTTGATTCGAAAGAAAAGTCTGCATTTGTTATTGAAAAATCAAAGCAAGGTTTAGTGAGGTTTTTCATTGAATTAGATGTTGAAGAAGAATGTAAAATAAATCAAATTAAATTCAAATTTGATGGAATAAAAAACACAGTAAAGTTCTCTACAAAACAAATCAAAAACAGGATTGAAATTTTATACGACCGAGTAGATGGTTTGGAAAATCTTGAAACGTTTTCACTATTTATAAAAAAGAGAAATTTTATTTATGCAACTTTTCTAGACACCTGTGAATTCAATCAAACCAAAAGTTATTCATTAAAAGGTTCGTCTAATGCTATTGATAAAATAAACTTAATTCAATTTTTAAATCGAACAATTAAAGTTTTAAAAGCAAAGAATGAAAAATTAGCTTTTATAGTTAATAATCTACCTAGATTATATGATAATAAATTGCTAGAAAAAAAATTAAGTGACATTAATCTTCTAGATGTTCAGGAGGTTTCTTGGATAAACTACCAAAATGATAAATATAATATCAAAATAAGGTTAAAATTAAATGGTACTGGTTATAAGGAAATATTTGGTAAACATCGGTTGTATAAACCAACGGCGAATATAAAATCTAGATATTAATAGTTAATATATAGCTTGTAACATTATACACTTTATTTTTAGATTAAATCACCGGCACATACTTTTCATTAAATTTAGTAAGTAATTCGTATATTGTTAGATGTTTATCTAATATCATAAGTAATGTAATGAAAATTTCTCTTCCCTTATTATCTGTTTGTATTTTATCATTTTTTCTTATTTACAGATGCTCAAAGGAAAATGATGAAATCGTTGAAGCTCAGTTTATATGTACTGTTGACTATGTTGAATTTACATCTGATGTATCTGCTAATGTAAAGTTTGATGTTATAGTTAATGGTATTAGCGATTCTTTTATTGCAAAACATTCTTATACATCTCAAAACTCAAATTATTTAATAGGAGATAATATTGTCAATATTTACAACTTCACTCAAAATGAAAATGAGGCAAGTTTTGATTTTGAATATGGATTAAATTTAGGGGCTTTTTGTGCTGAACTATTTCCTAATATTCCTGTTCACGAACATAATCCATTTGCTGCTGAAGCAATCAAAGATTTGAATGGAAAAAATCTTGGAAAATGGAAGATAAAAAAGAAAACTACACTAAAAAGTATAGATAAACAATAAATCAAATCACCAGCTTACACTATTAATTTGGTTTAGAAAATTAAATTTAAAACTCATATATAAAAATGAATTATATATTTTATTCGATTTTAGCACTTACTGCAATCATTTCAATTTTTTATTGGTATGCATCATACTCTACTAAAAGTGGGTTTGCAATTGACCAAAACAATAATCAAATTCCTGATAAATGGGAAAAGATTAAAATTATTTTCAAGTTAAAATCATTAGTATACCTAACACTTGGATTTTTGTTAGGATATTTATTCCACTATTTTCAGTATTAATATATGAATTTAAATTCTATTACTTCGGTTTTTGATATTAAAATGATAATGCTTTTGTCAGAAACGATTCTTGTTTATTTCCTATACAATTATTACGAAATAAATTTACAGTTAGACTTTACTATAATGAGTGTAGCAATAGTATTCCCGTTAGTCTTTTCAATTACAAGTGCATATCAAAGAAGGCAAGATTCTGTTAAGGAATTTGCGGTTTTTAGAAATAAAATAATTGATTTATCTAATATTTTTTATTCTGTAGATAAAACAAGTAAAACTGATTATGAAAAATTATTTTTTTCATTGGTTGAATTGCAAGATATTTTTGTCAATTATTTAAAAAATTCTTCTTCAGAAAACAATTTCAAAAAAGTTAGGAAAAAGAGAAAAGAAATTTTTTTACTTATTGATTCTTATAAAAAACTTTATAACGAAAGAGAAAAAGATAGTATTATTAGAGTAAAAAATGAACTTTTTCAGAGTGCAGAAAAGCTAAGGGGATTAAAAATTCATTCAACACCTATCTCCTTGAGAAAGTATTGTCTGATTTTTATTTTTTTATCACCACTGATTTATAATACTCAATTAGTTTCCCAAAGTATATCTTTAGGTTTTATATCAGAAACATACATCTCTTTGTTAATGAGTATTATTGTTAGCTTTATTTTGATAGCACTATATAACGTTCAGGATTATATTGAAAATCCATTTGACCAAAAAGGCTTAGATGATTTAAAATTAAATAAAATGGATGTTTCAAAATCTGAGTCTCTATATTAACAAAGATTAAATCATTAGTATATTCTTTTCGTTAAGTTCAGGTAATATTAGTATTGAGAATTCACTAAAACTTTGCTATGGAATTAATGAATTTGAAGAAATAAAAAATAATGGACAATAGTTTACTTTTATTTCGATTGGTTGTTTCTTCCTACTTATTAAGGACAACGGCAGTATAAAAATATTTAAGAAGATATTTGGAATGAAATGATTAAACCCCCTAACTCCATACCTCTGTGGTTATTTTATTTGGTCTACTCACTGTGCTTCCCATTTTTTATATTTCTATAAGAGTATGAGTAAAAGGCAATCTAAAGAATTACCTATCCCTTTAACAATGTTAGCGATGTTCATCTCAGCAGCTGCTGATAAAATAGAAGAATTAACCTCTATTCCTTCAATTGTTGTATTGTATTTTGCTGCAGTTTTAATGTTAATCCCTCTATACATATGGATTAAAGGTTGGTTAAGAAATAGAAAATAAATTCTTTTACTTTATGTAATACCTATTGCTCTCTAAATCTTTAGGTAGCGCTATCTTCTTATCTCTTCTGTGTATAGATTTGTATATATCTTCCACTCTATATTCCTTAAGAACTAATTCGTTGACTTTAAATCATCGGGATATCCTCCTCATTAAGTTTAGAAAGTAATTTGTATAATTTGGTTTTCAAAAAGTTATAATAAAATGAAAAGACTAATAATTATTTATCTATTACTCACCACATATGTAAATATTCAAGAAAAAATAAGCCTTGAATATCAGGAATGAGAGTTAAAATCATTCAAAGAAAATAAGGTTTTTGTTTCTGAGAAAGAAGGTATTTGGCTGGATAATATTTACAAGCTTGAAATGGATATATTATAGAGCAAAAGGAAATTTGATTACAGCCAAGGCGATAAAAATTTGTCATGGGGAGGGGATTGGTTTTTTACGGGTTTGTATCGATGTAATGTTTGTAGAGTCTTAATTTGTTCTAAAAGCATAGACTCCAGAGCTGGACTGATTTCCGTTGGCATCAATAGCAATAACTTTCCAGTAATAAGTTACATTATTTTCTACTTCTAATTCGATACTAGTTTTATTACTCTGATAATCTAAAGTTGTAAAAAGTTTTGACCCATCAATTTGATCTAAATACAATTCAAAAATTTCTATATCATCATCTACATCAGTTGTATTCCAGCTAAAAATAACAAGGTTATTGATATCAGGAACAACATTAGCTCCAGAACGAGGAGAAATGAGTTCAGAGGGGAAGGGTGCATAATTGACAGTACCTTCACCAGCTAAATAAAATTTCCACTGGTCACTCTCTGAAGGGGTTGTACCTTCTTGCCCAATACTTTTCACATACCAACTATAGGGCTCTGCTTTTGTAAGAGCTAGGGTCGTTTGGTTGGTTATTGAGGTAAAAGTCTGATCAGATTGGCTTAAAAGATTTGTCACTACTACTTCGTAAGAAAGCGCATTGCTTGCTTCAGACCAACTGAACTCCACATTGCTTTGAGTATCGTTTATGAAGGCTCCATCCAAACAGGTCTCATCATTAGCTGGACTAATTAAAATAGCAATTCCTGGTTCTACAGGAATTGGATCATCTGGTGCACAGCTGCTCATTAGTAAAATTAAACCTCCAAAAAGTAATACAATTTTTTTCATGATTATTCTTTGATGACTTGTATTGATTGATCTAGAGTTTGACCTTTAACTTTAATGATATAGACTCCTTGCTTATAATTTGTTGTTTCTAGAGTGTAACTTCTCATACCAAAGGAAAAGGAAACTGTTTGATAATCAATAAGCTGTCCGTTAGAGGAATAGACGCCAATTTCAACTAAATTATCTTTACCTCCTATAAAGAGTTGTAATTGTTCTTTAAATGGATTGGGAGTATATTTGACTTCATATGAGTTTAGATAGCTATTTTCAAATAAGCCTTGACATTCTATACCCGTTGAGATAGATATGTTGTTAATTCCTTTATCTAATTGAACAGTATACTTACTGCTAGTTGTCTGAGTGGTTTTACCATTTTGAGTTATTTGATAGGCTACACCTCCACTTAAATCAAAGCTTACTGTTTGATTTAGCTTATTATAAAAACTACTCACAACAAGTGGGTCTGGATCCGCAATAGTGATTTCAAAACAGCGTTCAAACTCTAAAGGACTTACACCATCAACTGTAATACATATATAGTAAACTCCACCAGAGAGCTCATCGATAATCCAACTAGTTCCTGTAAATGAATCAGAGATGTTAGTCCCTCCACTAACCTTTATATTATAGGTTACTGATTCGTCTAATACAGATAGGTTAATACTATTTTCGCCTGCACATTTTTCTGTTTTTGAGATTGAGAAGTTATTGGCAGGTAAGAAATAAATTAAACATCCATTTAAATCAACCAGTTCACCAAGAGGAGTTTCAAGACAGGTATCAAAAGGATTCCATACTCCATCATGATCAAGGTCATCAGTAACATCACCTACACCATCACCATCTTCATCACTTTGATCAGGGTTTGAAACTAGAGGACTATTGTCAAAAATATCAACTACCCCATCTCCATCGGTGTCATCAGTTGGAAGGACAGGTTGAGACTGAAGCTCTATAGCTGTAGTTTCTCCTTCTGGAACTTGAATATTGGTTTGGGTTACAACAATAGGCACTTCTGGAGCACCATCGTTAGTATTTAAATACTCTACTTCTACTTCGTAAATATTGTCCTTATTTGAATCTCCAGGGTTTTCGAAGTTAGGCGGAACTATAAAAGCGAGAAAATCCTCATTTTCATCTTCTACAGAAGTTGAGTTAAATTTTTGTTGATCAGCACCTTTACTTCCAGATTTAATAGTAAACTTATCGGCATCGGCGCCTCCACTAATTTTCTTTTTAACTTTCCACTTTCCGACATTTTTGTTATGGGGATTGAAATACCTTCTGTGGTCTACTTTAGCACCTAGTGCTTCATCGCCTACATCAAAAATTGAAACAAAGAAAGGTACTGAGTACACAGCATTAGGAATATCTATAACACTAACAGATTCAGATTTTGAACCAGTCAGTCCAGAACCATCTGCTCTATCTGATGCTTCAGCTGTAATTGTAAAAGCGTGGGCTGTGGTGGTTTCATAATCCAACTCCTGAGTAGTTTTTAGTACGCCATCTAAAAGTTCAATAAAACCGTCCCCTTGAAGACTCATTCTCACAATTTGCCCGCCCATTGGATCCTTTGCCTCAACAAAACCTGCAATAGCACCTACTTCAGCATCTTCACTTATTTCAATTGTGGTAATTAATATTTCAGGAGGAAGAGGGGCATCTTCAATTACGATTTTAACCGAAGATTTCACTTCATTTTCTCCATCGCTTATAATAAAACTAAGGCTCGCACCATTATAATTTGAAGTATAACTTAGAATTGAACCATTATTAACCGTTATATTTCCACTTTTATCTATAGAAAGAATACCAGAAAACTCATCCTCCTCCTTAGAAAAAACTAACACCTCCCCATCAGGGTCTGAAGCTTCAATTGTTCCAATTATACTTCCATTAGCAGGTTGTTGAACAAAAATTATTGTTGTTGTTTTAACCTCTGGGAGTGGGTTATCTGTATCACACACATCACCTATACCATCCTCGTCGGCATCTGCTTGATCTGGATTTGCTAAATCAATACAGTTATCTTCGGTATCCACGATACCGTCCCCATCTGTATCCCGCTGTGACGCCCCACAACCTAACTCATCCACAACAGTTGCAATTAATTCACCATAAGAGGGCGTCCCTTGTACATTATTGATTTCAAATTCAGGCGTATCGGGACACTCATCAATATCGTCAAAGACCCCGTCGTTATCACTATCCAATTGATTTAAGGCGCAGCCTGTAGCATCTACATCTAATCCTTGCTCTGTACCAGAACAAATATCATTAATATCATATACTCCATCACCATCCTTATCTCTGTAGAGTTTTAACAGAGCTGTATTTGTCCCATTGGTTCCTGCTACTCTAAATCCAAATCTAAGCTCTTGAAAATCTTGTGTTATAGCATCTGGAATATAGCTAGTACTATAGATACCGTTTTGATTGTCAGTAGTGGTCAAATCCCCATTAGGACCGAAAAGGGTAATCTGATACCCTCCTTCTAAAAAGTTTTGCCCAAGACTGTCTTTGGCTTGTACTGTGATTACCGCAGTATTGATTCCATTTCCAATCATTTCTGCAGGGGCAGCTGATATAGTGGATTTTTCTGGTGAAACACTTCCTGATGTAGGGGGTTTTAATTTGAAGTTATTATTTGTTTGACTAACGGTCATACTGTTGCCAGAAGCATCAACGACCGAAGAAGAATCTTTAGCTGTAATAGCAAATATTTCTTGCCCTGTGGGTTTGATCCCTCCTGCATCTAAATTAAATCTCAATGAAGTTTCTCCCCCTGAAAGAGCTGCACCAGCAGTTGTAGTTATACTACTAATTGTCATTCCATAACCTGGTCCTGACTGTTGCGAAAGTGCAAAGCTAGAGCTACTTACAGCGGTAGTAGGTGAGGCTGTGGCATAAACTACTTCGCTAAAGGTAACATCTACATAGCGGTTTTGGGAATCTAAAGTGGCCCCAGTTATAGTAGGCGCTGATTGATCATTTAACTGAGCCGTATTGCTTTGGGTTTGGGTAAGATCAATTTGAGTTCCCTTGGAATCAAATACAGGGTTCCAAAAAGTTGAAGCTGTTAGAGAATTGTTAACGGGTGTAACACTAAGAATTTCAGTTCCATTTGCTGGTGTAGTATAAGAAGTTGAAAGAATAAAAGTTTTACTGTCTGTAGCACTTAATGCTAAGGGAACAGCTGAAGACAACACAGCCGTTCCTCCACTAACTGATAAAATAAAATCAGTATTTTCAATCGGTGTTTTAACTTGATCACCATAGACTTCTTCACTGAAAGTAATTGTAATACTTGTATTACTTGTATTTACAGCTGTAGAAGCAAATTTAGGAGGGGTATTGGTTAAATAGACGGTGTTAGAAGTTTGGTTACTATCAGAATAGTCTAGTGCATAATTTCCAGCACTATCGATTAATATACTTGCCCCTGAGGGACCAACCTCTATAAGCTCATCACCAGTTGGCTCACCCGTTACTGTAATATTTAATATGATAGTATTACTGTCTGTTGAGCTGAATGAATATCCAGTATAGCTAACCGTTGCAGCTCCTCCTGATTTTGTAACACTAAAATTTGAAGTTAAATAGGATGGATCATAAAGTTGTATGGGCTCATTATATGATAATAGGATTTTACTATTTGTATCAGTAATATTTACACTTTGAAGTAAAGGTGCGGTATTATCTATCACATAAGTCAGGCTGTCTGTTCCAATGACTAAATTACCAGATAAATCTGTTCCTGAAACTGTAGCAAAATAAATGCCATCACTTCCTGATGGGACATCCCACAGATAAGACCAAGTAGTAGAGTTCGTAGAAGCTGATACTGTCATTGAAGTATCAGTAACTAGACCACTAATGGATAAAGATGGGGTTGAAGCCATTGACTCTGAAAAAGTAGCTATTAAATTTATGTTATTATTGTCATTGACATAGTTGTCTGTGATGTTATCAGTAAAACTAACTAATGTCGGATTAAGATTGTCGATTTTGTATGTTATGCTTTCAGTACCACTATAACCATTCCCAGCTAAATCTGTACCTGTTACTGTAGCAGTTACTTGACCATTAAATGAGCTTGGAACATCCCAATCATAATACCAAACTGAAGTAGAAGAAGCAGCCATTGTAGAATTACTTACCTGTCCACTAATTGAAATTTTTGGCGATGCAGACATTGCTTCATTAAATGTTGAAATTATTCTAACAGTATCTGAACCGTTTACATTGTTATTTAGCATATTATCAGTTAAAGTAACAGTTGGTGGGTTATTGTCTAATCCGTTTAACTGTGATGCCGATAGAACTTTATTGTAGTATTTTATTTTTTGAATGTATCCATAAAATAAATCATCTGGTCCAGTATTCCCTTTAAATGAACTTGATTCATTTCCATTACCCACATATCCAAACCTCGGGGTTTCATTATCGCTTTGATTTGATATGGGTGCAAAACTTCCAGAATGAGCGTAAACTAAATTCCCATCGATATAATATTTTAATCCTTCGGCTTGGTTAGCTTTAAAAGTGACAGCAACGTTATGCCACTGATTGTCTCTTAAATCATCGGTGTTTTCGGCATGAGTATCAAAAGTCGCATCAGAATTTGCAAAATGAAAAGCCAATTTGCCTTTTGCCGATTGAATCTGATCAGAGCCAATTGAAAAACGAAAAACTGAAGACCTGTCAAAAGACAATATTATTCTCTGGTCATCATTTCCACCCCTAGATATAGCTGTTGAAGGAACTTTAATTCTTGCAAATATTGTCAGTTCTTCTATCTTATCTGAATCACCACTAACATAATTTAGTCCAGATATTGCTAATCCTTTCCCATCTTTTTCTTCATTCCCATTGAAAAACAATGCATTTTCATTTGAATCAAAATACACATCACTTGTGCCAATAATTTCACCATCATAACCATACCCACTTAAATCATTCACAATTTTATTTGTACTCGATGTAGGCTGTCCGTTATATGAGTTTGTATTAGTAATATCGTATTCGATTAATAAATTATTATTTAAACTAAAATCTTTGCTTAAAGCAGTTGAATTACCAGCTATATCATAAATATTATTTTCAGCGATTGAAATAGTTATAGTTTCAGTCCCTGTTGCATAACCTGAAAGAGGTATGGATAAATTATATGTATTTCCAGATTTTGAAATACTAGAAGGATTTGAACTAGTCAATACCGAACCTGAACCTCCTGATTGAGATATTGAAAAATCTGATACAGTTAATCCATTTACTCCATATCCATTTAATAAATCGGTAAATACTTCCTCGCTAAAAGTTAAACTTATATTTAAATTATTTTGACTAATAGAAGAGGTTGAAATTTGGTATAAAGAATTGTCAATAGTTATAGTTAAACTATCTGATCCGGAATACTGGTTTCCAATTAAATCTGTCCCTGATACAGTAGCAGTTGTAGATGAAATTGAAGAAGTTGGACTTAAAGTATATGTCCATATTTTATTATTACCACCTATTGACATATCGAGATTCGAACCTATCCCAGTTAACGATATTGTTGGGGTGACGCTCATAGCTTCAGAAAAAGTTGCTGTAATTGTTACACTTGTTTGAGCAGATACAATATTATCATTATCGGAACTTGAAAGGCTTACAGTAGGACCAACATTATCAAACTGAAAAACTGTAGAAGAGGCCGTGTTAGTATTACCTGCTAAATCTTTGACTACCCCATCAGCAAGAGATATAGTTACTGTGCCAGAATAACTTCCATTTGAAGTCAGATAACCATCAAATATTTTACCGTTTGAAGAGTTGTTTTCTGTAAGTGTAAAGATCCCGTCAGGTAAAATTGTAACATCTGAGGCAGTAAAACTATTTTCATCTATAATTTCATTAAACTCAACTATTATTGTATTTGTTTGCGTTGCACTTATTTGTCCTTGCCCAAGACTATTTGAAATTGTGGATGATACAACAAATGGCCTTTGGTTATCCAAAGTAAAATTTAAACTGGTTGTGCCTGAAATTGTGTTACCTGCTAAATCTGTCCCTGAAACAGAAATAGTTGGTGAGCTAGAAGTTGATGAAACAGTCCAAGAATATTGCCAGTTTGATAGTTCAGTTTGATAATTGGGAGATTTAATAACAAATTTTTCAGTCCCTCCAAAAGAATATCCAGCAGTATACTCAGGAGACGTGGCAAAATACCACCAATAGTCTGAAGTTGATTGATCACCAATTTTTATCTCAGTTATTTGATAATCTACTCCATTGATTTCTAAAAAATAATTCAATAAATCTCCAGAAGAAGCATTAGCTCCAAGAATTGTATCCCAATCATTACTCCCAACCGCAATCATATTATACCCATAATCACTAATATTAAGAGATGCTTCTTTTCTAATTATAGTATTTGTTGATACCAATGACATTGATGAATTTGAAATCTGTCCTGCAACACTTATAGTAGGAGAAATGGTCATGGGCTCGCTAAATTGAGCAGTTATTGTTACTTTATTGGATTGGGCAACTGCAGTATAGCTGTTTGTTGAAGTAAGGCTAACCGTAGGTTTAACGTTATCAACAATTAACCTTTTGTGATTTAAGACTATTACGTTTTCGACTCTTGCATTATATGGATTCCCTACAGAATCTTCCCCTGACAATGATATTGACACAGTCCCTGATGTTAGAGAATTTGGTGGAGACCATCCGTATTCCCAGGTTGACTCACCATTTGAGCTGTTTGTACTTTTGTAAGTCATGGTTATGACTTCATTATAATTTAAAGGAGAAATACCATTAATATTTAACCTTGGACTTGATGTCATTTCTTCTGAAAACACAGCTGTAAACGTTACGGTTTCAGAATTATTAATTATATAATCACTTTTTGAGGAACTAAAACTATCAAGTAAGGGATTTACATTATCTACGCTCAATGTAATACTCTCAGTACCAGAATAATTATTCCCTGCAAGATCTTGGCCACTCACTTTTACATTTATTTTATTTAAAACAGTGGATGTAGTATAACTATAATTCCAGTTTGTATTTGAATTATTCCCAGAGACAGAATTCATGTAGGAATTATTTACTAAAGTTTTCCCTTTTATAATAACTGGAGTTGTACCATCACCACTTGAGGAACCAGGAGTATATTCTGGACTTGTTTCAAAATAAACCCAACTCTGAGATTGACTATTCATTTCAGTTAACGTATAGGTGACTCCTGTTGAAACAACTTCAAATGTATATCCAACTAAATCACTTGAGTTTCTTGTAAGATCATCAAAGCGACCATTTTGTACATTAAGGCCTATTTGATTACTAGAATAATCTCCTATATAAAAATCTAAAGCTTGGTCTACTTCATTGATAGATATTGTAGGTGAAAGTGACATTGATTCAGAGAAATTTGCTGTAAATGTTACTACATCTGAGTGGGCTAGAATATTATCAGAATCGCTTTCAGTCAATGTAACAGTAGGAGATATACTGTCACTACTAGTTTTCCATTGATAACTCCCTCTTGCGGTACCCGTTATTGAATTACCACTCAAATCATTAATTGTTGAACCACTTCCTTCATTTAATTTGTAATATAATTTAAGAGTTGAATTTGTATTGAGAGTTGAATTTTTATAAGAATTAATTGCACTTTGAGTTCTTTCAGAGTCCCAAAAGCGTACATCACTAATTTCACCGTCAAAAAAATTAGTCGGATTATCACTTCCATTCCAAATACTCGCTCCAACTCCAACTTGATTATTCCCCGAAGTCAATCCATATCCTCCAGATGACCAGGATTCTTCCTTGTCAAGACTTCCATTTATGTAAATTCTAATCCTTTGATCTGATACAGAATTTGTAAATGCGACATGATACCAAGTGCCAGTTGAAATTGATTGTAATGACACAACCTCTGGCCAATCACCATGATTATCCCTTCTAAATCTACCCCTTAAATGGAGTGATCCATTTATATTTTTAATTGCAAGACTCCAGTCATCCCTCTTTCTGAAAATAAAATCACCATAAGTGCTACTAGACGAAGGGCCATTTTCAATTTTTATCCATGCTTCAAGAGTGAATTTGTCAGAATCAAATTTAAGATCATTTGATGAAGGTATTTCAATAAAAGAAGACGACCCGTCAAGATCAAGGGTTGTGGAGTATGTTGAACTTTGAGAAAAAGAAAAAAAAGAAAACAGCATAGAAAAAATAATTTTCCATATTAAAAGTCTATTAATATTTTTTCTCGACAGTTTCATTTCATCACTATATAAAGTAATTAAGAATCTAATCTATTATGTATTCTTATTGTAATTATTCAAAATTAAGATAATTAAACGCAAGTAACTGATTTTAAGCATTCAAATAAAAATTTTCTCAACAGGTCTTACAAATGAAGAATTTTTCATCTTTAACTGCACTCTTACTGCTCCTTTAGCAATACTAAAATCTTTGTACTCGTAAGTATTATCGATAAAAGAAAAAATCAGCATATCGTCTCTCCTGAAAAAACATTAGAACCACTACCCTAACTAAAATATTGATAAAAAAATGTATAAGATAAACATGAAGAATCTTAGATAAAGTCTATGTTTCTCAAACTTTAATAATCTTTTTTATAAATGATAAATTTTATTAAAGACAAGGGGGATTATTATTTTGACTAGTTATTATCGTGATTATTCACTAGTTTTTCGTTTTTTTAAAAGTTTTTGAAATAGTTTTCCATAACGAGTTTCTTTTACTTTATCTGATAATTTTTTTTCTATCTTTTCTAAGATTTCTATCCTAGCGTCAGGAATTTTTTTTATCGCTAGATATGGAGCTATATCTTGTTCAGAATTGTTAATTGCAAAGTTAGCTGTAAATAAGTAACTCTTTAGAAGTAAACGATCTAATAATTTTTGAATTGAATCTACTCTTTCAAATTCGTTAAGTTCAATTAAAATCTTTCTTTTATCTTCAAGCTTATCTCTTTCAGACATAAACCGTTCTTCATATACATTAAATTCCTTCATAAGTTCGATATTCCTTTTGCCTTTTAACTCAAAGCTTCTTTTGTAATTTTCAATATTTTTAGAGCTTAAAACTGTTTTTATTTCTATGACACCTGCTGCTCCTTGAGAACCGTATTTTGAAGCTCCGGCAAATTTCAAAACATTTACTTCTCGTATTTGAGGTGCTAAAGACCTAATAGACAGTGGAGGTGTTCCCATACGGACTCCATCAATTACCCAAAGAGGTCCAGGCTGTGTATCTCCAAGTGTTATAGCTCCAAAAAGTAGAGGTAAGCCGTCTGATGTAATGCCTGTTTGTTTTCCTCTAAGGTTTTCTCTTAATGCTACTGACCAAGAATTTGCATTCACATCAATACCCCACTCATTGAGTCCTTTTTTTTTATATAATTCTTTCTTTTTATATAATCTTGTCAGATCCTTGTTTTTTTTAAATACAATTTTCCCATTTAATAATTTAGGTGAATAAACGATTCCCTCATCCTGAATATTTTGAACAACCTCAACGTTATCTAATTTAATATTTTTCACTTTCTCACTATATATCCCATTTCCCCTAATAGAAAATTTTTCTTCTTGATTTATTATTTCAAAGTCTGCAAGTGTTTTTTTTCTTCTTGATTTACTTGATCCGTTGTATTTAGTAATAAGCGGCAGGTCTGATTTTATGTAAATTAGAGTTACGGGATTTTCCTCGGAATTTGATTTATATACGATTTGCCCTGAGTCTTTTATAGCAGTTAGTGGTTTGATTTTTGTTTGTCTTTCAATTGATGAGATAATTTGAATTTTCTCTGAGTTTTCAAGTACTTGCCTAATTGCTTTATAAGATTTAAATAAATGCCTTTCAGTTAGCTCTTCATCATTTATAAATATTCTTACACCTCCTTCATTTTGATAAGTATATTTCCTTCCGGTTTCATAGTCCTCCAGATTTATTGTAAAATTAAATGACTTAGTCCAGAACTTTGACCTTAATAGCAAAGTAATAACTTTATCCCTATCCTTCATTGAATAAATCAAGTTATCAATTTCAATTTTTGGTACAGATGCAGCAACATTCACGACTTCTTCCAAATCGATATTTTCCCCCTGCTGTGAAAAACTAGACATGGTATATAGTAAAAACAAAAAATATCTGATTGCTTTCAAAAATAAATTGATTTACAGTTATTTATGGCTATGTATTTAACAAGACTAATTTAATAAAAACTTAAACAATTGTTGATATTTTTGTTGTAATTACTATTACGATTAATTTTGGAAGAACTAAACTCCAATTAGATCAATATATCAGACAAGTTTTTCCTAAACTTTACTTTATCACTTAGCGTCAACTGGCTCATTAATAACTGTTTTTTTATATTATTTTACAGTTTTTGGAGGAATGAGATTTTTCCTTTGGAATTGTAGCTTATTTGGCATCTTGTTAAATTATAGCTATTTTGCATGGACTATAATCACAAATTTTTTAAGATGAAGAAAACAATTTTAGTAACCTTTTTATTGACATTAATAATATCATGTAATCAGGCAGTTGAAAAACAAAGCTCTGATATGTCAGATGAATACGCTACAAATTTAAAGACAGCGAAAACATTTTTTGAATTATTCCTTACCGAAGATATAGAGGCTCAAATACCATTAATTTGCCCAGGCGTAACACATTATCCTCCTTTTTATGGAGCCGAGCCTGGTAAATACGATGCTTTTATATCCGCAGGCAAAGGATGGATGGATGCCTTTGACGAAATCACCTATAATGCAGAGGTTTGGTTACCTGGAACAGATTCTCTAGGAAATTCTAATGGAAGCGTAAGAACTTATGGAGTATGGACTGCAAAAAATCCAATGAATGGCAATGTTATAACAACTAATGCTTATCACTCTTTCGAATTTAATGCCAAGGGTCAAATACATGAAATGAGAGACTACTTTGATGCTTCAGGAGCTATGGCAGCAGCGATGAAGGAAGCGGAATAAGAAGCCAAATTATAATTTCCTACAAAACCCTCCTAATTGGAGGGTTTTGTATTTTAAAAAGAGATACCCTACTCTTAGGTCAAGGCACTTCTTTGTATATTGTGATAATTAACTGTAAATGAATTTATGATGAGAAAGCTACTATATGTGTTATGTATTTATTTACCTGCAATCTTGACTGCTCAGCAATGGGTAACTCCTGTAATTGAAGGGTATGGAAAAATCAAGTATTCAAGAGATGTTGCCGTACAACCAGATACTAATTTAGAATACAAAATGGTTTACAAGATTACGACTAGTGAAACAAGGGAAGGAATTAATAAAGGATTGAATGGGATTGCTCATGCTATAAATATGTTGGGCTGTGCAAATATTTTAAATACTAACGTTAAAATTGTAGCAACTATTCAGGGCCCAGCAACCACAATAGTTCTTAAAGATAGTGCCTACCAAGAAAAATTTGGTAAAAAAAATCCAAACACTGAGGTTATAAAACTTTTATCCAACTACGGGGTAAAATTGTTTGTTTGTTCTCAAGCTACAGCTTATAAAAAAATTGAGAATTCTCAAATAAATCAGAATGTTGAAGAAGCACTCTCTGGCTCAAGCGTACTTATAAATTATCAATTGAATGGATACGCTTTAATGCAATAAAAACTTAATTTACTAGTCTATTTTCTCTTTACAAGCAATTTACTCAATCAAAAAAATGTTGAAGATCTAGAGAAGAAAAGTGCTTTAACCAAAAATAGATATATACTAATCACATAGACAATCACAAAGGTCTTAAAAGAGTCTATTTTAAAATGTTTACTCTCTCAGATTACAATGTCAATATTAGGGCAAAATTTTCTTGTTCTTATATTACTGAAAATCACTACACACCAGTACTAAATTAAGACCAAGATGGGGAGCACTTAATAGCGAGCCATAAAGCTTAAGGGGAGTAACTTAGGCGATAGGGTGGAGTCTAAATACAAGGGATGTTTTGGTGTTCCTCCCAATGATAGATCAATATAGTAAAGGGGTATATTCAGGTCATCAAGCCGGTGTTTTGGATCAA
>Ga0228649_1000206_pt1 | contig 26313 bp, 20 predicted proteins | sample 61DmetaG_FD_190074 | JGI IMG/M metagenome (GOLD analysis project Ga0228649, IMG submission 190074) | Seawater microbial communities from Monterey Bay, California, United States - 61D | ecosystem: Environmental > Aquatic > Marine > Coastal | place: USA: California | collected 2016-10-31 | reverse complement strand
ACCCTAAACCCTAAACCCTAAACCCTAAACCCTAAACCCTAAACCCTAAACCCTAAACCCTAAACCCTAAACCCTAAACCCTAAACCCTAAACCCTAAACCCTAAACCCTAAACCCTAAACCCTAAACCCGCTTAGTTCTTAATATATGGCTAAATCCAGCCTTGATTTTTTTGAAAGTGAAAGAGTGAGTGAGTGAGCGGTCGAATTTGGATACAAGTTTCTTGACTTCCTATCAATGTTTTCCATTTTGATGATTTCATTGATGAGATTTGTTCTTTCTTTTTTACTATTCGCCATGCCTACGTTGAATTTCTATGTTCTATGTTTCAGCTACCGCCCCTCTTCCCCGCCCTCATTTTCCCGCCGGTCACTCGACCTTTCACGGCCGACGCGGCGGGTTCGCCACTCACGAGTCGGTCGAGCGCCACGCCTTCGCGGTGGAGTTTGCGACGTTCCTTTGCGCGATCACGGTAGCTCATGACGACTTTTACGTCCTTCAAGACGGACGGTTCTGGCTTCGGCGCCGAGGATAACGTGGCGACGACGGGCCGGCGCTCTGTCTCTTCTTTCGGCGGCGATTCGACTACGCTCTTCGATCCAACTTGGGTGTACTCCTGCGTAGTTTCGTTCCATGAGTACCACGCGTTCGTGATCGCATTGAAAAACAGCCCCGTGTTCGCATCGTACAAAATTCCAGTCGTTTTGTGTCGATAGTACCCGGTGGCTTTGTCGAAGGTGTAATCGCTTTCGGAAGCGGCGGTCGTCATCGCAGACGCGGCGGTGGCCTGTAGAATAGCAACCTGAGCCGCCGCGCTCACCGGTGTCGCTAGTTTCTGAGACAGCTTTGATATGGAAAACTCCACCGAAAGCGCGCCGTTCGTCCAATCGCCTTCCCGAAACGCCGTCCCATCGAGCAAATCCTTCACCACTCGAGCCTGCTCTATCGACGTGCAATCAACGAACGCAAATCCTTTGCGAAACCCAGTCTCCCTCTCGACGGGCATTTGTATCGAGCGAACAAAAAGCGTTTTGTCGATTGCACTCACCTTTTTCGCCAGTTCTTCCTCCGTCGCGTCGCTTGGGATGTTTCGTATGAAGAGTACGGGCGTCGGATGCTTATCGACGGCAGCGCGGTCAACCTCATCTGTCCTATACTTCTTGTCAGCTTCATCTTGCGTGAAGCACTGAAAACACGCCGACCTGCGCGCGAAGTTGAAACTGCCGCAACTTGCGCAGTCCCAATCTCTCGCAGTCGCTGGCGCCGACGTCGATGCTGTAGCGCTCGAACGGCGCGCGTCTTCGCGCGCAGCGCGTACAGGCTCGTATTGCCGTCGAACGCGATCGCGATCGGCGTCACACACGTCGTACTGGTCGCGACCACCTCCAAATCGCGGCGGTCCATCGTAATAAGGATCTCGTCGAGGCGGCGAGCGTCTCTGCGAGCGTCGTTCGTAATAGGGGTCTCGCCGAGGCGGTGGTCGCCGAGGCGGCGACCGTCGATCGTAATAAGGATCTCGCCGAGGCGGCGAACGCGCATAATCATAGTCATAGCCTTTGTCGTATCCGCTCCTTTCATAGTCTCGCTGTCTGTACTCCCGGCGGTACTCGTCGCGTTCGTCGTTGAAATCGCGTCCCGGGGCACCGAATCTCGCTCGCTCGTGACGATCGTCTTCGCCGAATCGCCGCTTCATCGCTCGGTACGACGATGTTCCTTCCTAAGTGTCACACCTGCCTCGCGTCATCGCGCATCGTGCGTTAAAATGATCGTCAGCGCCTTGACACAATCAAGAAGTACTGCGCATCTCGTCAGCGCGCTCGCTCTCGAAACGTCGCGACGGGATGAAATACGAACCAAGCCACCGAGTGCGCGTTGTCAAACGTCTTCGAGCGCTGGGTCAGGCAAGCAGCGCTAGCCGCGTCCAAACCTACCGGCGTGGTATGCCGCGTCATTTCGCGGAGGGGGTCCGCGCGGTCCGACGACGATGTCGCACTCGAGCACACGCGTGCTCGCTTCGGCGTCAACGCCTCGTCGACGACGTCTAGTCAAACTCGCGAGACGAAGCACGCGAAGCTTCGCGTCGACTTCGTCGAGCGGAAGCCGTAACTCGGACGTTGACGCGTCGGTTGTAACCCCAACCGAAGCGCGCTACGTCGAGCGCGGAGGCGGGGCGGAGACGCGTGCGAACGCGAGCGGTGTCGCCGCACCGACGATGGTGTCCTACGTCGTCGCGCGCGGCGATAGCTTGTTTTCGATTGCCGCGTCGCACGGCGTCTCAACAGACGACCTCGTCGAAGCGAACGCACTCGGTCTTCGACGATCTATAGAGGTCGGTCAGTCGCTTCACGTGCCGGTGAATATTGATCGTGCATCGTTCGCCGTTAGAGCAAAGTTGCGCGCCACAGATGGCCGTGTGGGCACGACGCCGGCTACGCGAAAGCTGTTTCTTCGAGACGTTTGGTCACCACAGCGGTCTTCACACTCGACGATGACATTTGGGTCGACGACCGGTAAGGCTTTACCATCGCTACAAGTGTTCGGCGCTGCTAGTTTCGTCGTCGCTATCATGCTGACATTAGTTTCTCGGAAGCCGAGCCGAGCGGTACAGAAGACGTACGACGACGAACGACAGATGGCAGCGACGGTATCGGCGCCAGTCCCCGAGTCCGACGCGTTAACGGACGGCGGTGACGTCGTAGTTGATGAGATAACTGAGACGATTGAAATACGATCGGCTTCTGGGAAAACGAAACAGATTTCGATGCCAGAACCAAGCGATGAAGAAGACAGCAACGATGACGGGCCGCGTTGGGTTGGCGAAGTCAACCCACCTGACAAAAAAGGTGCTATCCCCACACTGCCAAAATCGGCGAAGAAGGTTGACGTCGCGAGACTTGAAATGCGAGCCAATAGGCGAGCTCAAAGCTCTGCGCGACGATTGCAGAGGTCCTCTTCTCGCACGGCGATTCGACAAGAGGGCCACGGTGCAAGCGCGCTACCAGCGCTCGTAGGTGGCATCATCTTCGATCTGCAATCGACTATAGAGCGTTTGCGCAGTAAAGTGAAATAGAACCGAAAGATGACTTGCTGAATGATGTGATCCATTTAGAAATTTAACACGCCTCTCCGCGCTTGGGGACCCATTCGAACATCCAAACATCGCCAAAATCGAATCGCGCTCTTTCGTCGAATAGCTCGTCGATGAATTCAAAAAATTGCGCGTCGTGAATCAAGTTTTCGCGAAAGTGGTACGCAAAGACCACGACCCCGCTACGTTTCGAGCACAGTACCTCTAAGGTGTTCGCCAACGCCTTTAAAATGTTCCGGGGTTGGTGGTACAGTACATCCGAACATAGAACAGTGTCAAACACTTCGCCCTGCCACTCATCGAGCTCGCCCCACGCGCACGCGCGCACGGTAACATCGGCCTCCTTTCCTTGTGCAACGTTTACTTCAACGTTCTTTTCGAGTAGCTCCAACTCGCTCGGTAAATCAGTGAGAACTACGCTCGACGGACCCAACCTCGCCGAGACGAGTCCTGGTAGCCCAGTTCCCGCACCAACTTCCACGACGCTTCGTCCAGCGAGCAAGCGCTTGGCGTGATCGATCAAGAACTCGCACATTACGGGAGCGGTATCCCACACCCATCGCGCCGTTGCGTCGACATTTATTTCACCGATGTTTTGATGCACTGTGACGGGACTTCGCCATGGCGGCGGGAGCGCGAACGAAACCGTGGCTGCGCGACGGTCGACGCCACTGAACGAGTGTGAACCACAAGCACCACGTCGGTTACACTCAGATTCGCTCGAGTTCGGCGACGCCTCCATCCGTCGTCGTCACCATACGCGCTGAGGAATGTAACGTCAAACGTCGAAGACTCCAGGTACTTTTCCTTTTTACAAGGTGGTGGAAAAATGACTTCGCGGTCTCATCGACGCCGCAGACGCGCGCGCGGTGCGTCGCGACCGACGAATCGCTCGCGAACGCGATCGATCTAACGCGTGAGACATGGTGTCTTACGCGCGCGCGCACGATCGGCGCGCACCCGCGATCGGCGGCGCCGTCAAGCCCGTGCGCGAGGGCGAGCGCGAATACGGGCGCGTCGTCACGCTCAAGGAAAGCTTTGGATTCATACGATGCGGGGCGAGAGTGGAGGACCCGTCGCAGGGCGATCGCCGCGCGAGAGGTGGACCGCCGCGCGAGGCGCAGGTGTTCTTCCACGCGAGCGAGTTCCATCGCGAGCTGGCGAACCGAGACAAACCGGCGCTCGATCCTGGGGACCTCGTGAGCTTTGTGTGCGGACCGAGCCCGAACAGGGACGGACTCAACGCGTTTGACGTTCAAAAGTGCGACGACGTGGACGTGGCGTGGCGCATGGTGAGCGAGAACGTCATCGGGGCGGTGTCGAGGACGTTGAGAGGGAAAATGAAACGCGACGCCTACGGCGGGCGCGTGGCGTACCAAGCGTACGACGAAGGCGACGCGAGAGCGTCAACGGAAGAAGAGTCAGAATCCCGACGCGATGCAGAATCGAAACTCGAGCAAGATGACGAGAGCGCCGTGGACATGGACGCCATGAAGGACGAAATCGAGTTTACCGGAGCCGATCTCGCCGAGGCGTGTCGGCTGTCAAAGCTCAGGCAAGGCGTCAAGGTGAAGTTCACGCTTTCGTTCGATCCGTACTCGCGCGCCATGCGCGCGTCAGATATTCGCGAAGCGTTCCCACAGTCAGATAACTCGGCGGAAGCCGCCACGGGCGTGGACAGCAATGATTGGAATAGAGAAAAAGCCCCGCTGGCGGAGGACGAGTTTGGTGTGATTAGCATAATCAAGTCCAGTTATGGATTTATCAAGTGTTGTTCTAGACCGAAAGATTTGTTCTTTCATTTTAGTGAATTAAACGAAGACGTGGATGCGGCGCGAACGGGACAGGAGGTGAGTTTTCAGGTAACCACGGAGCCTAGGACTGGAAAAGTCGTCGCGGCCGGCGTGAGATTCGCGCCGAAAGGCAGCGCGGTTTTCGCGACGGTCGACGACAGACCGTGTCGTGGGGTTTGCACGACGAAGCTGATGTTCACAAAAGGGTTCCCTTCCAAGGACGGCGATCGATCGACTCCTAAGGGCGTGGTAGAAGAAATGACGGGTCGAGATGGAGAAACGAAAAAATTTGCATTTGATCGTAGTGGGCTGCTCGACGCTCGGCAAAACCCTCGAGAAGGAGAATTGGTACAGTTTTGCGTGCAAACGGACAAGCGAACAAACGTCGCGTCGGCGTGCAAAGTGCAAATCATGCGTTTCACTGGCAAGGTGACGTCGACGAAGAGCGACGGCTTGTACGGTTTCGTCGAGCACGTCGATCAAGGTACGGGCGTTCAAGGCAAGGCTTTCGTGCACGGGGCTGAGGTGGAGGGTCAATCCAAGCTTAACGTCGGCGATGAGCTCGAGTATGCGCTTCAAGTTGGACGGAAAGCAGATGAATTTGCAGCCAAGCGCGTGAAAGTCGTCGTCGCGGCGCCCGTAGATCCAAACGCGGCGCCAAGTCGCCCTGATTCGCCTCGCGTCAACCGAGACAATCAGTTCTCGGGCTCGCAGTTCAAAATCACCAAGGGCCCCGACGGCACTCGCGGCTTTGAAATGGGGCGCGGAAAAGGTTTAGCGGAGAAAGCAGCCGCAAACTTTTCACAACTGAAGATTGAAGCTCAATCTTTTGTCCCTCTCCCTCTCGGCGGCGCCGAAAACGGCGACGAGAGTCCCGGCGACGCCGTGAGCGTCAAAGCGAGTGCGGTCGAGGACGCGCCGTAGAGGTGGATTTCGTAGAGGTGGATTTGCGTAGATGAATTTTTAATACTACCCTTCCATCATACGACGCGCGTTTGTCGTCGTTCGAGCGCGATAGACCCGACTGACAGCACCACACCTGTGTTGTGCGTTATCCAGACTGCCGGACTGCGGGACGTCGACGTCATACAACGACCCGGCGCGAGACGAGCCGCGCGCGATGACGTTCACGACGACGACGAGGCACGCGACGATGACAACCGTGGCGTCGACGGCGATGAAGTCGACGAGCAAGACGACTCGCGTCGCGCATCGTCGTGCGGCGACGACGATCGCAGCGACGACGCGAACGATCGCTCCGCGCGTCCACTCGCGACGACACGGGCTCGTCGCGTCACCGAACGTTGAGCGACGACGCGCGAGCGTGCGCGTGAGCGCGAGCGCGGATGGTGCGGAAAGCATGACTCGTGTGTGCGCGTTGGAAGAGCTCCCACGCGGGGATCGCAAGCTCGTTCGAGCGCTCGGCAAGAGCATTTTGATGTTTTGGTATCGCGACACCGTGTTCGCTATCGAATCTCGCTCGCCGGCCGAAGGAGCGTACAGCGAAGGTTTCGAAAAGGCACGTCTCACGCAAGATGCCTGCATCGAGTGCCCGACGACGAAGAGTAAATTTGATTTGAAGACGGGCGAGATCAAGGAGTGGTATCCGGAAAACCCGGTGTTGAAAGCGTTGACGCCGCAAGACACGTGCCGCCCGATGGAGGTGTTCCCGGTGGAGGTCAGAGATGATGGTATTTATCTTGACGCCAAGAATGGCTCGCTCGGCCCGGGTTTCGTTGCCCCGATCGGTTTGGGTGGTTCGAACACGTCTTTGGAGAACAACAACGTCTTCGCCGTCGAGACGCCGATGTACGTGGAGGGTGAAGGTATCGGCGGCTCCATGGCATCCGGAGGTGACAGCTCTGGTAAGATGGACGCAAGCCAACTCGGCGGCGCGATTGCGGTCGCCGGCGTCGTCGCAGTCGCCGGTACGGGAGCGTGCCTTTACTTTGAGAACTTTTATGCGTTGGCCGCGCTGTGGATCGCCGGCTTTGCCGCGGCAGCCGGCGTGGCGTTGAAGACCACGGGCGCGCTCGACGAGGAGTAGATCGCATTACCCATACTATTGTCGTCCTGCCCTCTTCATCTCTAATAGCCCGAGAATGTAAAAATCTGTCCCGCGACCCACTGTGCTGCGCTCCGCCTCCGCCATCTTCAAACTGCGACACCGACGCCATGGCCTCCGCGACGAACACGCAGTACGTCTGGTACGGCTCGTTCGGTAGCAACCTCAACAGCGAGAGATTCGCGTGTTATTTAAGAGGTGGCAAAGTCGCAGGAATGTCCATTCAACAACCTGGCGCACGAGACACGCACGTCCCTTTTCGAATTCCGCCGACGAGCGATTGCCCGACGGCCAGCATGGTCGTGCCACATCGAATGTTCTTCGCCAAGGTATCGCCGTGGTGGAGCAACGGTGGAGTCGCGTTCTTGGACTGCGAAAAAAAGGAAGAAAACGAGGAGCTTCACACCCACCTGCGTTTGTGGCGGATTTCGTTAGAGCAATTCTCTGACGTTTTCGCGCAGGAGAACGGTTTACATCCTGCCGAATTCCACGAAAGATTTACCAAGGAAGAGGTTTTAGCCATGGCTGAGCGAGGAGGTGGAGATCATCGGATCGGCAACGGATCGTGGTACGGTTACGTCAAGGCACTCGGCGCGTTCACAGAGGCCGGCGCTGTGGAGCCAATACTAACGTTTACTTTGCCGCCTGTTGAACTGGAAGCGATCAGAAGTGGCGTTGTGGATGAAGTTAATCCGCCGAGTATGGGGTATCACGACGTTATCGCTCGAGGTCTCGTTGAGTTGGGCCTAGAGGCGACGGAGGCCGATGCGTACTTGCGAGCAAGATACTCTCTGCGTTGACGGGAGGACGTTTATATTATAGCCCGCACGGACACGCTGGTGGAGACCCGAACGAGCTGCTAGCTGTGGTAGAATGAATTTCAAGAATGATGTATTGAACAGAATAGCTCTTTCCTAATGCGCGCACGCTGCCAATTACTTGCCCATTTGAGCCGCGACTTCAGCGGCGAAGTCTTCGTTGCGCTTTTCGATGCCTTCACCGAGGTTGAAGCGTTCAAAGCGACGGATGGAGATCTTCTCACCAATCTCCGCGGTCGCAGTCTTCACGAGATCTTCGACGGTCACGTCCGTGTTCTTGATGAAATCCTTGGTGATGAGCGCCTTCTCGTTCACCAACTTTTCGATGCGGCCGTTGACGATCTTTTCGCGAATGTTCTCCGGCTTGGACAAGAGGTCCTCCTTCTGCATCTCGATGTCGCGTTCGCGCGCAACCATTTCTTGGTCGGCGTCGGACGGGCTGATGTACTCAACTTCCGGGCACGCAGCGACTTGCATGGCGAGATCTTGCGCGAGCTCCTTGAATCTGTCACCGCGAGCGACAAAGTCGGTCTCGCAGTTGAGCTCGAGCAAGACGCCGATGCGCGAGCCCGCATGGATGTAAGAGACGACGGCGCCCTCGGCGGCGATGCGGCTCGCCTTCTTGTCCGCAGACGCCATACCCTTCTTGCGCAACCACGCCGTGGCTTCCTCGACGCTGTTGTTGTTCTGCGCGAGCGCCTTCTTGCAATCCATCATACCGCAGCCGGTGGAGTCGCGAAGCTGCTTCACGAGCTTGGCGTCAACCTTGACAGACGGCGCGTCTTCTTCCTTCTTCTCCTCTTTCTTTTCTTCTTTCGGTTCCGCAGCCGGCGCGGCAGCCTTCACTTGCGTTTGCGCGGCAACTTCAGCGGCGAAGTCGTCAACACGCTTCTCGATGCCTTCACCGAGGTTGAAGCGCGCGAAGCGACGGATGGAGATCTTCTCACCAATCTCCGCGGTCGCAGTCTTCACGAGATCTTCGACGGTCACGTCCGTGTTCTTGATGAAATCCTTGGTGATGAGCGCCTTCTCGTTCACCAACTTTTCGATGCGGCCGTTGACGATCTTTTCGCGAATGTTCTCCGGCTTGGACAAGAGGTCCTCCTTCTGCATCTCGATGTCGCGTTCGCGCGCAACCATTTCTTGGTCGGCGTCGGACGGGCTGATGTACTCAACTTCCGGGCACGCAGCGACTTGCATGGCGAGATCTTGCGCGAGCTCCTTGAATCTGTCACCGCGAGCGACAAAGTCGGTCTCGCAGTTGAGCTCGAGCAAGACGCCGATGCGCGAGCCCGCGTGGATGTAAGAGACGACGGCGCCCTCGGCGGCGATGCGGCTCGCCTTCTTGTCCGCAGACGCCATACCCTTCTTGCGCAACCACGCCGTGGCTTCGGCGATGTCACCGTTGTTTTCTTGAAGCGCCTTCTTGCAATCCATCATACCGCAGCCGGTGGAGTCGCGAAGCTGCTTCACCGTGGCGGCGGAGATGCCGCCAGCGGCGGCGGCGGCGGGCTTCTTTTCTTCAACCGGAGCCGCGGCGGCGACGGCAGCCGGAGCGGCGGGAGCCGGAGCAGCCTGTAGATTTAAAGTAGGTGAGTAAAAGGGTTCCAAAATAAATAGCACTAGGTTATTACAACGGCGGATGAGATAACTCAAGCCGCGACGTTGCTTATGAACTCACCTCTTTCGGAGCCTCAGCAGCGGGAGCGGCAGCCGGGGCGGAAGAGCCGGCCGGAAACATGTCCGCGGAGATACCCTTGCTCTTGAGCGCAAACTCCATCGCACTTACGGCACCGTCGAAAGCAGCGGACGCTTCAGCGTTCATTTCAGACAACTGCGTGAATCAAAGCGAAAGGGCGACGAATGGTCAGTTTCTCAACGCGGCGCGCTCTTCAAAAATAATCAGAAAGTGATACGACTCGAGAAAAACATGATTCGAGCGGTGGTGACGCAATCGAACGAATACGTACATCGAGCTTTTCCTTCATGGAAAGCTTGACCTTGGCGCCATCGATGCCAATGATGGTGACGGTGACCTTTTCGCCAACCTTGCAGAAGTCTTCAACCTTGACGTTGAAGTCGTCAGAGAGCTCGGTGACGTGCACCAAACCTTCGACACCCTCGGCAACTTGAACGAAAGCACCGAATGGTTGAATGGACATGACTTCGCCCTCAACCTTCGTGCCCTTCTTCAAGCCCTTCACCGCTTGTGCCTTGGCGTCTTGAGCCTTTTTGTATTCTTGTCGCGCCGCAAACTTGGCTTCTTGCTCAGACTTGGCAGCCGCGAGCTCTTCCTCCGTCGGCGGCTTCTTCATCGTCAAAGAAATCTTGTTTTCCTTGATTTCCTTGATCCAAACCTTGACTTCTTGGTCTTCAGACACGACAGACGCGACGCTTTCGACGAAGCCATCTTGAAGTTCGGAGATGTGCACCAAGCCGTCGTTCTTGGCGCCGAAGTCCACAAAGCAACCGTAGTCTTGGATGCGCTTCACCTTACCGGAAAACTCGGCGCCGACAACCACCGCGGAATCTTCGACGGTGACGTTCTTGCGCGGGAATCGACGGCGTGGCTTCTTGTCCGAGTCCCCGACGGCGGATTCGGCGCCGGTGGCGGGTTCGCTCACGGCGGCGACAACGCCCGAGCGTCGCGCGACGACGACGCACGTTTGGGATCTGTTTCGCACGCCACGTTTTACCGTCAGTCGGTGTTTCGCGTTTTCGAAAATAATCGTCGTCGTCCAGTCGATCGACGCTCGCGCGCGAGGACGCTCCAAAGTCTCGCGCCCGTCGTCCTCGCTCTGGATAAAATGCACAGGGTCTCGACTGGGGTCAAAAGCGAGCCGCGCATTCGACGCACCTCGACGACACGCGAGCGGCGTGCGCGGAAACGATCGAGCGAGCGGCGAACTATTCGAAAGAAATGATTCGTCTTCACGGTCAGTCCATCGCTCGCGCGCGTTCACCCGCGCGCGCTTCGCTTCGCGTCGGCGCCGTCCCGCCGCCGGATGACGTCGCGATAAGCCTCCGCCGTCGGTCGGGGTCGCCGTCGCCGTCCGCGCGGCGGTCGCCGTCCGCGCGGCGCGCGCGGCGCGAGCGCATCGAAAAATTAATCTACGCACCGCCGCGCTGCTTGAAGAGGTAGCCATGATCGCGTCGTGTACGAACGCGTCGGCGAATGACGCGCGTGCGGTGCGGTTCGCGGTTCGGTACGGCCTGACGGTCGTCCGGGTGTGCGCGGTGAAAAAAACCACACCAACTGGGGGGAGGGTCGGTGGCGGGTGCGAACTCGCCATCGAGACACACGCCACCAGACGTGTTCGACGGGCGCCGGACGACGGACGACGGAGTTTTGCGGCAGCGTGCGCATGCGCGCCGGCACACGGCGACGAACGACGCGCGCGTTCCGTGCGCGAAGACGGGAAGCGATCGAAACGCGATGGTTCTCGCGCGCGCGCTCGAACGCGGATTCGCGAGCGCGACATCGGCGCGACGCGGTGACGCCGACGCGGACGGCGTCGACGTCGTCGACCGCGCGCGACGGGCGGTGTGCGAACTGAACGAAGCCGCGCGTGCGGGCGCGCGCGAGCTCGCCACGGCCACGGCTGCGTTTGTGGCGGTGAAAGCCGCGAGCGTTCGCGGTGGCGACGGACGCGGGACGCGGGTGATTCGAGGACGCGCGCGCTGCGACGCGAACGTCGTGCGGTGCGACCCACGATTGCGAGGTAAATTTCTCGCAGCCATGATACCTGGGGACAGCGCCGTGGAAAGCGTGATCACGAGCGGTATCTTCTCCACGCTGAACATTTACAACACACTGATCATCGGTCGATTGATCTTGACGTGGTTCCCGAACCCGCCGAGGCAGATCATGTATCCTCTCGCGACGATTTGCGACCCGTACTTGAACTTGTTCAGAGGGATCATCCCGCCGTTGGGCGGGATCGACTTGTCACCGATTCTCGCATTCACCGTGCTCAACGTGTTCCAAGGCACCGCCGCCGCGTTGCCGTGCGAATACGACGAAGCCACGGGCGAGGTGCGCATGCCCGAAAAGCGAAGCCGCGCAAAGAAGGACGTCAAGATTTCGCGCAAGTGAGCGCATAGAACGAACTTGCAGCGCGTAGATGGTGCATAGATCGCTAATATCTCGTGTGTAATATAGTACAAGTGGGTTTCTCTAACAGCAAACCGCGGGCATCTATTGATGTGATGTATGTGTCTCTACGTCGGCGGGCGCGTTTCCTCCTTTTCATTTTCGCGGATAATCGTCGAACCATTTGTGTTGCATCGCGTGCTTGGCGCTGATCCGCTTTTCCGGTGTGTATTGCAGCATTTGACGCAATAGGTCCACACCGTCCTCGTCTAGTGCCGGGCACAGCGACTCCCAAGGTTTCGCGGGCCACTGCGGAAAGTTTGGCTGATAATCGGGAAGTTCTTGGGCCTCGGGCCACAGAGTCTCGTTCGGAGTGCCCAAAATTTTGAAAATCTTGAACAGCTCGTCGATTTCAGAATCTCCCGGAAACAATGGTTTGCCGTTGATCATTTCGGCGAATATGCATCCAATGCTCCACACGTCGACCGGCGTGGAGTAGTGACGCACGCCGAGGAGGATCTCCGGCGCTCGGTACCACAGCGTCACCACTTCGTGCGTGTACGCACGCACGGGAATCCCAAACGCGCGAGCCAAACCAAAGTCGGCAAGTTTTAAAACGTTGTGTGTCGTGTCAATCAACAAGTTCTGCGGCTTCAAGTCGCGATGTAAGACTCGGTGCGAGTGACAAAACGCGATGCCTGCGCATATCTGATACACATATCCTTTCACCACCATTCGATCGTTTGAGATGTGAGGCGAGGAGTCCATGTGTTTTTTAAGATCCAAATCTAAGTACTCAAACACCAAGTATAACTTCGTCTCCTCGTGAATCACCTCGAGCAACGACACCACGTTTTCGTGTCGAAGCTCTTTCAGGAGGGAGATCTCTCGAATCGCCGTCGACGGCACCCCTTCTTCGTCTTGGTCGAGTCGTATGCGTTTCAACGCCACCATGGTGTCGTCGCGCAAATTCTTCGCCTTGTACACCACACCATACGTGCCTTCACCAATCTTCAAAACCTTTTCGTAGTTCTCCATGAAGACGAAGACGGCGACGACTCGATGCGAAGGCGAACGATGTCTCCGGAACGACGACGACGCGCTTCTGTCGGACGTTTGCGACGAAGACGACGACGAAGACGACGCACGATTCACGTTGAACACCGAACCGCTCTCGCCGTCCTCGCTCGATCGCCGGCGGTCGACGACGCGCGCGGTTGTGCCGCGCTTCGTCTCCATCGACCAGAGGAATCAGCAATAGCCCGTCGGCCTGACGTCGGCGCGCGCAAACGCAAACGCCTTGGGGTCTAGACGATTTCGTGACATTAAAAGCAATTGATAGTGGAGTACTCGATAAGCAGTCGTGCGTCGTTACGGCTATAAATCTACTCGTCCAGCGAGCGGTGCGATCGAGCGCCGTCATGCTCCGGTCGCGAGACGACATCATTCTTCAATAGGGACATCTTGAGCAGCGCGGCGCGAGTTTCTGTCTCAAAACGCTCGCCATCGGCGATGACTTGCTCAACGACCTTTACTCGAGGGTTTTCCTTTAGGGCGTGCAAGGTACATTCGCTCGCATCGATTTTGGCTCGAATTTTATCCTCCTCGATCAAACGCGCGAGCTCGTCTTGCACTTTTTCTGCCGTGGTGTTGAACGCCTGTGCCATCACGCACAAGTCCACCGTGACGTATGGTTCGACGTACTGGATGAGAGCTCGATCCCGTATGCGCTTGTACAGCGCGTCGATGTGCGCACCGAGATGAATGTCCAAGGTGAGCGCTTCGCGCATGCCATCTAGCGTGGCGAAGCACGACGTGTACTTCGAGTTGTAAAAATCATTCACCACCTCTCGAATGTCTGATGCCGTCTCTAAGTGAGCGCGAAACGCTCCTTTCTGATTGTTCAAAACTAAATCGCGCAGCTCTTCTCGGTTAAAGCTCGCGAGCGCGCACAACGTCCCGTACGTCGCCACATCCCTCGCCGCGCACACGTTGGCGTAATGAGTTCCTATCTCGACGTTTATTTCTGTAAACTTGATCGCCGCCTCTCGAAATCTTCCCATTCGAAGCGCTGCTATTCCACAAGCGCACGCCAATTTGGCTTGATCGGTACGCACGCTGGCGTCTTCGTCCATGTTTTGCAGAGCTGCCGTGGCTTTGTTCGCGTGCACGTTGACGTGCGCAAAGTTTCCCATTTCGAGCGACACCGACACGACGCTCAGACACATGAACACGACGTGCTTGGGCGTGGAGCAGTAATCCCGCGTTCTCATGTAACACTCCAACGCCTTTTTCAACTCACCTCGATCGTAATAGTGATCGCCGAGTTCTACGTACTGCATGCGTAGGTTCTCCTTGACGCGCTCCGTCAACAAGTCCGTGAGCCCAGTTTCGAGTTTGTCCAATTCCCCGTCCGCGCGTCTCGCGTTTTCTTCCAACCACGCCTTGGTGAACCCGACGACGCTTGCGTCCACCTCGCGCTTCTTCGCGATCGCCATCGCTCGCTCGTACGCGCACCCATTCGACGTCGTCGGCTTCAAACTAAACGCATCGACCCGGCCCTCGAGCGCGCGCTTGGCGTGACGCAGCGCCTCGGTGACGACGCCGACGTCGCGCGCGTGATCGGCGACGTAGAGCAAGCGATCGACGATGGCGTTTCCGGTGTACTGAGAGAAAATACCATCGAAATCGATCGCGGGCGCCGTCGAGGACGTCGCCGCCATGACGCTCTGCGCGAGGCGACGACGAGTGCGGTAGTTGAAGTTGGACGCGGCGGCGCGAGTGTCGCGACTGCGTATTAAAATGTGATTATGTGTGTTCAACGAGCGCGAGCGACGCCGAGCCGCCGTGCGACGCTTTCATCGCCCAGACGGTGCACGCCGTGTGTGCGAGGGTGCGCGGAGAATTATTGCTCGCGCTTGGCGCGCGCCTCGGCGGCGACGCGCGCCGCCCACGAGCGCGTGTCTTCGTCCACGTTGGCCCTCTTCAACCCGGTGGCTTTGTAGTTGCGGGACAGGATCAAACCGACGGACGACGAGTTGGTCGTCATCGCCGCTTCGGCTTGCGCGGAGGTCGTTTCCGCGGTGTCGAGCCAGCCGCGCATGGAGCTCCCCCAGGATTCGTCGCGAACGCCCTTGAGCACGGTGTACGTCGTGGCGAGCACAACGTCGCCGACGTTAACCTTACCCTTCGCGTTTCCTCCCGGGCGAATCGTTTTCACCCGAGGTCGATCGTCCGGGCCGGCTTCGAGGAGCAAACCGAGTTGGATGTTTGACTGCGAGCAGTCGAGCTCAACCTTGTACGTATCCGCGTCGAGCGGGTACTTCGCGAGCATGTCGCCCTCGTTGTACTCGGTGAACGCGCGCGTGACGGTGGACACGCGACGAGTCGTGCTCGTGCCCGAGCGTCGGAGCGCGCGCGTGGCGTTGGCTCGAGTGCACGAGACTTGGGTAGCGTTGGCGGTGTACATGAATGCAAGCGGTTGTGCGCGGAAGACGTGAAGTGAAAGCTGCGCGCGAGAGGGGTGGATTCTTCGTCAGTCCCAGCGCTCGCGCTTCCCTCCGTACCGCGCCGCGCGCGCGCGCGCGCGTCCAAACGTCCAGCCCTCGCGAACGACCTCGTCTCGTTCGATCGTTCGAGCCTTTCTCACGCTCCATGGCGCGCGCGCGTCGACCGCACGCCGCGCGATCGTCTCGATCGCGCGCGCGTCGCGAGGCGCCCGACTTTTCCTTCGCCTCGACCGAACGCGACGCGCGCGAAGCGATGGTCGACGACGCGTCGCGCGCACGCGAGTCGTTCAGATCGTGCGCGCGCCTCCACTCCCCGACTCGCTCGACGACGCACCTCGACGCGTTCGCGACGACGTGTGCGGACGCGCGCGCGCGCATTGGATGGACGGATAAAATAACCAACCACCGACGTGGATGGGTCGTTATTTTATCCGAAATGTCCGAATGTACGTATATTACTACTTTTACATCGATGTATGTGTATTTATGACTCGTCAACCCAACGCTGACGCGACGCGACGCGATCGCCCCAGGGGGGCCTGGCGGCGCGACGACGTCGACGGCTAACGCACAACTCCCGATCGGGTATTATGAAAGAGAAGAGATGCTCCGACGTGCGATGATGGAGTAGAAAAGAACTAGTATTGTTGAGTAAAAGCGTGATACAATCAGTCCTGTCGTTGATGCGATCCAAGCGGCCAGTCGAGAAGCGCCATGCGCGCGCGAAATCCTCGTTCGTACGATCCCATGATAGTTTCTCGAGTTCCGCCCTCATTCGTGCCCCCAAGCGTGGCCTCTCCACGCTGGGCTTTCTGTGCTTCGACTGGATACTTGAGCTTGGCGTCGCAAAAGTCAAAAGTACCATCTTTGGGCGTGTGCCAGCAGTCGCACACGACGCTGTTGTCCGTGATGCCATACCCGCCTTCCCAAGCCGTGGGAACGAATCCTTCGTACGATTTGCTGTGCTTGCAGCCGAGTTGGTTGAACTTACTCGTATCATCCATCATACTCACGATGCGCGAATCGACTTCGCGAACGTCTTCGTCATCCTCGACGTCGTACCAATCAGGCACGTAACCGCCGAGAGCCCCTTTCGGCACCTTGAGATTGCCCGCAATGTAGCAGTTCAAGTTGAGGCACACCTTGGGATCATCGCAACGTGTGATGCAATGTCTCGATAGCCAAGCGTCAATCATGTCCGCAAATTCAGCTTCTTTGATGAACTTCATGATCTTCTTCGCGCCTTTACGTGACATCATGTAAGAAGGCGTCCCAGCCCAGTTGCACGCCTTGTCGAACTTGTAGAGATAGACGTCGTTTCCGTTGATCAACCTCGAGTCCATCGTCGGATCCCACAAGCCTTTCGCCGCGGATTTGAAGCGCTTGATGAGCTGACCGTTTGAATGGTCGTCCGGTTTCAACCACACGATGTCGAAATCGTCCGGTACGTGCTCACGGAGCTTGGGATAATCGAGCGGATGCACCGCATTCAAGGTGGCGCCGTCAGACTCCCACAGCACAAACGTGTCGTCGTCCGAGTCGATGACGCGGTTCCAGACCGCCATGTGGGTGAGCAGACAACCGGTGTGATGACTCAACTGCGAGCCGCACGCACGTCCGCAGTCCTCGGGGTTATCGAACGCCGCGCCGCCGACGAAAGCAATCTTTTCCAGGGAGTCTGGATCGATTCTCGACGTCGCGGCGACGGCCACTTCGTGCGTCTCCGGCCAGCGAGACGGGAACGTCGCTTGCTGGAAGTTGATGACGCGTCCTATTTCGTGTTCGCTCATCCCCGATTGGGTCTTCAACAGTCCACTCAACCACGCGTACGCCTTCGCGATTTTCGTCGCGTCCTCCGAGCCCTTCTTGCCGTCGCCCATGATGTAAATCGGGAGCGTCAACTTTGGCGCGCTCCCCAGCGACGGCAACGCCGTCGCGCGCGAGTTCACGCTCGCTCCTAAACAAATCAACGCCAAGCCGAACAGCGCGCCCACGAGCGCCTTACGCGCGCCCGCGTTCGAGCTCGCGACCGCCCCGTCGGCGTCAACACCGTGCTCGACGTCTTCGCGCGCGAGCAAGCTCGCGCGCTCGCCCGCGCGCGTCGTCACGCGCGCGCCGTCGTCTTCGCGCGTCATCGCGCGGTGCGTTTCGCTTCGTATCCGTCGACGCGCTCGACGATCACGGGTCGTCGGACCGCGCCGCGAGGTGCCGACAGATCGTCTCGTCGACGCGAGGGTGTTGAGCTCGGTCGGTCCCGCGACCGGCGCGCGCGCGCGAGTGCGCGACGCGACGCGTCGCGTGGGATCGACGACGGCGACGGCGACGGCGACGGCGAACGAGGACGCGACGATGGCGTCTTTGAGCTCGAGGACGCCCGCCGCGCGCGGCGCGATCGCGCGCGGCGTCGCGCGCGCGCGCGACCGCGCGGGGCGTTCGACGTCTCGCGCGCGCGGCGCCTTCGCGAACGGTGACGGCGCGCCGGACGAACTGCTGCGACCGGTGTCGGACGCGGCGTTGGATGGGACGATGACGGTCGACGTCACGTTGCTCGCGCCCGTCGCGGCGCTGGGCGTCGGGTACGGGGCGATTCGAGCGGCGCTGTACAGCAAACTGCAGTTCGCCGTCGCGGAGCAGTTGGCGTCGCGCGTGCCGGCGGAGGCGGTGGTCATCGAGCTCGGCGTGGATACTAAGAATTTGTACTATTATCCAAAGTCCACGAAATTGGTCGTGTGCGTGGCGCCGGATGTTAACACAGAACTGGTGAATCGAATAGCCATCGAGACGTCGACGCCTGTGCTGCCGCGGTCGGCGCCCATCGCCGGCAGCGGCGAGGGGGATTTGTTTTGGGGTCAGGCGCGTGAAAGTGCGGACGCAGTGGTCACCACTGGATGTTTAGCGAAGATGACGACGGAGTCAGTGCGTACCGTCGCGCGCAAGGCGGCGCAAGTGTTACGCCCGGGAGGTCGGTTCTTGTTCGTCGAACCGGCCAACGGCGAACGAGGGCAGTCGCTTTTCGACGCCATCGAAGCCACGAATGCGTTTGAGACGCCGATTGCTTTCGATGAGAGCTGGGCTACGCTACCTTTATTCCCGCACGCCATCGGCGTGGCGATTAAGAAGGATCGTACGTCGGCGGCGGATGCGAAGGGCGAAGGGAAGAAGATTTCAAACTTGCGCTCGCGGCGGAGGAATACTTAGTGGCGCACATCGGCATAATATGGCGCCGATGTGGAGTAGATTAGTCATACATCATACATTTCATTGATAATACGCAATGTGAAGAATTAAGATCGTCTCGTGCGGCGGCTCGATCGCGTCGGAGGCGCCTCCGTAGTATCGGCGGCTTTGCGCTTCGGCGCGTCTGTCGCGGTATCCTTTGCCGGCTCCGGGCAGGACGCACACGTCCACGGACCTTTCGGCGTTCGCGTGAGTTTAGGCTTCAAACACTTGAGGTGGAACATAACTGCGCACGCGTCGCACGTCAAAGTTTTGCACTTGTCGACGACGGAGCAAACAGAGCAGCAGGCTGTCGCCGACTTCTTTTCCTCCTCCATCGTGGGCTTGCATAACTCGACCTTTTGAGCGGTCTTTTGCGGTGTTGGCTCGTTGATGTTGATGTTCAGCACCACTTTGGGTGTTTTTGGCGTCGCTTCCTTCACGTTAATTTGCATCGCAACCCTGGGCGTCTTTTGAGGTTGCGGCGTTGCCTCCTTCACGTTAATTTGCATCGCAACCTTGGGCGTCTTCGCCTCCTCTGGATTATGCTGCACGCACACATCTTCTCTCGTGTTCATGAGTTCCAGGTACATCTCTTTCAAAGCCGCGCTACGTTTACGCTCTTTGAGCAGCGCCCGACGGCTGAGCGCCAGTGCACGATGCAGTTGCTGCATGCGCATGCTCAAGCCGTTCGCCGTACTCTTGCCTTCGCGACGTTTGCGCTTTTTGCATTTGACGATGACAGACTTGGCTGGAGATGGCATCGCACGAGACGTAATTGATGGCACTTCCACTTCGTCGTCACCTTCGTCGTCGTCCGGAACGTCGGCTAACATCAGGTCTGTACGCAACCATTCATCCACTCGCTTTGTCGTGCTCGGCGGCGTCGGCAACAGCGCGAGCGCACCGTCAAGTTCACCCGCAACGTTCACGTCTTCTTCTGCCGCAGCTTCGAGCGCTTCGACAGCGCGAATGATGGCATCACATCTGGCATCATCTTGTTCGAAAAATCCACGCAGAGCTTGTGGCATCGAGCCCGGAGTGTTGCGGAACAAATTGAACCCGTCCAAGTTGAATTCGACGCCTGGAGATTGCGCGACGTTCGCAACTGGTGTGTTGTGGGGAGCCGGAGGGCGCTTGAACTCAGAGCTTGGCGTGGCGACAAAGTCCATGCGATCCATCAAGTTGCTTGATTGATCGAGTGGCGTGATCGCGGCGACACTCGCCGTCTGATCGACGTCTTCGTCAAAGTCAGATCCGCCGATGGTGCCCATCGGTGTGAACTCCATACCGGGCGAAGCTGTGTATTTTTGACGCGGCGTGTCATTACGCTGCATTTGACTACCACTTCGCGTAAAGCTCGCTTCAGGGGTTTCGTTTTCTTCACCATCTTCAACCGCTTTGAAGGAAATGCTCGAACGTCGTTTCTTCGCCGGCGACTGGTTTGATTCCGGAGCCGGCAACGCGAGCAGCACCTCCGGAGCTGGCAAGCGTTTGGTCGCGCTTTCCGGCGACTTTGACGGAGTACGTCGCTGTCGAGGCGACCGAGGGGCATTCAGAGCCAACGGAGCGATTCTGCCACACAGCTCAACCCTGCCGTTGTGCGGAGCGATCCATTTTATCGCTTCGAGCTCCTCCGCGCCGGCGAAAGAAATCGAACGTCTTCGAATCGTGCTCGGACGAACAGCGAGTCGATTTTCTGGTGCCTTTAGCGCACTTTTTGCCGGCGACTTCGGAGTCATCGCGACGTTCTCTCCGGGCGTTCCACAGAGTTCATCATCGAAATCGCGTCCCATGAGCGTGGTGTCAATCGGCTTTGGCGTCGACGCCTTTGCGGGCGACTTCTTCGTTGACGCGTCGCCCTTGGTCTCCGACATCTTCAGCGCGGAAACTTGCTTCAAAATATCTCGCGAAGGCATCGGTGTTCCGGTGAGTTTGCCTAAATTCATAGATCGTCGCGGCGTAGACCTGCGCTGCGTTGGCGGCGCTTCGTTTTCGTCGCTTCCCCCTGGAGACGCCGGACTTTTCATCGACGCGTTCGACGACCCCTTGATCGGCGACACGCTCATCGGGGTGTTCCCACCGTTTTCTCTCAACGGCGATCGCGCGATCGAATCCGCGAGCTGTTCGAAAATAAACGTCGCCTCTTCCTCGCTCGACAACTGTATTCCGACGACGTCTCCGTGTCGCAGCGTCACCGCCGTCTCCACGTCCAAAATCGTATCGTTCAACGACACCGGATTCAGTTTGCTCATATTCTTCAGCACCATCTTGCCGTCCACGACTTGAAACACAGCGTGTCGTCGGCTCACCGCGGCCTCGACGAATCGCACGTCCACGCCGTGTTGACGACCGATGACGAATGGCGCGTCGCGAAGAATCCCATGCGTCGCCAGTGGCGTCGCGTCGTCGTCGGCGCCGGCGACGCGCTTTAACTGCGCGACGATGGACATGTGGTATTCACAACGACTTCGTTCTTCGCTCGACGCTGAACGCGCGGTGAAACTGCGGACGCGCGACGGCGAATGAGGCGACGGCGCCACCGAGCGCCTCGTTCCCCCTTCGAAAAAGTCGATTCGTTTCGGTGAAAATAAAACAACAAACGAGCCACAGAGTCTATCTCGAAGCGAGCGCTAATTACCTAATTACAACAACTAAATGAAACTAAGACCGACGGTTGCACAACCCACACGATTTTGCGCACGCCGCGGATTGGGAATCGCGCGCCGAGTCAGCGGTCGTCATGAACTCTGGGTTCAGCTCGCACCAACCTTGTGACGCCCACTTCGCGCACTCGTCCCAATCGTCGACACACGGCTCCTCGTCGGTGCGACGGCTTAGTTTGGGCATGGGGATCTCTTCCTGATAATTCCCATCGAATTTACCCACGCGAATCCACTTCACCGCGGTCCATTTTTGACCCTCGATCACCGGACAGGCGCCGTGAAGCGAGCCTCGATCGAGCACGCCGTCTTGCGTCATCGAAAAGAATAAGATGGCGTCTCCACGAACGCTCTTGACCGGAATGCCCTTTTTGGCGCAATCTGTGTGCTCGATGTGCGACGCGAACGGATTCTCAGGCTCGTCCGCTTCGAAAGATTGCGGGAGCTTGGCGTTGGGGAATGTCGTCTCGCCGCCCTTGTCCGTGTCCACGAGATAGATCAGCATCGTCGCCAAGCGTTGACCTCCACGTTTCGGCGCCGGATTCACCTTGTCGTGAAAATAGTCAAAATGAGGATCGTACTTTTGCCCAACATCGTAACGTAAAATCTGCATGCCTTCGCCGTTGTCGACGGGCGTACCGCTCAAGCGCGCTATTCGCTCCTCGATGGCTTTGACGATTTTATCTTGTCCTTTGCGTAGAAACATGCCCGCGCTCGTACGGATGTCCGAAGGCACCGAATCGCCTGCCTCACCGACCACTGTCGATGGAGCTAATTCTCTCTTCGCCAGCTTCATCAAGTGATCGCACTCTTCCGCGCTGAGAAAGTTTCGCAACAAGTACGCCTTTGGCTGCGTAGCGCTCAACACCAAAGGTGGAGTTTCCGGGAACCCTGGCAGGGCGTTCAACAGCGCCGCGCGTCCGTACAAGCTCAAAGGACGCGTGCCGTTCGCAGCGTCGAAACGAATCGTGTTCGCGAGTGCTAGATCGTCCATCGGTCCTATCCTTCGCGCGCGCCCAGAGCGCACCGCGCTCGGTCTCGCGTTGACAAAGTCATCTTGACGCACCAACAGCGCGCGCGTGACGTAAAGCGTGATCAACAAGCACGCGCCTAAGGCGTAATCGATGCCGCTTTGCTTCGCGAGCGCCAAACCGCGCTTTGATCGCCGTTTTGAACCTTTCCCATTCGCGTAATCTTCACCCTCGCCGAAGGACGCGCGTCGCCGCGTCAGGGCGTCCCACAGCGCTGAAGTCTCGCGGAATCGCGCGCGAGACTTACTCGGCGTCCCCGCGAGCGAGGCCGTGGTCGTCGGCAGCATGACGCGCGCGCTGATCTCGCGGCTCGCTCGCATTTTAGTTTCAAGGCGCCGAGCGCGTTTAGTTCGGTCTACGAAATGTGTCGCGCATTACAAGGTTCGGGTCGGCGCCGCGCTAGCCTTCGATTTCGTCCTCACCGACGTCGATGGTATCTCCGTCGATCTCGACGTCTTCGCCCACGTCTTTCTCGCCTTGCGCCTGCTCCCGCTGCCACTTGTCGTGTGCGTCGACTTCCTGTTCGATTCTGCGCCACGCGAGCTCTTCGGGCTTCTCCCACGTCGTCTCCCGCGTCTCCTTGTGAATGTAATACACCCGTCCCGCGCTCGCGTCGTCCTCGCTCACCACCGCGTGCCACGCGCTGTGTTTCGGGCTGTCGTACGTCGATTCCCCGGTGTCGGCATCGACCCAATACGGTCGACCGGTGTCATCCAGGTGCGTCGCCAAACTTTCCGGGTCGTCCCAGCGGGACTCGCGCGTGACGTCGTTGTAGTAAAAGACGTGCGTGTCCACGGCGCGCGCGATGGCGGCGGCGGCGAGCGCGACGCACGCGCAAAGAGCGAGACGGACTCGGGACACCATGACGCCGCGATGTGCGGATTTCAGCAAATAGTGTTCAGGCGAGGGAACGGAAATTACACTGTAGAAATACAATCAATCGTTTGCCGCGATGCGGACGTTAGTTAGAGAAACTCCCAATCGTGAAATTCGTCGTCTTTGAGCGCGCGACCGCGCGCGGTGGACGGGGAAGACGCGCGAGCGTCGAACGCCTTCGCCTCGGTCGCCGAGCGAACGTCGAGGACTGGCGCCGTGGCGTTCGCTTCCGCGAGCGCTTTGACGCTCGCGAAGAGGGAGTCTAAATCATCGCCATCGCGGCAATAAAACCCGAGCGCGAGCGTTGGGTCGAGCAGCTCGCCGCGCATCTGCAACGGGGTCGAGCAATAGTAAGAATCGAAATCTACGGCTTCGGCGAACGAATTCGCAGGCTGCACTGTGTGAGGATCGAGGTAAAAGAAGACGTCGTCCGAGTGTCCAACCAAGTACAGCGACGCGTTTGGACGACCACCAATGACACCTATGGACTGTTTGAAGGCGATTATCGATCGAAGCTGCGAAATATAGCGAGTGTTGATGTTTCTTCCCACGCCGAGAACGAGCGGGACGAAAAGCAGCAACGCCTTGCCGACGTCCGCACTCTTCGCTCGCAACTCGCCATCATCGATCGTCGGCACACCACCGGCGCTGTCATCTTCGTTTTGGCCGCCCACGACGTGCACGGCAATTTGATTACGAAGATCGCCGTTCGCCTCGATCAACGCCGAGAACGCGCGACACATCACACTCGGCTCAAACCATCGTCCCGGCGGCGCGCCCCACGCCGTGGTCGTTTCACATACGCTATGAATAGAAAACGGCGCGCTCGCGTCGTCGATAAACATGCTCAGAACGTCTTCCTGCGCGTCACATCCCGCGTTCGTGCGCTGAATTTCGGGTATTCGTAATCTTCGCACCACGCCACCCAGAAACGATGTCGGAGATTCGTCGCTCGAGTCAAGCTCGTCGCCAGCGCCCTCACGATCGACACTTTCATCGTCTTCTTTTGCCTTCACCTGTCGACGCCAGTGTCTTCCTCTTGTATGTATGCTCAACGCATTTGCTACCATCATCTGCGCGCTTCTGAGCGTGCATCCCCACCCCGCGTCCGTCCTCCACTTCGTTCTTCCCAACGCTTCGAACCCGCGTCGATACGTCATCCAACATCTCGACCCCCAATCGCGTTCCCACGCCCTTCTCGCGTCGTCATACTTCTCAGCATTACATTCGTCGTCTTTGCTCCAGTACGTCACGCCGAGCATCACTAACTCGGCGAGTCGAGGCAAATCGTCCGCGCTCGTCCCGCTCACCAACTGACGAAGCGCGCGCACTCTCGGGTGATGGGCCAAAGAGGCCCGTCCGACGCGCACGATTCGCCCGAACGTCTCTGCGAGAGGTTCGCGATGACTATCACTCGAGTCATCGTCTGCGGCATCGCGCCTGTCATCGCGCGTGCGCTTACCATCGCTCGTCGACGTCTCACCATCGTCTCGACGTCGCATCGTTCACGACGACGACGAGCGACGAGCGACGAGCGACGAGCGACGAGCGACGAGCGACGAGCGACGAGCGACGAGCGACGAGCCACAAGTTTGAATGAAACGCTTGCGCGTCGACGCCGGTGACGAATCAAAGCGCCGTCGAGCGCCGTCGAGTGACATCGGGATTGGTGGCGACGCGCGCCACGCGTCCAACGCTAGATGAAACTAACTTTCAACGCTAAAACTAAAGGCCTAGGACTCATCGCGAAGCCTACTTAAACTCATCGCGAGGTGAACAAAGGCTGGGACATGACGATCGTGATCGCGCCCGTGATCACGGACCACGCGCACGCGAAGTAGCCGATGTTGGTGAAGAGCGCAGCGGCGACGATGGATATCGGCGACGCGTCGCTGGCGCTCGTCCAACCACACGACCAAGCGCCGATGCCGCAAGAGAGCAACAGCAGCGCGGGTGCGGCGACTTGGAGCAAAACCTTTCCGACGAGATGGTTCGTCACGTCGAGCTTTCTCGAGACGATGAAGTGCTCGCGGTCGGTGAGTCGTTCGCGGTCGGTTCCTTCCTTGACTTCGTACCATGCAATCAATCCGCCGTCCAAGAACGCTTGCGTCAGCGGTTGCATCGACGCGAACATACATAACCCAGCGATGATGAACGATATGCTCTGTGCGTCGCGAGCGCTCTGATCGCTCCATCGCAATGGCTCGGCTAACATCGAGGGCGCGCTGACGACGAGCGTCAGGAGCGGCGCCGCAAAGGTGGTGTGAAGCACAAACCTTCGCCACAGTGGCGTCGAAGACGTCCCCGCGTACGTTGCCGCCCACTCGGGGATATTTGTCGCGGTTAAATAACTCTTCGTCATGCGCACCGCGCTCGAAAGCGTGAGCGCGGCGATCAGAGCGCCGACGACGGCGTGCGCCAACCCCGCGTGCAGCGTCGAAGCGCGCGCCGTCGCGCCGCCGCGCGCCAAGGCCTCGTTCACCGCATCCGCTGACTCCACGTGCCGAAAATCGACGACCGTGGTCGGTAATAAAAACACCGCGAACGTCGACGCCATCCACGCCGCGAATCCGACGCCGCACGCCACTCGCCGCTCGCCGCTCGGCGTCGTCTCTCTATTCGCGTACGCCGCCACGAGCGACGCGCACGCCGTGACGACGCCCGCCGCCGCGAGCACCGGCGTCAGCGCATCGTCTGGCGCGTTCGCGCACGCTCGCAGCGCCCACGCTCCGACGCTCTCGCACGCGACCAAAAAGCCCAAAAAGCAACACGCGTCCGCCTCCGCGAACGACGCCCTCCGTCGCAAGCTCTCGAACGCCAGGTCCACGCTCGCCACCGCCGATCGCGCGAACGCGTCCGCCTCTTTCTTCTCTCGTCGCTCTCGCGCGCGTCGCCGCCGTCGCGACCCACCGTCGTCGTTCCCATCCGCACCGCCGTCTCGCGCGGCGTCGCCGCCGTCGTCGTCGTCGTCGACGCGCGGGACGTAAAAGTATCGCAACGGCTGCGCGCACGCGCGCGTGCACGCGTCGAGCGCGCCGCCGTGCGTGATCGCCGCGCACGCGAACGTCCACGCGATCAGCGTCGACAGCGCCGACCGCATGCGGACGCGACGCGAAGTGCCGACCGACCGACCGACCGACCGATCGACCGACCGCGTTCGTT
>Ga0228649_1000203_pt1 | contig 26461 bp, 16 predicted proteins | sample 61DmetaG_FD_190074 | JGI IMG/M metagenome (GOLD analysis project Ga0228649, IMG submission 190074) | Seawater microbial communities from Monterey Bay, California, United States - 61D | ecosystem: Environmental > Aquatic > Marine > Coastal | place: USA: California | collected 2016-10-31 | reverse complement strand
TTGTTATTGACAAACGTTTACTCGCCGTCGCCGCCGTCGCCGTCGCCGCGACCGCGTCCTCTACCTCCGCGACCTCCGCGACCGCGACCGCGACCCCGACCGCGACCACCATACGGCGAGTACGGCATCATCATCATCATCATCGGCCCGCGTCCACCGAATCTACCGCGTCCTCGCCCACCGCGTCCGCCGCGACCTCCGGCTTTCATACCGGGCACGTTGGTCCGCTTCGCCGAAACCTTGATCTTTCGCCCACGAATTTCAGTGCCGTCCAGCAAGATGGCGTTATGCACCGCGTCGGGTTCGAGAAACTCCACGTACGCGAAACCCTTGGGGTTATCAAACTTGTCGTGTAAGATTGTGACGCGATTCACCGTCCCCGCGCTCGCGAACGCGTTCGCCAAATCCTCCGGCGTCGACGCGTAATCAACCTGTCCGACGTACACCGACCGCGCATCCGCCTCTTGCTTTTTCGCCGCCTCCTCTTCGGGATTCTTCCCAGCCTCTTCCGCCGCCATGGCGTCGTCAACCTTTTCGTGTTCGCCCTTCAGCTTCTCCGCCTCGTCCTCCATCTCTTTGAGTCTTCGCTGCATGGCGGCGATTTCGGGGTCTTCATCGCCCCCGGCGCCCTGTTCGCGACGTTAAGCGATGGCGCGCGTCGGCGTCAGTCGGTCGTTCGTTTTGCGCCGCGCGGAGCGCGTCGCACGCCGCGCGCGCGCGTGATTTCGACGCGGAATCGAGATCGAGCGAATGGTCGAATGCGAATCGCAATTCTCTCGCGCGCGTCCCGCGAGCGCGTCGCCGCGCCGTCGCGCACCTCGACGTCCATCTCATCGGCTTGTTTCTTCGACACGCGCGGCATGTTGACTCGTCAAACCGAGGCGCGGCGTCTCAAAGTGTGGTGGGTACGAATCAATCGAATTGCATCGTCGGCGCGTTAGAGCGTTTGCGCTCGCGAAGGAAGGCGAGAAAACTGATGAAACGTACCCATTACGTTGGAACTTACGGTAAACGATATTACAAAAATGCGATTGATACTGCGCTACACGAGACGCCGGAACGCGAATTTCAGACTGGTGGCGCACGTCGAGGACGTCTTCGTCAACCGGATTTGGAAAAACATGTCCATGTTGGCTGTTCTCCCCGTTCGAATTGTTCGTAGCTCGAAAAAGTTGCCGCTGCTCGCGTGACCAGCTTGATGGAGACGAACAACGTTTGCGCTATTGTCGTTTGTTTGTCCGTCGTACCAGGAGATGATGCCGGTCGCAAGTTCGGACCAGAGCCCGCCGCCGCACGAGTCGTTTGTGGTCGTGGGCAGAATTTGTACAACAAAGCTCCCGCCAGAATCGTCCGCCATGTCCAAAGCGTGATTGAAACCCCAGATATTTTGCCAGGACGTGGTAAGTGTGAGATCTACCTCGAGCAGTTTCACTCTGTCGACGGCTGTTCCGATAATGTTTGCCGGAATATGCATGCTCGACGACGCCTGCGCGGGAAACACGCGACGGAACCAGATGTGAAACGTCTGCCGTGAGTCAAGATCTTCGTTCGTGAGGAGCTGCAATCTGAGGTTCGTGCCAGCTGTGCGCCACGATCGCTTCGTTCGAAGCTTTATATACTTGTTATTTTGGCCGTGGCCCGATGCATGTAGTTGGATCTCGTTGGCGTCATCCGAGTTCGTTCCAGAACCGTACCAAGACATCAAACCGACGTAAGACACGTGCCACAAATTTCCGCCGTTCCCGTGAGTGGATACGTGCGCGATCTGAACGAAATAAGAGCCCGTGGACAGATGATCACCGTGTATACCCGTGTCCACCCACTCGTTGGGGACGGTTGATACGCTGACCGGAAAATGCGACAAATCGTCCATTTCGTTCTTCGGAGGAATGCCGCCGCTTGGATGTGTCCTCTGAGGATTGGGCATAACGCGGCGGAACTTAAAAATGTACTGAGCGATATTTTTTGTCGTCCCTCCATCCACCTTCGCTTGTAATCGCAAAAGACCTTGGTCTGATCTCAAACTTTCGAGCGTTCGAAGACGGACTCGTTGACCATTTGACGCGTGTCCGGATGCGTGAAGCTCTATTTCACTCACTTGATTGCCGTTCGTATTTTGAGCGTACCAACTCATCAAACCCGTATAAAATTCGATCCAGTTGCCACCGCCATTCGAGTGTGTGTTGACGTTGTAAATCTCTACGACATATGAACCATGTACGAGGTCGATACCGATCACGCCGGTATCGACCCAATCATTCTTCAAGTGGAACGTCGCCGTACGAGAGAAGATGTCGCCAACGGGATCTTTCCGGTCGCTGTTGAGTCCAGAAAATGATAACTTAAACTCTTGCACCAAGCTCTGAGAGGCCGATGGAACAGAAATCGGCTCCGGCGTTGTGAACTGGCACGCTGGACTGCACGACGGCTTGGTTGTACTTTGAGGCGCTGAGCAGGCGTGGAAGAGCTCTTTCTCGAGAAAGTACCCGTCGCTGCTATATGCCTCGCCGATAAGTGGTTCAAAGTCGAAGAGAGTTATCACTGGATCCATCCCTAGGGGCGGCTCATTTTCAGTCGGAAGCGGTTTGAGAACGACCGTGGCTCCGACGACCGTCTTCGGGATCTGCACGTACGCGCCTGCGCCCAGTGCGCTGCGTTGACACTGATTCTTCGTGTTTGACGCGTAATCCCAGTTTGTCCACATCGCGGTAAGCGATTCGGGCCCTGCGTGACAAGTTGCGCCTGATTGTTCGATCTGGAAAAACGCGTCGAAACCAGTGTAGACGTCTTGTTGCGCTGCAATTTCAGGCCCCGCGCAAACGACACCAGCGCAAAGTGCCACCCACGCATGGTCAAGTGACGCCACAGCGCCGACTTGCAAGCCAGCAATACCTCGCGCATCAAGAGAGCTGGTTGACGACACCCGAGGCTCGCCGAATCTGACAAAATTCTGCCCTTGTCCGGCCCCGAACGAAACCGTGATTGGAAATTCAACGTCCACTTGGAAATCGTAAGTTCCTGCGACTTCGGCTCGAAAGTAGTAGGGAAGACGAAAGTCTGCTTCGTAGTCCATGGCGATGAACAAACCAGGAGCGATTGCAGTAACTTTAGTTCCAGTGAGAGCGTCGTCACGCTCGAAAAACTCGCTAAGTAGTTCTCCTTCACGAAACGAAAGCTGGGCTACCTCGATGCCGAGGGAGAAACTGTACTTGAGCGTGGTCGAAGCTTGGATTCTCACATCCTTCATGTCGTTTAACGCCGCGATGAGATCGGTGCGGAAATCGTTGAAAACTTCTTCAAACGTATCGCCACCCAGCGCAGCCTCGCCGCGCGCTCGCGCGGATGCCACACCCAGTTGGCTCGTCATCTTTGATTTGAATCCGTCGCCAGAGTTGAAAATATCGTGCAGAACGATGAGCTCTTCATAGAAGACGCGTTCCTTCGAAGATAAATCTTGCTTGAGCTCGGTCAAAAGGGCGTGCTGATCGTCGCTGAGAAGTTTTCTTCCAGTAATTTGCTCACCAAAATTTTCAATCTGCTGAACGACTCCCTTGACACCGGAGGCTTCGTATACGGCGTCGAACATAGCATCAAACATTCCCAAGAACGCTTGAATCACCTTCACAGCGACGCTAGGCGGGATGTCAAACTTGTCGAGCGTTTGACACAGCGCAATCGTGAATTTGGGGGTACGGATATTCAAATTGTTCGGCGAGTACGGATTATCGGACGCGAACTTGTCCGGCCACGGCATGGGAGGGGATGGACTTTCAACGTCCGACCAAAGTTGTGTCGGAATCTCGTGACAAAATCCAAACACACGTCCGAGCGCGGCGGTGTCAGAATGTATTTCCTCAACTCTCGAGTTTTCGATGAGCTCCTCGCCGGCAAACGCTCTGCGTAAGTTTTCTCGAAGATGCGCGAGGAACGCGGCCCGGTCAGCGCCGTCTTTTCCCCGCGCAGAGCCGAGAGTGGCGGCTGAAGATCCACCCATGACGTCGTCGAGAGCCCCTTGAATCATGCTCAAGAGTGAGTCTGCGCTCAGGTTCAACCAAGGATCCCACACCATCCCGAGCAGCCCCTTCAGTTTGTCCGGCAAGCCTCGGGCGATGTCCGGCAGCGCGAGCACCGCGTCGACGACGTCGTCGAGCGCGTCGCAAACCTTGGAGTTCGAACCGATCAACTCGCACGCCGCCGTCTTCACCGTTTCGATCGACGCCGTCGGGCTCGACAGCGCGTCGACGACCCCCTTCACGCCGCAGTACGAATATCCATCGATCGCCGGCAGGTTGATGGGCACGTCAATATTCGCGTTCGGCATATCCACGTTCACCGAGTTTCCTCCGACACTCACGCACTTCTTCATCACGCACTTCTTCACCTTCGGCAGTTGCACTCTAACCTGCGAGCCGTACACGTCGTGCAGCGACGTCTTGAACATCACCTCCGACTCCGGGCACGAGATCGCCGGCAGGTTGAACGCGCCCAGCGTCGCCGCGTCCGCGCGCGCGCGCGTCGCCGGCGCCGTCGCGAGGAACAGCGGCGAGAGGTCACCGCGTCCGCCGCGCGCGAGGCATCCGACGAGGCATCCCGCGGCGAAGGCGAGCGCGACGCCGCGCGTGACGCGTCGACCGGCGCCGCGCGCGAGGAGGGCGTCGGACGCGTCGTCGATTTCCGCGTCGTCGCCGACGGGCGCGGCGCCGTACGACGCGCGCATGGACGCGCGCGATTATGCCACGCACGCGCGCCACGCACGCGCGCCACTCATGCGCGCGGCGCGACGCCTGCCCGCCCGCGCCCGCGTCGCGACCGCGTCGGCGTCGGCGTCAACGTCGTCGACGCCGCGCGCGCGCCGCGCGATGGACGTCCTGCAGTTCCCCGCGCTCGGCGACAATTACGGATTCGCGGTGCGGTGTCGGAAAACGAAAACCGTCGCGCTCGTCGACGCGCCGGACGAGGGCGCGATCGCGCGCGCGCTGTCGAGCGCGGGATGGGAATCGCCGTCGATGATTCTGAACACGCATCATCACCGGGACCACGTCGGGGCGAACGGGGGGGTGCGGGCGCGGTTTCCGGACGCGCGCGTCGTCGTCGTGGCGCCGCGCCGCGAGGCGGAGAAAATCGGAGACGTCGACGTCGCGGTGGAGGAGGGGGACGTGGTGGAGATCGGTGACGTCAGGGCGACGGTGCGAGAGACGCCGGGACACACGCTGGGACACGTGGTGTATCACTTTGAGGAGGAGAAGAAGGTCTTCGTGGGGGACACGATGTTCGCGCTGGGATGCGGGAGGTTGTTCGAGGGGACGCCGGCGATGATGTGGGCGTCGATGCAGAAGCTATTGGCGATGTCGGACGATACGCAGGTTTACTGCGCGCACGAATACACGCAGAGCAACGCGAAGTTTGCGCTGAGCGTCGATCCGACGAACGAAGCGCTGCGCGCTCGCGCTCGGGAAATCGACGCGCTCCGGGCGAAAGGGGAGCCGACGGTACCGACGACGATTGGATTGGAGCGTCTGACGAATCCGTTTTGCCGACCGGATAGCGCCGGCGTGCAAAACGGTGTGAACATGCTAGGCTCGAGCGATCTCGCCGCCGTGTTCGGGGCGGTGCGTAGCGCAAAGGACAACTTCTGATTACGAATCTCGAGTACATTTCTCTATTTGTAAAACGCGCTTTGTTCCTGAATTTGCGCCGACGACGACAACTTTTTCGAGAGCTCCGAAATCGCGTCAGGTTGTAAAAGCCCTGCCTGGACGAGCGCGTGTTCGACTTGCGCGATGAGCGGCGCATCTTGGCCGCACACGTCAAGCAACAGCGTTCTTCGCGGCGGGATATCAATATCTTGACCGCGTTTGCCGTACACGAAGCCGTTACCGAACGGCGTTTTGTGCGCACCGACGGACGCACACGCAAACGAAGGACGACGTTTAATCGTCAGCGGCGTGTGAATCAAGGCTCTGAGGACGACGGACGTGTTGGGTCGGTGCAAGATTCGACGCAACGTCGACACTGCAGTCTCAGCGCCGGCTCCGGGTGACAGAATGACGTGTGCAAGCGCATGAATCGCCAAAGCAGCTGTAATTGGTGGTGACTCCCGTCCTGGCGTGGGATAGTCGTCCCCGGCCCAACCGCTGAGCGCTTTGTCGAGGGCGCCCGATTCGATGCTCTTGATGTAAATTTCGCGCATCGTCGGATCCGGTTCACCGCCGGGAGGAAAGAATACGTACGCCGCCGCCGGCGGTACCATGGCTTTCGCGCTCGGTAAAAGATGAAGCGCGACACCATCGCTAAGCGCAATCCATGCCGCGGCGCGAGCCTTTGGGGAGACGCGCACTCGGAGCCACATTGCAACGTGTCTCGCAAAGAGCGCGTCGCCGAAGCTTTCGCTGGCGAACGCATTTACCATAGCCGCAGCGGCAGCCGCATCTCCGGTACCTTGAGCTTGTTGAAGAGGGTCGTTCAGTCCGCCTTCGCCAGCTGAGAATGATCCCAGATCCATGCTGTACCCTCGAACGCCTTGATGATACGCCTGAATGTAATTCTTTACCATGCGACGCCAATACAAATCGGTGAGAAGGCCGAGCGGCGCGGACACCGCGGGGTCTCTCCAAACGTTCGGTCCCATCGTATAAATCGCACCGATAGCGCTCATCTTCAACGCAGGGCGTATTGCGCGAACTCGCGGTACCTTTCCAAGTTCCATTCCCATTAAGAGCGACAAGGTGCACGCGATACCTGCCGTTCCCCAGCCTTGAATCGTCGTTCGTGGCGAACACGGCGCCAAGTACCACAGCGGGTGTCCCGGAAGCAAAGAACCCACGGCGACGCACGGACCAGGCGTTGATATCGACTTTGCCTCGGACGACGTCGTCAACTCCATAGCGAACCCTCCGAGCAACGCTTCCCTGACGATTTCGGCTGTAGGCACGAGGCTTACGGATGCTGCGACGAGGTTGACGCCTGTTTCACGAATCGCAAGCCTACCCCTTTCCTCCTCGTTCGAATCTTGTATCACGGACACGGCGTCGCCGAGAGCGTTCTTCGTCAGAGAAAGCAGCGGTTCAAGAACTCGCGTCGAGTAAATACCTGAACTGATGGCTTGGGATGCCGCGACACCAGCGCCCGGAGGTAACATGGAGATGAGACCCAACGTCGCATCCACCGTCGCCGCCGCGTCTTCTTGCAAATCACGCTTCATTCGTCGAGGTGGGCTTCCCAGAGGTGATCTTCCTATCGACGGCGCCGCATCACTTGTAAATGCTTTGTCTAAGATCTCCATAGCGATGATAAGCGCTCGCTGCAATGCCAACTTTGACGTCGCGACTATGGGATGCTCACCCATCCAAACAGTGGGATCGTCGTCTGAAGAAAAGTCGCCCGTGGGGAGTCCTCCATCGCTCACTCGCTGATCTATGGAGCCGCGCGATAAACGCGAAGGACAATCCATGCTCCCTCTTGCGGAAGCGAAGCTCGTTCTTGACGAAGAAACTCCACGACGCTTACCACCAAACTTGCGAATGATTTGCGACGCCAACGTCGTGACGGAGGACTGATTCCAGACATCCGGAGAGACGATTGTGAGAAGTAAAATCGTTTGTAGCACTGATCCCCATGCCGATAACTCGATGTTTCTTTTACTAAATACGGATGTGCTGGAACATGCGTAAACGAGCGAATCCAAAGCCGACAGTGCAGCGCCGAGAATACCGTCGACGGACATTGCGCCGAAAGAGTCATTTGGCGAACCCAAAACTCGTGATAACATCGGTTGAGCGTCGTTCGGGGAGCGAACAACGAGCGCGGCAAGGAATCTACCAGCGTTTACGACGGTATACAGTGCAAACGTGTCGTAGTCCCCGGAAGCGATCCAAGACTCTGCGCACTTGGCCGCCATCGTGGCGCAACGCCAAGACAATGTCTTGTCTGTGTCGATGATTTCAAGCTCAGCCGGCGGCCCGGCGTCTTCAGCAGCGCCTTCAAGTGGGAGTGACTTCGACAACGTCGTGAGTAGTGCGAAAATATCCATCGCGAGCGATTCTTCGGCGTCGTTGTTAGTCTCCATCCACGGCGCAATCAACGGGTGAATAGCATCAAACGCCGGGGTATCTAGTCCCCACGCCGAGATACCAGCCCATAATCGAAGCGTCTCACGCCAGAGCATCGCGGCGTATCCGCGAGGTCGCGGCCTTTGCTCGTTTTCCACGCCGATGCTAACACCACCGAACGTGACGGCCGCTTGGATCGCGCTCTTGAGCGCGCCTTCCTTCACCAACTCCTTCGTCACGTCGGCATCAGTTTGTGAAATCAATCGTAGCACACAAACCGCATGCGCGATGCCGACAGTTGCTGGTTCCGTGGGAGAGCCACGGCTCCCACCGCCACACGAATCTTTCACTCGCGCGATCACAATTGAAACAAGACGCGGACACTTCGCCACCGCGTTGGCCGCGGCCTTGCTATGGCGCGTGAAAGCCTCGAGCAATTCGTGCGTGAACACCTCTGCCTGGGGAGTGCGCTCAACTTCGAGCAAATAACGAAGCCGTTGCAAGATTCCCATGCGTAACAACGCCGCGATCGGATCTGCGGCTTGTTCGGTCGCTTGTCTTCTTTCCATCATTTGTTTGTTCAGTCCTTCTTCGACTTGATCTGGTTCGTCCGCAAGCTCGACGGTGGAATCTTCAGCGAGTCGAATTTCCTCAACCGCATGCTCCCACGCAATTGGTTCAAATCCTGAACCGCCGCACGGCGCGTTTTCGGGCTCGGACCTCCATAGAGGTGACGTATAGGAAAGGTCACTCGGATCGCACGGCGCGCTGCTCTCCAGCATGTCGACGAGCCGAACCTCCAAACCATCAACGCCGCCCACGCCGATGCCTCCGCACAGCGAACGAATCGCCGACAGAGCAGCCACCGTCGCTTGGGTTTGGGTGTCATCCAGCGCACGCCGAAGCAACGTGATTACAGCGCAATCAACGGTGGCGTACACCCAAACACTGGCCCACGTCACGCCGTTCGGCAGACGAGGCGCGACGTCCGACTCGCCCATCGCGTCTTCGTCGGCGTCGTATGGCAATGGATCCACGGATTCGAAACTCCAGCGCCGCGCGAGCTTCAAAATCTTACCGATGATTTGTAAACCGATGGTACGTTGACTCGCAACGCTACTTCGCGTGAGCGCGCACGCTTCTTGGAACGTGTAACCGATATCGCTACCCTCGCCCGCGCGCAACGGATCGCGCTCCGTTGGTAACGGCGCGGGCGCGGAACCCGTCGCGACGTCGACGGTCGCATCCAAAAGCGGCGACCCGTCGAGCGCGAAACGCACGTGCTCAACGCCAACTGTAGTTACTTTCTTCGTCCGAGCTGAGGCCTCGGCGGCAACATCGCTGCGATCCCGAGCGCGTTTCGGCGCCGGCGCTGTCGGCGCTGACGGCGACGCCGTTGACGCACCGACCCGTGCTTTATTCGCCCCACGATTCCGCAAAAACTCCAACGTCTTCGGATTCAGCCTCCCAGCCAATTCTTCTTGTGCCTCTTTCACCGCCGCCGGCGACATCGCCGCCAAGATGTGATCGTTCTCCTCCTGTATGCTCGCGTCCTCCTTCTCCGGGTCCACGCGCGGGAGCCTCACCGGCGCTTTTTCCGCCTCCCGCGCCTTCCCTTCGCCCGCATCGTCGCCATCACTCTTTCCTTTATCTCGCATCGCCGCCTTACGCGCCGCGTACCTCGACTTACGCCCGAAATTCGTCTCGCTTCGATGCTTCGCCTCTGGAAACCCAGTCGCCGCGCTCGCCGCGCGTCTCGCCGCCGTCGTCGCCGCGTCAATCCCGACGCTCGCGCTCGTCTCGCGCTCGACGACGTCCCCCATGACATCCATCATCGTCGACCGCGCTCGCGGGGCGTCCTCGTCGTCGTCCGCGTCCTCGCGCGCGGTCGATGCGTCGTCGCCGCGTTCGACATCATCCGTCGCAACCGTCTCGGGATTCCCTCGCGCGCCGTCCCCGACGCGCCGCACGCTCGCGCACGGCGCGTCGCGCGACTCGATGAACGCGCGTTCGAGCGCCTCGAGCTGTTCCTGCGTGTTCGCGCCGCGCACTCGGCGTAAATCCGCCATGCGGCCGACGCGTCGGTCGCACTGCGCGACGCGAAGTGACGCGAAGCGACGCCTCGACGTCGTCGCTCGTCGACGACGCGCGGCGCGGCGCGGCGCGATGGTGTTCATCCTGGATAAGGACAAGCGCGCGAGAGACGCGGACGCGCGCGCGAGGGCGAGGTGCCAGAGGTGTCTGCGGACGGGCGTGTGGACGTACGAGTGCGGCTGCGAGGGAAAGTACGTGCGCCGCGCGAGCGCGACGGAGCGGATGCGCGATCCCGCGAAGAGGCAGAAGTTCGCGGAGGAGCAGTTCGATGACGTGCCGGACGGCGCGGGCGTGGACGAGCGGCGGTTGAGGGCGGCGTTGGGGGAGAAGAAGAAGCGGCGGAAGAGGCGGCGATCGAGGAGCTCGAGCTCTTCGTCGGGGTCGTCGTCGAGTTCGTCGAGTAGCGGTAGTACTAGTGGTAGCTCGACGAGTTCGTCGTCGTATTCATCGAGCTCGTCGTCGTCGAGTGGGAGCGATTCTTCGTCGAGCTCGTCGAGCTCGCGCGGGAAAAAGCGCTCGTCGAGGAAGCGATAGTCTGACGGGAATTCATCGTCTTTTCTAGCTAGTAATAACGAATGAATCACAACGCTATTGCACGTCGTCGAGGATTCGTCTGATTGTGACTATGATTTGGTCGTCGTCGTCGCTCCAGGACGACTTGCCCGCGTTTCGGATTCGTTTGGCGAAATCTTCGTCGAGCGCGAGGCGAAGGTACTTGAATAACACCGCCACCGGTGCGTCACACTTGAACTTGATCCAGTTATCCATGATCACGCGTGCGTTCGCGTGCTGCACCTCGAGGTTTCCACCGAAAAGTAATAACGCCTCGGGTGCGACGACAGTACAGTCTCGCAAGTACACGCGTGCCGTTCGCATCTTTTCGTGATACACCATGAACGGATACGCGGGCTTGCGGTCGATTCCGATCCCTTTGTTCACGCTCGACGGGTGCACGCGCACCTCTGACGTTGCGTCCTTCCACGTGTACTGCGCGTAGTCTTGATCCGATGCCTCATCGCCGACGGCGACGTTTGCGTACAGGCCCGCCGTGAGCACAGCCTTGATCATTTGTACGCGGCGCGCGTCTTTGTTCCAAGCCTGCGTGCGAATAAAAATGCGAAATGTCAGGGATAATCATCCAACGAGACGAGCTATGAAACTTAAATGTCGCGAAGCTGCTGGGATGTGCGCGTATTTCTATACGCGTCATCGAAAAGCCTCATCGTCGATGTACGGAAATAACTTTACGCGCGCGCAGGTGGCTGCATGCGCACACGCCCGGGGCGCTTCGAGTGAAGCACCCATCTCCGAGTACGAGAAATCGTGAAGTCAAGTGTAAACGTACCGCTTTAGGATCATCCAACCAATTTGTGTTTCTACCTCGAAGTGAGTAACCGGCGGGGACTCGAATGACGCCCATGTCCGCGAGAAGCGCGGCGTACTGCGTGCGCATTTCTGAAATCTGTCTCATCGTGTCCACGTCGAGCGCATTTTTCTGCGCAAATCTTCGTCCGGCGTTGCGACTTTCTTTCGATGCTTCGATATAGCCGTCGTAAGCGGCGACGACCACTAGGTGATCGCTTTGCTGCCCGGCGGCCAAGGACACCGCGGCTGGTTGCGCGAACGCACGCATCGCCGCCTCGACTTGACTGTTCGACGCCTTGGACGATTGAAAGGGCGACTTGTAGCTCAACGTTGCGGCTATGGTTAGAATCGGAGAGAGACACCGTAGAATCACTCCGAATAATAGCATTTTCGCAACCCTCGCATCTACTGGCAGTGCAGCGAGGTGGCGACCTAAGGCAGTAAGTCGACCTAGCTCGTCGAAAGCGCCAATCTCGGTGAGCGTCTTCTTCGCCGCGGCAACAGCTTCCTCTTTTGGAGGCTCGGGTGCGTTCCCGAGAACCACTGCGGCGTCGCTGTGCAAATCGAGACTTGCGATCTGCAGTACGACTTCCGTGAGCGGCGCGCGGTGCATTTCAGGAACTTGGAATGGCCGCATCGCGCCGTTTGCGCGATGCGAGGTGAAGAGCGCATAGCATGTTCCCGCTCGAACTCGACCGGCGCGACCGGCGCGCTGTTTCGCCGCTGCGCGGCTGACCCATCCCTCCTCAAGCGAAGCCATACCTCGTCGAGGATCCCACTGTCGCTCCTTCACGCGACCGGAATCGATGACGACGACGATGTCTTCGATCGTCACCGACGTTTCTGCCACATTCGTAGCCACCACAATTTTGCGCACGCCGGGTTTCGGCACCCTGAACGCCTCGCGCTGCTCGGCGTTCGTCAACGCGGAGTGTAATGGCGTGAGCACCGCATCTTTAAATCGCGGTGAGCTGGCGAGACGATCCAAAAGCCCTGTCACCTCGCCGATACCGGGTAAGAATACCAAAACTGCCCCATCGTCGGTGACGTCGTCGACGTACGCGAGAAGCTCTTCGATCAAGTCGTAATCGATGACGGACTCATCCAGGCGAGACAGCGACAATCGTGTATTCCGTTTGCAATACTCGTACTTGCTCGAGTCATAATCTGGATTTTCTGGGTTCTCTTCACCACCGAACTCCGACGCCGCGTCTTCGCCCCAAGACCCCAAGAGCTCGTTCTGGCGCCGCCTATCGCCCCCGCCGCCCGCCTTGATGGCTTTCATCGCATCTTCGGCTTTGCCCTTTGGTCGTCGACATGAACGATTATCCGGGTCGATGACATAATCCAATGTGTCATAAATATGTTCCAGATGAATCGTATCTACGGGGAACGAGCGCCCGGGCGCTGATATAACCGGCGAGCCACCGAGATACTCGCTGAATAAAGCTGCGTTCAAAGTGGCAGACATGAGCACGAGTTTCACAGGAGGCAAACCAGCTTCGCGGCGACGTCTTGGAAGATCTCTGAGAAGCGTCAACAAGAAGTCACCGTCTAGAGAGCGCTCGTGGACTTCATCGACGACGACATGCGTGACATCGGTAAGCATTCTATCGCCTTGCAACCTCCGCAACAGAATACCAGTGGTGCAAAAAGTGAGACGTGTCGCGCTGGTTATTTTCGCATCCAATCGGACGTGGTGCCCGACAAGCGAACCATTACCCCCGACGCCGTTTTTTTCGCATCGTTCGGCAGATACGCGCTCGGCGATACTTGTAGCCGCAACACGACGTGGTTGCGTGCACACGATATTGCAAGCACCGCCCTGCTCTCGTTCAATGGCGTCGTCGAGAAGAAATTGTGGTACCTGAGTCGTCTTACCGCAACCTGTCTCGCCACATACGACGACAGCATCGTGAGAACGAAGCCGATCGAGAAGCTCGTCAGCCAGCGCACAAATAGGGAGCGTCGAGCGCTTCGCAAACAGTTTCTTCCACTGCGGATCCTGCTTTGTCGCCTCGAGGTGCTCTTTCAGTCGTCGACTCACCTCCGCATGCTTGTTCATGTTTGCCCTGGCCGTGCGCAAACGATCATTCTCTTCTTTAAGTTTTAACTCGCGAGCTTTTGCCGTCAATTCATCTACATATGTACCCCCGTTACTAGCATCGGGCACGTTCAAGCCATCGGTGCCTATTGTCTTAATGAGCGCATCTATAAAATCGTCTCTCGCGTTCTCACCGACATCCGCGACGTCTGAATTCATGAACGCGATGGCCCACCGAACCCACAAATCGCGATACGTCTCGGACAATTCCAACGGCACGATTTGGTTTTCCTTGCTAAATGACGCTTCAAACAACGCACGCGTAGCCGCACCATTTTGCGCGTCGTTAATGTTCAACCAACCGCCAGCTGTAGGTTCGTCCTCGTCGTGCGTAGAACACACAAGCGTCGGCTTGCGTTTGTACTTTGGCCCGGTTGAACGTTCGACAGAAACGACGTATCGGATGCCTTCGGCGCTCTTGTCCCGTTCGAATCGTGGTACGAGCCATCCTTCACGCTTCGCCAACTGTGCGAGCATATTTTTGGGTGTCATCTCTTCCACTTTGCTATCCTTGGCAGACTTGGATTTGATCGCGCTTGTTTGCGCATTCGCAGTCGACGCCACTCTCTTACCGTCACTGAACAACAATTCGTGCTTAAACATCTTTGTGATAAGTTCTATGGGATCATCTTCTCCTGAACCAATGACATCATTCGCACCATCGCTGAACACGTCGAAATCAAATTCTTCGTCGTCCGAATCTTCCTTTGCGCTCGGCTTTGATTCGGCTTCATTTTTTGCGCATATCTTCGTCGGCGACGTGTCGGCGTTTCCAGTCGCACTCACTTCTGATTTGTCCCGCGATGCATCAGCGTTCGCCGCTATCTCCACCAGCTCTTCTACGGAAGCTACTCTCGGTGGATCGATGTCATCATCATTCATACCGAGCTCGTTCGCCGTGGCTTTTAATCTCCGAATCGCTTCGGCGACGTCCTTCTGCTCCTTCTTATTCTTTCCCTTCTTTGCCTCGCTCGCCCGCGTCTTCAACGCGGCGATCTCTTCCGCAAACTTTGCGATCAATTTTCCAGGATCCTTCGCGAACTCTCTACGCTGCGTCCACATCATTCGCTTCGCCGCCGCCTCTTCGTCGCTCAGTCCAAAATCCTCGAGCGAGTCATAACCGTCGTCGCTATCGTCGTCGTCATCGCTATCTTCATACGCCGAATACCGTGCCGCGATCCACGCCTTATCCACCACCGTATCATCCATGTTCGATTCGTTTCGTTTACTCACCACCTTCTTCATCGTCGCATCCACCGCCTCGATGACGCGCCTTGGCGCCGTCTCGCCACTCGCCGCCGTCGCCTCCACCGCGCCGTCTGCGTCCAAACGAAACTCCGAACGTTCGACCGTTTGAAACCGTCGCGGTAACCGCGCGTTCGCGACGTTCAAACACAACCAGTCTAAAACGTCGTCCTCGGCGAACACGCCCGCCGTATCGCCGCATACGGCGCGTAAAGCGTCCTCGACGTCGCCGACTCGGAATCCCTGGCTGAGCAAACCGTCGTACGTTTTGCGCGTCTGCGTCGCCGTCACGCGCGTTTTCGCGAGGTCATTCGCGCGAGTGTGTACGTCGGTGTCACTCACGAGCGCACGCACGAGCGCCTCTTGACGCGCGGTGAGACGGACGCGCGCGGACTCGTCTCTGGTCGAGACCATGGCGGCGAGTGAGGCGCGAGCGCGGCGTAACCGACGGTGAGCACGAGACGCCGACGATGCCGCGATCTCGGGTCGTTCCAAGGGGGGCGCTTGGGACTGAATTATCGAGAAAGATTGTCGCTGTGGCTACTTCAAATTAAAACGAGGAGTCTATCGCTTGCCCGCGAGCGCGTTGTTGATTAACATGCGCGCCGATTCCATCGCGTTCTCGTCGCCTCGAACGCGCAGGAGTGAGTTTCCCGAACCGCCTTTGGTCTCGTCGATTGAAACCATCGCCTTGCTCCGGTCTTGCACGCCCTTGATGGTGGTGCCTTTTTGACCGATGATTTTACCGACTATGATTTTGGGGATCTCAAGTTCAACGCACGGGCCTTTGGCGCCCTTTGGAAGCGCCGGGACTTTGGTGGATTTAAATTGCCCGCCTGTATACTCCCATCCGTATACGCCATCGCCCGTGAGTTTCACACCGCTTACCTTCGCGGCAAGTTCGAGAGCTGCTTTTTGCTCCGCCGCTTTCTTCGCGTCTTCCTCCGCTTGCTTCTTGAGCTCGATCGCGAGCAAGCGTTCGGCTTCAGCCTTCTCCGCCTCCGCTCTTTGCTCATCCGTCATGGCGTACAGAAAGCCTCCACCTCCTTTGCCTGCTTTCTTCTTCTTACGTGCAAGTAACGCCATTTCGTCATCGCTGTCGATGTCGCTCTCGTCGTCATCGTCCGGCGTATCGTCGTGCATCGTTTTTGCGGCCTGAAGACGCGCCGCCGCAGCGGCGTCAGCCGCCTTTCTCTTTTGCTCAGCTTCTTTTGCCGCCTTCGCTTGACGTTCTTCCGCAAGCTTTCGCTTGAACTTTTCACGCTCTTTCTTGTTCATCTTCGCCATGCGTGCCTCGAGCTCTTCCTCGGTCTCGCTTTCGTCCTCAGCTTCTTCCTTCGTCGCGGACGCCTTCGCCTCGTTCGATTCCGGCGCAGCAGCAGGCGCAGCGGGCTCATCATCGCTCGCTTCGTCTTCCGAATCGACCTTGACAGGCTTTTTCTTCTTCTTGCCTGCGCTCTTCTTACCGTTCTTTCTGAGATACGTCAAGAGTTCTTTGACGAAATTCGCGCTCTTGCCCATCATCTTCTTCACCTTGGGATCAGCGATGGGATTGTCGTCCAATTCGATCGCTCGCACCTTTTTCTCCTTGAGCTCTCCCCACTCTCCCGGAAGCTCTTCGATCTTGTTCGACTTCAAAAAAATCTCCGCTAAAAGAGTGCACTGATGAAGATCCGGCGGCGCGTCAGTAATTTTATTCATGCGCGCGGAAAGCGTCACCAAACGCTCCTTTGCCTCGATGGTGAAGTCGTCCAGCGTGGTGAGCTTGTTGTTGTCGACGACGAGCGTGACCAAGTTGTTCGCGTCATTGAGCGGAGCGAGCGATTTGATCTTGTTACCAGACACGCGCAAAATCTCCAAGTTCTTGCACTGCGCCAAGCTCGCCGGTAAACTCACGAGATCGTTATTTTCAGCCTCAAGGACCTTCAAGTTTTTCAACTTGCCGATGCTTTCGGGCAGCTCGACCAAACCGTTGCCGCTGATGATGAGCGTGAGCAAGCCAGTCATTCGACTGATGTCCGGCGAAAGCTTAGTCAACGAATCGCCGAGTTTGAGCTTCAAGTTATTGACGCTCTTGATGTAGAACAACGCCGGGTCGACCTCGGTATCGCCCTTGTTTCGTTCGATGGCCAACTCCTTCGCTTCGGTTTCCTTCGCCTTCGCCGTCTCCGGCCATCGAGCTTCCGGCGCTTTCCCCGCCGGTATCTCTTCCTCATCGTCCCCTGCATTCTTAACCTTCGCGCTCGGTTTCTCTCCTCGTCGCTCCAACGCCTCCATCTCCTTCTTTTTCCGCTTACTCCGCTGCGTCGACGTCTCGCCCTCAAACGCGGCGTCGTCCTCGCCCTCCTCCTCCGATTCCTCCTCCTCCTCGCTCGAGTCCCCACCGCGATCGATTTTTCGCGCCAGCGCGTCGTGTCCACCCTTTCTCGCGTAATCCGCCGCCGTTTTCCCTTTCGCGCACTTCAGCTTATAATTCGCTCCCGCGTACAGCAACTCGTCGCACGACTCCGCGTGTCCCCGCGCCGCCGCCATCATCAGCGCCGTCCGTCCCTCGCCCTCTCCGTCCACGAAATCGATCGGTTCTTTCATCCGGCTCCGTCGGCAGTTATCGAGCAGCATCTGCAGCGCCTTGTGCTTGTTCGCGAGCGCGCAGAGCATGATGGCGGTGACGCCGTCGTCGTCGCGCGTGCCGGGGGTTTGTCCACCGGCGCCGAGGCCCCAGCGCACGGTGTCGAGCTTGGAGTTGCGACAGGCGTTCAAGAACTGATCGCGCTTGGACGCCATCGCGAGCGAGTTCGCGCGATCGATCGAGCGGGCTCGGCGAGAGAGGTCGGTCGATCGGCGCGTCGACGAGTGCGTCGGGACGAGGCGACGCGACGAGGGCGACGCCGCGCGGAGGCGAGCGCGAACGACGAGGCGCTATTAATATGGTGACAAAAGTGTTTACAACTCGTCTATTGAACAAAAATGTGCCCTCGCCGCGCTCGTTTTCTTGACTAATGAGCGTGCGCTAAGCGGCGCGGCGGGGCAGCGCCGAGAAATCTCGGCGTCTTCATCGAGCGTCTGCTCGCGGCGACTCCGGCGACTCCGCGCCTTCGTCTCCGCCTCCAGAACCGCCCGAGGAGATAGATCCCACGAGCGTGCTGGCTAATATTAATCCCGCGCCCGCGGCGGCGGATGGCGACAGGGTCTCACCGAGAAGCATGTACGCGAATAGCGCGCCCCACACGGGTTCGGTGGAATACATGAGAGTCGCCTCTTGACTCGCGAGCAACGTCAGAGCGACGGTCTCGAGGTAAACACAACCGGCGGTGGTGACGACGCCGACGAAACCGATCAAACCCCAAGGGATCTCTGCGATGGAATTCACGCCTAAGATGGCTCCCAAGTCGCAATCGCAGTTGAGGTAGTCTCGAGCCAACAACCCGAAGAAGACGGTGACGACGGTGAGCATCTGAATGCACACCAAACCCATGGACTCTTTGTGCTTCAAATACACCCCGTTGAAGATGCAATCAGTGCGGAAAATGTGTACACCGAAGATAAACGCCGACCCTAAAGTGTACAGGTCGCCACGAAGCGAGGCCGGGGCGTCGCCCGCGACGACGTCGGCGACGGCTGTAGCCGTCGTCGCGTCGACGAGGCCGGGGACGGAGACGAGGTCCTCCATCATGGCCAAACCCGCGACCGCGATCGCGGTCGCGATCCACGTTTGCGAGCGAACCGACCGACCAGATAACCCAGCGATGATTGGGACGGCGATGATGGTGAAAGAGCTGATGAAACTCGCTCTAGCCGCGTCCGTGAGCTCGACGCCGAGGTTTTGCAAATAATATCCCAGCGACACCCACAACCCGAGTTCGAACCCGCCTCGAACGATTCGATCGTCCTTGAGCGCGGACTTTAAGAACGGTGCGAACACCAACGACCCCGCGGTGAATCTCAAGGCGGCGAACAAGTCGGTGGACAAGTCCTGTTGCGCGATTTTAATCAACGTGATGTTCGCCCCGAAACCCGCCATGAGAAACGCGAACAAAACCAACCCTCGCGTTCGTTTACTCACCCCATCGTTCGCCTTATTCCACGCCCTCCAAAGCTCCTCGCGCTTCGTGTACTGCTTCTCCGCGCATTCTGCATCGTCGATATCGCACGTCACGTCCACGAAATCATCCAAAAACGTGCTCTCGATGGCGTGACTTCGATTCTGCCTCAACAGCGTCTCCGCGTATCTCGCCGTCGCCGTCGCCGCCATCGCCTCCATCACGTTCGCGTCTCCCATCACCTCCCCATCGACGTCCAGCGTCTCGACGCTTTTCGTCACCACGTCTCCCGGCGGCGCGAACTGCCCTCCGCTCGCCCTCGGTTCCGTCGTTCGTCCTCGTCCGCTCGAGCGTTCGCCCAACAACCTGGCGCGTCCCGCGATCCCGTCCTCGTCCAATCGCCATCGCCCCTTCCTCGACCGCGCGCGCGCCCACCGCACCGCGCCGACCGCCCGTTCGTCGTCCCGCGCCATCGATCGCGCGACCAGCGTCGCGCGTTCGTCCTCGCGCTTCTCCCGCGCGTGCGCGTGCGCCGATTCTCGCGCGCGATGATGATCGTCGTGCGGATGCGTCGTCGCGCGTCGGTCGCGCGCCGCGCGCGCCGTCGTCCCGCGTCGCGCGCGCGCCGCGCGCGTCGTCGACGTCGACGTCGACGTCGACGCCATCGTCGCGCGATCGACGATCGCGGCGCGCGCGACGCGCACCGCGGGCGTCGACGCCATCGGCGCGATGTGCGGCCGGTCGGAGGTCGGACGCCGCCGCGTTCGGGAAAAAGATCGCGGCGGGGAAAAGATCGCTTTTTCGCGCGCTTTTTATGCGCGAGACCTCGTTGGGGGTGTTTGATGGGTGTAGATGTAGCTTAAATACTGCAGAGTGGCCATCGCGTCGCGCGTCGAAAACGGAGATCTCGACGCCAGCTGGCGGGGCGGGCGGACGCGCGGAGACGCGCGGGACGCGGGACGCGGGACGCGGGAAACGGCGCGAGGGCGCGCGAGGGCGCGAGGGCGTGGATTTGATGACATCATCGCGCGTTTAAGGCATCCATTCGGTCCTGACAGGCGAAGTGGTCGTCGAGGGACGCGAGGGTGTTGGCGCAAATGACGCCGGAACCGGCGGCGGCGGGGACGCCGACGCCGGGGGCGACGGAATCGCCGACGCGGTAGAGGTTCTTGATGCCGGCGACGGTGGGACCGGGGAACATCGCGGGGGCGCGAATGGCGGCGCCGTACGTGCCTTTGTGACGACGGAGCCAAGATTTGTGCGTCGCCGGCGAGGCGACGAGTTCGAGGAGCACGCGATCGCGAACGTCGGGGATCACGCGCTCGAGAGCGACGTATAACTTATCCGAAGCCTCCTTCTTGCGCTTTTCGTACGCCTGTTTGTCGTTCGCCTTGAGCTCTTCCCAGCCTTCGAAAGGTTCCATGGTGTACGCGTGCACGCAGTGGCACCCAGCCGGCGCCATGTCGGGCTCCCAGACGCTCGCGATTGAAATCATGCACACGTTCCCGGGTTGCGAGATCGGTTTACTCTTGTCCAACACCACGACGTGATGACCACCGGTGTGGGTGAAGTCTAAGCCCTCGCCCTCGATGCCGAGATGGAGGTGCATGAACGACTCGCTGTAAGGCGTCTCCATCGCTTCACGCGTCTCGGTCGCCGGCGCGGCGCCTTTCGGAAGGAGAGTTCCGTACGTGTCCCACACGCTCGCGTTCGAGAGCACGATCGGAGCACGAACTTCTCCCTTACCGTTCGCTAACTTGACGCCCACCGCAGTGCCGTTTTCTACGATGATCTCATCCACGTGCGTCTTCAGACGAACCTCGCCGCCGTACTTTTCCAAGCCTCGCTGCAGCGCCTTGGCGATTTCCTCCGCGCCGCCGCGAGGAAACTCGCTCACGCCCAAACTATCGCTCGCCCCGAACACGGCGGCAAACTCAGCGCTCACCGTACCGCTCGCGTCCACGCCGCTCAACAAAAAACACTCTAAATCGGCCAAGTAGCGCATCCAAGGATCTTTAATATCCAGAAAATCTAAAAGTTTCACCGTCGGCTGCGGCAGGACGCCCGAGTACGGACCCAGGCCCGCCATGGCTTTCATGTATCGACTCAAGATCATGAGAGCCACCTTCCAATCCGCGCGAAGCGCCGTGGTCGGCAGACCGCTGAGCGAGGCGTACATCGTCCGAATCTTCGGCACCGCCCGTTCGAGCTCTTCGGCGCCTCGCGGCGAAAACCGCTTCACCTCCGACACGAGCTTGGCCAGATCCGCGTGCCTGCGAAGACCCGGAGCGTCAGGTTCTATGTGAAACGTCCCCAGTGGGTCGTACGACACCGTCTCCAACTCCTCCCCGAGCAAGCGAAACACGCTCGCCAGCGGATTCAACGCGTTCGGCTTCGTCAAACCGGCGAAAAAGCTCGGCCCGGTGTCGAACTTAAATTCCCCTCGCGCCGTCTTCCGCGCGAACCCGTGCGCGGCACCACCCACGGCGTAATGCGATTCCACCACGATCACCTGATCGTTCGTTCCGATCGCGCGTCGCCGTCGTCAGTCGCGCGTCTCGCGCGTCTCGCGCGTCTCGCGCGTCTCGCGCGTTCGCCCACCCTCTCGCACCTTCTTCCCGTAATACGCCAGCATCGCCGCCGCGGTGAGCCCTCCGATCCCGCTCCCGATCACCACGACGTCCGCCTCCCCTCCCTCGCGCGCGCCGTCGCGCGTCGTCCCCGCGCGCGTCGTCGTCGCGCGTCGACGTCCGCGCCCGTCTCTCGCGCGTCCCGTCGCGCGCGTCGCGCGCGCCGTCGCGAGACCGTCGCGGCGCGCGGCGCGCATCGCGCGCGATCGTCGCGCGCGTCGCGCGGTCGCGCGGACGTCCGCGTCGGCGAGCGACGTCGACGCGCGCGCGCGCGCGCGCGATGTCGAATGATCCGTGTTTTCAGTCTCACCGCGCCACGTGGCGCGCGCGGGGGCTCGCGATCGCGCGGCATCGCGCGCACACCGACGCGCGCGACGCACGCTCGACCGCCGACGCGCGCTCGAAACGTTCGAAAGAATTTAGTCCGTCGTTTCGCGACCGCACACGACCGATCTCGACGCGCACGATGTTCGCGAAGGCGATGATTCAAACCCGAGGGACGACCGCGGCGGTGACGCTGCGATCGACGCGACGATCGACGTCCGCGGGGGGGCGAACGCGCGCGGCGCGGGTCGTGCGGGCGATGGCGGACGCGGGGGCCGAACGACGCGCGAGCGAGACCGCGCGAGTGCTCGAAAGAACGAAAGAAATCTCGAACAGCGCGGAATTGGACGCCGCGTTGGCGCTCGCCGGTGATGATCTCGTCATGCTCGCGATCGAGAGCGACGAGGAGTGCTACGCGGGCGAGAGCGCGTGGAGTGGATCCGATGCGAAGATGGCGTCGTGTAAGCAATTGAGCGCGTCGTTGGCGCGCATCGCTCGCGAGGCGGAAGACGTGACGTTCTTGCAGCTCGACGTCGTCGGACACGAGGACGCGCGAGCGCTCGCCAAGGAGCTCGGCGTGCACCAGTTCCCGACGTACCAGTACTACAAGCACGGTGAATTGATGTGGGAACACGTCGGTGCGGGCGCTGGATCGCACGAAAAGATCGCCGAGGGTGTGTTGTACTACGGGAACACCGGTGCGGGTGGTATGAAGACGACCGAGTACATTCAAGAAGTGCAGAGCGCGGCGGATTTGGAAGGGTTCCTCGCTTCCTGCGCGCCGGAACAAGACGTCGCGGGCTTGGTCGCGCCGATTTCCGTGCCGTGCGAAAAGCAGCTCGCCGTCGTTGATGTTTCCATCGAAAAGAACGCCCCGGCGGGATGCATGCACATCTTCCCGGCGATCGTTTCTTTGGCCAAGAACACCGCCGGCGCGACGCGCTGGGCACGCCTCATCGGCGACGCGAGCGAAGACGCCGCGGCGTTGATGAAGTCCATGAAAGTCACCGAAGTTCCGACTTTCGTTTTCTACGCCGATGGTAAGGAAGTCGACCGATACTCCGGCTCCGACCGCATGGCGCTCATGAACAAGGTGCTTCAGTTCCAACGCGCCAACGGTGTCAAGCTTCCGGAACGCGCCACGCGCAAGCGCATGTCCACCGCCGAAGCTAAGGAAATCGCCCGCGCCGCGCGCGAGCGCGAAAAGGCCGCCGGTCGCCGATCGGGATGGTAAACACTCTACGAAACCCTGTAATTACTACGCGGCGCGCAGCATTATATAGATAGTCGCCCGTTTTAATGAAAAATTGAAGCCAGACTTACAAAAGACGCGCGCTTATCCGTTCGACCTCACTAGTTTCTGCAGCCGACCTGCATGCGCGTTTCATCCACCACCGTGGAGTTTTCGCACAATCGCTTCACGTCTTCCTTTCCCACGAGCGCGTCGGTGAAATCAGCGTTCGTGAGATCGACGTTTTCAAAGCTCACCCCCGTGATGACGGCGTTCGTGAAGTTCGTCCCGATCATGTCGCTCCCGTCGAACGTCGCGCGGTCGATCACCGCGTTCGTAAAATCCACCCCAGAAAAGTTCGCATCCGGCGCATACACCTTACTCATCACCGTCTCTCGCATGTTCGCGTCCTTCGCGTTCGTATTCACCATCAACGCCCCCGACAGCGTCTTCGTCGACATGTCCGTCTTCGCCAAGTCGCACTTTCGCAGGTCCAGCGCTCTGTCGCTCACCGCGTTCGCCTGTCCGATCGTGTTCCCCACGAACGCGCGCTCGCACCGATTCGGATCGGTGTCGATCGGCGGCAGTCGCATCTCCGCGCGCGCCGGTCCCGCGAGCGCGAGCGCGCACGCGAGCGCCGCGCCCGCGAGTCGCGTCGTCGCGCGCGCGTCGTTCGCGTCCGCCGTCGCGCGCGTCGTCGCGCGTCGCGCCGTCGCGCGCCGCGGCGTCGTCGCGCGCGCGCGTCCCGCGACGCGCGTCGTCGCCGTCGCGCGCGCCATCGTCGTCGCCGTCGTCGTCGTCGTCGTGTGCGGCGCGCGGCGACGACGTCGACGACGCGCGGGGTGTCCGAATGTCCGAATACGTCGCCATTCGTGTGCGCAAACAGTCACGCGTCGCTTTTCCGTCCGTTGATCCCGCGGCCGTCGTCGACGCGCCCGCGACGCGCGCGGCGACGCGAGGCGCGCGTGAACGCGAGCTAAGGATACGATTACAACGCGCGACGCGAAAGGCGCGACGCGACCGCGGCGCCGAGCGCCGAATGGCTAATACCGCGACGGTTTCACGCGCGGATTGTTCTCGAGCGCGGTCGAGTACACGTGCATCGCCGCCGAGTGCGCGCTCGCCGCGCTCGCGCGATCGCTCGCGGGCGACCACTCGCTGACGTACGCGTAGTGGGGCTTGACGTACGTCACCGCGGCGCGCGCGGCGCGCGGAAGCGCGAGGGCGAGGAGGAGGAGGAGGAGAAACGCGCGCGACGGCATGGCGCGACGGCGTCGTCGTGTGACGACAGACGGCGTCGCGCGGGCGCGAGGGATCGAACGCGCGCGACGGTGGCGCGCGCGACGGTGGCGCGCGCGCGAGGGACGATCGCGGACGCGCGAGGGCGCGCGCGCGCGGGCGGGACGGCGCGATGGAGGATGGGCAAATTTCGCGCGAGGACGACGGCGGCGACGGGCGACGAGACGACGGCGATGGACGCGATGGACGCGACGGGCGACGACGACGGGTGCGTGGAGACGCGGGACGGCGACGGCGCGACGGCGCGCGCGCGTTCGAGAGCGATGGCGACGAAGAGGACGAGGACGACGCGCGACGGCGCGGCGAGACTGACGAGCGAGCGCGAGCGCGAACGCGACGACGCGCAGGGACGAGGATTCGATGAAGGACGGGCCGATCGTGACTACGCGCGAGGCGATTACGACGTCATGGGTGACGACGACGCCGATGCGGGCGGACCGAACGATCCGGTGCGATCGGTACAAGGTTGGATCGTACTCGTCACGGGCGTGCACGAGGAGGCGCAGGAGGACGACGTGCACGAGGCGTTCGCGGACTTTGGAGAGATTAAAAACCTCCACTTGAACCTCGATCGCCGCACGGGATACGTGAAAGGTTACGCATTGGTAGAGTACGACACCAAGGCTGAGGCGCAGGCCGCGATCGACGGCATGGACGGCGAGACCGTGCTCGACCAGCCCGTACGCGCGAGCTGGGCGTTCGTTCGAGGCGAGCGCGCGTCTCGAGCGGGTCGACGCCGTTAGCGCGCGCCGGCGGTGTTTCAGTGCGTGCTTGCTCTCCTCTTCTGGTCGGGTGTAGTATCATAGTCATACACGCTTCCTCGCGCGTTCGCCTGTCGTGCTCTCCTCGCGTTCGCGCTCGACTTGAAATCCTCCAAATTTCAAATTTTTTTTCCAAATTTCAGCTGTCACCGCGCATGCAAGCGCGCGATACTTCACACCCCACCTCCCACTGCGACCATGTTCGAAGCCAGAATCAAGCAAGGCGCCGTGCTCAAGAAAGTCCTCGACTCGGTCAAGGACCTCGTCACCGACGCCAACTTCGAGGCCGACCCCGTCGAAGGTTTCAAACTCCAAGCCATGGATTCGAGCCACGTCTCGTTGGTCTCGCTCAAGCTTCACGCCGATGGCTTCGAGCACTACCGATGCGATCGCGCGTTGACGATGGGGATGAACCTGGCAAATATGGTGCGTCGATCGGCGTCGTCGAACGGGCGTCGTGGCGCGCACGCGCGCGGCGCGAGGCGATTCCACGCGCGATCGGGTCGTTCGCGGTTCGCGGTCGGCGCGCGCGATGCCGCGCGTGTGTGACGCCGCGTGACGTCGCGTGGGGGATGCGTCGACGTGGAACGGTGAAAAAAAATTGTTTGGGTCGAACGGCGCGGTCGCGCGCGGTGATGCGCGCGCGCGCGAGGTGGACGCGTGCGATGCAGTTGACTGACGAGTTTTGCTGGTTTGATTTTAAACTCCTCGCAGGCGAAGATGTTGAAGTGCGCCGGTAACGATGACGCGATCACGATGAAGGCGGATGACGCGGGTGATACCGTGACGTTCATGTTTGAATCTCCGGGTGCGTGGCGACGCGCGCGCGCGAACGAGCGAGTGTAGGAGCGCGACGACACGCGAACGTGTTCAAAGCGCCAGACGACTGACGAGACGACACCTTTCCACGCTTGACAGATCAACAAAAGATTTCGGACTTTGAATTGAAGCTCATGGACATCGACAGCGAACACTTGGGGATTCCGGAGACGGACTATGACGTCACACTCAGAATGCCTTCGGTTGAGTTTCAACGCATCTGCCGCGACTTGGCGTCCATCGGCGATACGGTGGGCATCAGCGTGACGAAGGATGGCGTCAAGTTTTCTACTACGGGTGACATTGGTGAAGCGAACATTACCGTGCGCCAAAACTCCGAGGATGACAAGGACAAGATGATCGCCATCGAACTCGGCGCGCCGGTGAGCTTGACCTTTGCGCTTCGCTACTTGAACTCTTTCACCAAGGCGACTCCGTTGTGCGACCAAGTTATCGTCCGCTTGAGCCCGAACTTGCCGGTCGTCGTGCAGTACGCTGTTA
>Ga0228649_1000200_pt1 | contig 26848 bp, 15 predicted proteins | sample 61DmetaG_FD_190074 | JGI IMG/M metagenome (GOLD analysis project Ga0228649, IMG submission 190074) | Seawater microbial communities from Monterey Bay, California, United States - 61D | ecosystem: Environmental > Aquatic > Marine > Coastal | place: USA: California | collected 2016-10-31 | reverse complement strand
GACGTCGCCGGCGCCGGCGTCGTGGCGCGCCGTCGTCGCGACGCGAACGGCGCGACGCGCGCGACGCGACGAGGCGACGCGCGCGACGGACGCGCCGGTGGTGTGGCGAGAGTACGCGCGCGACGACGCGCGCGCGACGGCGAGCGAGGACGCGCGAAAAAGTATCGCGCGAAGAAGCGCGCGCGCGGCGGACGAGGACGAGGACGCGGACGAGGACGCGGACGAGACGACGCGGCGCGCGGAGGATGAGGACGAACGCGAGACGCGGGCGGCGTACACGCGGGCGTACGTCGACGCGCTGCGAGCGCCGTCGTGGGTGCGGGACATGGGGAATCGCGCGCGCGGCGAGCATCGGATCGACGAACGGGCGTGGGACGCGGACGGCGCGGAAGACGAGGAAGAGGACGAAGAAGACGAGACGACGACGTCGAGCGAGAATGAGGAAGAGGACGAGGAAGAGGAGGACGCGCCGTCGAAAGCTGCGACGAAGACCGTGGTCGGTGTGAGTGCGAGTGCACGTGTGTGCGTGCACGCGGAGGATGAGCCAAAGTCGGGAGAGCGCGGTGTCGTCGTGGATCCGCGCCGGGCGAATAGAGTCGCCGCCGCCGCGGTGGCGGCGCCGGCGGCGCGAAGCGCGGCGGCGATTTCCGCGAAGTGGGTCGCCGCGCTCGCCGTGGGTGCCACCGCGGTGGTGGCACCGTTCGTCATGCGCACGTCTGGGTTGAATTCGCTCGCGCCGGGAAGTTCGAACGGGGTGCAATTTCGTGACTTTGGTTTGTCGAGCGCGCGCCGATGGATGTACGACGGCGATCGTTCGCTCCTCGAATCGTCGAGTGACTTCGAGACTTTGCAACGGCGTCTCGCGGAGATGGAACAGCGGCTGCGCGACGCAAACGAGGAAATCGATCGCGCGAGAGAAGACGCAAAGGCTGCTGCGAAGATGAGGCGCAAGTTAGACGAGGCGCGAACCGAGGCGAGCGAAGCCAACGCGCGAGAAGCCGCGGCGGTGGCAGATCGTGACGCCGTGTGGAAAGCGCTTCGCGGACAGCTCGCCGACGCTGCGAAGGCGCGCGCGGCGATAGAAACTGAGAGCTTGGCCATCGCCACAGACTTGGAACAAGCGAAGACAGCGCTTGACGCCGCGCTGACTTCTCAATCGTCGTGCGGTGGCGCGGTGGACGAAGATTTGCGCGCCGCGCTCGATGACGCCGAGGCGAACAAAAGAACGCTTCAAGAAAAAGTTGATAACCTTTCGAACACAGTCGATCGCTTGAATCGACAGTTGAGTGAGCTGAGCGCATCCAAGTCCGCCGAGCTCGACGCCGCGGAGGAGCGCGATCGCCTTCGCGAGGAAACGCGACGTGTCACGGAGACGCTCGCCTCAAAGGAACAACGACTGGGTGAGCTCGAGCGACGACTCTCGACTTCAGAGATTGATCTTGATGTGCTTTCAAAAGAGCTTATTGATCGTGAAACGAAGTTGCGCGATGCTTTAGCGCGGGCAGAGGAGATGGAATCCGCCAGCTCGCTCGGCGAAGACGAATTCGCGCGAAAGCTCGCTGTGCTGCAAAAAGAATTGGAGACGAGCAAACGCCGTGCCGAGGACGCAGCGGCGGCATCAGACGAAGCCAAGAATGCCCGAGATGCCGCCCTCGACGAATTGCGCAAGGCACAAATCGAGGCGCAGAGCGAAGCCGACAAATTTGAACGCGCGCGCCAAGCGTCTTTACGCGAAACGAGCGCCAAAGTGACGCAATTGGAGAACGAACACGGCAAGCTGTTAACGCAGTTAAATCGTGCGGAAGCCGCGCTATCGGAGTACATCGTCGTTTCCACCGCGCATGTGAGCGCTGTAGTGAGTGAGCAAAAGATGGCGTTCGACGGGGAAACCAAGGCGCTTCAATCGCAGCTTGAAGGAAATTCGACGCTCGCGACACAGCTGGAGCAAACGCTCAAGTTGACTCGCGAGGAGCACGAGTTGACGAAAGTAGCGCTCGAAACCATGGAACAGGATATGCTCGAATCGCAAGAGCAGTGCATGAAGGAGGTCGTGCGCACGGCCACAGAGTTGTCGGAGAGCAACGCCGCTCTGACGCAAGCGCGCGAGGCGCTCGACGCGCTGGAACTCGAAATGTCCGAGTACAAGAATCGCACGACGACTTTAGACGTCGATATATCCAACGCTGTTGATACTGGTGACGAAATCGATGTCGATGCTCTCGTGACTGCGCGAGATGAGCTCAAACAAGCTTTGGACGCCGCGCGCGAGGAGCGGCAAAAACTCTTGACTCGCCTCGCTTTCGCTGAAGAGGAACGCGCGTTTCGTCGTAATGAATCAATAAAGTTCCAGGAAGCCGCGACCGAGGCTGGAAGACTTCGGAACGAAGCAGAGTCGAGACGATTAGCGCTCGAAGATGAGCTCGAGCGCGTCAAGGCTGAAGTCAAAGAGGCGGAACAATCGCGCGCTGAAGCCGAAAGCGCGCGAAAGCGCGCAGAAGAGCAACGAGTGTTGGCCTTGCGCGCCGTCGAAGAGGAGCGCAAGATGGCGGAAATCGCTGTGGCCGAGGCGCGCGAAGCGGTAAATTCGAATCAGCAAGCTTTGAAAGCGCAGATTGAGGCCGAAGCAGTGGCGGCTCAACGCGCCGAAGAGGAAGAGGCGGCGCGTTTGCGAGCCGAAGCCGAGGCGGCGGAACGCGCGCGCGTCGCCGAAGCCGAAGAGGCCTTAGCGCGAGCAAAGGAGCGAGAGCTCGAAGAAGCGGAGCGTTTACGAATCGCCGCCGTCGAATCAGCACGTTTACGAGCCGAGGCCGAAGAAGCAGAGCGTGCTCGCTTGGAAGCAACGCGACTCGAAGCCGAAGCCGAGGAACGTCGTCGCGTCGCGGCGGAGGAGGAGCAGCGACAACGTCTCATCGCGGCTGCGGAGCAGGAACAGCGCCGCGTCGCCGCCGCTGCGGCGGCGAAGCGCGAGGAAGAAGCGGCATTGGCCGCGGCGTCGCGCGCAGAGGCGCTGCGAGAGCGCGAGCGTGCGCAAGCTGAAATGGTCAAGGCAAAGCAAGCGCAAGCTGAAAAGCGCGTGCAGAAGCTTTTAAAAGCCGCCAAAAAAGCGTACAGGCTCGCCGAAGACGCTCACGCGCGCGCAAAGACGCTTCAAGACGCCGTGTCGAGCGTACCGCTCGTGGAGCGCGAAGACGCCCTCGCGCGCGCCAAAATCGCCGCCGACGAAGCCGCGGCGGCGCAAGAGAAGTGGGACAAGACGTACGCCCTGGCGAAGGAGGCTATGAGATCCCTAGAGTAGCATCACTAGCATTCTGTGAACGAGCGCGTCTAATTGCTTCGCGGAGTGCCAAGGATTTTTCGCGCCACCGCGTGCGTGTCGAAGTCGCGACTTTCGCGGCGTCGCGCGCCCGCCCAGTCCAGCCGATGCCCAAAAACTTTGCCAGCGCCGTACCTCGCCAGCGCGCGGCGTACGAATCGAATCGCGGTTTTGCGGCGAAAGACATCGTCGTCGTCGCGTGACGCTTTGGAGAATAGGCCACGCGCGCGTTGACCGTCGCCGCGTTGACTACCGCTAGTACTTTTACATAACATTCTTTCTATCGCGTACGGATGACTCAAAACCTCCCGAACGCCGCGCAGTTGTGATATTCGTTGTATCGATAGACGGACAACAGCGCCACGGCTAAGATGCCATCGATCAAGACGAACTCGCGCCACGTCCACGCGCGCGCCGCCGGCTGGTGCGCAAACGTCCCCGCGCGATGCTTACTCATGCACCACCACCCGAAACTCGTCGCGGCCAACGCTTCGCCGCGAAAGAACTCGGTTGAGTTGGTGTAATAATACTTCATCGTGATGTAGAATCCCAACGCGTACGTCAGCTGCGGTAGCGCGACGTCGCTCGTCACCACGCGTTCGCTCCGTCGCGCCGCGCTTCGGACGCACTTCAAATCCAGCGCCCACTCCAGCACCATCGCCCCCAGCGCGCTCCACGCCCACCACACCACGCACCGCTGATGCACGCCGAACATGCACCTCGGAAACGCGAACGTCCCCGCGAGCGCCGCCGTCGGAACGACGCCCGCCAGCGCTCTCGCGCACCTCGCCCAGCCTCGCGTCTCCCCTCGCGTCGCCATCGCGCTCGACCACGCGCACGCGTCCAGCGCTCCCGCCACGCTCATGAAGTACATCAACGCCACGTGATTCGGCACCACCTCGACGTATCCACACAGCGACACGTTCGCCGTTCGCGTCGTCGCGTACGCCGCGACTTCAAACAGTTGCCCGAGCGCGATCATCATCACCTCTCCGTGCGCGTGCCACGGCTCGCGTCGCTTGTCGTACCACACCCCCAGCTGCGTGCGACAAAATCGTTCCGCCAGCGTCCGCCGCTTGGGGTCCGCGCGCGCTCGCGCCGCCTGCACCGCCGCCGATGTCGACGACGCCGATGTCGTCGTCGTCGTCGTCGTCCCGACGTCGTCTCCCGTCGCGCCCTCGCGCGCGCGTCGCGCGCGCCCGAGCGCGAGCTCCGCGTCCTCGCCGTCGCCGTCCCGCGCGCGCGCCATCGCCGTGTGCCGCGCGCGGGCGACCCGCGCGCGTGCACCGACGCATCATACATCACAGACGTCGTACTGTTTGCCCATACGACTGCACAACCACAGGGTTTCGCGTCGTCGTCGTCGTCGTCGCACACGCCGACGCGCGCGCGCGGGCGCGATGCCGTTCGGATTCCTGAAGAATCTCGTCGGGCACATCGCGCACAAGGGGCACAGGGACGGCGACGCGAAGGCGACGACCGAGGACGCGACGACGGAAAGAACGGCACCGACGACCGAACCGACGACGAAGGAACCGGAACCGACGACGACGACGAAGGAACCGGAACCGACGAAGGAACCGGAACCGACGAAGAGCGATAAGTACGTGCCGCCGAAGACGCACCTGCCGAGCCTGCTGCCGCTGGAACAAGCGGGGTCGTGGGCGGATTTCGAGGACGACGGACCGCCGCGGGACGAAAACCTCTTGGCGCGCGAGCGAGAGGAAACGGAAGCGCGAGAGCGGGCGGAGGCGGAGGCGGCGGCGAAACGCGCGGAGGATGAGGCGAGAGCGAAGGCGAAGGTCGAGGCGGAGGTGAAGAGCGTGTTGCAGAGCGAGGGAGTTGAGGATATGTTGCGCGAGTTGCCGAGCGACGACGAGGAGGAGACGGCGACGGAGACGAGAGCGTCGGAGGATGGCGAAGCGCGAGCGCGCGCGGCGAAGGCGGCGAAGGAGAGCGAAAAGGTGCTCTCTAAGAAGGAAAAGGCGCGGTTGGAGGCGGAAGAGTTTGAGAACGCGCTCAAGGAGCTCGGGTTGGCCGACAAGGTTGACTCGGGCGACGCGAGCGACCCGGCGAAAGCCGAGGCGAGACGCAGGAAAAAGGCGGCTCGCGAGGCGAGAGAAAAGGCTGAGGCCGAAGCCAAAGCGCGAGGTGCGACAACGCAAACAGAGAGCGTCGCCGCGGAACAACCCGCGGCGCCGGTGGAGCTCGTCGATCCCGAGGTCGCTCGCGCCAAGCTCGCCAAAGCCGCGGCGGCGAAAAAGAAGAAGAAACTCACGGGCGCCGCCGCCGTCGCCGCGGCGGCGAAAGAGAAGGCTGCGAAGTCCAAGAAAAAGGGCAAGCCTGAAAAGTCGAAATTCAACGAGTTGCCGTCTTAAAGACTGAAATCAACGACGCTCACACGCAAAGGGAAAGATTTACACATTACATTTAATAACACACACGAGCGGAACGCTCTCATTCGAACTCGAGTTCGCGAAGCTCGCGGACTTCGCGTTCGCTCATCAATCTCCACGCGCCCTCGGGCAAGTCCCCGATCTGGACGTCCCCGATTTGTACGCGATGTAAATCCACGACGCGCAAGCCGAATTTCTCGCACACGCGTCTGATTTGTCTATTCTTCCCCTCGCGAAGGTTGAACTCGAGCGTGCGCGATCCGTGACCGAGACGTTGGACGTTCATGGGCAGTAGTTCCACGCCGTCCAGTTGCACTCGGCCGTTGAGCGAACGCATGTGGGACTCTCGCACGTCGGCGTCCGTCGTGACGACGTACTTTTTCAACACTCCGTTCCCGCCGATGACGCTCCGCGCCAGCGCACCGTCCTCGGTGAGAATCAACAACCCTCGACTGTCTTTATCCAACCGTCCGCACACGTTGAACGACGAAACGTCTCGCGTGACGCGCTTTAAATCATCCATCGGCGTCCCCTCCATCGCTCGCATCCACGCGTTTCGCGGCTCCACGCACGCCGCCGCCGCGATCTCCCCCTCCGCGGGCAAATTACTGACGTACCCCGGCGGTTTATTCACGATCACCGTCAATTTCTCCCTCAACCATCTCGTCCCCTCCCCCGTGATCTCGATCCTCGCGTTCGCGCGCGCCTTGAACCCGAGTTCGATCGTCTCGCCGTCCACCAGCACGCGACCGTCCTCGATCAACCGCTCCGCCTCCCGTCGACTGCACGTCCCTCGCCGCGCCAGTATCTTACTCACGCGCTCTAACTCGTCATCTTCCCACGCTCCTCCGCGCCGTCCCTCGTCCCCACTCGCGCCCTCGCGTTCGTCGTTCGCGAACGCGCCGTCGTTCGACCTCGACGTGAACCCGCGCGCGCGATTCTCCCACGCATTCGTCGCCGTCCGCGTCGCCGCGCGGTTCCGTTCGCTCCCGAATCCCCGCTCGCGCCTCTGGTCGATCGTCCGCCGTCGCCGTCGCGCCGTCGCGCCGTCGCGCGCGCCGTCGTCGTCGCCGTCGCCGTCGCCGTCGTCGTCGCGTCGTCGTCGCGCCTCGCCCGCCGGTGTTCCGCCGGCGCGCGACGACGCGACGCGCGACGGCGCGACGCGCGACGCGCGTCCTCGCGCGCGCGTCGCGAGCGCGACGACGCGCGCGAGCGCGAGCGCGCGCGACGGCGACGCCATCGGCGATTCGATGCGTCGCGGCACACAGTGACGCGAATCGCGTCGCGCGCGTCGAGTCGCGCGTCTCGGCGCGTCGCGCGACGACGACGCGCGCGATGCGCGTCGCGTCATCGCGCGCGCCGAGACGCGCGAACGAGGCGCGCGCGCGCGCGACGACGACGCGCGGTTCGACGCGAAAGGCGCGACGAACGACGACGCGGACGCGCGATGACGCGTCGACGCGCGCGCGATGGCGACGACGGGACGCCGACGGGACGGACGACGACGACGCGCGCGCGCGCGCGTCGTCGTCGTGGACGGCGCGGGCGCGCGAACGGGTCGGCGCGGCGGCGATCGCGGCGGCGATCGCGGCGATCGCGGCGATGTCGACGCCGGACGCGGCGCTCGCGGCGCGGAGCGGGGGACGGATGGGCGGTGGGAGCTTTCGAGCGGCGAGCGCGATGTCGTCGCCGTCGTTTCGGGGGCTCGGGAGCTCGGGGATGGGGTCGACGCGGGGCGCGGGACTGGGCGCGCCGTCGCCGCGGGCGAGCGGCGCGGGAAGCGGGACGCGGACGTCGTCGTTTTTCATCGGACCGGGACTTGGGTACGGGTACGGCATGGGGTACGGCATGGGGTACGGCGGCGGAGGGTTCTTTAACCTCGTTTTGTTTGCGATGCTGGCGCTCGCGGCGTCGAACGCGCTGCGGAACGCGACGGGACGCGGCGGGTTCGGCGACGGATTGAGCGCGGGCGGGGACTCGATCAGCGTGGTGAAGATACAGGTTGGCCTGTTAGGCTCCGCGCGCGCGTTGCAGAAGGATTTGGAGCGCATCGCGGACAAAGCCGACACGTCGTCGCCCGACGGTTTGCACTTTGTGCTGTCGGAGACGGTGCTCGCGCTGTTGCGTAATCCCGAGTATTGCGTCTACGGCTACGCCGCCTCCAAGGTGTGTCGCGGTCCGGAACAAGCGGAAGAGACGTTCAACGATTACTCCATCGACGAGCGCGGGAAATTCGAGAAAGAAACCCTCGTCAACGTCAACGCTCGCCGCCGCGCCGAAACCGTCGGCGTCGACCCCGCCGCCGACACCAACGACTACATCCTCGTCACCATCATCGCCGCCGCGGACGGCGGCGTCAAAATGCCCGACATCACCGACGCCAACGACTTAAAGACCGCGCTCAAGCGTCTCGGCGCCGTGCGCGTCGAGGCTTTACAAGCCGTCGAAGTCTTATGGACGCCGCAGGAAGACGGCGACGTCCTCACCCAAACCGAGCTCTTGCGCGACTACCCCATCCTCGTCAACTTGTGAGACCTCGCCCTTCGATCGATTTCTTCGCTTCGCTTCGCTCGTCCCGCGCTCGCATCGCCCGACGATCGCTCGCCGTCCTCGAAAGAGCCCCTCGTCGCCGAAAAACCAGCCGAAAAACCGCCGAGGAAAAAAGCCGTTGACATCGCGACGGTTCGGTTCGTTCGTTCGTCCCCCCTGCGCGACACGTCGCCGCGCGCCGACCGAGGACCGCGCGCGCGAGAGACGCGATCGAGACGTAAAAAAGAAAAAAAAAGCACCATGCACGCCGACGCGAGCGCCGCGCACGCCGCCGCGCGCGCGACGCTGCGTCGCCTCGCGATGCATCTCACCGATGCGATTCAGCGCCAGGAGGTCCATCAGTGGTCGCGCGGCGTCGCGACGACGACGGTCGAGCTCGAACTCCGAGCGCTGTGCGACGCGCGCGATGCGCTCGAAGTGATGGCTCGAGCGCTGGACGGCGCGATGGCGGCGACGCGGGAGAATGGACGAGAGACGGAACGCGCGGGCGCGGCGCTGGAGCGGGCGCGGCGACGCGCGTTCGCGGCGACGATGAAGGCGCTGGAGAGCGTGAGCGAGGAGCGAGAGGCGCTGCGACGAGTGCGGGAATTTTTGGAGATGCCAGGAGATCTGGAGATGTACGCGCGGATGATGGACGGTGGATTTGAGGTGATGAAATCTTCGGAGAGTCCGCTGCGAGCGGCGACGGAGGCGACGCGCGCGGCGGAGACGCCGACGTCGTTCTTGGGAGCGAAGGAACGCGACGATCTAGCGGTGAGCGACGAAGATGTGAGCGAGGAGGAGGCGGTGCGATTGTTTGAGACGTTTAACGCGTATTCGCAACCGATGACGCCGAGAACGTATCATCACAACGGCTATCAGTTGGACTCGTTTGAGAGCGAGGTGAAATCCAACCGCTACGGCGACTCGCCGGGGGGTATCAGTGAAGACAGCGCGTACGGCGCGCAGGACGACGCGGATGCGAAAAAGGGCGCGGTCAAAGCGAGTAAGACGCACAACGGTGGCGCGTGGGTGGCTGTGGCGCTCGGTGCGATCGCGGCGGCGGGGCTCATGCGCGCCGCGGCGACGCCGCAAGTCGCCGCGCTCAAGGCGCTCGCGGCGTTGAAGATGGGCGCGTTTAAGCGACGCGCCGCCGGTGCGGCGCAAAAGGTGTCACAAAATGCGCTCGTCAAAGCGAAAGAAGCCTTCACGAAGAAGAAGCGCGCGGCCGAGGCGACACCCATGGCGGACCGTCGAGCGACGTACGTGGTGAAGCACACGCGCGCCGCGTTCGAGGGCGACGCCGGCTTGGAGGCGCTCGAGCACGCCGGCACGCGAGGCGTCGCGTCCATTCGAGTGTCGAGTGATAGATCATCGTTCGTCGACATCCCCGCGCGTGATTATCGCTGGAAACCGAGCGTGATGATTGGTCGCGGGTGAGCGACGACGTCGAGCGACGCGCGTCAGAGCCACGAAAGTCAATCCACCGCGCGCTCGACGAGTCAAAATCCCGATTCCGCACGCATCCAATCGTATATTTAATACAGCTAAGGCTACTGAAACACGCGTTCGCATCATCTATCCAACGTCGTCCCTACGCGTAACCTCGCGTGAACAACGACTTTTGTCGCTTGCGTCGCAACAGCCCATCCTTCGCGTCGATCACAGCCGCCGCCTCTCGCAAGTGTTCCGGTCGTATCTCCTCGTACTCGTTCATCCCTCGCGATTTCATGATCTCCCTCGCCGTCTCCACCATTTCTCCGACGAACATCTTCGACACCCCCGCTAATATGATCAATCCGTTCGCGTTGAGCGTCACCCCGCTCGCCGCTTTGAACAACCTTCGCAACATCGTTTTACTCAGATTACTCCTGCGAAAGCACTCGTATCGCTCCATCTGACTCGGTGTGAACGTTTTCAAGAGTTCCAGCATGCGCGCTCGATCGGCATCGCGCTGCGCCTCGATCGAGGCGTCGTCGTCGCGCCGCCGGTGGTCGAGATCCTCGCCGTCCACCATCTCACCGTCATCGTTTTCACCGCCTTGCTCGTTCTCCGCGTCGTCATCGGCGTCGCCCTCGACGGCTGCGTCGTCCGCACTCGCGTCCGCAGCCTTTTCGGTGGATTTCGGCGCTTTCTTCGCGCGTTTCGCCTGCGAATCGTCGGAAATGATGGTTTGTCGTCAGTCGCGAATTCGTCCATTTCGGCGTCGCGCGACGCGTACGGCGCGTCGATCGGCGCGAATCGCGCGTCGCGCGCGCGCACCGATGATGGTTTCGCGTCCGTCGCGGCGGCTTTGCGTTTGGGCGGCATGAGCCGCGCGCGCGCGTCGTCGCGAAGTGAAGTTTGCGCGCTGGAGGCGACGAGGCGGGCGAACAAAGTTGGTTCGAATTTCAATATCAACGTCATCGCGTCTACGGCCTCGCGACTTGCACGGTGAAGGCGTTGTCGTCGGATTCGGAATCACTTCCGCTGGAATCCGCGGCGGCGGGCGCTTGCGCTTGAGTGGACGGTCGTTCGGCGTCGACGCGGCGACGCTTTTCGGCTCGATCGTCCGTCGCGGCCTCGGCGTCGCTCGCATCCGAGGCGTCACCGCGCACTTCGTCCGAGTTGTCGAACGAATATTCCATGTCATTACCTTCGTTTCCGTCGTCGTCGTCGTCGTCGTCGTCGTCGTCGTCGCCGCTCGAATCCGGTTCTTGGCCAGTGAAATCTTCGTCGTCTTCGTCGCTCTCGTCGTCGTCGCTCTCGTCGCCGAGCGCGCCCGCCGCACTCGGCGCGTCGTCCGCGCTCGTGCACCGCTTGGCCAAGTACCTACTGACGTGTTCGAGCTCATCTCGGGAAATGTTCGAGAACTCGACGGCGACGCCGTCTTCGGGCGTCATGGACAAATCAAACGTGCTCGAACCGGCGTTTTCGGCGCGAAGCACGCGCAAGTCTTCCAAATCGTCAAAGTGCACGTACATCGCCGGGCTCGGTCCGAACGCCACGCCTTCTTTGAGAAAGAATAAGTGTCCCGAGTTGAACCCTTTCGTCGCTTGCACGTGACCGAAACCCTTCGTTCCGGCGAACACTTTGACGGGATTCGTCGTCCCGCACGTTTCCGCGCCGTACTCGCGTTCGAGCGCGCGAAAAAACAACCGCGCCGCGTGCGTCGATCCCTCCTCACCGTCGCCCTCGTCGTCCTCGGCGCCGTCACCGTCTCCACCTCTTTCGATCACGAGCTTATCCTTCCCTCTGAACGTCGCACACAGCGTCTTCAATCGACTCTTTCCGTTTTGCGCGCCTTCGCCTCGCAAGCCCACGACGACGAGACTCGTCTGATTCGCGTCTCCGGTCTCCAATCGCAGCACCCGTCGCACGTCCCGCCCCTCGATCACTATCTGCGCCCCTTTCGTATTTTCCAGCACCAAGTCTCCGTTCTTCATCACGTGCGCGTCGTATTTCCCTCTCGGCGCGTTGAAACCGACGCCTCGCGCGACGAACGCCGCGTCCTTCGTCGACGCGCGCGCCGCCGTCGCCGCCGTCGCCACCGCGCGCGCGTTCGCGCCGTCGTTCGTCGTCTTGAACGCGAGCGCGCTTCTTCGCGCGTCGTCCAGCGCGTCCGCGATCGGCAGCAGCGCCGCGGCGACCGCGTGCGCGGGCGTATCCGTCGCGCGCGCTCCACCGTCGATGAAGGCATCTTTCGCGACTTTAATGCGCTTCATCACCGCGCCCCACGCGCGCTCGGGGTCGTTCGCCACGCGCGCCGCGAGGACATCGATCGCGTCCATCGCGCGCGGTCGCTCGGCGCGGTCGGCGCGCGCGCGTGTGTCGCCCTCGACGCGAGACGCGCGCGTCGTCTCGGGCGACGCGTCGTAAAAGTTCAAATTTGAAATACAAACGGCTCGCGCTCGAGCGCGCTCAGTTCAATTCCTTCCGCCCGCCGCTCAAAAATTCGCTCAAGAAGGCGCTCTCGCCGTCGCGTCCTCGCACCGCGTCCACGCACTTGGCGTTGACGAATTGCGTGATCATGTGGTGTCGCTGAAAGTGGTGCGCCTCGAGCGCCACCAACTCCTCGCGTCCTCGCATCAGCGCCCGATCGAGCAGTCCCGCTCGCACGGCGTCATCGTTCGACGCCCCATCGATCTTTTCCGCGTGCGCTCGCATCAAATCCTTGAGCACGCGTCGCACGTGCGTCTCCGTGGCGACCTCGCGAAGCGCGTAATTATCCAGCACCCACGGCACCTCGCGACACACCGCGCGGTAGAACCCCCTGCCGCGTTTCTGCGCCTCCGCGTACGACGCCGAGGGCGTCTCCGTCGGTCTCGCCGCGCTCAGCGCCTCGCTCGTGGCGTACGCGCGTCGCCGCGCCGTCATCAGCGCTCGCAGCGCCTTCGCCTTCGTTCGCATCGTCGTCGTCGTCGCGATCGCGACTTCTGACGTCGCGACCGCGCCGGACGTCGACCGCGCGCGCGTGCGCGTCGACCGCTCGTCGAGCGCGCGTCGATCGCCGCGCGCGCGAGTGCGGCGACGACGCGCGTCGCGCGATAGGGTTCGGGACGAAATCTGTCTCTCGTATGGGCAAACAGTGAGACGAAGCATAAAGTCGAGTCGTCCCGTCGCGATCGCGACGACGCAGCGCGACGCGCGACCGCGCGCGAGGACGGACCGCGCGAACGCGCGACGATGGCGCAGCAGGGATGGTCGAGCGCGCCGCAGGTGCGCGCGCGACGACGCGCGCGACGTCGCGAGCGCGCGCGCGATGAATGTTTGAATGCGCGAACGGCACGGATTCGCGAAACTTTGCGCGTCTCGCGCGTCGCGACGACTGACGAGGGACGAACGACGGACGACGCGCGGCGCAGAGTGATCACGGGGGATGGCAAAGCCAGAGCGCGGCGCCGGGATGGGGACACGGGGCGAACGAGGCGAACGCGGCGAACGCGAACGGGACGCGCGCGGCGGCGCGCGGCGACGGCGCGGCGACGGCGACGGCGACGGCGTACGGCGCGCCGGGAGCGATGGACGGGGGGTACGGGCGCGCGCCGGGCGCGTACGACGGGATGGGGGGGCGCGAGGCGAGCTCGAGTCAGGGCGGAGGGTTCGGCGGAGGGTTCGGCGGGGGGTTCGGCGCGCCGACGAGTCCGCGGAGCTTAGCCGCGGCGGGATTGGGGGTGTACGGAGGGAAGTTTTTGAACGACGGCGCGTCGTTCGTGAGTTCGAATTACGCCAAGTATTTCAGCACGGCGTCGATGCGGGCGTACTTCGACGTCACCGAGTCGTACGTGTTTCACAAGATGCGATTGGTGTTGTGTCCGTTTTTGCATAAAGGTTCGTGGGCGCGATTGCCCGAGAGCGTGGCGGGAGGCACGGCGTACAAACCGCCGCGGAACGATATCAACGCGCCGGATTTGTACATTCCACTCATGGCGTTCTGGACGTACGTGCTCACGGCTTCGATTCGCGAAGTGTTTTCGTCCAAGAGCGGTTCGTTTACGCCCGAGGCGCTCGCGACGCACGCGTGGTGGAGCGGGCTGCTGTGGGCGGGCGAGTCGGCGTTTATTTGGGTGGCGCTGCGTTCGACGAGCTCGGCGAACCACATCGTGTCGGCGCCGATTCTCGACGTCGCGGCGTACGTCGGGTACACCTTTACGTACGGCTCGATGACGCTCATGTCGAAAATGTTCAACAAGACGTACGTGTTTTGGTTTTTCCTCATTTGGTCTGCGCTGTGCAACGCGGTGTTCATGGCGAAAACTTTGAAGCGAATCATCTTCAGCGAGGCGAGACACAGCGGTTATTCGCAGAGCATGTCACAAAACTACGTGTTGCTCGCCGTCGTCGTCGCGCAGCCATTCATACATTTCTGGCTATGCCGAACGCCGTAACGGAGGACACCGTCTTTCGGTTTCGGTTATCGGGGAACCAACTGTACTACAACGCGCATTCATGATATTGTTACATCCTACGTGTTCATCGCACTCGCGCCGTCCACGCCCGCTTCCCGTTCGACGTCTAAAAACGCATTCTTCGCGCTCTCGCCTCGCGCCGCCGCTTCCTCAGCCACCGTCCGCTCGTCGACCGTCACCGCAACCCCCGGCGCGAACTTCGGTCTCAGTGGATCGTGGTTTCCACTCGTTTGCATCTCTTCGTACACCGACATCGCTACAAAGACGAGAAATATCCCAAACAAAATCGACGCGCCAATCAAGCCGACGCGACGCGAAAAATCTAGCGCCCTCAACAACAGACTCGGCCGCCGTACGTCCTCGTTCGGTTTCAACCGCGTCAGCACGGGTTCTTCATCATCATCTACCGCGACTGGGCCGAAATCATCCAGTCCCGGGACGTCTTCGCGCCCAGAGCGCGCGCTCTCGTCGTCGACGCTCGCGCCGACGTCGCCGTCTCTAACTTTTAGCTCTGGATCTTTGCTCGGCGTCCCCGAGTCCGCGGCCGCGGCGGTCGAGGACGAAACACCGTTCGTCGCGAACGTTTTCGCGCGATCGCCCGAGGCGGATTCGACGTCGTCGCGGATCATATTGACGTAATCTTTCTGCAAGCCGCGACCAATGTCGCGCGACTTCGTCGCGCCGCGTCGACGAGCGGTCGCGATCGACGTCGTCGACTGCTCGTACGCGCGTTCCATATCGCGCACGCGCGATTGCCACGCCATGGCGCGGAATCGGCGTCGGCGCAGCACGCGATAAATAATGCGGGGTGTTCACCTCGAGCGCGCGGAGGCGGAGGCGACGCGACGAACTAAATGCGTGTCGATTGCATCACAATGGCGGCGAGATAGCTACGTGCGCCCTACGTGCGTTTGGACGACGATTTTTTAGATTTCGACTTCGACTTGGCTTCGAGCTCGTGCGCGCGCATGGCGCTAATTTTTCGCGCGAGGGCGTCGCGCTCCCTTCGTAACCGAAAGTTTTCCCCGTGCGCTCGAACGCGACGGAAATGTCGGCGGAACGCACGCGCTTCGACGGTGTCGACGGTGTCGCCGAGCTTACTGATGACGTTCCGTTTGAAAGATTCGTCGTAGGCGTCGACGAACTTTTTCTGATCGATCGGCGCTCGCGGTTTGTTGCGTTGCGTCGGCGGCTCGGGAATCGGCGGGTTGAAGTCTCCACGGAGCGTGGAGTACGCCTTTGCGAGCTCGCTCGGGGCGTGTGAGCCGGGAGGTGGAGCTATCGCGCCCGAGAGTGGTAAATTGGCAACCTCGTGAGCCGCCGCCGCGCACGTGGGATGGTAGTGTTGCGAAAGTAGACAAAGATCCCAGAGCACGGCGGACATGCCTTGTGCGTGCTCGGGATCGTCTAAATCCATCTGAAACACTCCGTTCCCAATCCGCTCGTTCTCGAGCAAGTTACGCACGCGATGATACGACGCGAGAATTTGGCGGACGACACCGAGCGAACCCAGGCATTCGCCAGCTTCCATGCCGATCGACGCCGAGGTGAGGCGCTTGGAAAACGCCGCCATGCGTGCTTGATCGACTTGCTTGAAACCGCCGATGAACTTTTGAATGGCACGAACGCGCAGCGTGCCGTGATTGAGCGCGCGTTGATCGGTTATAGACATACCATCTTGCCACCCCGCTGCACCTACGCTGGGCTTGCCGAGCATCGTATAGAGCTGACGGTAGAATTCCCCGGTATCCACTTGCAAAACCTCTCCGTGACCGCTCAAAATTTCACACGCCGTCAGCAAAGTTTGCGCCTTGAGCGCGTCCGAGAGCAAGTCTTCCTGGGCCAATAACTTTCTAAACACTTCCATGAGATCACCCAAGAAATCGATGGAGATTAAATGCGTGAACTTTGCCAAACCCGTGAGCGCGGCGCTCAAGAGCGGCAACCCGGGCGTCGGCGCCGGACTCGCGGCGTTCTTCAATACGCGAAAGTACATCTCGAAAGTCGCCTCTAATAATCGACTCTGCATTTTTTTCTTCTCGCCGAAACTCATCACCGCTGAACCTTCGTCTAAATCTCGATGAAACGCCGCCTCTTCGTCTTCGCTATCGTCTGAAGAGTCCGCGACGTGCCCGAATGATTTCATGCGTTCCTTGTCTTGTTGCTTCCTCGTCTTCTCCGCGCGAGCTCTGCGAATCTTATCACGCTCTTCCTGCTTCTTCTTGAACGTCTGCTTACGAGAAAGAATTTCTTTCCTGTCACGCACCATAGGCACTAATATGCCCTCATCGAAGCGAACCTTGAGGAAGTACGCAAACGCGCACGGCTGAATGTTGCATTTACTCTGCTTCACGAGCTGCGCCGTCATGTGCAACGCCTCGAGCGTGAGATCGCCGCGAATGTCGTTAGACACGACCTCAACCAGAGCATCAGTGACGATCTGCGCGTGACTGGTGTCTCGCTTATCGAAGACGGGCACGATGGCGGATAAAATATCCGTGCGATAGTTGAAGCTCGGCAATCCGATGAGCAAGGCGCACAAACACTTGATCGCAGACTCCGCATCTGGTCCGCCTTTGCCACGCTGTGCGCGAGATTTCTTCGCCCCAGAGCATCTCACTAGCATTTTCACGTACGACTTGTAGTGCTCAAGCAAGCCCGTCTCGAAAGCGCGCGTCTTGAGCACGTCTTTACTCACCTTCATGGACAACTCCTTTTCCGTCGGAGGTCGAATGCGATAGCCCGGGCAAATGTCGCGGTAGACCAAGGTGAGCGATAGCGACGCTAATCGAGCGATTTCCGAGTCTCGGTCTTCACAAAGCGTGCCGATGTCTTTGAGCTCTTTCCACTTCGACTCTGGATCCTCGATGACGCTCTGACACGTCGACGCAATTCGTACCTTGACGCTCTCGCGTCGCGCCTCTGCGCTCATCTCCGCCTCAAGAGCCAATCGCTCGGCTCGACGCTTGTCCGCGAGTTTCATCGCCGGGTCGTTCGCTCGCGCGTCTTCTGAGTCGCTAGCGCTGTCGGAATCTCCCTTTGCGCGCTTCTTCGCCTTCGCCTTCGCCGCGGCTTCTTCCTCCTCGCGCTTTTCCCACCACTTTTCGTTCTTCTTTGATTTCGTCGTCTCCCGCCCAAGATCACTCTCTCGAATCTCTCTCGCCAGCGCCTTCTTGCCCAAACCCTTACCTTCGCCATCGCCAACGTTTTTCCACCGTCCCTCGCCCTCGTCCGCGTCATTCCGTCTTCCTCCCGCCTCCTCTTCGTCGCTCGCCGGCGCGTCTGGCGGCGCCACCGCGTCTCGCACCACCGTCCCGTCCAATCGTTTCACCGGCAACCGCATCGGTTTCTCCTCATCCGGCAAATTCGCGATCCGTTTCTTCTCCTCCTCAACTTTTCGTCGTTTCTCCGCCAACGCGCGCGCGTGCGCCCCCTCCAAATCGTCGTCGTCCGCGTCGCGCTCGCGTCCCGCTCGCCGTCGCTTCCCCCCCTCTTCCTCCTCAAAGCTCCCTTTCGCGATGAACGACGCGTACGCCGCGTTCCGTCGGACGAATTTCACATCCTCATCGCTCACGTCGCTCTCCGAGTCGTCGTTCGCATCGCGTTCGACGACCGGCGCGCGCGGCGGCGGCGCTTTGTTCGTTTTGCCCAGCCGGCGGCGGCGCTTCCCATCGCCCGCGTTCCCGCGTTTCATGCCCGCGCTCGAGTCGCGCGTCGACGACGTCGTCGCGATTATTATACCGCGCGTCCGACGCGCGCGCGTCGCCTCGCGCGTCGTCGTCGACGCGCGGGGCGTCACAGCGCGCCGCGAAGTGTCCCATGGATGCGCTCCCGGCGTCGCTCTTCGCGCACTGCGCGCGCCGCTTGCGCCGCGCCGCGCGCGCGGCGCTCGAGCGCGCGTCCGCGGAGGAGCGCCGCGAGATCGAGCGCGACGTCGGGGCCTCGTTCGGGGATTCGCGGTCGTGCGAGCGCGTCGTGCGAGCGCTCTTCGCCCTGGCTGTCGATGAAAAAGATGCGCTGGACGACGGCGCGGACGACGACGACGGCGCGCGGTCGGCGGTGCTGGCGCGGGTGCGAGAGACGACGGAGGCGTTGGCGGCGAACGCGGCGGCGGACCGGCGCGCGCGGTGCGCGGGCGTCTTCGCGGAGGCGGCGAAAACGAACGGCGACGACGAGGCGTTGAGACGAGAAGTCGCGCGCGCGACGGCGAAGAGCGCGCGGGACAGAGCGCGGGCGGCGTGGCGACGAGGGGTGATCGTCAATCATCATCGAGCGTTGAGAGCGGCGGCGCGAGAGGCTGAGGACGTCGACGAGACGTGGGAACGAACGATCGTGGAACAGAAACCGGCGTTGCGCGCGTACGCGGAAGCCGCTACGGAGGTTGGGAATCGCGCGTGGGTGGTGAGCGCGCTTGAATGGTGCGTCGACGCGATGGGGCGGTATTTTAGCGATGGCGAAGGGTCGTTGAGGGCGGCGACGACGTCCTTTTCGTGGCAACTGGCGAACAAACGGCGCGCGAGAGAGTTGAAGCGAGCGGAGACGTCGTCAAAAGCGACGATAGAAATGATGATGCGAGACGTCGTCGAAAGCGATGGGCCGAGAGGGACACCCGATCGTAGCGCCGCCGCGGGGACGTCGATAAAGATTTTAGACGTCGGCTCTTGTTGGGATTACTTTAATTTGCATTTTAAAGGACCGTGGCCGGGAAGGTTGAGCGTAGAGACGACTGCGTGCGATCTAATGCCATCGGTACCATCGGTGTACGAATGCGATTGGCTCAAGGTGGAGTTTGGTAACGCGCAAAGAGTGACGGATCGACGCCTCGAAGCCGTCGCGCAGCACGCCGCGGACGTTGTCGTGTTCAGTCTCGTTCTAAGTTACCTTCCAACGCCGAAACAGCGAGGAGAGATGGTGCGGCGCGCGCGTTTAGCGTTGAAAAATCGCGGCGGTGGCTTACTTTTCATCATCACCCCGCATTCGACGGACAAAGGGCACTGCGGACATAAAGCCCTCCCCATCCTTAGCGAATGGCGCGCCGCGCTTCGACAGTTGGGCTTCGATCGCGTGCTCTACGAACGACTGCGAAGTGTGCACTGTTTAGCGTTTAGAACGATTGGTGACGGTGATGAAGCGCGCGTCGCGGCAGCTTCACCGCCGGAGCTTCGTATAGCGTTCGACGGCGCGGCTACTAGCTTTAGTCTGTGAAATGTTTGATTTGATTATTGTACCAATGTACGAGCTAACGAGCATACAGGAGCGAAGGTGCGTGTGACGGTCTTCGCGGTGCCGGGGCGGGCATGGACGCGAACGACGTCAAAGCGTTCTTCCCCGTGCTGACTATGGAATCTAAAATGCGGCACACGTTTGTCAAACGGCGCGGTCCGACGGGCACGGCGTTCACGGCGCGTTGAATCGCTTCAACGCTCGGTAACTCGCTGACACCCTTCTTCCCAGTGAGTTGCACCGTGACCTCGGGGCTCAGAGCTCCGTAGGGATAGGCACCACCCATCATGTTGAGCTTGACGCTAAACAAGCGCTCGTTGGCAAAATCGACGAAGGTGAGCTCGAGCACACCATTGGGGCTACACTTGATTCTATTCAGTCGAGGAAACTCGTTTCGGCATCCTTCAGTTTCTTCCAGCACGCGCTCGGCGCGAGAAAGCTTCGGCGCGAGCTCTTGTAAGACACCAGCGACATGTCCTGCGGGCACGGCGTCTTCGTCCCAAGCGATAGGCGCGCCAGCCAAAGCCGCGGCGAACTGACGTCCACCCTTCGGCGTGGTCTCCGGACCGTCGATCAACGTGACACGACCGGCACCAGTGCTCGCATCGAGCGTCACTCGGAACAGTGTACCGACACGCATCGTCAGTTCCGCCCCCACCGGTCCACCGACGCCTTCGAGACGCCACGGCGCGAGTCCGCTCAACACGCCGAGCTCTTCGCTCGCACTTTGAGCATTCTTTGCCTTGGCGCGAAGCCTCACTTGACTCGCTCTGCGTAATCGAGAAGGCGTGTCGTCCATGTCAACACCGCCGAACGATTTGAAACTCACCGTCGCGTCCGCCGCCGCGTCTTGCGCCTCACGCATGGCGTCAAGTTCTTCTTGCAAACGCTCGCGCTCAGACTTGATGGTCGTCTTTCGCGACTTCATGCGAACCAAATTTTCATCACTGGTCGTTAAAGCGCGACGTGCGGCGGCTATCGCAGCGCGTTTGATCGCAAGAGCTTCCAAAACTTGTTCCTTGGTCGCTGAGGCGGATTTCGCCGCATCAGCACGCTTAGAGCTCGCCGCTCGCTGCGCCCGGAGCTTGATGATGTGGCCATTGGCGCTCGAAATCGCCTCCGCCGCGATGGCTCGCGAGTTCGCGATGCTTTGCGCGCTCTTCGCCAGGATATCGCTGTGGAAGTTCAAACTTTCGCGCACGAGTTCTTCTGTCTCCAATCGCTGCTGCGCGAATCGCTCCTTAGCCGCGAGTTGGCATTCCTTTTTCAGCGCCTTGCCCGCACGACGCAACTCGTTGACGTGCGCCGGATCGTCGGACGCGGCGTAACGTAACAATGGCGGCTGCGTCGCCTCGACTGTCGATCGCAACTTGTCCGTTTCGCTAGTGAGCGTCGTCATTCGCTCTTGGAGCTGCTCGTGGAACCCTTCCAGCGCTTCGATGAGCGGTGCGGTCAGGCAACACAGCTTCAAAGCTTCGGGTTGCGTCTCCGGCGGCGGCGCTGTGGCAAGCGCGCCCATGGCAATGGATGAACGACGTCCTAAGTTCTTCGCTTCCATGAAGGAAATCTCACAAGCGTAGAAGAACGTCTCCAAATCGATCGGTTTGGAGTGCATCAAGGCGTCCGGAATCGGCGGAAGCGACGTGGGGAGGCCTTGCAACATCGTGCCCGTGTGACCGCCAGGCGTGCCAAAGAGCGGGTTGTGCATCGCTGCGCCCGGCGTACCGATACCACCAAACTGCATGAAATTGGTACCACCCATCGTGATCGTCCTCGAAGGCGTGAACGCTTGCATCGCCGGCGGCGCGCCGTAACGTCCGTGCATCGGTGTCGTTCTATCTTGGTACACCTTTCTCATGCTCATCAACGCCTCGTCGCCGTGCTGCTTTTGACGCAAGAGCTCCGCCATGCGCAAAGACTCGTCACCAGGCGTAAAGCCATCGTGTGAGCTCGCGATGGATCCGTCAGTGTTCGGCGTCGCCGTGACACCGGCGGTATTCGCGGGCGTGACCCCGACAGCCACCTGCACGTCAGCACCCGTGACTTCCGCGGTTGGAAAATCCATCGCGGAGGGTTGCGGCGCGGCGACTGATTGCGTCGCGGTCGTACCCTCAGTCGGTACCATATCACCGTTCGGTCCGTAGACGTAGTTGAAGGTATCGGTGCCCATGCCACCCTTGGCTTGGCGCTGCAAATCCAAATTCGTGGAATCGGTCAAATTGAACGGTCGCGTGTTTGCGGTGACGGATGGCGGCGGCGCCCCAACGCTCGCTCGGTTATCCTTCTTATCGTCGAATGCAAACGTCAACGAAGGCGTCGGACCGGGCGCGACGGAACTAGGCGTGGGCGCACCCACAGTGAACGCCATCGTCGCTTCGTCCATCATCACAGTGTTTGCCAAGTTGAGCGCGCTCGCGTGCGCCTGATCGACGGCGCGTTGCGTGGCGTCAACCAACGGATCGAACGTGGGAAGACCGTCGGTGGTGTTACCCATGTCCATGTCCATCTCACCACCTTCTTGATCACTCTGAGCCGCGGAGGCGTTTTGTTCCTCGTCTTCGTCAGCGAGCGCGGCGAGCGACGGCACAGTGCCCGTGATGTCCTCCGTCGCGTCCGCCTTGGAGCCCCGCGTCGGCGTCGGTCTGTACCCAAGCGGCGACTCATCGGCGCTCAAAAGATTCGCCAACGACGGAACAGCACCGGTGATATTTTCCGTCACGTCGTCGGCGTCGATTAACGCACCCATCGTCGGTACCTCACCCGTGACTTCATCCATATTCTGCGAAGCGTTAAACGTAAACGTCCCCGTTCGATCCGCCGAGTTCGGCGTCGCCACGCGTCCGATGCTCGCGCGTCGCTTGCCCGGCGTGTGCTTCCCCTCACTATTTAATTGGGCGCTATTCGACGCGTCACCATCGCTCTCGATGACCGGAGACAAGGAAAAAGATACTCCATCGCCGCGCTCGAGCGGCGACGGCGTCCCTTCTCCCGCCGCCGCGACGTTCGTCGTCAAAGTCTCCTGCGCAGCCTTAAACTCGAACGTCTCCGTGCGATCACCTTGTACCATGGGTATCACGTCCACGCTCGTCTCTTCCACGAGTCCGAACCCCGCGGGCACACCCTCGCTCTGCGCGCCGCTCTGGTACGACTCTCCGCTCTTCTCTCGTTCCTCCTCCTCCTTAATAAACTCTCGCACGCTCTCCAACTGCGCCGGATCCGCGAACGACACGCGTCGCCCCATCGACTGTCGCTGCTTCTTTCGTTTCGTGAACGCCGGCGACGCCGGCGCACCCTCGCCTTGACTCGCCGACGAATCTCTTCGCGCCGAGGCGCGCGTCGCGCGCGTCGACCGCGCCGCCGACCCATTCTCCCCGAACACCGCCTGCGACGACGGCGACGCCGCGAGCGCCGATCGCGACTGTCGTTTCAATATCTACGTTCGAATCCGTTCGTCGTCTCCGTCAGTCTCGCGTTCGCGCGCGCGCGCGCAATCGTCGTCCCCGCATTCATCCATCCGACGCGCGTTCAAATCAAACCGCGTCGTCATCGTCGTCGCGATTCGCATCTCGTCGCGCTCGCGATCGCGCGCTCGCCCGCGGCGCGCACCGATGACGGCGTCTTGACGCCACCGTCCCCGCTCGCGGGGTTCTCCTTCGCCGGCGACGACATGTCGCGTCGCGCTGTGCCGCGAGGGGACCGAAGCGCGGCCAACGGGCGAATTTGAATCGCGCCGATGGGGAGTCCCACGCTGTTGAGTCCCGAACGGTCGATGATCTCGTATTCAAGGTCTGAAACGTCTAAGAATTCAAAGAGTCGCGGGGCCCGCGCCCCCGCGACCGGTCGCGACTCGACGCGCGGGACTCGCGAATTTAGCGCGCGACGCGCGTCGCGAACGCCGTACTCGGCGCGTCGCGAACGCCATCGCGCGAGACGATCGGCGTTCGTCGGTTCTGATTCCACTTTGATGGGCGTTTCGCGCGCGGAATACGTGGAGGCGGTCGGTCGGACGCGCGCGCGCGCGAGGGGATCGACGCGCGCGCGTCGCGCGCGGCGCGCGGCGCGAGTGCGCGACGCGGGCGCGGGACGCCGGGCGCGGGAGGCGCGCGGGACGAAAAGAAGGGGCGCGTTTGCGCGTCTGCGCGGCGAGCGCGGGCGGTGAGATCGCGTCGTCGGCGCGGTGGATGCGCGCGAAATCGAACGTCTCGGCGTCGACGACGACGCGCGACGACGCGCGGCGACGAAAGCGGCGGTCCGGAGGCGCGCGCGCGACGCGAGCGCGCGAACGAGCGACGCGCGCGCGCGCGTCGTGGGTGATTGCGCTCGAGTCGACGCTCGGCGGCGCGAGACGCGCGCGCGGTGGTGCGCGCGGACGACGTCATCGATGGTGGTCTCGACGACGCTCGCAGACGCCGCGAACGCGCTCGCGGCGCGTCGCGGCGACGAGGACGCGGAGACGTTCGAACGGCGCGTGAGGGCGCTTTACGGCGGAGAGACGCGCGATGCGATACCTGGACAGTGTGTGCTGGACGTTGACGCGAGAAATATCTTGACTTTTGAGCAAGGAAGGTGGGATTTAGTGCGAAGAGACGTCGTCGGCGTCTTCGGTTCGCGGCTCGGCGGCGCGGTGGCGGAATTCATCGACCGCGCGGGCGCGGTGAGCGATGCGTTCGGGACGAGGAGGAATTGCGTGAACCTAAAGAAGGTGTTGTTACATTCGCAATACGAGATAGAGGTGTTGGAGATGCGTTTGCGACGATTGATGACATTTTATAGAGGAGACTTTGGGCAAGCCTCCGGGTACGTCGACGCGGCGAGATATCGCGAGATTTGCACGGCGAGGGGGCGGTGTTTGGGCGCCGCCAAAGCGATCTTCGATGGGCGCGTTTTCACGAAGCAGATATGCTGCGTGCCGAGACATCCAAATTTGAGTCGTCCGCGTCGGTTGGCGTCGATGCCACGGTCGTTGGTGACGCACGGATACGTCGGCAAAGCCGCCGCCGACGCCGCTCGAATCGGCGGCGCTGAGTCATCATCGGACGCCGTCGAGGAATCATTGAAAGATTTGACCGTCGCGCCGCCGGCGGCGATGGACGCGCGGGCGATGACGCCTGCGCTGACGAAAGATTTTGAGCATATCATGACTCGCGTGCGCGAAGAGCTCAATCTCCCGGCGCATTACGTTCGATTTATCGAGCTTTCTCTCATCGCTCGAGGGGCGACGAAGGCGCTCTGGATTCGAGCCGAACTGAGGGAGTTTTTACGCTTCGCGAATGAAATCGCCCAAAACTCTGAGACGCTCGCCGCGAGGCTTCGCAAAGATCACGCGACACCGGACGATATCTTACGCGACGACTTCGACACGAGCGGGGCGAAAATACCTCCATCGCGCGAAGCGTTGGACAAACTTCAACGCGCGTGCGTGGTCGACCGAGGGGCGAACGCCCTCGAGGGGGCGGCGCCGGCGCTTCGAGAGACGACAAAGTGGATCCAGAAGATCCTCGATGAGCCCACGAAGGTTTTGTTCGCTTCGGGAGATAGTATTAATACCACGTCGTTCGTGCCCGATGATTTCGCGCTGGCCAAGATCATCAATCAGTACACCCAGACGACGCAAAAATTCTACGCGGGGATGACGGCGGCGGTCGCCTCGAGCGACCTCGCCGGCGCGAGCGACGGGCGCTTACTCCACGTCACCGGCACCCATCGTTGCGGGACGTGCGAGCGCTCGTTCTCAAATTTGTGGGTCACGGCGAACACGTGCATGGTGTGCGAAGAAACCGCGCGAAACGAAGGGCGCTGTCCCGTGACTTCTTCGTGTCTTCGCGAGGCGTGGTGCCGGCACTCGAGGCGGTGCCTCAAGTGCGAGCGCGAGGCCTCTTGCGAAATTTGCGGCATATCACGCGGCGATGCCGAGGACGTCGTCCAGCTCGTGGAAACACTCGACGCGTACTGCGTCTTCTTAGATTTCGACCGCACGATATGCGCCACAAAAGCCGGCGCATCGCCGCTTCCAAAGAACTTCCGCGAGCTCGATCCCGCGGGGTTGCGCCGGGCGTGCGAGCTCAAGTCGCGAGACGCCGACTTGGTGGGCTTGCTTACCTCGCACGACGCGCGCGCGTTCGTGATCACGAGGAACTCGAACGTCGAAGCGATCGAGGTGTATTTGAAAACACACGGCGTTCGCGCGCCAAACGTCCGTCGCGTGCGTCGAGGCGAGAGCAAAGGCGAGGCCATAGCCGAGGCGCTCCGCGAGCTCGAGCGGCGAGAGGGCGCGGGCGGTTCGGAGCGTCCGAGCGTGTTCGCAGACGATGACGTTCGCGAACTCTTGCGCGCGGACGTGCGAGAGATTAAGGGTTTGCATCGCGTTCTCTTTTCGCGCGCGTCGTGATCGACGCGCGCGCGCATTGTCGTTCATTCCACTCCGCTCGCGCGCGCGTTCAAACGGGGTTTTCGACGAGACGCGAAATCCTTCGTTACAATTGCCTCTAGAATGACGCAACCTTTCGAAGTTCAATCGACCGCGGGAACGCTCGCGAAATCGCGAGTTTAGCCTCCGCGGCGTCACTCGATCGATCGCGCGTCGTAGTCGTCGTTATATAGTATCATGCATGAGACCAGAGTGTGTCTTCATTATTACGTTAAAATTTTATTCGGGACGCGCGTCCAGACGACGCCGTCGCTACTCGATCTACTACGCGCACAAAGAACTTACATCCTTTGCGACTCGTTCGAGATCGAGCGCTCGAAGCTTCACGAACGGTCGGGGCATGTCCAAAAGGGACACGACCGCGACGTCGTCCACGAAAACTTCAAACCCGCGACAAGTGTTGTCTCGCTCTATTTCCACTTCAATTCCCGCCGAGGCGAGGAGCGTTCGTAAACGCTCGGCCGAGCGCAGAAACACGCCTCACTTCTTGGAAGCCTTGGCCTTGGCCTTCTTGGCCGCCGGCTTCTTCTTGGCCGCCGGCTTCTTCTTAGCCGCCGGCTTCTTCTTGGCCGCGGGCTTCTTCTTGGCTGCGATCGCGCGAAAATCATCGTCTCGTCAGTCCTCTCTTCTTCCTCGCGCGCGGCGATTTCGAGATGAGCTGGCGCGCGCGATTCGCGCCTCCGCGTCGTCGCGCGCCGTCCCCCCCCTACACGCACCCGCTGGCTTCTTCTTCGCCGCCGGCTTCTTCTTCGCCGCCGGCTTCTTCTTCGCCGCCGGTTTCTTGGCTGTCGCGTTCAAATCACACGTCGTCAGTCCCTCTTCTTCCCCTTCGCTCGCGCGTCTCGCGCGCGCGCGCAATCCCTTAATTTCGCGCGCGATCGCATTCGCGCACAATTCTTCTTCGCGCGTCGTCGCGCGTCGAGCGCGCCGCGCGCCGCGCGCGCCCCCGCGTCGCGCGATCACCGCCGCGTCACGTATACGCACCCGCCGGCTTCTTCTTCGGCGCCGCCTTCTTCTTCGTCGCCGTCGTCTTCTTCACCGCGGGCTTCTTCTTCGCCGCTGGTTTCTTCTT
>Ga0228649_1000195_pt1 | contig 27106 bp, 33 predicted proteins | sample 61DmetaG_FD_190074 | JGI IMG/M metagenome (GOLD analysis project Ga0228649, IMG submission 190074) | Seawater microbial communities from Monterey Bay, California, United States - 61D | ecosystem: Environmental > Aquatic > Marine > Coastal | place: USA: California | collected 2016-10-31 | reverse complement strand
TTGAAAGCTTCTTCTAGCTTTTCTTCTACCAGGTTTTTTTCTCTCTACTGCTCTAGAGTCTCTGGTTGTAAGTTTTTCGGTTTTTAAGGTAGATTTTAAATTTTCATCAAACATAACTAAAGCTTTGGAAATCCCATGAACTAATGCTCCTGCCTGGCCAGTAGGTCCTCCCCCACTAACACTACATCTAACATCATAGTCTGTAGATTGATTGATTATATCAAATGGTCTAGTAATTTGAAGATGATGAAATTCACTTGAAAAATATTCATTAAATAATTTTCCATTAACATAAATTTTACCAGAACCTTTTTTTAACCATACCTTTGCAATAGAAGTTTTTCTTCTACCAGTAGCGTATTTACTGTCTTTAAAGTCTAATTTTAATTTAGGTGCTTTTGATGTTGTTTGAGTATTTTCCATATTAATTTCTAGCTAAGTTTTTACTGTTTAATTTACCTAACTCAATTACCTGGGGATTTTGTGCTGCATGTGGATGGTCACTACCAGAATAAATCTTCAATTTAGTTAATTGTTTTCTACCTAATACCCCTCCTGGTAACATTCTTTTTACAGCTAGTTTTAAAGTTTCACCTGGTTTTTTTTCGTGTAATTTTTCAGGTGTAGTTTCCTTAATTCCACCTGGGTGCCCAGTGTGTCTATAATAAGTTTTGTCTTGAAATTTTTTTCCAGTAAATTTTGCCTGTTCAATATTTTTAACTACAACAAAATCTCCATGATCCATGTGAGGTGTGTAAGTTGTTTTATTTTTTCCTCTGATAATTTTTGATATTACAGTTGCAAGTCTTCCAACCACAGCGTTAGTAGCATCAATTTCATACCATGATGAAGTTACTTGGTCTTTTTTTACAAATTTTGTCATTGTGCCAGGATTAATACTATTATTAATTGTAAAGTCAATTTGATATTTGGCTTGTAATATAGGACTTATCTGCTAAAAGTGTATTGCCGATTTGATCCTATTGCGGGCGTAAAACTGCTAAAATGGAATTTTCTTTACAAAATCGGTAGGCATTTGAACTGTATTGTGCGCCTTACATTAAGTTAAAGCACTAAAAAAGGAGTAAAATGAGTACAAAAAGAAATAATCCAGAAACAATAGCTATTCATGGTGGTGACTATAGAAGTGACCCTTCAACTAATGCGGTAGCAGTACCTATCTATAGAACTACATCATACCAATTCGATAGTACTGAACACGCTGCAAACCTATTTGCACTAAAAGAATTTGGTAACATTTATACAAGGATCATGAATCCAACCAATGATGTACTTGAAAAAAGAGTTGCGGCGCTTGATGGTGGGTTAGCTTGTTTGACTGTTTCATCAGGACAAACCGCTTCTACCTTTGCAATTCTTAACGTAGCTCAAGCAGGAGATAACATTGTAAGTTCTACAGATCTTTATGGAGGGACAGTATCTTTGTTTACACATACATTAAGTAAACTTGGTATTGAAGTTAGATATGCTGACCCATCTGACCCAAAGAACTTTGAAAAAGTTATCGATGAAAAAACAAGAGCTTTTTATGGTGAGACTTTACCAAATCCATATTTGAGAGTTTTTCCAATTAAAGAAGTAGCTGATATTGGTAAAAAACATAATATACCATTAATTGTTGATAACACAGCAGCGCCAGTAATTTGTAAACCGCTTGAGCATGGAGCCGCAGTTGTGGTTTATTCTCTTACAAAATACATAGCTGGACATGGAACAGTTGTTGGTGGAGCTCTAGTTGATGGTGGTAATTTTGATTGGACAGCTGACCCAAAAAGACAACCTCTATTTAATCAACCTGATGCAAGTTATGGAGGTGTGGTTTGGGGTAAAGCAGTACCAGAATTAACAGGTGCAAATGTTTCTTTTGCAGTAAGAGCTAGAGTAACTTTGTTAAGAGATCTTGGATCAGCTTTATCTCCTGATAATGCATTTGGTGTAATTCAAGGATTAGAAACTGTTGCTTTGAGAATGAAACAACACTGTGAAAATGCTGCAAAAGTTGTTGATTATCTAAAAAAACATAAGGCTATATCTAAAGTGATCTATGCAACTGAACATAATGAAGAAATTTCTAGCAGAGCTAAGAAATATCTCAAAAATGGAAATGGTGCATTAGTCGGCATCGAATTAGCAGGAGGAATAGAAGCAGGTAAAAAATTTATCGAGTCTTTAAAAATGTTTTATCATGTTGCTAATATCGGTGATGCTAGAAGTTTAGCTATACATCCTGCAACTACTACTCATAGTCAGTTGACAGAAGATGAACTTACTGCAGCTGGGGTAACACCTGGTTATGTTAGATTGTGCATCGGTTTAGAGCACATTGATGATATCATTGATGATTTAGATCAAGCATTGGACAAGTCATCTAAAGGCAATTTAAAAGCTGTTAGTTAATCTGAATTTATTATGTCTACAAATAGAGATTAATTAATTTCTCTATATTTTGAAATATAGAGGAAATACAATGTTGAGAGAATAATTAAAATAGAATTTATCTGGTGTAAAGATGCATAAAAAATTTTTACTCCAGATAAAATAGTTAAAATTCCTAAAACCACCTGTAAAAATAGACTAACCCCTATCATAATTATAGGAATTCTAAAATTTTTATTACGTTCTTTAATAGAAAAAAATAGAATATAAAAATAAATACCCACAATTAAGTATGCTAAATTTCTATGAATGAATTGAACAATAGACGGATTATCAAAAACTTTTATATTTAAAAATTCAATAAACTGGCTGTCATCAGGGAAGTAAGACGACCCCATTAATGGCCACGTATTATAAACTTTTCCAGCATCCATTCCTGATACAAAGGCACCGATAATTAATTGTAAAAATAATAAAAAAAGAAATAACTTTATTAAATTGATATTAAATGAAACATATTGAGATTGTATTCTTGTTAATTCAAGAAATTTCCAAAAGATAACAGACAAAATTATAAAGGCCGTTACTAAATGAAGTGAAAGTCTGTAATGACTAACATCCACTCTATCTATTAATCCACTGGAGACCATATACCATCCAATAAAACCTTGAAAACAAACCAATATAAAAATTAAACCATATCTTTTAAAGATCCATAATCCATTTTTGATAGTAAAAAAAATTAGTGGTAACAATACAGATAAACCAATTAACCTTCCTAATTGACGATGTCCCCATTCCCACCAGAAAATTACCTTAAATTCATTTAATGTCATATTGTAATTTTGTTCACTAAATTCTGGGATAGTTTTATAAAGTTCAAAATAATCAATCCATTTACCGTTTGTTAATGGTGGCACAAATCCTACAAATAATTCCCAAGTTGTTATGGATAATCCGGAGTCAGTTAATCTTGTTAAGCCACCAACCAAAATTATAAGTATTACTAGTCCGATTAACGTAAGTAACCATATCTTTAATTGAAGATTTAAATTACTATTCTGACTGTACATACAAGGATAAATATAATAATTATTCATTATTCCAATAAATTAAATGTCGCCAAAAAATAAAATAAAACTTAAAGGAATTCGTATAAAACTGGATAAGTTGGACAATAAACTTCTTTCTTTGATTAAATATCGAACCACTCTTGTTAAAGAGGTGCTCAAGTTAAAAGAATTTAAAAAGGAAATAGTAGATCAAAAAAGAATTAATTTTATTTTAAATAAAATTAAAGGAAAATCTAAAAAACTAAAAATAGATCCAAAAATTACCAATCGTATATGGAAAAATATGATTTGGTCTTATATTGATTACGAAAGACGTAATTTCAAAAAGAAGTAATTATTTACTGTGAGGTGGAAGTTTTTTTTCCACAAACGTTTCATGTTTTCTTGTAGCAGGATTGTATTTTTTAGCTGAAAGTTTAACTTTTGCTTTTTCTCCACCTGCAGGTTTTTTTACATAATAAAAGAAAGGGCTGTCAGGTTTCGACTCTGGAACTAGTCTAACTTTTACATGTGTTTTTTTTGCCATTTTATTTCAAATTTTTTAAGTTTTTTACAATTTTAGAAATCTTCATTAATTTATTTCTTAAATTACCAGCTTTTATAGAATTATTTGCCATTTCGTCAAGTTTTAAAGATTGTTGACCATTAAGTATCTTTTTAACACCATTAATAGTCATACCTTGATCCTTAAGAAGAAATTTAACTTTTTTAAGAAGATTAATGCAATTTTCATCATAATATCTTCTATTTGAGTTTAAAATTTTTGGTTTTATTTGTTTAAATTGAGTTTCCCAAAATCTGATTATATGAGTTGGAACCTCCCCCTTCTTGTTAGATTTTAAATTTAATATTTTAGCAACTTCACCTATGGTTTTATATGCACTATCAGATTTATCCATTATCTTTCAAATTTACATATTCTTTAAATTCTTTTGAAGGCTTAAATAAAACAACATCTCTACTTGAAATAACTTTAACTTCTTTAGTTTTTGGATTTCTTCCAATTCGTGATTTCTTTTGTCTAATAGTAAAAGTTCCAAATTTGGATAATTTCAATTTTTTTTCTTGTTTAATATTTGTGACAATTGTGGCTAAAAAATCTTCAATAAGGTTTTCGGAAATTTGTTTTGAAAAACCTAGCTGCATATAAACTAAATTAACTAAGTCTTTTTTAGTTAAGTTTATTCTCATTAATTTAAATATTTTGCTTAATCTTTTCTATCAAATTACCTTTTACAATTCTATGACAAACATCTAAAGAATTTGAAAACCCAATATAATCAGTGCCTCCATGACTTTTAACTACTGGAGAATCAAGTCCAATAAATATTGCGCCATTATAAAGTCTTGGATCTAGCCGTTTTTTAAATTTATTTAGATTTGATATGTTTAATAAAGATGAAATTTTTCCGATTAAAGATCCTGTCATAACTTTTTTAAGTTCACCAGTTATAAAATTTGCAGTGCCTTCAGCTGTTTTAAGGGCTACATTTCCAGTAAAGCCATCAGATACTATTACATTTATATCTCCATCCATAAGATGATTTCCTTCTATATAGCCTGAAAAATTATAATTTTTAGATTTTTTATCATTTAACGTTTGATATGTTTCTTTAATAGTTTCGTTTCCTTTAAGTTCTTCAGAGCCTATATTTAATAAACCAACATTCGGTTTTTCATTTGGGTATAAAGATGTGTAAAGAGAGGCACCCATTATAGAAAAATCTAGCAGATTTTTAGAGCTACATTCAATGTTTGCACCCAGATCTAATACAACGCTCATACCTTTTTTATTTGGCCATAAAGCGGATAGAGCTGGTTTATCAATATTTTCAATCATTTTAAGATTTAATTTTGAAACAACTAACAAGGCGCCCGTATTACCAGCTGACACTACAATATCAGCCTCTTTTTTTTTAACACTGTCAATTGCTAACCACATACTAGTATTCTTTCCTCTTTTAGCACCTTCAAGTGGACTATCAGTGCTTTTAACTACATCTGTAGTATGAATGATTTCATAAAATTCTTTATTAATCTTATTTAAAATAAGATTATTAATTTTATTTTGATCACCAAAAATTTTATAAAATACATTTTTATTTGACTTATGATGATGCAATACACCATTGATAATTTTATTTGGTGAGTTATCGCCACCCATTGCATCAATTGCAATTTTTATCAGATCTGTCATTTTAGATTTTTATTATTCTTTTGGGTCTAAAACTTGTCTACCCTTATACATACCAGTTTTTAAATCTAAATGATGAGATAGTCTGTACTCACCTGATTTCTTGTCTTCAACAATATTTTTTGTCGAATATTTCATCGTTTGAGCTCTTCTCATTCCAGTTCTGGATGGGGTTTGTTTTCGTTTTGGTACAGCCATAATTATGGGTTACTTACACTTTTTAAATAAGAATTCAAAGTTTTTTTTGACAAATTATCATTAAATAACTCAAAATAATCAAGCAAATGATCAATTTCATTAAAATCGGTTAAAAAAATAGAAAACTTTTCTGTTTTTTGTATGCTAGATAATTCGTTCCAAAAATGAATTTCTGAAACCATTGAATGAAATAAATTTATATAATCTTTCATCTTTTTATTAATTGATTGATCACCATAACCTATTTCTCTAATGCTAAGTTCTAGCTGTCTAAAATTAAAATCATAAATCTCTTGTAAAACAATCTTATTTTCCTCATTTTTAAAATTTTTTAAAAAAAAAGCAAAATGTAATAAAAATAAGGTTAATCTATCTGAAAAATTATCTTCTCTATTCAAAGATTTATATAGGTCTTTATTTCTAGTGAAATTAATTAAATTGTTATAAATATGTAGATATTTTTCACTCATGATAAAAATATTATATATAATTTCTCTCTCATTAATAGTTGCAAATTGTTCAGTTAAAAAAGTTATTAAGCATCATGGGGTACCATTTTTAGAAAAAAAACAAACATCATTAATTGTGAATAAAACTAATAAAAATGACATCTTAAAAACATTGGGAAATCCCTCTACAAAAAGTAAGTTTGATAATGATGTATGGATCTATATTGAGAGAAAACAAACACAATCAAAATTAATTAATTTAGGTAAAATGAAAATTTACAAAAATGACGTTTTGGTATTGGAAATTGATAATTATGGAATTCTTAAGAAAAAAGAATTTTACAATAAAGATGATATGAAAAAGCTAAAGATAGCTGAGAACACCACCGAAAAAGGATTTAGAAAAAGTACATTTGTTTATGATTTTATGTCTAGTATGAGACAAAAAATAAACGACCCTCTTAATAAGAGGGCCGAAAAACAAAAAGAAATTAGCCAGCGATAACAGCTAATAAAAGTAATGCTACAATATTTGTAATCTTAATCATTGGGTTAACCGCGGGACCTGCAGTGTCTTTATACGGATCTCCTACAGTATCACCTGTTACAGCAGCTTTGTGAGCCTCTGAACCTTTTCCACCATGATTTCCGTCTTCGATGTATTTTTTAGCGTTATCCCAAGCACCGCCACCAGCAGTCATTGAAACAGCAACAAATAATCCTGTAATAATAACTCCAAGCAACATAGCTCCGACAGCTGCTAAAGCAGCAACCTGGCCACCAATAGATAAAATTATAAAATATAAAACAACTGGTGATAAAACAGGCAATAAAGAAGGAATAATCATTTCTTTTATTGCAGCTACGGTTAATAGATCAACTAATTTAGCATAATCTGGTTTCTGTTTTCTTTTCATAATACCAGGAAATTTTTTAAATTGTCTTCTTACTTCAATCACGACTGCACCACCTGCTCTTCCAACAGCTTGCATTCCCATTGAACCAAATAAGTATGGCAACATTCCACCGATTAATAAACCGACAACAACATAAGGATTAGATAAGTCAAAAGTTACAACTATGCCTTCTAATTTAGAACCAGCTACATTTGAGAAGTGTTTAATGTCCTCAACATATGCAGCAAATAAAACTAGAGCGCCTAAACCAGCTGATCCAATTGCATATCCTTTTGTAACAGCTTTTGTTGTGTTACCAACTGCATCTAAAGCATCAGTAGTTTTTCTAACTTTTTTATCCAAGTTAGACATTTCAGCAATTCCACCAGCATTATCTGTAACTGGTCCGTAAGCATCAAGAGCAACAACCATTCCAGCTAAAGCAAGCATAGTGGTTACAGCAATAGCAATACCGTATAGGCCAGCAATAGAATTTGTAGTTAAAATACCTGTAACGATAATTAATGCAGGAACAGCGGTTGCTTCCATTGAAACTGCTAATCCTTGGATTACATTAGTACCATGGCCTGTAGTTGAAGAAGCAGCTACAGATTTAACAGGTCTATAACTTGTACCAGTATAATATTCTGTGATCCAAATTAACAAACCAGTAATTACTAAACCAATGATTCCACAATAATATAAACTCATTCCATTAAAGCTTTTACCATTAACACTATATTCAGTAGCAAACCCTAGTACGTGATCAGTTACAGGGTATAAAATAGCTATTGAAGCAATAGCTGATACAACAAATCCTTTATATAAGGCATTCATAACATTATTGTCTTTTCCAAGTTTAACAAAGAAAGTGCCTAATATTGAAGTAATGATGCAAGCACCACCAATTGTTAGAGGGTAAATCATCATATTCATATCACCATGAAAGAAGATAGATGATAAAACCATAGTTGCTACAATTGTAACTGCATAAGTTTCAAATAAATCAGCAGCCATCCCAGCACAATCACCAACATTATCACCAACATTATCAGCGATTACAGCTGGGTTTCTAGGATCATCCTCTGGAATTCCAGCTTCAACTTTACCCACTAAGTCAGCACCAACATCTGCACCTTTTGTAAATATACCGCCACCTAATCTTGCAAAAATTGAAATTAAAGAAGCACCAAATCCTAAAGCAACAAGTGCATTAACTATTTCTCTCTCATCAACATTAAATTTTAATAAATAATAATAATAAACTGCTATAGACAATAATGCTAAACCAGCAACCAACATACCAGTTACAGCACCTGACTTAAATGCAACAGACAAACCTTTAGCTAGACCTTTTCTAGAAGCTTCAGCAGTTCTAACGTTAGCTTCAACAGAAACTAACATTCCAACATAGCCCGCAATTCCAGACAATGTAGCACCTACCAAATAGCCCAAACCAACTAGAGGACTAAATGCAATGCTGACAATTACTAAAACTACTACACCAACAATAGCTATTGTTTTGTATTGTCTTGCTAGATAGGCTTTAGCACCAATTTGGATAGCTGACGCAATATCTTGCATTTTAGCGTTCCCCGAACTTTGACTTAAAATATTTTTACCAGTGAAAAATCCATAAACTATGGATAAAAAACCGGCTGCGATTGTGTATAATAAAATTGTTTCTACTGTTTCACTCATATAAACCTTAAGGTTGTTGGTTGTTAAATTTTAAGCCCGGACAATACAAAAAAAGCTAAAAAAGACAATAATTAACTTTTAAAATTGATGCTTATAGCCTGAGTATTTAACCAATAAAAGCTGACCTTTTTTGTCAATTATGGTGGGTTTTGCCTTATTAGAGGTTATTTCACCAATTCTAGATATTTTTACACCTAATTTTTTTGAAATGTTTTTAATGATTCTAGATTTGTTAGAACTAGCAGTAAATAAAATCTGATAATCATCTCCATTAGATATGAAATCTAATTTTTTAAAATTGTTCTTAATTAGATAATTGTACAAATTTTTTGATATTGGAATTTGATCTTCATAGATTTTGTAAGATAATTTTTGTTTATTAATCATTTTTTTAAGATCATCAATTAAACCATCAGATATATCAATTGATGAGTTGGCAAATTTTAATAATTCTTTAGTTAATTGAATTTGAATTTCAGGTTTAAAATATTTATTAACAAAATAACTTTTAATTTTTTTAGTAGTCTTAATCTTGTTTTGTAAAATTTTTAATCCAACAAAACTATCTCCAAGATTGCCTGTTACATAAATATCATCATGAAGTTTTGCATTATTTCTATAAATAATACGTTTTGAATATCCGACTGAGGTAATAGAAAAACTAAGTTTATTTGAAAAAGTAGTGTCACCACCACATAAATAAATTCCATATTTTTTTTGTTCTTGTCTTAAAGAATTAGATATTTTAGATAAATTTTTTTTTGAAAATGTTTTTTTATTTCCACTTCCAGATACAAAATAATATTTTGGTAAGACTCCTTTACATATTAAATCCGATATAGAAGAGCGTATAATTTTTTTGATTACTAATTCAGGATTTTTAAAATTTAGAAAATGAATACCTTGATTGTAAGTATCTATTGAAATTACTAAAGATTTTTTTTTATCAAAAAAAACATCATCATTTAATTCTAATGAATGTTTATTAAACTTCGACAATTTTGAAAAATATTTTTTTATTATATCAAATTCATGCATTTGATGTTCTTAACTTTTTTCCAACATTGTCTAGTAAAGCGTTTAAATATTTAGTTTGAGAGTCTTCCAAAAAAAAATTGGATGAGTTTAGATATTCTTTGATTATAATATTAATAGATATATTGGGCTTATATAAAAATTCATATGTTGCTGCTTTTAATATGGTTTGAAAAACTTTATCTAGATTATCTAAAACAAAATCATCGCCAAGTTTGCTATTTAATTCATCTAAAATTAAATCATTTCGCTCAATAGTTCCAAAAACTATATCTTTAATAAATTTTTTAAACCTATGTTTAGGAAATTCTATCTCATTATCTTCGTTATAAAATTTACCATATAATTTTTGAATTATAATTACTCTTGGATTATTCTTTGGATTGAAATGAGTTTTCATTTTTGTGATAAAACTGAGTTTACCGCATCAGCTGCTTCTGCCCCTTTTTTTCTTCGATCTTTAGCCTGTTTCATATTCAAACATGTTATAATTCCATTACCAATTGGTTTTTTGTTAAGGATAGATAAGTCCATTATCGCATTAGTTGATGCTTGTGATATAAAATCGAAATGAGGTGTTTGACCTTTAATAACACACCCAAGTGCTAAAAAAGCATCATACTTTTTTATATTTTTGGATATAGTAACGGGTATTTCAAAAACACCAGGAACTTTAATAATCTTAATTATATTAGATTTTGGGATTAAATTTAAAGAACTATCAAGAAGACCTTGCGCTATATCTTTATAATAATCTGCTACAACTATTAAGTATTTTCTTTTCATTAAATAATTTCCTGTTTGATAATTCTTATACCATAACCATCTAAACCTATAACTTTTTTAGGAGATTTAGTGATTAAGATCATATTTTTAATTTTTAAATCTTTTATTATTTGCGCTCCAATTCCGTAATTTCTAATTAGTTTGTCTTTTCCCTTTTTATAAAAGTCTTTATTTTTGTAGTCTTTAAGTGTTTGAGTAACTGATTTGAGATTTGTATCTTTTATAAAAACTAAAACACAATTATTAAACTTTTTAAAATAATTTAAAGTTTTGTTAAATGAATTGGGTAGCTGTTGATTAATTAAATAATTTTGAACAACATTTGATGAGATTACCCTAACTCTAGGTTTTACACCTTTTTTTATAACTCCTTTAATCAAGGCAAAATGTTCAGATCCATCTAGAAGATTTTCATAAATCCTGATTTTGTATTTTTGTTTTTTTACTTCAATTAAACTTTGTTTCTTTAATTTGATTAATTTTTCTTTTTTTAAACGATAGGCGATTAAATCTTCAATCTTACCAATTTTAAGTTTGTGTTTTTTAGCAAAATTAAATAAGTCTTGACCCTTAGCCATTGTACCATCTTCATTCATAATTTCACAAATTACTGCTGAATTATTTTTTTTTGCTAATTTGGATATATCAACTGATGCCTCGGTGTGGCCAGCTCTTACTAATACACCACCATCTTTTGCAATTATTGGAAACACATGTCCAGGTGAGACAATATCATTTTTTTTAACATTTTTTTTGGAAGCTATACTTATAGTTTTTGCCCTATCTTTAGCAGAAATTCCTGTCGTAATTCCTTTTTTAGCTTCAATAGAAACTGTAAAAGCAGTTTTATTTCGTGATTGGTTGTTTGCTGACATCAATGTTAAATTTAATCGTTTTGCTTGAACGGAGTCTAAAGCTAAACAAATTAAACCACGACCATATTTTGCCATAAAATTTATGTTTTTTGCATTTGAATTAGATGTGGAGATAATAAGATCACCCTCGTTTTCTCTTTTTTCATCGTCAACAAGAATAAACATCCCTCCCTTTTTGGCTATACTGATAATACTTTCTATTGATGCAAAATTATTTTTTGGCATTAAAATAATTTCTAACGTATTTAGATAAGATATCTATCTCTATATTAACAAGATCATTTTTTTTGACTGTGGAAAGATTTGTCTCATTATAAGTATGAGGGATAACCCATATTTGAAAACCTTTTTTAAGTACTTTTGATATCGTAAGAGAAATACCGTTTATACATATTGAGGCCTTCTCAATTAAATTTTTTCGTTCTTTAATCGGAACTTCGAATTCAAATAGATAAGATTTATCAACCTTTTTAATGTTTGTTATTTTAGCGATAGTATCAACATGACCTTGACATATATGACCAGAGATTTTTGTTCCATATTTTAAAGGCAACTCAAGATTTAATTTATCTTTAGCATTTAAATATCTAAATTTTGATCTAACTAATGTTTCTTTGGAAAGATAAAATTCCATTAATTTTGATTTAAATGAAATTAAAGTGAGACAAACACCATCACATGCAACAGATAAACCTATATCTTTTTTACTAACTGTAAGATTACTTTTTACAAAAATATTTAGACCTTTTGGTCTTTTGATTATTTTTGTAACAATACCTTGATTATATATTATACCATTAAACATATTATTTTTTATACAATGTTATTTTATCTTTGCCTAAAAGTAAGTTTAAATTAAATTTATTTTTATAATTTTTTTTCAATATATCGAAACTATTAAATTTTAAATAATCAATTTTCTTTGAAAGAATTTTAGGACTTTTGTATAAATAAAATATATTAAATAATTTTTTTTTTAAAAGATGACTAGTTAAAATATCCCCTCCTTCAATTAGTAAATTTCTACAATTATAGAAATATAATTTTTTTAGAATACTCTTAACATCAAACTTACCTTGTTTATTTACTCTAGATCTAATTAATAGAACCTTTTTTTTCTTAAAATCTATAACCTTAGATTTATGTGCTTGATCATAAAAAATTATAGTATTATCTTTATTTGCAGTTTTCATTACATAGCTGTTAATTTTAGTTTGAAGTTTATTATCTAAAATTACTCTCTTGGGTGAATAATTACTAAAACCTTTAATTCTACAATTTAACTTTGAATTATCTTTATTTAAAGTTTTGTATGAAACCATTAAAGCATCATTCTTATATCTTAATAAATGTGTAAATTTATCAGAATTCACGTTTGTAATTTTTTTATTAAATTTACTGTAAATAAGATTATTTTTTGAAATAGCAATTTTTCCAGTCACATAAGGTAATTTATTTTTTCTATTAAAAAAATAACTTGAATAAAAATTGTTAATTTTATCTTTAAGGAGACCTTTTTTAACTTTTATATTTTTTGATTTTAAAATTTTTAAACTTTTATTTCTTACTCTTTTATCAATATCGGTTACCGAGTATATTACCTCTGAAATTTTAGATTTAATTATCAAGTTTGTACATGGTGGTGTCAAACCATGATGACAGCATGGTTCTAAAGTGACATACATTTTTGAACCATTTAAATCATCTATACAATTTTTTATTGCATTGAATTCTGCATGTGGTCTTCCATTATATGATGTTTGGCCAATAGAAATTATTTTATCATTTTTAACAATTACACAACCTACAGACGGATTAGACCCAGTAAGACCTTGGCGTGAGTTAGCCAACTTTAGGGCTATCTCCATGTATGATTTATCTTTAAATGAAAATTTATCTTTTTTTGTAGACATCAAGTTTGTCCACGAATTGTACAAAATCTTTTTCTTCTCTAAAGTTTCTATAAACTGACGCAAAACGAACATATGCAACTGGGTCTAATTCTTTTAAACCTTCCATTACCATTGTACCGATTGTATTTGTTGAAATTTCATTTTGTCCTAATTCTTCTAAAGCTCTTGATATTTTGCTTATAAATTTTTCACCAGTTTCTGTATCAATTGGCCTTTTCTTTAAGGCGATATAAATTGATTTAGCTAATTTATCTCTATCAAAGGATGATTTTCGGCCATTTTTTTTAATAACCATTAACTCCCTGATTTGAATTCTTTCAAACGTAGTAAATCTTTCTCCACAAACACACAATCTTCTTCTTCTAATTGCAGTGCCATCTTCTGTTGGTCGCGAGTCGACTACAGAGGTCTCACCTTTTTTTTCACAAGGGCAAATCATATCTTATAAATTCTTATATATAGGAAATGATGAAGTTAAAGAAATAACTTCATTTTTAACTTCATTTTCAATCTTACTATTATCAGTTGGGTTTTCTGATAATCCTTTTAGAGTTTTAGTGATTAATTCACCGACAGTTTTAAATTCATTCAAACCAAATCCTCTAGTTGTAGCTGCCTGTGTACCCAGTCTGATACCAGATGTAATCATTGGTTTTTCTGTGTCAAAAGGAATACCATTTTTATTGCAGGTAATATTAGCTCTAGACAAACTTTCAGCTGCCAAGTTTCCTTTAACATTGTAAGGTCTTAAATCTACTAACATCAGGTGTGTATCAGTACCATCTGAATAAATTTTAAATCCATTGTTCTTTAGAGTTTCAGCTAACATTTTTGCGTTAGCTAATACTGATTGTATATAATCTTTAAATTCAGGTTGTAATGCTTCTAAAAAACCAGCTGCTTTTGCAGCAATTATGTGCATCAAAGGTCCACCTTGATATCCTGGAAAGACTGCTGTGTTAAATTTTTTAGAAAGATCTTCATGATTAGTTAATATTATTCCACCTCGAGCACTTCTAAACACTTTGTGTGTCGTTGAAGTAACAACATGAGCATAATCGCAAGGATTAGGGTAACCTTTACCCGCTACCAATCCTGAAAAGTGAGCCATATCAACCATTAAATATGCTCCTACTTTATCAGCTATTTCTCTAAATCTTTTAAAATCTATAACTCTTGAATATGCACTTCCACCAGCAATAATTAATTTGGGTTTATGTTCTAATGCAAGTTTTTCAACATTATCATAATCAATTAATTCAGACTCTTTATCAACATCATAGCCAATTGCATTAAACCATTTTCCTGACATTGAAATTTTTAAACCATGAGTAATATGACCACCTGAATTTAAACTCATTCCCATGAATGTGTCTCCTGGATTTAATAAAGCTAAGAAAACTGCTCCATTTGCTTGAGCACCAGAATGAGGTTGTGCGTTAGCAAATTTACAGTTAAATAATTTCTTTAATCTTTCTATTGCAAGATTTTCAGCAACATCAACATGTTCACAGCCATTATAGTATCTTTTACCTGGGTAACCTTCTGCATATTTATTTGTTAAAACTGACCCTTGTGCTTCTAGGACTGCCTGAGAAACTATATTTTCGGATGCAATTAACTCTATGTGTTGTTGTTGTCTGATAAGCTCATCTTTTATTGCTTTATAAAGTTCTGGATCTTTTAAAGATAGACTATCTTCAAAAAAACTCTTGTAACTATCGTTTAAATAATTTTTTTCACTAGACATAATTATATTTTTTTTATTCTTTTTAAATGCCTTCCACCCTCAAATTTAGTGTTTAAAAAAGCAATAACACAACTTAATGCTAATTTTTTACTAAGCAGTCTAGAACCTAATGTAATGATATTTGCATCATTATGCAATCTAGATAATTTTGTTGATTTTAAATTAAAACATTGTGCAGCACGAATATTTTTATGTCTATTTGCCGCAATGTTCATTCCCATACCTGACCCACAAACTAAAATACCGATGTTGTTTTTATTAGCTTTAACTCTTCTAGCAACTTTGTGAGCAAAATCAGGATAGTCAACTCTATTATCGTTGTGAGGACCAATATCTAAAAAAGATATTTTTTTTTTCGATAAAAGTGATTTTATTTCTTCCTTTAATTTATATCCAGCGTGATCTGATGAAATAAAAATTTTTTTCAAATTAGTTAAATTTGTAATCTAAAACACATGCAACCAAATGTATTCTATTCTCTTCACCACCATTAAATGCATTGTGATATTTTGTATTATTTGTTACCCAGACGGAACCATCAGCAGGCATATGTTTAGCCACATTATCAATAACCATTAGACATCCAGGATTTGTTATTATTGGTATGTGCAATCTTGGCTCAGGATCTCTATGCCAACTCAAAGTTGATCTTGGTTCTTTAAGAAGGATACGCACTCTACCAAGTTTATATTTAGATGAAAGAACATCGTATACCTCTTTAAAATATGTATTTTCATAATCTTTTATAAATTCAGAATAAGCTGACTCATCAATTGCCTCATCTCTCACAACTTCTTTTCCTGATTTATCAGGTTTTGTCCAAAATATACCACGTGCTTTGTTGCCTTTTATAGAGTCTGGATCGCCGGGTTTTTGTGTCAAAGATATAGCTCCAAAATGTGTAACACCCGCATCTTCAAATTTTTTAATTTTTACAATTTGATGATATGCCTCTTGTAATTTTGAAATATCAAATTTAATTTCTTGCTTTTGAAAATCTGCAAAATCTAAAAATCTTTCTTCTTTTTTGATATTTAAATCTATTACTTTAGAGTTTTCAGTTGTCATGATGATTGCTTTCTACCCTTTTTTTTGTATATGTGTATATTACATTTGTCGCAATTTAAAAGTAAAATTAAAGATGATTACAGGTAAATATCCAAGTCTTCGACTTAGAAGAAATAGAAAAGAGTCTTGGTCAAGAAAGCTAATACAAGAAAATACACTTAGTCCAAATGACTTTATTTTGCCTATTTTTTTAATTGATGGGAATAATAAAAAGCAGAAAATCTCAACTATGCCTGGTGTTTACAGATATACAATTAATAGATTAAGCCAAGTAGTAGATAAAGCTATTAAAATTGGTATACCTATGGTTGCTCTTTTCCCTAAAACCAAATTTTCAATTAAAGATGAAATTGGATCAGAATCACTTAATGAAAAAAACTTAGTTTGTAGAGCAATAATTGAAATTAAGAATCGGTATAAAAATCAAATAGGAATTATGTGCGATGTTGCTTTAGACCCCTACACCTCTCATGGTCATGATGGATTAATAAAATCAAATAAAATATTAAACGATGAAACAATTGAAGTATTGATAAATCAATCATTACTACAAGCAGAAATGGGTTGTGATATTTTGGCTCCTTCAGATATGATGGATGGAAGAATAGGAAAAATAAGAAAAGCTCTAGATAAATCAAACTACCAAAATGTTCAAATCTTATCCTATGCAGCTAAATATGCTTCAAGTTTTTATGGTCCATTTAGAGATGCAGTAGGATCAAAAGGATCATTAAAAGGAGATAAAAAAACGTATCAAATGGATTTTAGAAACAGCGATGAAGCTTTAAGAGAGGTTGCTTTAGACATTAAAGAAGGTGCGGATATGGTGATGGTAAAACCTGGAATGCCTTATTTAGATATAATCAAATCAGTAAAAGAAAAATTTAAAATCCCAGTATTTGCTTATCAAGTTTCAGGAGAATACAGTTTAATTTCAAATGCCATTCAAAAAAAACTAGTTAATGAAGATATAGTTTTAGAGAGCTTAATGTCTTTAAAAAGAGCTGGTGCTAATGCAATTGTTAGCTACTATGCAGACAGAATTGATAAAATCTTAAAATAATTATTTTAAAGAATTGATAAATAATAATCTACTATTTGGATAGTTCAAATTATTTGGCTTTAATATTGTTTTATCTAGATAGTCACCAACTAACTTAAGTCCATTTAATAAAGTTTTTAAGTCGCTAACCTCCAAATCTTTATCAATTAAAAAATTAGGAACATATTTTTTTTCAGTTGATGAACTAGCATAGTAGACAGTTTTATTTTCAATGGTGTCTTTTTCAACCAAACTTTCAAGTTCAAGGTCATAACCAAGAATTTTTAGTAAATCTAATTCCCAGAAAATATATTTCTTTAACCATTCTTTTTCATTTAAAATCAAAAAAAGATTTTCAATTATTTGATAAACTTTAATGTTTGATTGAGAGTCAGCAGTAAGAATTTTAATTAAATTAGTTGCTGAGGTTATACATGACAATTTTTGTTTATGGTCAAAATATAAGGGGCTATAAGCATTTAAAATTTCTATCTTAAAATAACCAATTCTGTTATCATTTTTAGAACTATAATTAATGTGTAATCTATTTCCTATTTGTAAATAATTTTTTATCTTTTTAGAAGTACCACCAAAAATTAATCCTGAAATCTTTCCTCGATCTTTTGTATAAATTTCAGCTATTAAAGAATTTTCACTGTACCTATTTTTGCTAATTAAAAAGCCTTCATCAATCCAGTTCATAATTTTATTTTTTTATATTCTTTAAACATTCAACAGCAGCATTTTGTTCAGCATCTTTTTTTGATTTACCCAAACCGAAAAAAAATTTAGTATTGGGTAATTTTACACCAACTTTAAACGATGGTTTATGACGGGGTCCTGTATTAGAGATCAGCTTATAAATAGGAAGTTTTTTATAATTTTTTAACGTTAACTCTTGCAATGTTGTTTTTGCATCAATTTGAGTAATTACACTTTCCTTAATATGATTTTTCCAAAGATCTAAAATTACTTTTTCAACTATAGCCAAGTTTTTATCTAGGTATATTGCTCCAATTAATGCCTCACAACTATCAGATATAATTTTGTCTTCAATTTTAATTTTTTTATTATTAGGATTAAAAGTCAAAATATATTTCTCTAAATTGATTTTTTTAGCAATTTCTAAACACGTTTTTTTATTTACTAATGATGCAAATTTTTTGTCTAGAATACCCTCTTTTTCATTTGGATATATTTCTAAAAGTTTTTTAGCAATTACCAATCCTAAAACTCTATCACCTAGAAACTCAATTTTTTCATTATTATTTTTTGTATCAAAACTTTTGTGAGTAAGTGATTTAATTAGCAAATCCAAATTTTTAAATTTTACATTGATTTTTTTTTGTAAATCCTGATAGTTAATTTTCATTAATTAATACGATCAAAAGTTCTGTTAAATCTAATTGATTTATGCCATTTCCAAAAAGTGAAAATGCTACCAACTTTTCTGTCAGATGAAAAAAAAATAAATTGAGCTTTACCAACAAGATTATCTTTATGAACATATCCAACACTAGATAAAAATCTACTATCTTTTGAACAATCTCTATTATCTCCTAAAAAAAAATAATGATCTTTTGGGATCTCAAAGACATCAGAGTTTTGATAAGTATAATCTTTTAAATAAACCGAATGAAATTTTTTTCCATTTGGTAATTTTTCTTCAAATCTATAAACATCGATTGTTCTATTTCCACAATTAATTTTTGTTTTATTACTAATTTTTGATTTTAAAATTTCACTGTTATTCAAATATAGATTAGCATCTATAAACTGAATTTTATCCCCAGGAAGTCCAATCAATCTCTTTATATAATCGGTCCTATTATCCGCAGGGGTTTTAAAAACAATCACATCACCTCTTTCAGGTGAATTAAAAAAAATTCTTTTATTTAAAATTGGTGGGCTAAATGGAAATGAATGTTTGCTATAACCGTAAGAATACTTAGTTACAAAAAGTCGATCTCCTACAAGCAATGTGGGCTCCATTGATGAAGAAGGAATATAAAATGGCTGTATAAATATAGATCTAATTATTACTGCTATTACTAAAGCATAAAAAAAAGTTTTTAAATTTTCTGAAAAAAAGTCTTTATTTAATTTCATACTGTTTCAATAATTGCAAAAGCTGTTGAATATTCTTTTTCATCTGAAATAGATAAAAAACAATTAAAATTTTTAACTCTAAATTCTTTCCTTATAATCGTTGTTATTTTTTTTGTTTTTGCATAATATGGTTTTCCCAATTTATCATTCATTATTTCTATATCTTTAAAGTTTAGATTGTTTCTAAATCCTGTACCAAGAGCTTTAGCAAAAGCTTCCTTTGCTGCAAATCTTTTTGAAAAAAACCCTATTTTATTTTTTGAATAATTTGACAATTTAAGCTCTTTAGAGCTGAAAATTCGATCTTTAAATTTATGGTTTCTAATTGAAGCTTTAATTCTTTTATTTTGGATTATATCAACACCAATACCTAAAATTTTCATAGTCTAATTTTTTATAATTTTTTTAAAATTTTTAATTACATTTGAGAGACCAATAAATATTGACTCTCCAATAATAAAATGACCTATATTAAATTCCTCAATTTCTTTAATTTTAGTTAATATTTTTGTTGTATTATAATCCAAGCCATGACCAGCATGGACTTCAATATCAAGTTTATTTGCCAATACAGAGCATTTTTTAATTCTATTTAATTCTTTGTCGTATCTTCTCTTCGACTTTACCAAATTAGATATTTTTCCAGTATGGATTTCAACACAATCAGCATTAAGTTCCTTAGATAATTTAATATCTTTTATGGAAGGGTTAATAAATAAACTAGTACGAATTTTATTTTTTTTAAACTTTTCAATAATATTTTTTAATTTTTTTTTATATTTAATTAAGTTTAATCCACCTTCTGTAGTTACTTCTTTTCGATTTTCAGGAACAAGACAAATAAAATCAGGTTTAATTTTAAGCGCATTGTTAACAATTTTGTCATTAATGGAAATTTCAAGATTAACTAAAATTTTTTTTGATTTACAAATTTTTTTAGCATCCAAATCATTTATATGTCTTCTATCTTCTCTTAAATGAATAGTAACAGAGTCAGCTCCCATTTTTACGACTTGTAATGCCGCGTAATGTGGATCCGGATGTCTTTCGCCCCTTGCATTCCTTACCGTGGCAACATGGTCAATATTTACTCCTAATCTTTTCACTTAATGAATCTGCTTCCAGGTGTGGTTATGGGTATTGATTTTAAATCATGAGGTAATTGTTTTGCTGTAAATGTTGGAACATCTATTTTTAAATGGGAAATAATTCCAGTTTTAATCTTGAGAGATTTTTTAGTTGATCTATCTATTATAGATGCAAAACCTAAAAGTTTTGCTTTCGCTTTTTTAATTAGTTTAACGCATTCTAGGCTTGATTTTCCAGTTGTAATGACATCCTCAATGATTAAGACCTTTGCTCCTTTTTTAATACTAAATCCTCTTCGTAATTTAAAATTACCTTTTACTCGTTCACAAAATATTGTTTCTTTTTTCAAAAGCTTGCCAATTTCATAACCAATAATGACACCTCCCATTGCTGGTGCTAAAATTAAATCAATCTTTTTATATTTTTTTTTAATTTTATTAGCTAGAGATTTGCAAATTTTTTCAGCCAAATATGGAAAACTCAAGAGTTTTGCGCATTGAATGTATTTTGATGAGTGTAAACCAGATGATAATACAAAATGTCCTTCTAAAAGAGCATCAGTTTTTTTTAAAATATTTAAGGATTTTTTGTGTGAAAGCATTTCTTTTATCTTCGTGTCTTATTATCTTAAATTTTATACTCTTTTGCTTAAGCTCTGCAATAAAATTTGTAAAGTTTTTTAAATTGGTAATTATTAATCTAAATTTAAAATTAATATATTTTGTATTCTTTCCAGCCATTTCAACATTTGAAATATTCAACTTATGGCTACCTATTAACGAACTGATATCACCTAATTGACCAGGTTGATCAGGCAGTGAAATCCACAGTGTTGTATTGTATTTTTTGGTCTTTTCTTCTTTTTGTTCACCTTTATCATGCCAATATCTTCTAATAGCTGATCTTGCTTTACCTGTTTTTGTAGTTGGTATCCAATGAAGTGATGGAGATTGATTTTTAGAAGTAATTATATTTACTCTGTCACCGTTTCTTAATATTTCTTGTAATTCAGATTTATTTCCATTTATCTCACATCCTATGGCAGTGTTACCTATTTTTGTATGGACAGCATAAGCGAAATCTATTGGGGTGGCATCTTTTGGTAATTTAATTACTGATCCTTTAGGGGTAAAACAAAAGACATTTTCTTGGAACATTTGAAGCTTTGTATACTCATAAGAATGTTCTGGATTTTCATTTTTTTCAATAATTTCTACAAGATCCTTTAACCAATCATATTCCTTCCAACTTAAAGAATTAAATTTTTCAGATGACTTATATTTCCAATGCGAGGCAACACCTCTTTCAGCAAATTCATGCATTTCATGGGTTCTTATTTGTATTTCAATTGGTTTTTTATTTGATCCAATGACAGAAGTATGAAGTGATTTATAGCCATTTATTTTTGGTGAAGATATATAATCTTTAAATTTACCAGGTATACAATTCCATTTTTTATGGAATATACCAAGAGTTTTGTAGCATTCATCTACAGTGGATAATGTAATTCTAAATCCAATGATATCTGTAATTTGTTCTAACGAAATTCTTTTTTTTTGAACTTTACGCCATATTGAAAATGGAGTTTTTTCACGCCCATGTATTTCAGCATTAATATGATTATCATTTAAAATTTCACTTAACTCAAATGAGAGAGACTCGAACAAATCTTTTTTATCTGATTTGATTTCATCTAATTTATTTTTAATTAATTCTCTAGCTTCATTGTTTAGAATTTCAAATGAAAGATCTTCAAGTTCATCTCTAATTCTATGCATTCCCATTCTATCAGCTAACGGAGCATAAATTTCCATGGTCTCTTGGGCTATTCTTTGTCTCTTTTCAATTTTTGGTATTGCTTTTATTGTTCTCATATTGTGAAGTCGATCAGCAATTTTTACTAATAAAACTCTAATATCTTTTGAAGTAGCTAAAATTAATTTTCTAAAATTTTCTACTTTAGAATTTGAACCAGCAGTATTTTCAAACACAGAAATTTTTGTAACACCATTAACTAATTCAGCAACTTCGTCACCAAATTCATTTTTAATTGTTTCATATGTTGCAAATGTATCCTCTATCGTGTCATGTAACAAACCAGTAGTAATTGTTGCGCTATCTAATTTTAATTCTGTTAAAATATTTGCCACTTCAATAGGATGAACTGAGTAAGGATCGCCTGAGGCTCTTTTTTGATTTTGATGTGCTTTTACTGCAAAATTAAAAGCTTTATCCAATCTTTCTGGATTTAAAAATTTATTATAAACTTTGACTTTATTTATTAAATCGTTTGAATTAAGCATATTTCATTATAACATTAATTCAAATTTGATTAATAGATCTAATATCATTTTTTGGTAGCGAAAAAATAAGCTTTTTTATATTGGTTTTTTTAACTGGATGAATCCAGTTTTTCTCAATATCAAATAAAGGAAATAAAACAAAATTTCTCCTATGCATTCTTGAATGAGGAAGATTTAATTTTCCTTTTAAAACTAATCCATCAAAATCAATTACGTCAATATCACAAATTCTAGGGGAATTTTTGGGAGCATCTTTTCTTCCTAATTTTTTTTCTATGGCTTTACATAAATTTAAAAGTTGTAAGGGTTCGTAATGACAGGTTGCTTTTAAAACTATATTGATAAATCTTGGTTTATTTGGATCTGGCCATGATGGAGTTTCATAATAGCTAGATGAGGTTATTAAATTAATATTATTTTCTAATAAAATAGATTTAGCTTTTTCGATATTACTTATTCTATTTCCTAAATTTGATCCTATGCCTAAAAAAATTTTTTTAGCTTGTTTTTCTGATATATCTTGCCTTGTCACGGTTCCAATCTCTATTTTTTTTTGTAGCTCTTTTATCAAATTGTTTTTTTCCTTTTGCTACAGCTAATTCAACTTTAGCTCTTCCTTTTTTAAAATACATTTTGGTAGGAACTATAGTGAATCCATCTCTTTGCATTTTACCAATTAATTTATTTATTTCTTTTTTATTTAGTAAAAGTTTTCTTTCATCTGTGGGGTTATGGTTAGAATAGCTAGCCTGTTTATAGGCTGATATATGGGAGTTAATTAAAACTAATTCACCATTTTTTTCAACAGCATAAGAGTCTGCAATATTAATCTTACCCTCTCTAATAGATTTTATTTCAGATCCTTTAAGAACAATGCCCGCCTCTAAAAGATCCTCAAAAAAATAATTAAAGCTAGCCTTTCTGTTTAAACAAATAATTTTTAAACCAGGATTGGTTTTTTTATTCATTAAATCAATTTTGCAGATTCTAAAGCTTTTTTGATAACAGGTTGTGAATTTTCTGAAGTTTTAACTAAAGGTAATCTTACTGCATCATCACATAAATTCATTAACTTGGCAGCATATTTAACTGGGCTCGGGTTGCTTTCAATAAACATGGCGCTATGAACTGGTTGTAAAATCTTATCTAATTTTTCAGCCTCAATAATTTCATCCTGATTGTTAGAAATTGAAAGTTTTTGAAAATCAGAACACAATTTTGGAGCAATATTTGCAGTAACACTAATACTTCCAATACCTCCTCTTTTATTAAATTCAAATGCATTATCGTCATTACCAGTTAGTTGAATGAATTCTTTTCCCATTTTAGATAATTGTTGATCAACCCTATCAAGATCTCCTGTTGCATCTTTTACCCCTATAATATTTTTTAATTCGAAAAGCCTTGCCATTGTATCAACTGACATATCAATCACAGAACGACCAGGTATGTTGTAAATTATAATTGGAATTCCGCATTTATCATTAATGGCTTTATAATGTTGATAAAGACCTTCTTGAGTTGGTTTGTTGTAATATGGAGTTACAACTAAAGCTCCATTTGCACCCGCTTTTTCAGCGTGAGTAGTTAATGAAATCGCTTCCTCAGTTGAGTTTGATCCTGTGCCAGCAATAACAGGTATTTTTCCATTGCTTTCTTTAATGCATAAATCAATAACTCTTTGATGTTCTTCATGACTAAGAGTTGGGGATTCACCCGTGGTACCGGCAGGAACTAGACCACTTGTTCCATTATCCATATGAAAATGAATTAATTTTATATAAGCTTCATCGTCAAGACTATTATTCTTAAACGGTGTTATTAAAGCAACATTTGATCCTTTGAACATAAATACTTATAACATAGTTTAAAGATTCATATACTAAAACATTATGCTGAAAAGATTATTATTTCCAAGCTTACTATTATTCTTAATAAACTTTAATTACGTAGTAGCTGAAACGACAGTAATAATTCCAAAAAAAAAGCCTTCGCTTACTGAAAAAGAAATTGAAAAAAAAATTTCTCAAAACATTTTAAAACCATTAAAGAAACCCAAAAAAACTGATATTAAAGAAAAGAGGATAGCAGAAGTTAAAGAAATTAAAAAAGACAAAAAATTATCTTTTAAAATCCCTAAAAAGAAGCCATCAATAGCCGGATTAACTAAATCTAGAAGCGTTAAAATATCTAAGTATTACAGTAAAAAAGATTTTAATATTGCAAGGAAGGCTTTATCTGAAATGCAAAAAAGCAGGTGGTCTTCGTCGCTTAAAATTGCAAAAAAAGCTAAAGATAAATCAATTCATAATTTTATTCAGTGGAGACATTTATTAACTACAGGCAACCAAGCATCTTTTTATGATTATAAAGTATTTATAGAAAGAAATAGCAATTATCCTCGAATTAGTAGGTTAAAGTTTCTTGCAGAACATAAGTTGTCTACAGCAAAAGTATCTCCAAAAAAAATAATAAATTGGTTTGGAGAAACTGAACCTTTGAGCGGTTATGGAAAAATGATTCTGGGAGAAAGCTATGCTTTAACTGGCAACAAAACTAAAGGAACTAAATTAATTAAAGAAGGTTGGATCACAGCAAAATTATCTAGAAATGAACTAAAATTTTTTAGAAAAAAATATAAAAAATATTTAAATGCTGAAGATTATATTAAACGAGCTGATTATCTTGCTTGGGAGGGTAAACATTGGGACCTTAAAAGACTAACAAGATATCTACCTAAAGATTATGAGCTTTTATATACTGCAAGACAAATTTTAATTAGCAAAGGATATGGAGTTGATCAAGCAATCAAAAATGTACCTGAAAAATTCAAGAATGATGCAGGATTAAATTATGATCGATTGAAATGGCGAAGAAAAAAAGGTCGAGTAGACTCCTCTGTAGAAATTTTACTTAAAATCAAGAATGATAAAGATTATTTAGTTGAACCTGATAAATGGTGGAAAGAACGTGAAATAATTTCAAGATCGCTAATTTATAAAAAGAAATATGAAATTGCATATAAGATTTCAAGTAATCATGGAATGAATGAAGGACCTGATTTTGCTGCAGCCGAATGGATGAGCGGATGGATTTCTTTAAGTTTTTTGAATGACCCTCTAACTGCAAAAGATCATTTTCAAAATTTTTATAATAATGTGAGCTACCCCATTAGCACATCTAGAGGAGCTTATTGGCTAGGAAGGGCCTATGAAAAATTAGGTAATAGAGCGCTATCAAATAAATGGTATCAAGAAGCATCTAAATATTTAACTACGTACTATGGTCAATTGGCTTTTTTAAAATTAGATCCTAATAGAAATTTTGAACTTAAAAAAGATATGAAGATTGATGATAAATATCGATATATTTTTTTTAATAAAGAACTTGTAAAAATTGTTTATCTATTAGATGAATTAAAAAAAGACAAATATACAAAATTTGTTTTAAGACATCTTGCAAATGATAATATAAATAAAGGAAGTGAAGTTTTGGCAGCCGAACTAGCTACTGATATTGAAAGATATGATTTTGCAATACAAGTTTCAAAAATAGCTTCTTACCAAAAAAGATTTCACAACAAATTTAATTATCCAATTATAAGTACTCCTAAAAGTATAAATGGACGAAAGATTCCAGAGAGTGCTTTTATTCTATCAATAATAAGACAAGAAAGTGAATTTGATTTGAGCGCAAATAGTCATGCAGGTGCAAAAGGTTTAATGCAATTAATGCCTTACACAGCAAAACTAGTTTCTAAACAAGCAAGACTTCCCTATTCAAAATCAAGATTAACTACTGATCCAGAGTATAACATTAATCTAGGCTCTCATTATATTGCTGGTTTAATTTTACAATATGATGGAGCTTACCCTTTTGCTGTAGCTGCTTACAATGCAGGTCCAAATAGAGTTAAATATTGGAAAAAATTAAATAAAAATCCCCAAAAAAAACAAATAAATTATGTAGATTGGGTTGAGTTGATAAAATTCAGAGAAACAAGAAACTATGTTCAGCGTGTCCTAGAGAACTATAATGTGTACAGATACATATTAGAAAAAAAACCAATCCCAATGAAAGACTTTTTTAAAGACCAGCCTTTATTTTAGTGGCGGAAGAGGAGGGATTCGAACCCTCGGTACAAGTTTCCTCGCACGGTCATTTAGCAAACGACTGGTTTCAGCCTCTCACCCACTCTTCCGTATGACATAGTGTATTAAGCGATTGT
>Ga0228649_1000179_pt1 | contig 27985 bp, 14 predicted proteins | sample 61DmetaG_FD_190074 | JGI IMG/M metagenome (GOLD analysis project Ga0228649, IMG submission 190074) | Seawater microbial communities from Monterey Bay, California, United States - 61D | ecosystem: Environmental > Aquatic > Marine > Coastal | place: USA: California | collected 2016-10-31 | reverse complement strand
CGGGTCGCGACATGTACTCGCGATGTTTGTTACGGTTCTTTAACGTCGTGTCGTCGTTTGGTTATATCACAATCTAATCACTTCTTCTTCGCGCGAGCGCCTCCGGCTGCGGATGGTTTCCCTCGCTTACCGGACGCCCGCTCCTTACTCTCGCCGTCAGCCTTCTTGCGCTTGCTCACGCGGTTCGCCTTTTCCTTCTCTTGCTGAATCTTCCGCGCCGCCGCGTTGACGTCGACGACGCCGCCGCGCTTCTCCTTCGCGAGCAACTTATCGATGATTTCCGAGCTCTTCTTACGCTCAGAATCCATATCCGTCACGCTCGCAAACTGACGTCGCTTGCCGCGAACCTTGACCTTATCGTCTCCCGGCACTGGGGCGTTGAATTTGCCAACCGACGCCGTGGAGTGCGCGACGCGCGCCGCCACGTCCTTCATCTCCCGTTTCCCTAGCTTCCCGCTCCCCACGGAGTCCTTCTTACCAGTCACCGCCAATCGCAGCGTCGGCGGTAACGCCTTCGCACCCTTCTCCGCCACCGCGTTCATCAAATTCTTATCTTGTTTCTCTCGATTCTTCAACGTCCGTTCCCGTTTCTCTCGCTCCTCGCGCGTAAACGGGTCCTCCGTCTTCCCCGGCACGTCCGTCATCTTCCCCGGCGCGATGATGACATCGTTCCCGTCCCTCGCGCGTTGATACCCATACCGCCGTTTCCATTCATCCGTCTTCTCATCGAACACCTCCTTGCTTCGCTTCCGTTTCTTGATCCCCTTCTCCTTCGCGAACTTTTCCCACTTCGTCAGCGGCGCCTCGCTCGGGGGCAACGCGCGCAGCCTCGGGAACGTCGTCGTCGGTTCGGGCAACTGCGCGAACCGTCCGTGCGCGTCCGTTTCGCTCGGCAGCGCGAACAACTCCGCGACCAGGCGCTGGAGGACGTCTCGCGCGCGCTCGCGCGCGTGCGCCTCCGCCTCGCCCGAGTCGGCGGCGGTGACATCGAGCGGCGCGGCGTCGACGACGCGCAGCGTCCCGAGATCGATCTCGAGCGGGCCGTCGTGCGCGCGCACGGCCTCGAGCGCGGGTTTCACGCGCACCCGTCCGGTGTCGGCGTCCGTCTCCATGCGCGTCGTCGCGGCGCGTCGACGCGGCGTCGCGGTGTGCGGCGGCGGCGGCGAATCGGACCCGACCGCACCGCGCGACGCGAGCGCGCGCGAACGCGAGACGCGCGCGCGAGAGACGCGTGACGAGGTGCGCGACGACGCGACGCGACGCGACGAGGACGACGACGACGACGACGACGACGCGACGCGCGAGAACGCGAGAGGCCGATCCACTCTAGAGTCACTGCCGCGTCCCGCTCATGACGCGCGCAGCGCTCGGTCGCGCCGAGATAAACCACCGTCGAGCGATGACGCACGCGATCGAGCGCGCGTCTCTCGGGACGGGCGCGAGAGCGCGAGCGACGCGCGAGACGCGGCGAACCGTGAGCGAGGCGCGCGGGCCGGTCCCGCGACGCCGGAACGCTAGCCGGATAAACGAAAACGCGCGACCGCCCGTCGCGCGCGCGAAGCCGATGATGAGACACACTTGTCCGTACCATCTGATTTCGGTGACGATCAAACTTGTGAATCTCGTTAAGCTGAGGCTTGGAAACGCGCGCGAGCGGCGGGTGGATTTTTCTCTCGTCGAGCGACGACGAAGACGACGAAGACGACGGACGACGACGCGGGTGATGCTCGAATCAAGGCATAGTTCAATTGAGGACTCCGTGTTCAGTGGCTTCCTTTGAAACGAAATCATTTTTGATTCCTGACGCGATCGTTGGTTTGTTTGTTTGGTTTTTCTCGCCGTTTCGGCGGTGTGGGTGATGACTTCGTCAATATATCTTAGGACACCTTTAGAGCGTTTCGGCGCGGTGAAAAGATTCACGAAACACTGACACGCCGCTGAATGGATTTATTTTACTTTTCGATCGATGTTGGGTGCGAGATTTATCTCGAACGTGCGCGCCGCGATTCAAAGATTCGCGGACGCGTCAGAAGACGCCCGTAGAGTGACGCTTGGGTAAAGCGGGCTTCGTGTCTGTCCATGACTAACGGCCTCTAGAACCCCTGCTACATCCGTCGTCGTCGTCGTTCTCGACGTTCGTTTTTCTTCGACTTCAATCGCGCCGTCGTCAAGGAAGATGAAAACCTTAACCCAAAAACTTTACCGAATACCCAATGTGGATATTTTGTGACCATACTCTCTGAGACGATGAACGAGCGAGCGGACGAAGACTGACATTTTCACTTTTTCGCTTCTTATTTTCGAACGCAGATGACAACGAGTGCTGCCATTCGTTGCGCCGTCGCGACGCCGCGCGCGGGACCGTCTCGGCGTCGGCTCACCCGCCGCCGCGCGGCGGCGGCGGACGACGAACCGGTTCCCCCGGGATGCGCGAGATACGCGGTGGAACTGAAGAAACCGCTCGGCATGTTTCTGGCGAACGATAAAAATGGAAATATTTTTGTCGAAGAACTCGTGCCCGGCGGTGCGGCCGAGCAGAGCGGCCTGATTAGCGTGGGTGATAGATTAATCGCTACGTCGGCGATCGTGTTCAACAGCGAAATGGACTACGGCGGAGTGAGCGTTAAAAAAGGCGAAGAGCAAATCAGATTTTCCACTCGTGGAGAGTCGTTCGACGTCGTTATGGCGGCTATCTCTACGTGGCCCGCGCCTCGAAAGATGAAGCTCGAGTTCCAGCGTTGCGACGACGAAGAATCGTCTTGAGATTATTTGTAGATTATTTTGCGCTCGCGTTTGCTAGATTTGTCAATGTGACAATTACAACGAACAAATAACGAGTTACCAGATCGATGATCCTCCCGAAAAGCTTGGCGGCGGTGGCGCGTACGTCGTCTGTTGCATCATCTGCTGTGCGGCGAGTTGCGCTTGCAACGCCGCGACTTGCGCCTCGAGCTCGCGTTGCCTCGCCTCGACAGCAGGATCGACAACCGGCACGTGCACGACTCGAAACGCAGGTTTTTCGAACCCGGGCGGCGGCGCTCTACGCGTCGCGCCGAAATCAGGCGGTGCCGCGGACAGCGTCTCCGCCACCGGCGCGGGCGATGTCTCGACCGCCGGCGCCTCGGCCGGCGCCTCGGCCGGCGCCTCGGCCGCCTCCGCGGCCGCCTTGGCCGCCGCCTTGGCCGCCTTCAATTTCGCCTTCGCGCGCCTCGCTCGATCGATGCGCGTGCGATCGTCCCACTCAGCGAGTAATAGTCGAATCTCGCCGCTCACCAACACCGGTCGTTCGCCCCCATCGCTCGGAATTTTTCTCGCGCGAGGCACGGATTTCGTAATCGACATCGTCGTCGACTCGCCGTCCTCGTCCTCCACTCGCACGCACCAACACGACGCCCCCGTGTCCTCGAACGTGTGCCAGAACACCTCACTCACCTTCGCCATCGCATCACTCGTCGTCGTCGTCGTCTCCGTCGTCTCCGTCGTCTCCGTCGTCGTCGTCGTCGTCTCTCCAGTCGCGTCGTCGTCGTCCCTCGCCGCCGTCGTCGTCATCGTCTTCGCCATCTCCTTCGCCGCCTTCCTCGCGATTCCCGATCCCTTCGCCACCTTCCCCCAACGATCGTCCTCTCGTTTTTCCATCGCCATCGCCGCGTGCGCGCGCGCGCGCATCGCCTCCGCCTCGGCTCGCCGCGCCGCCGTCTCGCGCTTCTTCGCCGCCCTCGTCGTCGTCGTCGTCGTCCGTCTCGCGCGCGTCGCCGCCGTCGCCGCGCGCGCGCCGCGCGCCGCGTCGCCACTCTCGCCGTCGTCTCGCCCGTCGTCGCCGCGCGCGTCGCCGTCGAGCGTCGCGAACGGGTTCGCCATCGCGTCGCGGTGTCCCGCGCGCGCCGCACTCCATGCCGCCGCGGTGCGTCGATCTCGCCTGGCGCCTCGCCGTGACCGCGAGCACGAGCGAGACGAACGCCAGCGGCGTCTCGCGCGTCGTCGTCAGGCTGACGCTCGAGGACGACGACGCGCGAAGCGACGACGACGCGCGAGACGGGCGTTGGTTCGAGCAGATGGAGATGAGCGTCGCGCAGTTCTACGCCTTCGCGGGCGCCGTGCGCGAGGCGCGCGCGGCGACGCTCGAGGGCGCGTGATCGCGCGCGCGTCGTCGCGCGCGTCAGCGATAGCCAGCGCCGGCGCGCGCGTTAGCGGTAGCCAGCGAACCGTGAATGAATGCACGAATGAATGAATCGTCGCGCGTGGACGCGACGCGAGTCATCGCGCGTCATCGCGCGGACGGACTCGCCGATAAAAACGCTCGCGCGCGCCCCTCCGCGCGCGCCGCGCGAACGGCGTCGGATCGATCGCGCGACGTCGATCGCCGCCATCCGCCGCCACGCGCGCGCGACGCCACTCGCGCGCGCGCCGACGCTCGACGCGCTCGACGCGATGGCGTCGAGCGATGACGACGACGCGCGCCCGACCGCGGACGCGCGCGACGCGCGCGCGACGCCCGAGGGCGCGCTCGAGCGGTTGCGGCGCGCGCACGGACGAAGCGCGAGCGCGAGCTCGGCGCGCGTCGTGCGCGCGTGCGACGCGGTCGAGCGCGCGATCGCGGAGGGAGACATGCGAGTGAACGCGACGTCGGTGTTCGCGGCGGCGTTCGGGGCGCTGGAGCGGGCGAGCGCGCGGGCGGGGACGGACGGGAGCGAGGACGCGCTGGAGGCGCTCGAGGCGGTGTGCGCGTGCGCGGCCGAGGCGGCGGCGGACGTCGATGGACGCGTGATACGGGCGAAGATGGAGCGGACGATCGAGGTGGTGATGGGATGCGGACGAGTGGTGAGCGAGAGGTCGCCGAAGAGCATGCGACACGTGGCGAGATTGTTGGCGTCGTGCGCGGCGGCGGCGGCGACGACGAAGGGCGAGTCGGGAGGAGAGACGAGCGAGAAACACGGGAAGCGCGCGTTTCAGGCGACGTTGAATCTGTCGATCGATGGAAGGCCAAAGGTGCGGAAGGCGGCGGTGCACGCGCTGGGAGACGTCGTGCGAAGGGTGCGTGGGGACGCGGCGCGCGCGGCGGCGTACGGGGAGATGACGGCGGCGTTCGCGAGAAAGATTGGCGAGGCGCCCGAACGCGCGGCGGCGGAGATGCAAAAGGCGCGAGGTGCGGCGGGTGCGAAAGATGCTCGCGCGCGCGCGACGGCGGCGGCGACGGAGGCGCTGTACATGCTCGGCGCGATGAAGGTTTTGTTGCCCGAACTCGCCGAACCCGCGTGCGGGGCGTGCGCGGATGCGTGCGCGGGATTATTGGATTTGGATGAGCCTTTGCTCACGCAACACGCCACGGAAGCGCTTCTGGCGCTCGCAAATTCGCCCACGATGGATGCCGATGACGGCAGCGAAGGCGTGAGCGCGGACACGATCGTAGGGCTGATGGCGCCCATCGCCGCCGTGGCGAATGCGAACTTGAACACGGCGCCGACGATGGTGATTTCTTTGGCGCGCTTGCTCTCTCGCGCGCAGTGTAAGCTCCACGCCATCGACGCGCAAGCCTCTGCAAAAGCGTTGCCGACGACGTTTCATTCCCTCGTGAAGCTCTTCGCGTCGCCTCATGAGGGCGTTGCGACCGAGGTCGCCGAAGCGTTGATTTCGCTCGTGCGCTCATGCATCGATTCCGGTATGGTGCAAGAAGGGATCAAGGCTATTGCATCTGCGCGAGCGGCGGGGAAGTCCGCGCCGTCCAAACCGACGACGTTGATGTCCGTGGCGTCGAGCATTGAGTCCGCGATCGGGTTCCGCTATCGCGGCGCGTGGGCTGTTTCCATTCCCGTCGCCACATGCGCGTTCATGCGCCTTGGTCCCGCGTCCGGGCCAATCTTGGCTGGTACTTTGAACGCGCTCGGCGAGATGGGCGAGCACGCGAGCGAGTTGATGTGCAAACAACAGCTGCAAGACTGCATCACGGCGGCGATTCAAGCCATAGGTCCTGAGCAGGTGCTCGCGTCGCTTCCGTTAAAGCTCGAAGAAGCCATCGACGCCGAGCTCGCTAACCGTCAAGGCGACGGAGACGGCATGGAAGTGGACGAGCAAGACGTCATGAATGCAGCGAGTCAAGAGACTGGACGACTTTGGCTCGTGCCGTTGTTGCGCTCTGGTTTGGTTGGAGCGAATATGGGATTTTTTGCTGACGCCATTTTGCCGCAAGCGCGCGCGTTGGGCGCTCGCGCCGAGCACGCGCGAAACTCTCAAAGTTCGTACGAAGCGCAGCGCTGCGGTGCCGCCGAGCACGCACTTTGGAGCCTGTTTCCAGCGTTTGCTAATTGGCCGAGCGACGCCTCGGACGCGTTTCCGTTGATTGCCAAGGATTTAGGCAATGCGTTGAGTTCGAGAATCGATTTGCAAGGGCCCATTTGCGAAGGCTTGAAGCGCTTGATTCGTCAAGGAAGAATCGGCGCTGGTGTGTACGAAGTCGACGATGACGACGAAGCCGGTGACGGTGCGTCCACAATCGCCGCGGGTGAGCCCAACGATGATCAAATGCCCGCGACTTTCACGGTTGATATCGCCGAAGCGCAGCTCGCGGCGGTGAGCAAGTACGCTCGGAACTTTTTGCCCATTCTTTTTAATCTCTTCGTTTCGTCACCGACGTCACGACGTGGTGAGCTGTCGCATACAATCGGTGCATTTGCAAAAGTGACCGATCAAGCGCAGTTGGGCGGCTTCTTCAGGACTGTACTGCGCAAACTCGTCAAAGTGACCGCGGACGATCCGGGCGCGCCGGACGCTTTGGTGGAGGGCGGAGACGACAAGACCGCACGAAGGTGCACCTTCATGGATCTCGTCTTCGCGCTCGTTTCCGGCTTGGACGATCAGGGCTTGGAAATGGTTTACAAAATTGCCAAACCCGCGTGTCTGGAGAAGGAAAGTGTGATTCAAAAGCGCGCATACAAGTTGCTCAACGAGCTGTGCGAGGCACAAGACGGGAAGTGGCTTGAACCGCGCGCGGCGGAAATCGAAGAGCTCCTCGTTTCTGGCGTTGATTGTTGCTTACCATCGGCGCGACGGTATCGATTGAAAGTTATCGGTAAGATTTTACCAGCGCTTCAAGAACGCGACGCTGCGGCGGACGCTGAGGAAGGCGGCGACGGTGCCGGGAGCATCGCCGAAACTGGATCGCTCACTGTGCTTCTCTCCGAACTCATTCTCGCCACAAAAGAAACCAACGCGCGCACGCGCACGCTGGCGTATCAGCTCTTGATAAGCATTCCACGATCAATCGAGCGCAAGAATGCAGAAGCGGCACGCGGAGTTGCGCGCTCTGGTAACGCAGGCGTCGCCGCCTGGCTCGGCGCGGCTACAGAGGAGGAGGACGACGAGGCGATGGAGACTGAGCAAATGGGTGTGGGCGTTCGACGATTTTTCCTCACCGTGCTCGCTGGCATCGTCGGCTCGTCACCTCAGATGCAATCGGCCACCATCATGGCTCTCGCTCGTTTGCTCTACGAATTTTCCTCTGCGCTCGTGTCCACCGTTCCTGAACTCTTACCGGCAGTGTGCGCGTTGCTCGAAGGAAAATCTCGCGAAGTGGTCAAGTCGTGCCTCGGCTTCGTGAAGGTTGTCGTCGTGCGTCTACCTCAACAAGATCTCGCCGCCGAACTTCCGCGACTTGTCCCAGCGCTGTTGCATTGGTCGGAAGATTCGAAGAATCGCTTCAAGCTCAAGGTGCGTGTCGTGTTGGAACGCATGTGCAAACGTTGTGGTTACGAAGTCGTCGAAGCGAGCATGCCAAAAGAACACATGGCACTTATCGCGCACATCAAGCGCGAGGAGACACGATTAGAAAAGAAGAAGAAATCGTCCGTTGCAGGTAGTGAACACGGCGCCAAGTCCACGCGAACGGCGAGACGTTCAGAATGGCGCGACGGCGACATTTTCAGCGACGACGAGGGCGACGACAGCGACGACGGCCGATCGCGCAGAAGTGGACGCGGAGGTCGTGATGGAGGATCTTTTGCCCCAGCCTCTAGACGAGGTGGTGGCGAGGGTCCTCGTTCCGCCGCAGCCGCGGCTGCGAAGCGCGCGACGGGCGGTGCACGACTTCCTGCTTCCGGCGACGCCCCGCTTGATTTGTTGGACGATAGCGCCATGCGCCGATCGATGCTACCGCAAGGAGAACGTCGTCGTGTGAAGTTCGAAGACGATGACGATGACAGTGGCTACCGTACGGGCGCTGATGGCAAGCTCATGATTGTTGAAGAGAGCGAAGGCGCGAAGCGTCGACGCGAAGAAGAGGAAGACAACGCGTCTGAAGGCGGTCGCTCACGTTACACGTCCAAAACTGGTAAATCGCGAGGCGCCGCCACCGCGCGGACGAACGCTACCGGCAAGTCTTCGCGTACGGTTGGTACGCACAATTCCAACGGTGTCAAACGGCAGCGCACGACGCACGAGCGCCACAGCGCTGATTTGTACAAGGCGAAGGGTAAGACGACTGGTGACGTCTACTCGAAGCAAACCAAGCTCGAGCCGTACGCGTATTGGCCGCTTGATCCAAAACTTTTGAATCGACGCAATAGCAAAAAAGTTGCCGCTCGCGCGCAGCTTGGTGGCGTCGTGAAATCAGCAAAGGCGGCGGGAATCTTACGCGGCAAGAAGTCGAAGCGCGAAGTTTAGAAATGTGACAACAACTTTAACTTTAACTTTTATTCAATTGTTTTACAAACTACGGTACCTTGCGTCGCTATGGAGAGAACGCCGGCTTTAAAGCGTGCACAACATCCAATTGTACGGCTGAGACTTATCCCGCACGGACTCCAAAGCCTCTTCAAACGTTGGTTCTTGCTCGTCTTCCTCGCCGTCGCCTTCACGTATCGCGTCGGGAAATTCACGCTTCATCGCCTCGGCGTCGTCTTCGCACGAAACCATGTACGATTCCAAACTGAACAGATCTTCCACATCGTCGATTGCCTCGCCGTCCAGCACCACCTTAGTTTTCACCTTGTCGAGTAAATCGTTTAGATTCATCTCATCCATCTCAGTCGCGAAGTGGCTCAGATTCACCGGTCCGACGAGTTTGCGAATCGCCTCCTCATTCGCGTTGTGTTGGCCGCGTTTCAAAGGATTGACGTCGGCGCCGGACCAGTGAATGAATATGTGCTTCACGCGCCGAAACGCGCCGCGCCCGAAACCCATGCGCAGAAGCCCGAAAAACACCTCGTCGGACGCCAACGATTTCTTCATCTCGTCCAAGCTCCCGCCGCCGGCGTTAAACACCTCCGAAGCGCCGTTCGCGTCTCCGCGAACCAGGTACCAATTGAACGCTCCCGCGTCCGCGCGTACCGCGTTCGCGACGTCCCTGAAGCTCATCTTCCTATCCATCTCTCGCAGCGTCAATCGTCGCGGCGCGCCTCCCGTCCTCGCCCTCTCTTCGTACATTTTCTTCGCCTCGTCCAGTTGCGCCGCCACGTCCGCCTTCATCGTCGTCACGCGCGCCTCAAAATCGCTCGGCGTCTCCCCCTCGGCGCCCAGCGCGCCGTCGTCCACCACCACGCGCGCCAGCGCCTCGACGATTCGATCCGCATCGCACGCCTCTCGCGTCTCAAACGTCATCGACATCGAAAACGGCGATAACCGTTCCTGCGAATGAAGTGCATCGGTTTAAAGTTTTCGCCCGCATCGTCAGCGCGCCGTCGCGCGTTCGCTCGTCGCGTCGCGCGTTCGTTCGTCGCGCGTCGCGCGCTCGCTCGTCGCACCTCGACCGCGCGCTTCTGCGCGTTCGCGCGTCCGCGCGCGACGACGCTCGCGGATTCCGGATTAAAGTGCAAGAGCACGCTCTTCCACCGCGCGAACGTCCCTCGACCGACGCACAGCCGCAAAACGCCGAAGGAGACGCGATCGTCGCTCGCGCGCTCGCGCGCGTCGTCCGCGCCGCCGACGCCGCGGCCGGCGAAGCGGAGTCGAAGCGACATGGCGCGAAGTGACGCGACGCGCGCCACTCGACGTCGCGCCGAATCGAAGAAAACATGCGCGCGCGCGTCGAGCGACGCGAGCGCGACGCGCGGGCGCCGACGAGACACGCGCAGGTGACGCCGCAACACGCGCGGGCGACGCACGAGCGCGGGACGCGACGGGCGAGGGCGTGCATCGCGTGGATGACGCTCGGGTTGATGACGCTGTGCGCGGCGCCGCGGGCGTGGTACGCGTCGTACATCGACGTGTTCGGCGAGCGGGGGGGGCAGTCGATCGGGGATCGGATCGAGGCGAGGATACGGGCGCGGGAGGCGGCGCGGGAGGCGGCGCGGGCGGCGGCGATGGAGGCGAGGGGGAGACGCGGATTCGGATGGTTCGGCGGCGCGCGAGGCGCGGCGGCGCGCGCGGACGACGGAGGGAGCGCGAGGCGCGGAGGCGCGAACGATGCGATGGAGATGGTGGCGACGCGCGAGACGAAGGCGCGGGATGAGCGGGGAGATGGGTCGAGGGAGGCGCGAGCGCCGACGGACGAACGGGAGACGCAACTGTTGGAAAGTCTTCAAGAGCGACTGCGTAAGGCGAACGACGAGCGGGATTCCATCATTTATCTCGTGCGTAAGATACAAGGGAAATCGCCGGACGGCGATCAGGTGAAGACGGAGCTCACGGAGGAGGAGATTGACGAGCTCACGGAGAGGTTGGCGCTCGCGAGCGAATCAAAATCGCTGTTGAAAAAGATTGGGTTAGGGCGTTGACGCGGCGCGCGCACTGCGAATTACTGCTAGTACTATCATTAATTGTGATTCTATTCTTCTTCTGTTGTATCCAGGTAGGCGTTCCAGCTTTGACGCATCGCGGCTTCGATGTTCGCCGCCTCGTCTTGGGCTCTAGCGCGAATCGAAAAACAAGATTCGGTTTCACGCTTCTGCGCACCCAGGTTGGAAGTGTCGCCCTCACTCGTGACGTTCATCTGCAACTTTATGATCACAGAGTTTTCGATCCATATCGAGCTCACATCACTCCAAGAGATGTACCACGCGCAAGTCGGCGCGCGCGCCGGCATGGCCCCGTCCATCTCCGGCGTCCGAACGCACAACGCGCGCTTGTCGGTGACAAGCAACAAATATTCACCGAAAATGTCATGCATCGAGGAGAATGAGTCTTTCACGCCCGGACAGTAAGAAATGCCCAGTGTTCGACTGGACACGACGCATGTGCGCATGCAATAAACACCCAACGCGTCGTGCGCATCCCATCTTCGAATGATGCCATCCGATCGCACGGCGATGGGGAGGCGTTTAATGCACGCTTTTGAGACATTATTCGTGGTGATGATGTCCCACGCGGCAGTCTGTACGCCTTTAGCGGCATTGGCTACGCCTTCGACCGTCTTTGAGGCGAGAGCTAACGCGCCAGCGGTCGGTTTAGCTACCAAGTCGGCGACGCCTCGAGCGCATCCTTTACACCCGCCCACGACGCCGCCTTCCATGCAACCTTTTACAGGGCTGACGAAAAGGCCGATAATTCCCTTAGAAATACCACCCCCCAGTCGTTTCAGACCAACGAATACACTTTTCGCAAAGTTGCCCTGACCGTCGCTTCTGCTTCCTCGGCCGACGACAGAAGATGGCAAACGAGCCAAAGGCGCCGTACGAGAAGGCGCGAGTACGCCGAAGCCGGTTTCGACCGCCTTGCTCACTGCATCTAGACCCGTGGAAACGTTTGTCAGCGTGTGCATCGATGTCATGACACTGAGCGTTTGCGCTATCATTTGTGACTTGAAATAGTTTCGGAATTCGCGAATCAAATTCGAACGAAGTATGCTCTCATCGAATTTATCAAATTTGTTGAGCACCAAATGCAGGCGCTGTAAACTTGCAAACGTCAACGCGGCGATCATCCGAGCGTCGGCGTCTGCAGGTCGGATATCGGAATTTGGAGCAAACGTGACAACAAAAGATGTCGGTTCCACGTATAAAGTGGCGATATTCAGCAAACTATCTTGTGAGGTTTGCTTTCCAACAAACGTTTCGCGTGGCGCGATGGCGGAACCTGCTGAAGCGTTGCGTTGTGGAAGTTGCGTTTGGAGGAGTCTGCAAAAGTTCAAGATTGTCCAGACGAGATCTTCACCGGCGCGAATCACGAGGCCTTTCTTCGTTGTCGTTAGTTGGACGTGATAAACATCGATCGAGTCACCACCGATATGAGAATTCATACTCAAAGTAGCGTACGCTTCAAGCAAGTGCCCGTCCGCCGGGTCGTGCCAAACGAAGACTGGATAGCTTGCGTCATGCGTGCTAAAATCTATCTGCAGTGCACCAATTCTGAGATAACTATAGACAGAACTGCTGTTGATTAAGTTGATTCCGTGCCTGATCATCACGTCGTCGATCGTGAGATGGAATAACTCGACGAATGAGTCGCGGAGGCGATCGATGATTGTTACGGAGAAGCCAGCCAAATTGACAGAGATGTGCGTTTCTTGCTGCCGCGCGTACAACGTCAATGCTTTCGCTTGATTCGTCATTTCAGTCGTGAAAGACAAGTTGTCAAACGTTATCGTTTTATCAACCACGAAGATCACGAACGATGCGTCACGCCATTCACCAATAATCGTTGCCTGTAACGTGCGCTTGCCTAGTTCTCCAAATTGCATGTCGCCGAGGTGCATGAAACCCTTGAATCGCGAGCTGAACGCGTTTATCTCTATGATGACGTGATCCCCTGTATTGTTCGATATCTCCAAAAATTTCCGCTTTCGAAATGCGAGCTCCGCGGCGTTTGCCTCGAGCTCCTGTTTTTTCAAGTTGTCCAATCTCATAGGAATACCTGGGACGCTCCACGCCCAAGATATCGCTGAGAACGGGCGAATTGCAAAAGACTGTCCTACGCCGTGTGAGGCTTTCTTAATACCTTGCAGTAGTCGCACGGTGGACTTTTGCACCGACTTCTTTTCTACGTCCTCAAAGTCGTTCGCTTTCACTTGTCGAATGAGTAAAGGTTCGTGCAAATGGTTTTTGATCATGATTGGCGCCTTCTGCAGAGATGCTCCGTCGCCCCCCCTAAAAAAGACCCTGAAGCAACCGTGCTCACCGCGCTCGACAAGAAACTGAACGATGATAGGTGCCTTGAAATTTACGTTTTCGCCAGACTCGTCGATACCTCCAAGTCTTCTAAATGCATTAATTTCATCCGCCAAGGGGGAGGCACCTTGTGGGATGCTCCACATCGCTCCAGAATAGCGCACCAAATTCTGCAGCGGCGAACTCCAAAGTATATCTTTTCCTTCCGAATGACACGACATATCCGCTATTTGAATCGCGGCTTGATTAAGCACGGCTTCAACTTCGTCTACGCTTTTCGAAGACTTAATATCCAAAGAAAACGGCGTGGGATATGAACCTGGCTCGAGTATCTTGTGTTCCATAGTGTTTGAGCGAATCGCGAGAGGAATTCGAGTCAAGTTGATCGCCACGAGCACGGGTTGTAAAACAACTTCAAGCGTTGGCCATGTCGCGGCGTTGGTGTTTTGACCCTCCCATAATACTACGGAACATTGAAAGGCAAGTTCGTCCCCACTTGCTGTCATAAGCGTAAACATCACGGGCTCAGAACTTGGTGAAATTTTCACTAGTACTGGAGACGAATCGATACAAAAACCGAGCACAAATTCTTTGCTCGAAACTTTGGCGAGGGTTTTCGCACTCGATTTCAGAAACATGGCAGGTTGCGACTCGCCTTTGGGTACCCCAACGTATGCATCTATGTGCACGTTTGTCGTACTTGTGCCAGCGACCCACGCCAAACACTTAATGTCGATCGGTGATGCATTTGTAACCATCAGCACATTGCGATACGTCAGACTCAAGAGATGCTGCGAAGGATCATCGTTGAATTTATCACCCGCCATTCTAGTTCTACACGTCTCCATCAACAGCATAGAAACCACATGCGGATAGCCTTTGATGTTCAACCAGTTTACCTGTGGCGCCGGTGGACTTCCAGCCGGGGTGACATCTAGACGCAGCGGCCTGTCGTTACTAAGGCTGAGATAATCTTCGAACAAAGACACGAGCACCTCTATTGTATCACAGTTTGCATCGATCGCCGTGATACGTTTCGTTTCGTTCGCGGCAAGATGCATGGCAATTCTTTCTTCGCCATTGGCGTACAAAACAACTTGCGACGGACAATCCATCAATGAGACAACGTGAACAGGGGCAACGACACGAATCTTGACGCCTGGAATAGCACCTATCGCGCTACTTTGCACATCATTCGACAATTCTTCTTTGACCAAAAGAAAGTGATCGTGCAGGTTGTTGTAAGCAAGCGCACAGTTGCCTTGCTCTGATAACACGTCACGAATATCCAGCGCGTCATCTCTCTCGGTAAACGACGGAGCGGTAATTGATGCGACGTCAGCCCCCGTGCGTAACGCCAGCATGTAGGACTCGGTTCGTGAACAAGAAGGTAGCGTAAGACGTCCGTGTACCGCCAACGTGCCGTGCCAATCTTCGATGAAATCTCGCTTCATGTTATGAAGGGAAACGCGCGAATCAATTTCTTCAGCTGATTTCAATCGAACGACACGACGAAACCATCGTCGGCGACGGGTTGCACGACCTTTACTTTTGTCTGATCCACGAGGCGGTGGCCACTTCCTTAGCCAAATAGCACCGTACGCCCAACCGTCGTCATTCACCAGATTTGGTGGTTTGTCGAGCTCCCACGGTCCTTCAAATCTGAAACCTTTTGGAGCTTTGACGTCTGGAAACCGTTTTTGCGAACCTCGTCCACTTTTATGCCTGCTATAACGAGCTTTTACGATAGCGTCTTTTGGAGCACGCCATCCTCTCAACGGGTAATATCGTTCCGATTCAAATACTTCTATATCCGCGACATCGCTCGGCGACTCATACTTCTCACTCAGAGATATGTCCAAATTAGAAGTCGTGAGTTCTCTCTTCATAGCTGGATGAACATCAACGAATATATCAGAATCTGTTTCGTTTTCGCACGAAACATAGCTCAAAAGATGCCCCTTTTGACTGTCAAAGACTAAATCGTGAGTCTTGTGACGAACAACGTGTGAAGCGCCTAGATTAAGACGCACTTGCTCAAACGGCCCGGAAGGAGAAAACGAAATGGCGAGAATTGACTCTCCAGCTTGTAATTCTTGCTTTATATGATCTGTATGAGTGCGGTTATCGATCCAAAACTCGCGAATACCTTCGTCATCCAAAGAATGAATGCACATCCTGTCATTAAGTCTATGCATAGATGGAATGACGTTCGAAATCACGCCTGGACTCGTGCGCTTGATTTTCTCCTTCAAGAACGACCATCCACCAGTACTCAGTTGGCCGTTTTGAATAAGCGCCAATTCTCTTTCATCATTATTGCGAAATCGTCTGTTCGATTTCCATGCAACATCCGGAGGCACTTCTGCAAGTTTTGTCAAATCCTCGCGAACACAAACGACGCAATCGGTGGAAGGCATTTCGGCGCTCGCCGCAACCACGTTACCAACTGCAACGTAACCGTCTGGTGCAATGGGCTTCCAAAATGAGACATCATTTTTATCGCTCGTCCAAATATTTTCGAACCCCGAGGGAAAAGCAGTCGGTGCCCGCTGATCTGAATTATGTTCTAAGACAACTGCCATGAGCGCACTGCGAGGCGCGATGAGGCCGGGCAAGAGGATGGTCCCAAAAGGTACGAGTTTATACTCGTTTTCAGCTCTACTCGAACAAAACTTATATCTCGTCTCGAGTTCATACGTCGATGGGACGTGCGGCTTCCAAGCACTTAGGGCACTTTTACTTTGCTGATGATCTCTTGTCCACCATTGCTTCACCATGTCATTCGTACGACACACGATGAGAGGTGGTGATTCAACTTGTAATTTACTCTTGATAATCGTTTTCTGCGGACTCTTTAAGAGTTGATACAACTCTACCGTTTCTGTGACTGGCGTCGCATTCAAACCTTCCACCACTCGAGCGCGCAGCTTAATTCTCACGGAGTCACCATTGCCTGCAGCACAGTCTATCCAGCTTCCAGTTTTACCGCCAATCCATCCACCGCGTTGTTGTTCGATTGGAGCTTCAAAGTCACCACTGAAGCTCAATGTTTCGCCATTTGGCCCAATATGAGAAATTTCGACGATAATGGTGATATCGTCATTGTTGATGAACTCGCTATCACTATCGCGATGGAAAAAAGGATGAGGGATCGGTAACTTTGCTGAGCCGCGCGTAACGCCGATGGGTAATGGATCGGTACGATGACCCTGCAAAGCCTCATCCCAAATCTTGAAAGTTATGCGGGGGTAAAGCCAGTCATCCAACGAGTCAATTGCCACGATATCCATCATCAGGTGTGCGATAATGAGCTGTTCGTCACCGTGATGATTCATGTCATCAACGACGTCAGTCATACCGCGCATCGTCTGCTCATTTGATGCACTCTCGAATCCAGAATTTGCTTCGGTTTCAGCGGCATGTACCAAATGCGAAATGCTATTTCCAGGCGGTACTTCTTGTATATTGCCATTCAGTTCGCGAACCCATAAGTCGCGTCCCGTGGAATTCACAATGACGTTGTTTTGCACGGCTTCGTAAGCCAACAAATGTGCAATTTTTGAGTTTTTGTCGCGTGGTTTCTTAAACTGCATCACGGCATCCACTGCGTCAACTATGGAGGCTTGATTGACGATTATCTCAATCTTCTTTTTACTTTCAATGAACATGTCCAACCCCGCGGGATTCACGCCCGAAACATCATTTTTTGAGTCATCCAACAGAACCGAAAACTTCCACGGCGCCACAATGGGTTCTAGACTGTATCCCAGTCGCGTATTTCTATGCAGGAGAGACAGCGAAGAATCTAACGACAGATTCAATTTCGACGTTTTCGTACAACTCAACTTCGTTTTTTCCAATCGAAGCAAGAAGAGCATCTGGTTGCGAAACAATCTTTCAAATGAGAGTCCGACGCTCACAAGAGGCACGTCGAATTTCATAATGAAATTTGGCATTTGTACTTGCCCCCTTAACGAAGAGCTTTCTAGGAAGCCGATATCAAAGCCGAAATCGGGCGTCATGCCAGTCGTCAAAACACTCATAACGAAATTTTTCGTGTGATCATTTGTGATCCAGAAGTGCGTGGTGTCTGCAGCATTTTCGTCAACTGTCCAAACAGAGTTGTCTGTAGTCCAGTTCCTTTGATGCATGTAAGATACCAATTCTGCTCGGACGCAGACGATCGAGTCATTCACAGAAGGCTCGTTATCTTCAGTGGTGACAACAAACCCGACGCTCACAAACCCGGCGCATGGCACTGGTTTCCAAATTGTCAAACGCTGTGTGGTGCCGTACGTACGCGCTGAAGCAACTTTTTCATATGACTCTGGTTGTCGAAAAGTACGTTTATCGTCCGCGAACACTCTACTGCTTAAAGGCGGAAGTTTGCCCACACTCATGCAGTGTCCGGTGGATACATAACCCGTAGGCGGAATGACTTCCCAAAACCCAACAGTTGACTTCGCGTTTTGTGCCATGCCAATCTTTTTGAAATTCACCGCGGTGGCACACTCGCACTCCTTTTCCTGCAGCTTTATCTTCTCCTTGGTTCCCGTCGAAACTTTGCGTTGAAATCCAGGAGGGGAGCGAATGTCGTACGCGTAAGGCCGAATATTCGACTTCGAGACCGCCACGAATCCGCGGACTCTGTTATTCATTTGCCACAACGTTGTATTCGATTGACTGAAATCTCCGTACAAGCGAAAGTTTGCGAGTGTAGACGCTTGACCGATGTTCGTCACGAGCTCTTCTCGAATACACCGGACGACGTCCAGCGACGGTTCATCCGCATCCGATACTGACGCAATATCGCCTAAGCTCACGAAACCCGTCGGTGCGATCGGGCGCCACAGGCAAGGATTTGCGGTGCCTTTGACTTTCTCAAATCTCTCTGGCAACGTGCACAGAGCGGGCGCATCCCGAACGATCAAAACTTGCGTTTCAGGAGCTCCTCCTTCAGACTTCACGACATCAGCTAGTATGGCGTAACCAGGTGGAGCAACGGGTCTCCAGATAGAGTAGGAAGTATTGCTACCGGCTTGATTTTGTCGGAGCACACCCGCCTCAGTTACTTTTTTTGTTAAAGTGGTTGCATGTCCTGCCCAGACACACGAATACACGCCGGTTTGCAAGATGGGCGCAATTGCAAATGATCGCTCAATACGTTCCGTGAAATTCTTCAAGATACAAATCCTGTTGGGACTCAACTGCATCTTGATAGGTGTCACACACCCCGTGCAAGTTGTGGTGCCGCCATCACGCGATACAACGTGCATTGTCACGCTTGCTGGTTCCAGAAGCGGTGGTTTCATAGTGTCCTTCGTACGAAGACGAAGTAGCTGATAAGTTCCCGTCGTGTTCAATTCTTCGTCCCGAATTATTGCCACATCGACTCCAAACATCAAGTTGATCTGATCAGCTCTCAATTCTTCACCGATGACTATATGTACGCATGACACATCCACCTCGACCAACAGCGGTTTCTTTTTAATTTCCTTCATTCTTCGCCCTGGTCCTTCTTCTGCACGCTTTGTCGCGGCATCAATAACTGGTGTGCTTTCAACAAGACCATCGTGAACCGGTATCAACTCTTCTTCGGTCTCGTCAAAGGAAACACTCTTACCGAGGGAGTAACTACCGCCGGGCATCATTTTGATAAACCTTGACAATGTTGAGCGTGTACAATTGAAGGTGACGTTTTCAATCTTCAGCGTTGCGCCATGACCGATAATAATGCGTGGCATCGTCTTGCGTCGAGAGCCATGGGAATGATGACGAATGATCGCTCCTTTGCCATCGGCGAATTTTATGGTATGTCCACCTCCGCGCAGCACATATTTGCCAGCAACAATTTTGGGATCGTCGGCCAGCAGTCTCGTACTTTTCGTCAGAGTGACATCCTTATCGAGATGGAAGTCACTGCCGTGCACGCACTTAATGTCTTGAGGAAGAATCGTACTGGCTAAAAAGACCCCTCCAAATTTTCGAGGTGCGAAAGTCCGTATGGTATCCAAAATGATTCCCACACGCAGCAATACTTCTACATGCTGTAGCGAAACTCGCAGGCGCGTGCTGTCATCATTCACACCGAGCGTCAAATGAAGAAATGGTAATTTCGGAGAACCCGCATAGAGAACGTGCTTGACTTTAAGGTTCTGGGATTGTCGAGAATTATCGTCGACGCCAATCATATCCACGGTAGCGTCGAGATTGATTCCAGACTTGCGATTCAAGTTTTTTACGACAAACACGTCGACGCCAACTACCTTTATCGTCGAGAGGGGACGACTTTGCATCGGTAGCCGGAAGACGCGGAGTTTTGCGCTGCTCAGAATAACGCTCAATTCCATCGACTTCAACGATGCCGGCGCGAGCACGTCTGAAACAGGGAGCGGTCCGACGCTACCCCATCTGATAGGATTTTCCACTTTGACGTTCGGCCGAACTTTACTCAACTGAATGTTCTTGATGGAATCGTGGATACATCGAAATTCGCTACCGGATAAGTCGAGGAAAATAGGCTGCACTCTGATTTTGTTCTTATCATCGAGTTCATTCACGATTGCGGGGCCACTGTCAATTCTCTTCCGCAAAGACAATTTCACACCAAACGGCTTCTGCGTAATTTTAGAAACGCTTTCTCTCCGCTTCTCCGCAAATGAGATGACACTTACTTCAAACTCTGACACGCTCAATGCCGTTGTTTGCCAAAATATTGAATGCGCTTCATTGATTGCTTTCGAAGAAAATGATCTGGTGATTTCTACACATCCTGAGTTGATGACGACGTCGTGATTTGACTCGCCCTCGCTGAGGGCGACGGGCAAGGTGATCCTTTGATCGTCCATCTTGATCAAGAGACGGGATTTGAGCACTTGAAATCCAGCTCGAGGTCGTGCACATGGGTGGACGTACTTTTCAATATGATCAGGTCTTATTTGACGAAAGAATGCGAACCACGATCCAATTTCCTTCATCTCAGGAGTCATAACTATGTCCAAATTTCCGAGCTCGATCTCCCACGACACATCGGCCCCGTCTAATTCTTCTCCTCTGTCGTACACGTTATTACGTAAAAGTATGATGTTTGAGCTCGACTCGGGTGAAGGTTGTAGATTCCAAGCGCCCCGAGCTTGCATCTGTCCCGTCGCAAGTTTTATGGTGCCAACGCTTACGCTTGTTTCACGTGTTGGAGGACTGATAATGGTGCTCCAATACGAATCTTCGGCACGCAACACTAGCACAGGAACATCCATCTCTTTGTCGTGATCATAAAAGCCATTCGCAGTCACTGCCGCAACGTTCACGCGTATCTCGCGTTTGATCCGTTTTACGAGCTTGCCAGAAATCATGATGCGCGACGATACATCAGGCATGATCTTAATAATCTTGAAACCGGGTGGACGCAGTCTGAATCTCAACGAGATCAATGCAAGGAGCGTGGGCCGACGAATATTCATCACTAACTCTTTGTGAATGTCGACTTCGATCAGCTTGTCCAATCCGCAATATTGGGGATCGCTCTGATGGCGAACGGCGACCGTGACTGTAAGTAGGGGTTGACCGGAGCCCTGTCCTCCAATTCCGGCGATGCACTCGCGTCCAAGACCTTCACTTGCATATCTGTCGTACAAAACGAGTGAGTTTGCTTTTATATGATGGACTTTCACGGTACGAGCCAACGACGAGTCGTAGTTGAGCTCGTCGAAACAAAGGCTTGCGAGCGCTCGTTCAGAATCTGATTCGTCATTTATCACAGCGGAATCATCTTCGGATGGATGTGCTTTGAGAGGTGCAAAAACATGAACAGACAGCTTTTCGGCGCCGACACTTAAAATCACTTGAGTCTTCGACAGCTTGCCGTTCTTTGCAGCATTTGTCAGCCTAGTGATATTTTCGCGAGCGACGCCGTTAATCCGTGCGTACCATGCATCGAACAGGACCGTGTCGCGAGATCTCGCATCATCATCGTCAATATCAAACATCACGCTGAGACTATCATCCGACATAGCTGAAATCATTAACTCGTCCAAAGAATGCACAGTTTCACCGATAGTGAGTACGTCCTTGTGCAAGGAGAGTTTCGCGCAAATGTCACTTCGCAATTTGCTCGCCCCGTTGCTTTCCATGAGGTTGATGTGAATTGTTCGACTTTTGAGCCCATTAATCGTTCTAATATCCATAGAACTATTGTTTTGCAACGACATCGTCGCCGGTATCCAACACACTTCGCCGCTTTCATCCAATTGCAGCAGCAGCACTCGGACCTCGTTTTCGGTGACAACCGCGGCGACGTGTTCCTCACTTATGGACGTTGTTGGCTTCAATGCCTTGACCAAAGAACGGATCTTAAACACTCGCACAGGAGAAACCGAAATATCAATGGCGCTGAACTTTGAGTGCACCTTGAGATTCGGCGCATCGGATGCGGCATTCAAATTTTGAATCACGACGGTGTTTGACGACGGTGCACTCAACAGCGGAAGTATTATCTGTTCATCTTCCACAGGTCGGTTCGAATTCGTATCCCATTCATCGTCGATAAATCCGACTTGGAATCCTGTGCATTGAAATGAGAAAACATTGTGTTCTTTTGCTAGTGAGCTCTCGATGCCAGCTGAAACTGGCGTCATAGACTCAATTACCGTTGTACCAAGGTCTATGCGTAAGTTTACGCCGTCGCCATCCAAAATAATCACGGGACCGTGAACTCGCGCGTCTAATCGCACTCTTGGTCTGATTTTGAACTCATCTGCCTGCTTTTCGATGGAGTGTGTGTGATTGCGCTGTTTCGCTTCATCGTCGTAAATGAAAGATTCGAGATATGCCGTCGTCACTTTGTGTCGCACAGCCACTCGCGCCACTCTGTCTAAAGGCTCTCGCAATAAGTGCACGATCGACTGCCTCATCTGAAACTTTATGAAGATATCTTCTTCTGTCTCGACATCGCCTTTGACTATTTGCAATTGCACCGCGTTACACTCGGACGCCTTGTCCCATAACGCAACTTGTGAACGATCGAGAGAGGTCGCTCTCTCTTCATTATCAGTGGTCTTACTGGAATCGAGTAGTGTCCCTTCCGGGCTTACGATCGCCAATCGGCGGATAGAAACGCGTTGTTCTCGTCGTCCAGAACCTCGCAGCGTTCCCAAACTGACTTCATGGACACCTATTCTAAAAATCTCCTGCTCACCGATTGGATTGTCAACCTCGTCATCAACCATGCAAACTAATACTTTTTCAACATTCACCACTCCGGATAGCTCAACCGAAGAGTGCACGGCTTCTTCTTCTAGAGCCACCATTCGCTGGCTCAATTGCACCGTATTCTCTAGACTTTCTCGCCAGTTTGAATCATCATCTTCTTCCGGTTGCGACTTTCGCAAACGCTTTTGCCTCTCGACTAATAATGCTGTCGAGTCGCGTTTGTTAACTGCTCGAGCAAGACCACGAATCGGCGCCGACAGCCCTTTCAATACCTTTGCCGTGTTCTTCGCACCACCGCCCGCGAGACCGACGACTGCTCTGACGACGCGACGTTTGCCAAAGCGAGCCGCTCGTTCTCTCGCTACCGCCGCTTTCACCCCGCCAGACTCCCGGTATTCTACGTGCGCCAGCGTTCGGAAAGTAATAATACTCTGCAGGGGAATACCTTCTTCGATTTCATCAATTTCTGTCGACATCCCAATCTTCAGTTTAGGTGGCCAAAGCTTATTGCGTCGCTCGGCGCGTTCGGCGATTAGACACTCTGGAGGTGGCGGTGCAGAGCGCAAATGCTTGACGTATAAAGGAATATAACGCTGGCGAGCCTCAGTTATGCGCACCATAGCGCTAACACTAGATTTAAAGTCCAATCCACGCCGTTTACGTATTTCGTCGACGTGCATCTGAACGCCGGCGCCCGCGAAACGCCACCATAAACGCGCATTTCCTTTGACGCCGACCCTTGGGCGTATATGCGCATACGTGTACCGCACGCGACTGGTGCGTAAATTAGAGTACATGCTGTAAAACACCTTAAGCTGCGTTGACTTGATGCTGATTTGAATAGAATTTATATCCATCCGTAATTGATGCAGCGGCGTGTTGGTGTCCTCGGCGTGACCTCTTCTCGCGTACGTCGCCGTTCCTCGTAACGGTCCGAATACGTACGATTGCGGTATCACGAGATCGCCGCTGGTGCCTTCTTTCATGCGCTCGCCAACCTCGGTATTGAAGACCGCGGACATTTTCCGCACGAATTGGTCTTCGCGGATGCCTCGCCAACCGCCCGGCGTCTCTGACGCGACTGACGGCGAATTGAAATCGGCGTACACGCCGACGCGCTCTAACGCAATCATCTTTCGTAAACTGTCGGCGAAACCGCCGACTTTGAAGGCATTTTCGAAATCTTCTCCAACGGTCGTCAGCGACACGCGTTCGAGCACGAGTCCCATTCCCCACGGAACGCCCGCTCCGTACTCGCCCTCGATTCTGACGTGCACGTTTGAAATTTCAATCAGAACGTTCGCCAGGGCGACGTCGATGAGCCCAGCGATCGCGCTCCTCTTCCTCACCCCATCCTGCGCGCTCTCCCTGCCGTCCTCCGCCTCCAAAGCCTCCGCGTTCACCGCCGGATTCCACTTCAACCACGCCCGCTCCGCCGCGTCCGCCGCCCTGCGCGCCGTCCTCAACGCCTTCACCCGCTGTCTCTCCCTCCGCTCCTCCTCGCTCTCCCGCGCCTCGTCGTCTCCGTTCACATCGATCTCCCCCACGACGTACACCCCGTGAAACGTCACTCGCACCGCCTCCTTCCCCAAGTTCCTCCACGGCACGCGCACGCGCAGCTCGTCCACGAATCCGCACCGCACCCGCGCGCTCGGCTCGTCCAATATCTTCGTCAGCGCCGACGCCCGCACCCGCACCCGCCGTATCCGCACGTCTCCGTTCAGCACGCCCACGCGCACGTCGTCGCGATCGACGCCCTCGAGCACGCGCCCGAGCCTCGCGTTCAGTTGGTCCGCCAACAACCGCTCGAACACCATCGTCGTCCGTCGCGACGCGCGCGCGCCTCGATCGCGCGCGCGAACGCCGCGCGGACGTCGAGCGACGGACGACGCCTCGCTCGCGGTCCGTCGCGCGCGCCGCGGCGCGACGACGGGTCCGTCGCGCGACCGCGACTGAAGCGTCAGTCGCTCGCACTGTTTACCGATACGACGCAGTCCTCGTCCGGTAAATAGGTACATGCACCGTCCTAATATGAACGCTGAGGTCATAAAATACCTCCAATCGCGCTATGTAGCATCGTTCGTCCGACCGAGCCGTTGACGCGACGCGTCGTCGCGCGTCCGCGCACGCCGACGCGCGACGACGGCGGCGCCATGCTGCCGCCGCCGCGCGGACTCGGCGCGCGCGGACTCGATAGCGGCGCGCCCGGCGCGTTTCGCGGACGCGCGACGACGCGCGACGACGGCGCGCGACGACGAGGGACGGGACGACGCACGACGACGACGACGACGACGACGACGACGACGACGACGGGCGCGCGCGGACGCGCGGTGCGGTCGATCAAGGAACCGAACGGCGCGAGCGGCGCGCAGAGCGCGAGCGGTGGGGCCTCGACGAGCGCGAGCGGTGGCGACGGCAAGGGCGGGGGGTGGGGGAAGTGGTTCGACAAGGCGAGCGAGCTGACGAGACGAGCGACGGCGACGACGGCGACGTGGGCGCAGTCGACGCAGAACGTGGTGACGAAGGAGATGAATGAGAAGGCGAAGTTGATACAGCCGTCGATGAACGTGGCGGTCGATCACTTTGGGCCGACGGCGAGGCAGATTAATAATTTGTTGAAGCCGGTGACGGAGCCGATTAGAAAGGAGTGGATGAATCTCAAGCCGGAGACGCGACGGGTGATGAAGGGTGGGTTTTTCGGCGCTTTTTTTGGGAATTTGGTTCTCGGTTGGCCCGCGCGCGCCGACCGCAAGCGGTTGCGGGCGAAGGTGGAGCAAATGCACTTAGAGCGCGCGAAGATGCTCGTGGACGACTTTTCGCTCGAGCGCGAAGTGCTCAGCTTGAACGCGGAGAACAGAAGACTTGAAAAGCGCACGCTTCGAGCGGAGATGGCTCTGAACGCGATCAAGCGTCGATTGGGAGAGTACGTGGTGGCTCCGAAAGATGAGACCCACTTCGCCGATCCCAATCTGTCGGGAGTGATGCCGGGCGCGCCGTGGGCGAACGATCTTCTCGACGCCGTCGGTTCGCGCGTCGAGAGCGCTAGACCGTCGTACACGTCTGAACCCAAGCCCACGGCGGTGAATTCGATTTCATCTGGAAAGGACGGATGGAGTCGCGACGAGGCGTGGGCGCAAGGGTTTTTGAGCGCCTCCGCCGAGGCGTCGAGCGACGGCGTCGACGGTGGGCGCCCGACGGCGCTTTAAAACGCACCCGCGCGAGCGTACTTTTTTGCACCGAAAAGCCCGCGTAATGAATTCTTCAACGCAACCGAGTTCTTACATTACAATAAATACATCAACACAGAAGTTTTCTTCCCACCTACTTTTCCTCCACGACCCAACTCCTCAACGCCTCGAGCGTCTCCAACTCGTCGTCTTCGAGCAAATCAAACTCCGCCGCCTCTTCAAGCTTCGCCACCGCCTGCGCGCGCAGCTTGTCCCCTAAATCGATCGCACCGCTTCTCGGCGCACCGATGCGACACGCGACTTCGCATATCTCCGCCACCGCGCGCGGTGCCGACGCTTTCATCACCGCGGGCAGCATGTACGTCACGGATTTCGCGTTCGCGCCGTCGCGCGCGTCCAAATCCTCCCCGTAGTACCAATTAAACGCCTCCAGCGTCTTAAACTCCCCCCCCGTCACCTCACCCCAAATCGTCAGCGCGCGTTCGAGCTTCGTCTCCACCCATCGCGCGCGTTTCGCGTCGTACTCCGCGAAGAGCGCCGTCACGTTTGGAAACTTTTTATACCCTCGGTTCGGGTCCCACGCCTCGCTCGCCCTCGCCTCCTCCTTCGCCCGTCGCAGCGCCTCTCCGCTCGCGCGCGCGTCATCGCGCGCCTCCTCGACGCGCGCCGTCGCCTCTCGCTCGCTCGTCGCCGCCGGCGCCGGCGCGGGCGGTCGAAACGCCTCGGCGCGCGCTCGAGCCTCGAGCCTTCGCGCGCGCTCGAGCTCGACCTCGCGCGCGTCCCGGCGCTTCTCCAGCTTGCGCCGCTGCGCGGACGCCGCGCCGCGCTTGCACGTGCACGGCACCGCGCGCATGCGTCGCGTCGCGTCGCGTCGCGTCGCGTCGCGTCGCGCGCGCGTGTGACGACGACTAGGACGCTACGAATGAATTACAAACCGCGCGCGCGCGAACGCGCGCGCGCGCGCGATCGATCGACGCGCGCGCGCGATCACTTGACGCTCGCGCGCTCGACGTAGGGCGCGAACGCGCTGACGCCGTGCGCGCTGGCGGGGACGACGTACTCGGGACGCTTCCACGGGACGACCTTGAACCGGCCGGTGCGCGTGCGGACGCCGGGAGAGACGGCGCCCTTGCCCTTGTAGAAACCCTTCTTGGCGAGCTTCGTCGTGAGGGCGTTGAAACCGACGCGACGGGCGCGACGGGCGAGGGCGGCGGCGGTGGCGAAGACCATGACGCGCGCCGCGGAGTGGGGAGGGTCGGGCGCGCGGCGCGCGGCGAGGTCGAGCGGCGGCGCGACGTTCGCTAAGTGGCTCTCGTGAGACTACAATCGATGGACGCGAGCTGAGTGGTTATCGTTGTGGTTTGGTGATATATCGCGTCGAGTCCGCGGACTCGATGGTGCTCACTCGCTCTTCGTACTCGCGCTCCGCCGTCGCCGCGTCTTGCACGACTTCGTCGGACGGAGTTTTCGGCACAAAGCACAAGTCTCTGAATCGTCGAGCCATATTCACTTGCTGCTCGCGCGTGCGATCGAGGTTCGCTTGGTAGCTGAGCTGCGGCAACACGTACATTTGATGATGCACGTTGCGTAAAGCTTCCATGTCGATCGTGCTCCCCGCGCCGACGGTTTTTCTGATGGCGCGCGACTGCGACATGCGAATCATGTAAAAGTCGCTGCTTCGCATGTCACATCCATTCTCGCGCACGATGCACGCGTTTTTCGCCGTCGTTTCGTGGCACTTACACGCCAGCGGGCAGGCGTAATGCGGTGTCGAACCGACTGGGACGTTTGCAGACTGTTGCTCGAAAAAGAATGGTCTGTAACCCACGCGAACGGTGTTCCAACTCGAGTCATTCTTGATCGCGTGCTCTAAGCCGTCGATGTCGAACCCCGCGTTGGCGTCCACGCGATCGGGTGAAACCGTTATCGCATCTTCTTCGACGATGGTCACCGTCTTGTACTGGTACTTGACGGCGTCGAGGAGCGCGTGCACGTGCGACATCGACGCCTTGTGCCAGTGATCCGCGGCCGCGCGCCCGTAGCACGGATCGATGTCGGCGCCGTGCACCGTCGTCACCTTCCCCGCCCACTGCAATGGGAGCACTATTTTATCGCACTTCATGCAGATGACGTACACGTGATCGCTCAACGCCGCCAGTCGCGCGCCGGCGTCTGAAATCTTCGTGCACCCCTCCTCGCCTAGCTTTGAGTGACACCCCGGCGTCCACGGCGACCCCATCCTCGCGGCGTAAGCAGCCTCTCTCAAAGCTTTATTCCGTTTCGCGCACGTATACTCCGGCGCTTCATTAAACACCACTAGACCGCTCTCGGCTTCGCTCTGCCCGACGGCGGCCGCGGCGGCCGCGGCGCGTCTCGGCGCGGCGCGTCTCGGCGCGCCGCGCCGCCGCGTCCCGCCCGAACGCGCCTCCCCACCGAGCGCCGCCGCGCGCACCCCACGCTCGCGCCCGCTCATCTCCGCACCGTGCGCGCGCGCGCACGCCCCCAAGCCCACCAGCGCCGCGACGCACGCCGCCGCCGCGAGCGCGCGGCGTCCTC
>Ga0228649_1000170_pt1 | contig 28292 bp, 17 predicted proteins | sample 61DmetaG_FD_190074 | JGI IMG/M metagenome (GOLD analysis project Ga0228649, IMG submission 190074) | Seawater microbial communities from Monterey Bay, California, United States - 61D | ecosystem: Environmental > Aquatic > Marine > Coastal | place: USA: California | collected 2016-10-31 | reverse complement strand
TCTTCCAAGCGCTCGCCACCCAAGAAGGCCCGATCGCCAACTGGCAATCCCACGTTGCGGACCCGGTTCACTCCAACGTCCTCACCAACGCGGCCAAGGGCTTCGGCTTCTACTAAGCGGTTCACCGCCTTGGTAGCTTCGTCATAGGGTAGCTTGATCGGCGGCCGTCGACTTCGCGTCTACGGTCACCTCCAAGATTTCTCTGACAGCGCTGGGAATTCCCGACTGCTTTTGGGGCTTTGTCTCTTCAATAACATTCGTTTTAATGATGCATCTCTCGATGTTTGATTACTCTTCGCCTCCGCGTCGCCGTCGCCGCGCTCTGGATAGCCCGCAGACGCGCGTCCCGGCATCTTGCCCCACACACGCGCGCGCGCGTTCCCTTCGCGCCCGTGGCCGGATCGAACGCGAAGAACATGGCGACGACGATCGCTTCGCGCGCCGTCGCGGCGACGACGCCCCGCGCGCGCGCGCGCGCGCGAACGAATCCCCGCGCGTCGTCCACCTCGCGTCGGACCCGCGCGATCGCCGACGCCAACGCCGAGGCGACGGCCGAGGACGCGCGCGAGCTCGCGGCGTGGTTATCCTACGACAAGGGCGTGGACGCGAGCGGATTAGTGTTCAAAGAGGGCGCGAGAGGCGAGGTGGAGGTGGCCCTGCGCGGAGACGTCGACGCCGGGGCGCGCGTGCTCGCGGTGCCGCAAGACTGCGCGGTGACGTCCGTGGACGTCGACGCGCACCCGATCGTCAGCGGATTGGCCAAGGGGCGACCAGAGCTCGTCGGGTTGGCGCTGTGGTTGTGCGCGGAGCGCATCAAGGGTGGAGCGAGCGATTGGGCGCCGTACGTGAAGACGCTCGCGGCGAATCCAGACGCGCCGTTGTTTTGGACCGAGGCGGAAGATTTCGCGCTGTTGAAGGGGTCGCCGATCGTGAATGATGCGGTAGAACGCTCGAGGAGCGCGAGGGAGGAATATGCGGCTATCGTGGAGGTCATTAAGGGTGATCCCACGGCGTTTCCCGCGGAGGCGTACGAGTTTTTCACCGAGGAGCGCTTCGTGGACGCGCTGGCGACGGTGTGCGCCAAGGCGACTTGGTTACCCACGGCATCGTGCTATGCGTTGGTGCCTTTGTTAGACGTCATCACGATTGCTGGATCTCCGGTGCCGGGCGTTTCACCGCCCTCGGCGAAGGATGGAATCGCGCGGTGCGCTGCGGATTACGACGTCGACAGCGCGTGCGTGGTTTTATCCGCCGTCGTCAAGGCGCCGGCGAACTCGCGAGTCGTACAGTTGGATCCGTTGCAAAGGAACAACGGTGAGCTGTTCTTGAACACTGGTCGCGTTGATCAGAAGCATCCAGGGGATTATTTGTACATGCGGACCGAGATTCAGCCCTCCGATCGCTTATTTTCGGCGAAGAAGCAAGTCCTCGAGGGTATGGGTTTCACCGCCGAAAACCAGTACTTTCCGGTGTATGAAGATCGTATGCCGACCCAGTTGTACTCTTATCTTCGTTTTGCCCGCGTTCAAGATCCCGGTGAGATGATGGCGGTGTCGTTTGAGGAGGATAAAATCGTTTCGGTGATGAACGAATACGAAATTCTTCAGCTTCTCATGGGCGATTGTCGAGAGTTAATGTCTGAATACGACACGAATGAGGAAGACGAGCTGAACCTGTTGAAGCTCTCGGACACGATGCGCGTGCGAGAGATCGAGGCGGCCAAGCTTAGAATGTCCGAGAAGAAGCTCATCGGTTGCACGATGACGGCGGTTCGCAAGCGCTTGGCGCCGATTCGTGGCATCCCAACCAAGCAAGGCATGGAAGACCCGAACCAGGATCTTTTAGACATTTTCAACGCGATCGAGAGCATTCCAAATAAGCCAAAGGAAATGATGGAAGACTTCAAGAAGTGGGCGCGTGGGGACTACGAAGACATCCCCAAAGGCGGGGGTGGCTGCGGGTAGTTTTAGAAAATTTTAAGCGCGTTTATATTAATGTACCCACTCTCTACTTGCTAATGTCTTCCTCGTCTTCGTCTTCGTCCTCGTCCTCGTCCTCGTCCGCACTTTTGTCGAAAATTTGTTCCAAAGCGTTGACGACGTCAGCGTTCGTATCCATCAAGAAGAAGAGATCGTCGAGTAACGCTTGCTGAGTCTCTTCTTCCGTTTCGAATTCACGCTGCGGCAGCTCCTCTAATTCCATGAAGTCATTGATCTCGAGGTTGAAGTACGCCTGCTTCAGAGCCTTGACTTCATCTTCGCTCACGACGGAGGTTACTACGCCTGGGGCCATGGTACCGAGACGCCCGCATCGACCGGCTCGATGTAAATAACTGCTCGTTGAAGGAGCGTCTAAACTATAAATGTGCTGAATATTTGGCATATCCAGCCCCCGCTCACTTTCAGACGTGCACACTAATATGCTAGCCTTGTTGTTCTTGAAATCTTGAACCGTTCGCAAAGCCTCGGTGCCCTCGGGGAGCAACATCAACAGCTTGTGTTCGCCCCAGAGCGCCTTCCGCACGGGCCCAGCCGTAACTTTCGCCGCTTCGCTATTCGGAACAAAAATGAACGTTCGCGGCGGTGGTGCATCTTCTCCTGCTTCTTCGAGATCTTTACGAAGCTGTCGCGTGAGTGCGATAAGCTTGCGAGAACGGTCCTTCACGACGAGCATTCGGTGCGTGATGCCCGGGGGCACGCGCATACCGCCGCCCGTGGTGATCCAAATGGGATCCTTCATTAGACCTTTAGATGTGCACCGATCGACGATCTCTTGCGACAACGCCACGCCACTAAGACACACGCATCGGTCCTCCATCACTGGCTCGTATGGTGACGGTTTGAGCAACACATCCATCGCATCTGGGTGCTTGTCGAAGAGCACATCCGCTTCGTCGGCGATGATGAATTGTGCCAGATCCACCTCTAAATCTCCTTGTAGCTTCAAATCTTTGAGCTCTTCGGGCGTTCCGACGACGATTTCCGCGATGCATAAGTCGGGATCCGGATTCAACACGTGCTTTTCAAAATCAAACGCGCCCTTCACCTTCACGCCGCGGGGACCGATGTATCTAAAGATGTTACCCGAATCTCCTGGTCTCTGCGTGCTCACGTTCCCTCCGAGTATGCGCCATATCAGCATAGAGTTCTGTACCACCAGTTCTCTCGTCGGCACGATCACCAGCAACTGCAGCATCCCTCTCCCCACGTAATTCAACCCGTCGATGCTCGGCATGAGGTACGCCAGCGTCTTCCCGCTCCCCGTCTGACTCGAAATAACCACGTCGTTCACGTTCATCATCGCCAGCGCCGCCCGTCGCTGAATCGCCGTGGGATATCGGAACCCTAAATCCTCCGCCCGAGACGCGATCCAGTTCGCCATTCCGAGCGACCGCCAATCGAGCAACTGCTCCCGCGGGTCCGTCATCCCTTGCACGCGCCGCAGCTTTTCCGACACCCTCTGCGCCAACCCGTAATCCTCCTCAAATATCGCCTTATTCAGCGCCGTGGTGAGAATGTTTTCATCCTCCGTCCCGTCCGCGTCGAACCCATCGAGCGCAGACGCGTCGCTCGCTCCGTCGTCACCGGTCCCGCCGTCACCGAACGGCGCCGCGTCTCGCGCGCGCAATCGGTCGCCTCGCGCGCGCGGGCCCGCGCGCGGACGCGCGCGACGCGTCGATGACGACGCTCGCGACGTCCGCGCCCGTCGCGGGACGCTCGCGCGATGTCCGCTCGCGACGCGCATGCCGCGGTCGTTCGCGCGCGTCGAGTGACGTCGCGCCCGCGCGCGCGAGGCGACACGAGCGCGTCGCGGTTTCACCGCCTCGTCGTCGATCGACGGTCAAGGGTCGACGCGAAACTAGATCGTGAACCTAAAATGAGGTTCACATTCGTCGATGGCGTCGATCGATGGACGGTTTCGAGGCAACCTGCGCGCGCGAAACTGAAATGAGGTTCGGCGTCACCGATCGCCGTGATCGACGCGCGAACCTGGGGCGCGACGTCGAACCCGTCGCGGCGCGCGTCGAACCTGGGACGGCGCGCAATCATCGACGCGGGAAACTATGCGCGCGTCGTCATCGCACGCGCGCGCGCGTGTCGGTAGAAATCATGTTCACGCGTCGCGCGCGCGCGCGCGTGGGGTGGACGGTGGACGGCCTTCGCGTGTGGCGACGGCGGAACCGTCGCTAATTCGGGAAGGATTGGTGTCGAGCCGTGGGACGCGGGGCGGGGCGCGCGTGCTGGTTCAAACGGGCGCGATCGATCCCGCGAGCGCCGTGTCGGCGGTCCAGGGGTTCGTGCTCGACGGCTCGCCGGGTTTGCGTGCCGCGGCGATGGCGAATACCGCGGTGTTTACGAGCGGCTTCGGCGTCTTGCGACTCGGGTTGACGCTCGCGGGTATCGCGCACTCGTGGTTTCTCGGAACGGTGCGTGAATCGCCAGAAACACGCGTGGCGATGCGCATTTAGATTTTTTGTCGCGAGTGCGACGCTCGAACGACCGTGGGAGGTGATGACAGATGACAGATACTTCCGAGCGCGCGCAACGCGGACCGACAATCGTCGGTGCAGCGACGGCCGCTCCGTGAGCGAGTATCAAAATATTAGTTTTCAATCTGATCCCGGAGGTTTCTGATAGTTCTGAGACTCGTTTTTTGTGCGTTCGACAGACTGACTCGCTTTTCCCGCGCGCACGCAGGTCGTCATGGCGGCGTTTGGTGTCGGAGGATACGCTCTCGTGTGCGCCTACTTCATCGTCGGCAGTGCGGTGACAAAGATAAAATTGAAGGAAAAGCAAGCCGAGGGGATAGCGGAGGCGCGGGGAGGGCTTCGTGGCCCCGGAAGCGTGTGGGGGAGCGGGACGGCGGGGATTTTGTGCGCTATTGCGGCGCTTTCGGGATGGACACCCGTGTCGTTGGAACTCTGGCGGATCGGTTTCGTGGCGAGCTTTTGCAGCAAACTCAGCGACACCACCGCAAGTGAGATCGGCAAGGCGTACGGCAAGACGACCTATATGAGCACGCCACCGTTCAAGTTAGTTCCCAGAGGTACGGAGGGCGCCGTTAGCGTCGAAGGAACCGTGGCTGGTATCGTCGTATCGGGTCTGTTCGCCGGGCTTGCGTTCATCATCGGTCAACTGGATGCCGTCGGCGTCGGTGTATGCGTCCTCGCTGCCTTCATCGCGACGACCTTCGAGAGCATGCTCGGGGCGGCTGTGCAGGGTAGAAAAGGATTTGATTGGATGTCTAACGACGTGGTGAACGGAATACAGATCACGCTCGCGGCTGGGGTGGCCATCGCGTTGAGAACAATCGTCTGAGTCGACTAGATTCGAATCATCGTCGCGACGACACTCGTAGTAAAATTTACAAACTAGATAGAATTTAACAGATGGCTAGTTCAGGACCCCTTTTCTGTCATCCGGCACGGATAATGAAAAATCTCGTTCCTCACGACCCCTCCGACGTCGCCGCCCTTTGTTTATCATCGCACCGCGTCACGAAATCATGAACCTCGTCGGCAAACTTTTTCGGTTCTTCGAGGTACAACCAATGCCCACAGTTTTCGAAAATCTTCAACTCCGAATCGGGAATCATCTCAGCCACCGCTTTGATGCCATCTATGGGAAATATTTTGGTTTCACGTCCCGCCAGGACGAGCGCCGGGATGGTCATGTGTCGACACTCGCTTCGCCAGTCTTGGTGCGTGTGGTCGTACATCAGCTCGCACAACGCCTCGGGACAGCACTCGAGCGTCTCGCTCTTCACCATGGCGAGCACGTCGGGATCAACGACACTGAGATCGTGAAAGCAAGCCTCGGCGTTACCATCCGCGAACGTAGACATATCTCTTCTCACAGCCGCCGCCAACGCCTCGTAACTCGCCGCGTCGTAACAACCCAAACTCCCCAGCTCCCAATCCGGGCGTCTATTCTGCAACGGGGCCTGATCCACGAGCACCGCGCCGATGACGCTCACCTCGGTCGCATCGCTCCCCCCTCCGACGCGCCATCGCGCGCCGCACAACTGTAAGAGCGACCAAACGACCGCGCATCCCATCGACGCGCCGACGAGCACGAACCCGCTCGGCGACAGTCTCGCCGCCGCCTGCTCCAGGACCTCCCGCAGGTCCATCGCCAGCCGCGCGACGGTGTGCCCGCGTCCCGGACGGTCGCTCCCGCCGTGCCCTCGAAGATCGAACGCGATCGTCGCGGGAAAGTCGTCGCGCGCCGCGCGCATCGCCGGCATGAAGTACGCCGCCGTCCCGCTCCAACCGTGGACGAGGACGACGACGGGGCGATCGCGCGCGGGCGTAGCGCCGCCGACGACGGCGCGGAGGCGAACGCGGCCGCCGTCGACGGGGTCCAGGTCGAGCGCGGTCCACGGCATCGCGCGTCGACGAGTGTTTGGGAGCGAGGTCGATTGCAAAGGGCGGCGTCGCTCGGTTCTAAAGACGAGATTTAATTTTGGTGTCCAACGGACCCTGAGCGAGGGTGCGACCCTGAATGGCGCAGTTCTCTAAGTAAGGACACGGTTGGTACAGACCGCCGTACTTGGTGGACCAAGCGCGGAGCTTGGCGGCGATCACGGCGGGGCCGACGGAGTCGCCCCAGTGGACGACGCCGCCTCGAAAGGCAGGGAAGCCCATGCCTAAGATTGCCGCGGTGTCGATATCGCCAGCCTTGACGACGATGCCTTCGGAAAGAACTCTGCACGCTTCGTTGACGACCGGGAAAAAGATCATCTCAGCGATCTCTTGCGGACTCAAGCCCGCCGGAATGGGCGAACCGTCGAGCGGAAGTTTGGACTGCGCTCGGGACGCGGCGATGAGCATCTCGACACCCTCGGGATCAGGCGTGGCCCGGCGCTTATTGTCGTACTTGTAAAATCCAGCACCGGACTTCTCGCCCAATCTTTTGTTCGCGAGCAACGATGGGATGAGGGGCGAGCGGTAGACTCGATCGGGGAAATCGTCGATGAAGTTCTGCCCGACGTGAACGCCGACATCGTGACCGACCAAATCACCCAAACGGAACGGACCCATGGGCATTCCAAACATCATTATCGCACGATCGATGGCGTACGGATCGCACCCAATATCCACGAGCACCGTCGCGCTCATGGTGTACGGAAAGAAGATACGGTTGACGGCGAATCCGGTGCAGTTTCCCACGACGACAGGCGTCTTCTTAATTTGTTTACTCAAGCCCAAGGTGTCCACCAAAATCTGCGCCGGAGTCGCGTCGGTACGAATAATTTCGAACAGCTGCATGACATGAGCAGGTGAAAAGAAATGAGCACCCACGATGCGCTCTGGGTTCTTCATTTTGGCGGCGATTTTTGTAATGTCGATGGTACTCGTGTTCGTGCTCAAGATGCAATCAGGCTTGCAAATCCTCTCCAACTCACAGAAGATCTTTTGCTTGAGAGGTAAGTTTTCAATGACAGCCTCGATGACCATATCACACTGACGGAAATCTTGATCTGTGAGTGTAGGCTTGACGAGCGACATCAGCTGGCGCGCCTTGTCTTCAGTCATCCTGCCTTTACGAACCATGCTCGTCAAGTTTGATTGAATGCGACCGACGCCCGCGTCCAAAAACTCTTGCTTGATCTCTTTCAACACTACTTGAATTCCAGCGAGCAAGCACGCCGTGGCGATTCCACTCCCCATCAAACCGCCTCCGACGACGCCGACTGACTTCATCGGTCGAGGCTTAAGGCCGACGTCCGTGATTCCCGGAACTACGTTCGTCGCGCGCTGAGCGAAGAAGAAGTGAACCAAACCTTTCGCGGCAGGCGATGATACAGCCTTTTTAAAGTTTTCTGCCTCGCGCTTCAGTCCCTCTTCAGGGCCTTGGGCGAGTCCGACCGAGATGGCATCGACGCAAAGCGCCACGTGCGGCATCACTGACTGCACTCGCTTGGCCTTCTTGCTCGCCTCCTTGAGAATCATCTCCGTAGACTTGGGATCTGGTAGTTTGTCTTTACGATACATCGAAAGCTCCCGCTTCACGGAGCCACTCGCGATCGCCTTCGCCAACGCCGACGCCTCGGCGACGATTCTTGACGGGTCCGCAATTTTGTCAACCAATCCAAGTTTCAGCGCCTCCTCCGCCTTGATCGACTTGCTCTTCAGCATCATCTCCAGGGACTTCTCCAAGCCCACCAACCGCGGCAGGCGTTGAGTGCCACCAAACCCAGGAATCACTCCCAACTGAAGCTCAGGCAACCCCAACTGCGCCCTCGGCGTCGCCACGCGCGCGTTGCACGACATCGCCACCTCCAATCCCCCTCCTAGAGCCAAGTTTTCGATCGCCGCCACGCACGGCTTACTTCCACCCTCCACGTATCGGCACAGAATCGCGTTAAAATCGCCCACGTCGTTCGACGGCTTCCCCTGGGTCGACTTTCTCAATTGCGTAATGTCGAAACCGCCGCTAAACTTTCCGCCCGCCCCGTGGATGACGATCGCGCGCACGTTCGAGTTTGCCTGCGCGTCCTTTACCGCGCGCTCGAGTCCCTCGAGTACCGGCACCGCCAGCGCGTTCACCGGGGGGTTATTCAGCTCGATCACCGCCACGCCGTCGTCGATTTTCGTCGTCACCGGGGACATAATTCCAGGTTTCCGATTCGGTACGGATTATCGTCGACGCCGATCGCGCGCGGGCGCGTTCGAGGTCGCGCGTCGGTGTGAAGGCGCGAAAGGCGGTCACACTCGCGATCGGTCGTCGTCTGCGCGTCGCGAGGCGTCGAACGTCGTCGAGTGGCGGTGCTTCGACGGACGGCGACAGTTACGCAGTCACGGCGTCGGCGACGCGACTGGCGACTGGAGCGACGGAACCGCGAGCGACGGAATGAGGGTAACAGCCTCGCGAACGGCGATATAATTTGAATTGAAACGGCGACGATTCGTCACGGGGCGATCGCGAATGAACTCTGAGGACGGAATCACACGGCGAACGCGACCTTGGTCGCCGAAGCTGGCGCGGCGTCGGTCTGGTTGGGGTCCAACTCGGAATTCTTCTTTTTCAGCGCCGAGACGAGGTTCTTGTCGGAGAAAGACTGCATCGCTCGAGAATTATTTTGAACGGCTTCCATGGCGTATCGATCGCCGTCGATGAGACGGCGATCGAGGGCACGTCTCACGTAGAGCGTGACGCCGGAGACGAGTATCAGGCAGAGGGACACAATGGGGGAGACGTATCGCCACACTGCGACAAGAATCTCGATGAAGTCGATGGTTTCCTTGATTTCATCGTAAAACGCCTCGTCCATGTCGTACTCGAGGCTGGTCCAGGAGATTGGAACGAGGGCTTCGTCACCGCTCGAGGCGCCGGACCAGAGCGTGGTGTAGAAAGTATCCGTCGGGTCAATTTTGAAGTTTTGTTGGATCGGAACTCGCATGCCCACGGTGTTACCGCTGCGCTCGTAAATCATGATCTCGATATCATGTATCGTGGCGTTCGGGGCGAACGGAGATGAAGAAGAGGTCGGATCGATGTACCCGCCGAAGACTCGGGGGTCGGCTCGATGACCGTGAGGAAGCGTGTACACACTCGGGATGAGCTCGAACCCGCTCACGTTGAACGTGCCGTGAAATTCCGTGTTGCGCCCACACGCAGTCTGATCTACTGGACAAGCCAAGAACTCTTCGTGCGCGATAGCGTACGTTTCGACAGAGACCTTGGAATTCTTCTTGACCGTCTTGCCTTGCTGGTGTCGCAGCGTGAGGGAGCGTTTCAAATCTAATCCCATGCCAAAATCTGCCCAGGCAACGACATCAACTGAACTTCCGTGGATCTTAATAGCGTGATATTGTCCAGAAGCAATTGTTTTGCCTACGACGTTCTCGACATGCGACGTGTGAGGGTACGTGATTGGTCCCGCGGCGCCGTCAGAACGGCGCAACACATTCGTCGCGTTCTCGGGCGAGTTCACGCCGGTTGCGATGCGATAGGGCGTAGATCCGTAGACATAAGCCCACGTAGAAGTATCATTCACACTCCACGGCACGTGATCGTCGTCGATCGTCGTCGCGTTGCGAATCTTTGTCACCGATCGAATGAGTCTTCTAGGATCGTTTGCCGCATACTGCGCGGAGACGACGGGATCCTCGTATCCAAAAATCCACTCTCGAACGGTGCGTTTGATCAACATTCCGCTAGATTGTGGGCCAAGAGCGGGTCCAAGAGACGCTTGAAACGCGTTCGCTCCGTAGGTCGACGAGATATGAGTCAGGTATCCTTTCCAAAGCTGCGCGTGAAGCGCCGAGATCGTAAACGTCGCCGCCAATGTCGTCGTGTCCATAGTCAGCATACCCACGGCTGTCATGCCCGTGGAATCGCCGACAACGGCCTGATACAGCGCACTCGACGTCGGCGAGCTTATCGCGACGACAGAAACGGGCTGAGAAGCCTGAGTGGCGGCCCAAGATGCGTATTCAGGAACAGACGGGAAGCCGGTTAGAAACGCCGCCGGCACGCCCAAGGCAGCGAGTTGGGTCACCGATAGTCCCCCAAGAGGGCTCGCTGTGAAGATTTGTTCAACTGCAAGCGCCTGTAAAGCGGTAGGCCCTCCAAGAGCCGCCGCGACGAGGTTAGGAAACGCCGCCCCGAGCGTTGGGTCGCTCGCCATGGCGCCAAAAAGCTGAGTGATACCGCCGACCAACCCCGAGAGCGTTTGCGGGATTGCGGTGTACAGGATGTTCGCTTCGCTCCCTGCCGTCTTCACCATGCCGATGTACGCCAAGTTGAAAGACACGATCTATGATGAAGAGTGAGAAGTTATGAAACTAAATGAAGCGCTCTAGTTAGTATACCTCGTCGTTCATTGAGCATCCGTCGCAAAAGTTTGCAGCGTCCATGTCCGCATAGAGCGTCGACACAAAGGATACTTCCGTGTCGTCGTTCGAAAAAGTAATATTCTGACGCTTGTTCACAGTGTTCGACATAACGTACGGACCCACTTCCACGAGTGCCGGGGGATGAGTACCGGCGAGAACTTGACTCGGGTTGGTGATGTTCCAGAAATAAATGCTCGCCTTGAGATTATTCTCGCATCTGGTGGTGCTGGTTACCCAGCACTTATCGCCCCGGTCAATCTTATAATCGGTGATCAAGCTCAGCGCAGGGACGTAGAGATACGCCAAACATAAGCTCGTGCCTAAAAATAACGTCGCACCGACTAAGACAGCCTGCAAAGTTGGTGTGAGCTCGCGTCGGCTGCGGTGAAGAAACACATGGCAAACTCACGTGACAGAAGAAATTTTTCCTGCTCGACTCCAAGCCACCGTACGTGCTGAGCACCTTGGTCGGCGCAGCACTCCGTTCATCGACCTCGATCGTGTCTAACGTGTCGTACTGGGTCGACATCGCGGCGTGCACTGAGGTTGATATTCTATTCTTGGCTCGCGACGTCGTCAACAATCGCGTCTTTGTTTTGTTACAAATCATGTTCCCTAGTCCTGCTTATCGTGCTCATCGGGCGTCGCCCAGTACTGCGGGGTGTCCAAATCAGTCATCAATCCCCAGCCGTACATCAAAGTGATGAGAAGGCCCCAGAAGATGATCACCCCCATCACGAGCTGCGCCTGCGTCTCGCACAGCGCGCCGCACTCGGGCGCCTCCGATTGCTCCAGCGCCAGCAGCGCGCGCCCCGTGGCGCCGTCCTCGACCTCACCGCACTCGAGCGCGCTCGCACCGGCTGATTCATAAAACACGCCTACGGCGGCGATACCCTCGCGCTCGACCGTCTCCAAATCGTTCGCGAACGCCTCGCCCGCGCCTCGCGCGTCGTCCCCGCACGTCGCCACCACCGCTCGCAGCCTCCCTCCCGCGGCGCCCTCGCGCGCGTCCAAGTACGCGCGCAACGGATCACGCGCGTACACGATCGTCTCCATCCCATCGACGCTCGCCAGCTCATCCTCGCACTCGACCGACGCGAAGACGCGCCGCGCCCCGTCGCTCTCCTCGATCGCCCGCCGCACCGCGTCCGCCCTCACCCGCGCGTTCGGCGCGAACGTCCCGCGACGCTTCCCATCGCCCTCGCCGCGCACCCGTCGCAGCGCGTCCCTTCGCGCGTCCCCATCGTCGCCGAACCGTCCTCGTCGAACGAGCGCGAGCTCGGCCTCGTCGTCCTCCTCGTCCTCGTCGCGCGTCCCGATCGCCGCCGACGTCCTCGCGCGCGCGCCGACCCCTCGATCGCGCGTCCGATCGCCGTCGCGCGCGCCGACGACCGCGACGACGCCGTCGTCCATCGCGCGCGCGTCGTACGTCGTCTCGAACGCGTCGCCTCGATCGTTCGCCCGCGCGCTCTTCGCGCGCGCCGTTCGCGCGCGCACGAGCGCGCCGTCGCTCGCGCGCGCCGCGAGCGCGACCGCGACGACGAGGACGACGAGCGTCGCGCGCGTCGGCGTCGCCGCGCGTCGCGCGCCGCGCGGCATGCCGCGCGATGCGTCGCGATGTGACGATTCGCGACCGCAGACCCGCGCGCGCATGCGCGCCGCCGTCGGGCCGCGCGCGCGCGTCGCCATGTCCGTCGAGCGCGCGCGCGCGGACGCGCGCTCGGACCGCGCGCGCGCGCGACCGCGCGCGACCGCGGACGCGCTCGAGGACCTGCGCGTGCGATGCGCGCACTGCGACGCCGTCTTCGCGCCGCGCGCGCTCGAATACGGCGCCGACGCGCGACGATTCGCGAGCGAGACGCTGCGAGACGCGTTCGACGCGCTCGAGCGGGACGAGGAGACGAACGGGTTCTTGCTGCGAGGGCGCGAGCGCGGCGACGCGGCGCACCGGGGGCTGGCGCGGGCGTGCGACGAGCTGAGGAAGACGATGTCGCTCACGGAGGCGAACGCGACGCTGGGGCGAGGGGCGATGCACGTGTTCTCGACGAAACAGGCGAGGGCGCTGCTGACGAGCGCGGGGGCGGTCGGGGAGGGAGAGGGAAGGTTGAGATGGTTTTTGGACGTCGGCGCGGGGTGCGGCGAGGTGACGGAGACGCTGGCGAAGAATTTTGAAAAGACGTGCGCGACGGAGAGCTCGCGAGGGATGGCGAAGCGATTGAGAGAGCGTGGATTTGATGTCGTGCTCGAGAGCGACACGATCGAGGACGTCGTGGGGGACGTGCGGCGGCTGGGGGAGGATTTGGACGAGGACGGGTTCGACGTCGTCGCGGCGTTGAACCTGTGCGATCGAATCGACGCTCCGGTGACGCTCATGTCGCAGTTAAAGCGCGCGTTGAAACCCGGGACCGGGGTTTTGATATTAGCCATCGTCGTTCCGTTCCGTCCATTCGTCGAGGGCGCGGACGGGACGCGAACGAAACCCAGCGAAACCGTCGACGCGCCGAGCTCGGGATCGTGGGAGGCGGGCGTCGAGGCGCTGTGGGAAAATTTAATCGCTCCCGCGGGATTCGAGCTCATCAGGCTCGCCCGGGTGCCGTACATATCCGAGGGCGATCACCTCTTCGACGCGTACGTCCTGGACGACGCCGTGTTCGTGTTGAGGGCGCCGGCTCGATGAACCGACGTCCCGAGCGCGCGAGCGGGACGCGCTGTAATTCAACGCTTCATTCCTAGCCTCCCCGCGCGCCCGCGCGCGCTTTCGCCGCGAGCGACGATGTCGACGGCGTCCACGTCGTCGTCGTCGTCGACGTCGGCGCCGATGACGGCGAGCGAGATTCGCGCGCGCGTGCGACGCCAAAAAGTCGACCCGCGCGTGTCGCTGGACGTCTACTTCAGAACCGCCGAACACGTGCATCTACAGGTGCGCGCGCGCTCGCGACGCGCTCGCGACGCGCGCCGACGGTAGAACTCTCGAGCGCGCGCGCGCGGAGCGCGAGCGACGACGGCGACGACGGGAAAAGGGGACGCTCGATTGGATTGGGACGCGGCGTCGGTTGACCGAACGCGAGCGACGCGCGCTCGCGACGCGCGGAACGACGGCGCCGCGAGACTGACGGCTCGCGATGCGATGTGCGCTCGTCGCGATCGCGCAGGCAAAGATTTATAGGAGCGAAGGAAACTTGCCGCAGCTGTACAGGCTGTTGTACGCGTACGCGTCGGTGGTGTTGGATACGATGGCGGAGCACGGCGACTGGGACGACGTAAAGTACGCCGAGCGGGTGAAACGGGAGAAAACGAGGACGGAGGAGGCGTTAGCGGAGATGGAGTCATTGAAACCGGTGATCGATGCGGAGGCGGAGGCGTGGAGACGATCGGCACCGCGGCGCGGGGCGAAGTCGGCGGCGGTCGGAGCCGCCGCCGGCGCGTCGTCGTCGTCCACAAAGGGCGCGACCGGGGGGGATGGGGACACGAACAGGAACACGACGGTACCTAAAGCGAGCGGAGAGACGCTGACGAAGCACTCGATGTTCGACGGGCGTCTACCGAGTGCCACGGACACGGCGACGGCGGCTCGAACGGCGGCGGCGAACCCGAGCGGAGCCGTCGTCGAAAAGAGTACCACCGCGCCCGCACCGAGCGTGGGGACGCGACAAGAAAACGCAGCGAGACACGCCCACTCGCTGTTACCTCCGCCGCCACCGCCGCCTCCAGCGCTCGGGGATGGGGACTCCGCGGCGTTTTCGCAGAGCCTGATGCGCAACGCGGCGAGCGTGGATTTCCAACCCAAAGTCATCGTCCAGATTCCCACCACGGACGAGGCGGCCACGGACCACACGCGCTTAGACACCCGTCTAAAGCTGTACAACCTGCGCGAGAAAGTCGTCCGCGGCGACGGGAACTGCCAATTCCGCGCCGTCGCCGATCAACTCTTTCGCGACCAAGAGCGTCACGCCGAGTGTCGCGCCGTCGTCGTCGATCAACTCCGCCGCGCCTCCGAAGACTACGCTCCCTACGTTCCCGAAGATTTCGACGCGTACGTCGAATCCATGGCCAAGGACACCGCGTGGGGCGATCACATCACCCTTCAAGCCGCCGCCGACGCCTACGGCGTTCGCATGTGCGTCATATCCAGCTACCGGGACAACTTTCTCGTCGAGATCACCCCCAAGACGGCGCGCAGCGCGCGCGTGTGTTGGATCTCCTTCTGGGCCGAGGTTCACTACAACTCCGTGTACCCCGCGTAGTCTCCCAGCCCTCGTCGCGCTCGGTCCCTCGTCGCCGCCGCCGCCGCGCCGAGTCCCTCGTATCCACCGTTCACGACTCACGACGAATGCTGTATGGGTAAACAGTATGCTTCACGCCACGGTGCCGAGGCCGTGTTCGACGTCACCGCGCGCGTCACATCGCGCGCCATGTCCGCGACGGCGTGCAAGTTTTACCTCGCCGGCGCGTGCCGGAACGGCGCGTCGTGTCGATTCTCGCACGACGCCGACGCGAGCGCGAGCGCGAGCGCGCGCGCGTCGACGGAGACGCGCGAGCGATGCAAATTCGTCGACGCCCCCGGTGGGTGCACGTTCGGCGATCGATGCAAGTACGCGCACGGCGCGAGCGACGCCGGCGCGAGCGACGTCGCGAGGGCGTTCAGTCGCGTGACGCTCGCCACCGGGGCGGGACGCGGGATGTCGGCGAGCGCGACGGCGTTCGCGCCGGGAGGGACGCGGGGGAACGCGAACGCGAACGGAGCCGAATACGAATACGGCGAAGAGGAGGACGAAGATTGGGGATACGTGGACGAACACGGGAATTGGGTGTCGTTCGACGACGAGGGCGAGGGCGCGAGGGAGTTTTTGGCGGCGCAGTTGCCGGACGAGGACGAGCTGTTGGGACTGACGAGCGAGGGGCCGAGCGGGGCGGGCGACGACGCGTGGGGGTTCTTCGACGAGGGCGGGAATTGGGTGTCGCTCGAGGGAGAGGGACAGCGGTACCTACAAACGCAGGAAGATTTGGTGCGTTGAGGACGATGGGCGTCGACGAGGAAGAGGGAGCGATGACGAGGAGGATGTACACTACGCGCGACGAAGTATTCGCCGCGACTGAATTCCGACGATTGTAATTTGATTCACGCAAGCGCTAACGATTATGCATGAGTCTGACGGCTTGCGCGTTTTCATTCCTCGCAGGGCATCGGTCGGGAGGACTCGTTCGTCGACGACGGCGTCGACGAAAGCGCGGATGAGGACGCGGAAGCGGAGGACGCGGAAGTCGCGCGACTCGAGGCTTCGCAAAATTTAGAGTGCGTGGTGTGTTTGGAAGTCGTCGTCGAGAAACCTCGCTTCGCGGATCGACGATTCGGGCTGTTGAACGCGTGCGAGCACTGCTTTTGCCTGAATTGCATTCGCGGATGGCGTCAGGGAGGAACGCAGCGAGGGGCCGAAGCGAGCGCTTCGAGCAACGAACAAGCGCGCATGTGCCCGATTTGTAGGACGACTTCTCACTTCATTACGCCGACGACGTCGTGGCCGAGAAACGACGAAGAAAAGACACAGATGATCGACTCGTACCGAGAACGGATGGGCAAAATACCGTGCAAACATTTCGACGGCGGCGACGGCACGTGTCCGTTTGGAACTTCGTGTTTCTACGAACACAGATACCGCGCTACGGGCGAGTTGGAGAGCGCCGAAGTACGGAAAAGCACCGCTTCAGACGGGAGTTTGAACATCCTCACTCCGGTTCGATTGAGCGATTTCATCCAGACGTCGAGAAGGTTTAGATAGATAGCGAACGTAGAGTTGATAAATGAAAAATGTTTACAATGCGTGGCAACTCGTTCGATGGTGGGTCTAAGGGTCGCGATTTCTTCGATCGTGTCTAAGGTTCATAACTCAAGTTCGGTCCCAACCAGCGTTGCACTTCAGAGAGCTCCATCTTTTTGCGGCCCGCGTATTCTTCAACTTGGTCAGACGTAAGCTTACCGACGTTGAAATATTCAGAGCACGCGCCTGCGAAGTACAAGCCAGAGACCGAGGCCGAGGGAAGCATGGCGAACGTCTCGGTAAGTTCGACGCCAATTTCTTCCTTGACCTTCATCAAGTCCCACATTGTCGCCTTTTCCGTGTGATCTGGCTGGGACGGATAACCCGGCGCTGGACGAATGCCTTGATATTTCACCTTGAGTAAGTCTTCGCAGTTGAAAGACTCATCCTTGGCGTAACCCCAGTCATCCTTACGGACGCGCTCGTGGAGCAACTCCGCGAACGCTTCAGCGAGGCGATCAGCCAAGGCTTCCGCCATGATGTAGGAGTAATCGTCGTTCGCAGCCTTGAACTCGGCCGTAAGCTCATCGAGACCAAATCCAGCAGAGCACACGAACATACCGAGGTAATCCTTCACACCGCTATCCTTCGGGGCGATGAAGTCACTGAGCGCCATGTACGGCTCGTCGGTGTCTTTTTCGGCTTGCTGGCGGAGCGTGTAGAAAGTGTGGTGCGTCGTTGTCCGGCTTTCATCTGTGTAAACGACGATGTCATCGCCAACGGAGTTGGCCGGGTAGAAACCATAAATACCCTTGAGAGTAAGTCTCTTGTTTTGCTTGATTTTTGTGATCATCGCGTTGGCCTCGTCGAAGAGCTTCTTCGCCTCGGGGCCGACAGTTTCATCGTTGAAAATCTTCGGGTAGCCACGGTTCGGGTAGCGACCACGCAGCTGCCACACCTGGAAGAACGGATTCCAGTCAATGTACGGAAGCACATCGTCGATCGACACCTCCATCGCCTTGGCTCCGCAGAACTTGGGAGTGACAGGGACATTCGGCGCGGCGGTGAAGTCCACCGGTTTCACAGTTGCTCTCGCCTTTTGGAGGGTAAGGTATTTACGATCCTCTAAACCAGCGTAAAATTCGTCACGCATCTCAGCGTACGTTTCATTGATGTCGTCCATGAAGTCAGCGTGCTTCCTCTTGTCCAACAAGGTCTGAGCCACTGGCACCGCACGCGAGGCATCGAGAACGTGAATCACACCGCCGGAGTAGTTTGGCGTCAGCTTCACCGCAGTGTGCATCTTAGACGTCGTCGCACCGCCGATGAGAAGCGGGATTCTCATACCTGCCTTTTCCATCTCCTTTGCGACGGTCACCATCTCATCCAATGACGGTGTGATCAAGCCCGAAAGACCCAAAATGTCAGCCTTGCTCTCTCTCACCGCATCTAAAATCTTTTCACAGGGACACATCACGCCAATGTCAATAACCTTGAAGTTATTGCACCCTAAAACGACGGCAACAATGTTCTTACCGATGTCGTGCACGTCACCCTTCACCGTGGCGATCAAAAAGGTACCGGCGGTACTGGCTTCAGTGCTGCCGGTGAGAGCCTTTTCCGCATCCATGAAAGGGATAAGGTGGCCGACAGCCTTCTTCATCACACGGGCAGATTTAATAACTTGCGGCAAAAACATCTTACCGGCGCCAAAGAGATCACCAACCACATTCATGCCGTCCATCAGTGGACCTTCGATGACTTCCAGGCAAGACTTGTACTTGTCGCCCACGCGGCACTCTTCCGTGTCAGCGATGCAGAACTCGTCAATCCCCTTGATGAGGGCATATTCGAGTCGCTTTTCGCACGGCTGGTTACGCCATTCCTTACCCGACCCAGCAGCCTTCACGGCACCACCGCCAGCGGCACCCTTCTTGCGAAGGTTGCAAGGAGTGGACTTCGGGTCAAGCGTCGCCGCAAATTCGAGCATGCGCTCAGTGGCGTTGGTGCATCTGTTCAAGAGCACGTCTTCGACGTATTCCAACAACTCCTTGTCCATCTTCTCGTACACATCCTCTTCGACTTGCGCGGCGTTCACGATACCCATGTCCATACCGGCCTTGCAGGCGTGGTACAAGAAGGCGCTGTGGAACGCGCGGCGCACGGGCTCGTTGCCGCGGAAGGAGAAGGCCAAGTTGGACACGCCTCCGCTGATTTTGCAACCAGGGCAGAGACGCTTGATCTCGCGAGTAGCGTTGATGAAGTCAACGCCGTAGTTGTTGTGTTCTTCCATGCCCGTGCCGATCGTAAGAATGTTCGGGTCAAAGATGATGTCTTGCGGGTTGAAGCCAAGCTGTTCGACCAAGAGCTTGTAAGCGCGGCAGCAAATGCGCACCTTCTCAGCTTCAGTCGCCGCTTGCCCTTCCTCGTCGAACGCCATCACGACGACGGCGGCGCCGTGACGCTTCACGATCTTCGCGTGATGCAAGAACTCTTCCTCACCACCCTTGAGGGAGATAGAGTTCATGATGCACTTGCCTTGGCTGCACTTCAAGCCAGCCTCGACGACGTGGAACTTGGAAGAGTCAATCATGAAAGGAACCTTGGAGGCGTCCGGCTCGGAAACGAGCAAGTTCACAAAGCGAGACATGGCAGTTTCGCCGTCGATCAAGCCGTCGTCCATGTTGATGTCAATGACGTGCGCACCGTGCTCGACTTGCTTGAGCGCGATGGCGAGAGCCTTCTCAAAGTTACCATCGACGATGGCCTTCTTGAAGATGGTCGAGCCCGCAACGTTGCACCGTTCACCGAGGTTGATGAACGTCTTGCGGTAGTCATTTTCGTTCGGCACATAGTTGAACGGCTCGAGACCGGAGATGCGCATAATTTCTGGCACATCGTGCTTCTTGCGCGGCGTGTACGGTGCCACCATCTGGGCGAGAGCGCCGATGTGGTCATCCGTGGTGCCGCAGCAGCCACCGATGCCATTCAACAACCCCTTCTCGAGGAAGACGCGGCAGTCTTCGGCCATTTCAGCACCCTTTTGATCGTAACCACCCATGGCGTTCGGCAAACCGGCGTTAGGGTACGCGAACACCCAGCAGTCGGCGCACTTGCTCAAGTTCTCAATGTACGGGACCATGTCCTTGGCGCCGAGAGCGCAGTTCAAGCCAACAGCCATCGGCTTGGCGTGGCTGACGGAGTTCCAGAACGCCTCGTTCGTTTGGCCAGACAAGGTACGACCGGAGTTGTCGACGATGGTGCCGGAGATGAACAACGGAAGACGCGTACCGTAAGCCTCAAAGAACTTCTCAATGGCGAAAATCGCCGCCTTGGCGTTGAGCGTGTCAAAGATCGTTTCAACCAAAATCAAGTCCACACCACCCTCGACGAGTGCCTCAATCTGCTCGTAGTACGCGTCAACAATCTCGTCGAACGTACACGCGCGGAACGCCGGGTTCTCGACGGATGGAGACACCGAGAGTGTTCTGTTCGTCGGACCAATGGCGCCGGCGGCAAAGCGCGGCTTGGCCGGATTTTGCTCCGTAAACTTCACGCACGCCGCCTTCGCCAAGCGAGCAGCGGCCAAGTTCATGTCGCGCACTTCTTCCTTCTTGTCGAGCTCGTAGTCCGCCTGCGCGATCATCGTCGAAGAGAACGTGTTCGTCTCGATGATGTCGGCGCCCGCGGCGAGATACGCCTCGTGGATTTCAGAGATAACCTCCGGCTTCGTCAGCACCAAGATGTCGTTGTTCCCCTTCAAGTCATGCGTATGATTCTTGTAACGATCACCACGGAAGTCATCCTCGCTCAGCTTGTACTTTTGCACCGCCGTTCCCATCGCGCCGTCGATCACCATCACGCGCTTTTGCATGATACCCTCGATGACGTCGAACGCCGCCGACTTCTTCAACGAATCCACCCACTTCGCGTACTTCGGCACAGGAGGGAGTTCAGACGCTTTCTTCGGCGCAATCTTGTTCTCCGTCGTGTAGTTCTGCTTCGGTGTCGCTTCAAACTTCGGTTCCTCGCCGAGCTTGCGCAAGGCGCACGGCTTGGACTTCGGGTCAAGCGTCGCCGCAAATTCGAGCATGCGCTCAGTCGCATCCGGTCGACGGTTCATGAGCACGTCTTCGACGTATTCCAACAACTCCTTGTCCATCTTCTCGTACACATCCTCTTCGACTTGCGCGGCGTTCACGATACCCATGTCCATACCGGCCTTGCAGGCGTGGTACAAGAAGGCGCTGTGGAACGCGCGGCGCACGGGCTCGTTGCCGCGGAAGGAGAAGGCCAAGTTGGACACGCCTCCGCTGATTTTGCAACCAGGGCAGAGACGCTTGATCTCGCGAGTAGCGTTGATGAAGTCAACGCCGTAGTTGTTGTGTTCTTCCATGCCCGTGCCGATCGTAAGAATGTTCGGGTCAAAGATGATGTCTTGCGGGTTGAAGCCAAGCTGTTCGACCAAGAGCTTGTAAGCGCGGCAGCAAATGCGCACCTTCTCAGCTTCAGTCGCCGCTTGCCCTTCCTCGTCGAACGCCATCACGACGACGGCGGCGCCGTGACGCTTCACGATCTTCGCGTGATGCAAGAACTCTTCCTCACCACCCTTGAGGGAGATAGAGTTCATGATGCACTTGCCTTGGCTGCACTTCAAGCCAGCCTCGACGACGTGGAACTTGGAAGAGTCAATCATGAAAGGAACCTTGGAGGCGTCCGGCTCGGAAACGAGCAAGTTCACAAAGCGAGACATGGCAGTTTCGCCGTCGATCAAGCCGTCGTCCATGTTGATGTCAATGACGTGCGCACCGTGCTCGACTTGCTTGAGCGCGATGGCGAGAGCCTTCTCAAAGTTACCATCGACGATGGCCTTCTTGAAGATGGTCGAGCCCGCAACGTTGCACCGTTCACCGAGGTTGATGAACGTCTTGCGGTAGTCATTTTCGTTCGGCACATAGTTGAACGGCTCGAGACCGGAGATGCGCATAATTTCTGGCACATCGTGCTTCTTGCGCGGCGTGTACGGTGCCACCATCTGGGCGAGAGCGCCGATGTGGTCATCCGTGGTGCCGCAGCAGCCACCGATGCCATTCAACAACCCCTTCTCGAGGAAGACGCGGCAGTCTTCGGCCATTTCAGCACCCTTTTGATCGTAACCACCCATGGCGTTCGGCAAACCGGCGTTAGGGTACGCGAACACCCAGCAGTCGGCGCACTTGCTCAAGTTCTCAATGTACGGGACCATGTCCTTGGCGCCGAGAGCGCAGTTCAAGCCAACAGCCATCGGCTTGGCGTGGCTGACGGAGTTCCAGAACGCCTCGTTCGTTTGGCCAGACAAGGTACGACCGGAGTTGTCGACGATGGTGCCGGAGATGAACAACGGAAGACGCGTACCGTAAGCCTCAAAGAACTTCTCAATGGCGAAAATCGCCGCCTTGGCGTTGAGCGTGTCAAAGATCGTTTCAACCAAAATCAAGTCCACACCACCCTCGACGAGTGCCTCAATCTGCTCGTAGTACGCGTCAACAATCTCGTCGAACGTACACGCGCGGAACGCCGGGTTCTCGACGGATGGAGACACCGAGAGTGTTCTGTTCGTCGGACCAATGGCGCCGGCGGCAAAGCGCGGCTTGGCCGGATTTTGCTCCGTAAACTTCACGCACGCCGCCTTCGCCAAGCGAGCAGCGGCCAAGTTCATGTCGCGCACTTCTTCCTTCTTGTCGAGCTCGTAGTCCGCCTGCGCGATCATCGTCGAAGAGAACGTGTTCGTCTCGATGATGTCGGCGCCCGCGGCGAGATACGCCTCGTGGATTTCAGAGATAACCTCCGGCTTCGTCAGCACCAAGATGTCGTTGTTCCCCTTCAAGTCATGCGTATGATTCTTGTAACGATCACCACGGAAGTCATCCTCGCTCAGCTTGTACTTTTGCACCGCCGTTCCCATCGCGCCGTCGATCACCATCACGCGCTTTTGCATGATACCCTCGATGACGTCGAACGCCGCCGACTTCTTCAACGAATCCACCCACTTCGCGTACTTCGGCACCTTCGCTCTGTTTGTCTTCGGTTTCACCTTCGGGTACAAGTCGTAGTACCCCGGCGCGTCCCCGAACCGCTTCACCTCGTGCTCCTCCATCGCCTCCGCCCCGCTCAGTTCCAGGGCGAACGCGGCGATGATGCCGATCGGCGCCAAGATCGGCGTCAACACGACGAACAACGCGGCGAACAGCGCGGCTATGGGCCAGGTCGCTAAGATGATAATCGCCCCTCGCTTACCGCTCCGACGAGACGCGTTGTACCATCGCGCGTAGGCGAGTCTCAGCGCCGGACCGTCGATGGCCGTCATCACGCGGGCGAGCGGCGACGCCATGGTTTCGCGACTCACGGCGCGCGCGCGACGCCGCTCGGGAGGTCGTCGCGCGAGCGTTCGCGCGAAGAGAATTCCTTCGTGCCGCGGACGCGACGCGCGCGTGCGTGTGACGCGCGCGAGGGCGTCTGAGGGCGACGCGCGCGCGGCCGCCGTCGCTCGAGGAGTCGCTTCGAGTGGATAGCGCCTGCGCCTGCGGAAAATCGAATTCGACGAGTCAGGACTCGTCGGCAGTCCCCGAATGACGTTTCTCCCGCGAGACGCGCGAGGGACGAGGGCGATTGAGGACGCGAAGCGTGGATCGGTGTGACAAAAACTAACGATTTGGCGCGTCACGTCGTCGCCTTGGTGGATTGCGAGGGACGACCGACGTCGTAGCCGCGAGTGATTTTGGGCGAACTCTTGAGCTTGTCGCGACGCTTGCGCTGAAACGCGAATTGACGCTCGCGGAAAATCTGAGGAATGTCTTTTCCCGTGGTTTCCATCTCCTTCTTGTAGGATTCGAGCACGATTCGAACGTCTTGGACGTTTAAGCGGACGATGGACTCGAGGAATGGCATCAAGTCCAGCAGGGCGGTGTCTTTGGAGCCGTCTTCGTACGTCCACGGTTTGATGGGAATGACGTTGGCGGCGTGAAGCTCGGCGCTTCTCGGTTTGCTGCTAATGTACAAAATCTGCCCCATGTCCCGATTGAGCTTGCTTAAATCTCTGATGTACTCTCCGTTCTTGTACTGCGCTGATTCCCGATACAAACGATGAGTGACGTATCTCGTCGGGTCCAAGCGTTCGATGATCGGGTCGCCGTACGTCATCAACTGATCCGTGAAAATCACCATCTCGTAAAACTGCGACATGTGCTTCAGGAACGCGTCCACTCCGGGTCTCTTGAAAACCCTCCACCCGCGCTCGCGCTTCCAATTGGAGTTTATCAGCGTATCATCTAAGTCTAACACCAGCGTGTGCGGAATGTACTCGGCTTGCGCCGGGTGATCGGGCAGCAACTTATCGCTGATCGGATCGAGATAATTATGCGACTGATCGTCCATCCACTGACGAAACTTCAACACTTGTTCGACCAATCCCCCGTACGCGCCCTCGAGCGGCGTCCCGCGCATCGTCGTCGGCACGTGTTCGCCCGCCTCGACGCGTTTCGCCAGTTCCTCCGTCGTGCTCGCGTACATCGACCCCCCCACCACGCACCCCACGCCCGCTCCGACCACGAGCGCCGCGGTTCCGAGTCCATCGGATATCTTACTCGCCGTCGTCGGCGCTTTCGCCGCTTCTTCGCGCGCATCGCCGAACCAGCGTCGTTTCGTTCCTCCGCGCCAAGGATTCGCCGTCGCGTTCGGCGAGCTCCCGCGCCCGATCGCGCGCTCGCGTCCGCTCGGCCCGCTCGCGACGCCGCGCGCGCATCGCGCGAGTCGATCGGCGACGCGTCGCATCGCCGCCGGTCTCGCGTCGCGTCGCGCGCGCGCGTTTTTGTGACGAATGCGCGAGTCGATCGTCGATCCCAATCGTGAATTCCGCACAAATACGCGCGCTCGCGCTCGCGCGCGTCTCTCGCGTCGCTCGTCGAGCATGGGGAACGCGCAGAATAAGGCGCGAAACGCCTCGGACGGCGCGTCGGCGCCGGAGACGCGCGCGAGACGAAGCAGGGACGGGCGAGGGCGGGACGCGAGTCGGAGCAACGGCAGCGAGAGCGCGCGCGGCGCGGCGAGCGAGAGCGGCGAGCGAGGGCACGGGGGATGGGAGGGCGCGGATGCGCTTTCGTACGGGTGCGCGCGCGATCGCGACGGCGAACGAGGGAGGGAAACGCGCGCGGGGCGCGCGGGGAAGAGAGTCCCGAGCGCGAGGGCGCGGCGCGGCGACGCGCGGCGACGAGGACACGACTGACGAACGCGCGCGCGAACAGACCGCAAACGCCCACGGTGCCGATACCCGGCGGGGAGGGTGGAGGGGTGAATTACCCGGCGTGGGCGACGACGGAACCGGCGCTGGTGCCGGTGGCGATAAATTGGACCCAAGGCGGGAACAGCGTGGAGGTGGAGGGGAGCTTTGATAACTGGCAGTCTCGGCAGACGCTGCATCGGAGCGGGAACAGGGAGTTTGCGATCGTGATGTCGCTGCGACCGGGGGTGTATCAGTACAAGTTTATAGTGGATGGACAGTGGAAATACGCGCCGGATCAACCGGCGATGTACGACGAGATTGGCAACGTGAACAACGTGTTGGAGGTGCAGGAATACGTGCCAGAAATTTTGGATAGCTTGGATGCGTTTACGGCGCCGGCGTCGCCACCGGCGAGCTACGATTGCGCACCGTTTAACTCGGACGATTTTGCAAAGGAACCGCCACCGCTACCACCGCAGTTGCACATGACTCTGTTGAACATGCCCATGGTGCCCGACGCGCCGAATTTGCTCCCGCGACCGCAACACGTGGTGCTCAATCACACGTATTGCGACGGGACAAAGTCGGAGAGCGGAGTGCAGGTGCTCGGAACGACGCACAGATATCGATCAAAGTACATCACGGTCGTCTTCTTGAAAGCCACGCAATCGTAGAATTGAGAATTCCAACTTCAACATCTAGCCTAAAAGCCTAAATCTACGCGCACGTTCCCACGCACGCCGCCGCGCAGTCCGATTTCCATTCGTACTGACGCTCGTTCGCGTCGCCGACGCACATCCAACCGCCCGCGTTCTCGGAATCACGGAAAAATGCGTGCTCGAGCGCTCGACCCGCCGTCGGACGCTCGCTCGGATCCCAGGAGAGCAACTTGCGAAGCAGGCGCAGAGTCCAAACAGATTCAAAGCCGACGGAGAGGGGATCGCGCTCCTTGAAAACCTCCATCAACGCCGTCTCCGTGCAATCCCACGTCAGTAAAGGTGCGACTTGTGTGTTTGGAGGCACTATGCATAGTTCGAGCATCGCGCGCAGTCGGTAAGCGACCGCGCGAGCTTTTGGATGCACGCCGCGCAATTCTCGCTCGAGCGCCAATCGGGTCGTCTTGCGCGAGATTTGAGAAAACGCCTTGGGCGAGCCAAGCGCTAAAACTTCCGCCATCATCACGCCGAGCGACCACATGTCGTATTTTGACGTTCGCTCCACCCCACGATCATCACCGAAGAGAACTTCTGGAGGACTATATTCCGAAGTTTCTTGCGCCATGGACGGGCCGGAGGCTCCGTAAAGTTCCGAGCGACTACGAGCGTCCACGGCACTTCCGAAATCCCCGAGCCGAGCCTCGACGAAGTCGCCGTCAAGTTTGACGAATACGTTCGCAGGCTTAATGTCTCTGTGTACAATGCCAAATTTGGCGTGACTAACATCCACGGCGGCGAACACGTGCCTCAAAATTGTCTTCAGCGTTCGACGACCTTTGCGTTGAAGGCGCATGTCTCGCCACCATTCGCTTTGCGTGACAAGTTGCAAACCTTGCGATCCACCAACGGCTTCGGGGGCGTAAATGAGACGTTCGAGGGACTCGCCTTCGTCTTTGAAGACAAGCCATTGTTCGCTTCCACTCGATGGCGTTCTCTCAAAGGTGTGTACAAATCTCGCCAAGTGGGGTGACGAGCCGCAGAGCAGCCTTCCGAAGTACACCTCGCGCTCTGCGCTCAATCGTAAATCCGAGCCCTGATGCAACAGAATACGCTTCAAAATTACCCTGGACGATGCAAACGCATCTGATATTGTGTCAGGAGCGGGTTTACAATCCCATTCGTGCTCCGTCTCCCGCGACAACTTGCCACGCCACACCTCTCCGAAATGACCTCGAGCGAACGGGCGCTCGCCGGCGGCGAACGCATCTTCCTCGAAATTATCACCACTCGCATCGACGATATCGACGTAAGAAGTGATGGCATTTGAGACACTCCCTTTTTCGCTCGTTCCAGGTGCTAACGCTAACGCTGCGAGCGCGCCTTCGATAGCACTTTGCTCAAACGTCTTTCCGATGTCAGCCATCGGAAGTTCTTCGTAGTAATCGTCGTACCGGAACGGGATCTCTGCGGGTGAGTGAGGACCGGATGACCATGCGATCATTTCCGTGATTTCATAAGCTGAAATACGCGCACCCACTCGGGGGATTTCAGCGACCAGGTCGGAAGGAGTGTGTTGAAGCGCCCCGTGCGCGACGCTTTGAATTGGCCGACCCGAGGATAGCGCTCCGAGCGCGACGTTATCGGAGGCCCCAAGGCTAAGCGCACATTTGAGTGCGCGCTCGATTCCACTTCGCATGCCGCGTGTACTTGCTTCGCTAAACTCTATCGCATCCCAGCTCTCAGCAGCTTCATTTGCTGTGTCGGACCCGGCGTCGCCTCCGAGCGCGATGACGGGAACGTTTTCGGCGCGTTCGCAGTCGTGTTTCCCATCGAACACGAACGCGCACGCATCGTCCGCGCGTAGAGCGTCGGTCGTTCCATCGCTTGTTAATATCAATCCCATTTCGTCCCTTTTCCATCGCCTGCGCATGATCTCCGGCGTGGCCACCACGCCAAACGCTTTATGCCTCGCGCCGCCGAGTGCGCGAGTGACAAGAAGTTCTCCCCCCACGCGCAGTTTCCCACGCGCGCGCACTATCTTCACTCCTAGCGCATCTAATCGTTTTCTTTCGTTTTCGTTATCTAATCCATGATCTTGTGTCAAACGTCGCGCCTTGGCGCGTCCTGACGAATCCGCAAAGCACGCGTACGCCGCGCTATCGCCCGCATGCGCCACCGCGAATCCATCCTCTCCGCTCGCCGCGAGCACCACCGTCGCCCCACCGCTCGAGCTCGACCGCGCCCAAAATTCGTCCAATTTCGCGATCGTCGTCTCCAGCGCTTTCGCGACGGCGCGTGACGCCGCCGCGGTCGCGCCGTCGCCGAGCGCGTCTTTGAAAATCTCCGCCGCCGCCAGCGTTGTCGACCTCGACGCCGCACCGCCGTCGTGCCCGTCGAACACGCCCACGAGATGGAGATGATGAGCACCACCGACGACGCACGCGTCTTCCTGAGCGCGACGGCGGCCTCGCGCGCGCGCGCACGCGCGTTCGAGTTCGAGCTCTGGGACAGCGGGCGCGTCGAGCGCGCGCAGCGCACCGATGACGAGCGCGATCGCGGCGACGAGCAAAGCGCGGGTGATGAGGAACGGCCTCAACGGTGCGACCTTCGTCGCCGGCGCGCGCGCCTCCGCGCGCGCGCGCGACATGGCGTCGTGTGGCGTCGTCGCGCCGGGACAGTTACAGTTGAGTCGAGCGGCTAAATGGTACAGACTACATCGCTATGGCTATCGGACTACGCCACGCGGTTTCTGGGTCTGCGTCGTCGACTACGACCTCATT
>Ga0228649_1000167_pt1 | contig 28392 bp, 16 predicted proteins | sample 61DmetaG_FD_190074 | JGI IMG/M metagenome (GOLD analysis project Ga0228649, IMG submission 190074) | Seawater microbial communities from Monterey Bay, California, United States - 61D | ecosystem: Environmental > Aquatic > Marine > Coastal | place: USA: California | collected 2016-10-31 | reverse complement strand
TTTCCGCGTCCCCGCGCGTTTTCTCGCGCGTCCATCGCGCGTCGCGTCGCGCGCGCACCGTCGTCGTCGCGATCGCCGCGCGCGCGCTGACGCTGGCGCGCATCGCCATCGTCCCGGTTCGCGCGCGCGCGGCCCGCGAGATCGCGCGCGCGCTCGGACTCGACTCGACGATCCGTGCGCGAGCGCTCGTCGTCGATCGCGCGTGCTCGCGCGCGTGTGTGCCGCGCCGTTCGTCGACGCGATCGCGCGCACGGATCGTCGAGTCGAGTCCGAGCGCGCGCGCGATCTCGCGCGTTCGCATTCAGCGTGCGATTAAGCCCATGAGATGGCGTCGACGTCATTTTTATCGCGCGCGCCGCGGACGCGATCCATCCGGGAGGCGGATAAGGCGCGTGGTCGCAACTTTCGGGTTTCATAGATATTTCGGGGTGCACAGTACGATACAGTATGACGTAGTATCGCGAGGTAAGTGTCTAGATAGACGCACGCGAACGCGCACGCGCGGTCGCGCGTCGTCGATCCGGCGACGTCGGGACGCGCGGCAGACGTCGACGGGTCGTCCGGCGTCGAGTCGACGCGATCGACGACGCGCGTCGCGACGAACGATTCGATCGCGGATCGATCGTCCGACGACCCGGTCGCGGATTCGGTAGCGAGACGCGCGACGCGACGGATGGGGGCGCTTCGGGCGGTGCTGTCGCACCCGGGGGACGTCGCGCCGCTGGTGCGGGTGAAGATGATGGCGAACGCGGCGAAGAGATTGCCGAAGGATCCGGATCTGGCGTACTGCTACGACGTGCTGAATAAGGTGTCGAGATCGTTCGCGATCGTGATTCAGCGGCTGGACGCGGAGCTGCGAGACGCGGTGTGCGTGTTTTATCTCGTGCTTCGAGCGCTGGACACGGTGGAGGACGACATGAGCATACCGATCGAGAGGAAGGTGCCGGATCTGCTCGCGTTTCACGAGTACATTTACGACGCGAATTATAGCGCGGATTGCGGGGAGAAGCACTACAAGGATTTGATGAAGAATTATCCGCGCGTGACGTCGGTGTTCTTGGGATTGAAGAAGGAGTATCGAACGGTGATCGCGGACATCACCAAGCGAATGGGGCACGGGATGGCGAAGTTTATCGAGAAGGAGGTGATGGACATGGCGGATTTCGACGAGTATTGCCACTACGTCGCGGGCTTGGTCGGCATCGGTCTGTCCAACTTGTGGGGGGTGTCGAAGATGGAGAGCGCGGAGTTTGTGGGCGAGGAAAAGCTCTCGAACGCCATGGGATTGTTTTTACAGAAGACGAACATCATTCGCGATTACTTGGAAGACATTCAGGAGCTTCCCGCGCCGCGAATGTTCTGGCCTAGGAGCGTGTGGAGCAAGTACGCCGAAGAGCTCGACGATTTGCAACACGAGGAAAACCGCGAAAAGGCGGTGCAGTGCATGAACGAATTGATCACCAACGCCCTGTCGCACTCGTTGGATTGCTTAAAGTACATGAGCCGAGTCAAGGAGATCTCCATCTTCCGGTTCTGCGCCATTCCTCAGGTGATGGCCATCGCGACGTTGGCCGAGTGCTACGGCAACGAAAACGTCTTCAAGGGCGTGGTCAAGATTCGCCGAGGCCTGAGCGCGCGCATCATGCTCAAGTGCAACAACATGCTCGAGTTAGCGAGCGGCTTCAAGCACTTCGCCAACGAACTCGTGCACAAGGTGGACCCGAAGAGCGATCCGAACGGCGAGGAGACCATGGCGCGCATCGAGGCTCTCGAGGAGGCGTGCGACGAAATCATCGCCAAGGAAACCGAACGCATGCGCAAGGAGCAAATAGAGGACGACTCCATTCCCATGGCGACCAGAATCGTCCTGTGGTTGTTGTGTTTCGGCTACTTTTTGTACGCCTGGAATCTCGAAAACGTTCGCGAGTCGCTCGGCGTCAACAGACACGCCGGCGATCCTCTCGTCGACGACGCCCAAAAAGTCTTGGCGACGATTTGCATCATCTCCACGACCGCGCTCGTGATGGCGGGTAAAAAGAGATGATTTCGGTTCGCGGCGCGCGAGCGAACGGGTAGAGATTTTAATAATTCTAAGGCTTTCGTGACTAGGATTAAAACGACGCGTCTCTGTTCGACGTTATCCAAACCCAAACCGCGCGCGTCGCGACGCGCGCGCTCAGTACCCATCCATCTTATCCTGCGCCTCGCTCGCCTCGTTCGCCCCATCGATCCCTTTCTTCCAAAAGAATCCCGCCAGCGGGAACCCCGTGAACACGAACCATCCCAAAATCGGCGCGTACAGCCCCGAATCCGCGCCGACGACGCCGAAGATTGGATTTTTATACGCGTACTCGAACATCGACCCCGTCGCCGCGATCAGCACGATCACGCTCAGCAGCAGGTACGCCGGCCACGGGAGTCCGCCCTTCGCGTCCGCCGCCTTGCGCTCGAGCTCGCGGCGCTCCCAGATCGGCACGTCGTCGTCCGGCGTCGTCGCCGCGCTCGTCGACGTCGTCTCGACGTCATCGGTCGATGCGTTCGCGCGCGTCGCGACGCGGGCGCACTGACGCGCGGACGCGACGCGCGCGATCGACGCGCGGTGCGGTCTCGCGCGCGCGCGGCGCGCGGGCGCGACGGCGCGGGCGTGGACGCGAGCGATGGCGGTCATCGTCGTCGACGCGAGGCGACGAGTGCGACGCGACGAGCGACGCGCTCGCGGGACGCGCGGACGACGCGCGGGTCCGCGCTCGAGCGCGCGAATCGCGGTGGCTCAACGGTGCGGTTGGTTATTTCAGTTCGGGAGCGCCCACGGAGGCGGCGGCGTAGGACGGTAATCCGCCGATTTTGTTCGGCGGCCAATACTTGGCCGTGGCGCGGCCGATGATGCGATTTTTCGGCAGCGGTCCCCAGACGTGGGAGTCGAAAGAATTGTTTCTGTTATCGCCCATCACGAACACGTCGCCCTCGGGCACGGTGAACGGGCCGTACTGATACTTGATCGGCTCGAGCTTTAACTCTTTCCCTCTCGAGACGCCGTTGACGAAGAGCTCGCCGCGCTTGACCTGCACCGTATCGCCCGCCACCGCCACGACGCGCTTAATAAACACCTCATTGCTCACCTTCATCGTTTTCGGCGTCTTCGGTGGATTAAAGATCACCACGTCTCCCGCCATGGGCTCGCGATTGAACCGATACGTCAGCTTCTCCGCGATCAACCTATCGCCGACGTCGAACACCGGATACATCGACAGCGACGGAATGTACCTCGGCTCCGCCACAAAGTGTCTGAATCCCAGCGACACCGCGAACGTGATCAACACCGTCGCTATATCCTCTCGATTAAACCTCAAAAACTCCGGCACCCACTCCGGGTAGTCGACGTCGACGACGTACTCGTCGTCGCCGTCGCCGTCGCTCGACCCGCCGCCGCCGCGTCCCGCGCCCCCCGGCCCGCGTCCCTCCGTCTTCGTCTCCGCGCTCGGCGTCTGCGCGCGCGCGACGTGCGCCGCCCGCGCGTCTCCTCGCGCGCGCGTCTCGATCGCGCGCGTCCACGCGCGCCGCGACGCCGTCGTCGGCGTCGTCGCGAACCTCGCGCCGTCGTCCCGCGCGCGCGACGACGCGACGACGCGACGCGCTCGGACGCGCGCGGAGGCGCGCGACGACGCGACGACGCGCGTCGGCGCCGCGGTCGACCGCGCGAGCGTCGGCGGCATCGCGGCGAGCGTCGGCGGCGCGTCGAAGTGACGCGTCGCATCGCATCGACGGACGCCGCACTCGTCGACGCCGCGACGCCGCGACGCGCGATGGACGGCGACGCGCTTCGCGCGGAGGCGACGGCGGCGATCGCGCGCGCGCGCGCGGCGGCGGCGGCGGCGGCGGCGGCGGCGGCGGCGCTGTCGACGACCCCGCGGAACGCGCGACGCGACGCGACGGCGACGGCGACGACGACGACGCGCGGACGCGCGCGCGGATCGCCGCTCGGACCGCCGAGACGGGTCGCGGCGACGCGCGACGCGCCGACGGCGCTGGAGATTCCGCGGGCGTCGCGCGCGGCGGCGAGGGACGTGGTGGACAGCGCGAGGAGCGTGGCGACGCGCGACGCGCGGAGGACGACGACGCGAGACGGCGCGTTCGCGAGCGGGAAGACGAGGACGAACGAAAACGATCGAGCGAGCGCGGCGCGACCGCGCGAGGCGCGCGCGTTTCGACGCGAGACGCGCGCGCGGATCGACGAGACGACGCTCGAAAAACTGTTGCGAGTCGCGGCCAAGGCGAGAGCGCGCGACGAGACGAACGCGCGCGACGCGTTCGATTTGAAGAGCGTCAAGGAAGCGGTCGAGTTTTTGAGCTCGCCGAGGACGAAGACGTCGCGAGTCGCGAGTCAGAGAATGCATCCGCGCTTGTGAGCTTGTAAGCTGATTGTAACTTTATACCGTCTACGCGGAGACGCGCGCGTCGACGTCGCTCTAAACTTCGCCTCGGAACACGCACTTGGGTAAGAAGTACTTGTCGCCCCACCAATATCGACGGGTGACGCCCTCCCAAATCTTCGCATCCGCGGTGTCGATGGATTTCATCTCAAACGTCACCTTGAGACCCAAAGCTCCGAGCTCGACCTCGGCGACGCGATTGTACACCATGTGAAAGAAAATGTTGTCGGGACACATGCCGTTGAAGTAGCTGTACAGCCCGCCCTCGCGCAAAAGTTTGGGCAAAAAGGCGTGAAACCGACGCATGTCGTCGTACTCTTCCCCGTACGTGTCGAAATAAATCGCGTCAAACTTTCGACCTTCCTCCACGAGTCTCGGCAGCACGTCTTGCCACCGTCCAAACTCCACGCGCACGCCCGCCTTCGAATCCCATCCCGCGCGCGTCATGTGCGCCCGCACGTCCGGATGCGCCTCCACGATCGTGTGACTCCTCGGCTCTCGAGCCTGAATGCATCCATCGATGATCCCTAAGCCGAAACCGACGTTCATAACGTCGCCGTTCGTCTCGCACAGCGCGTCCGCGTGCGCCTCCATCAACGGCGCCTCCCAGCTCATCATCACCGCGTCTCCGCGCTCGTCCAACAATTTATCATCACCGCTATACCTCACCTTTGTCGCTAAATATTTCTCGCTCTCTTCGTTCCTTCGGCTCGCGCCCTTCGTCGCCGACATCGACGCCTCGCCGTCCCGCACCTCGCTCGCCGTCGCGTGGTCCATCATCGCTCGCGCCAGTTCCGCGTGTCCGTGTCCGCTCGCGTACTGTCCCGCGCAGTCACCGTCGTCATCGACGTCGTTCCATCGCACGCCCGCGCTGAGCAGATGATCGACGATCGCCGCGCAGTTCGCCGCCGCCGCGTGGTGCAGGCAGTGCGCGCCGTTTTCGTCCCGAGTCGTCGGGTCGGCGCCGCGCTCGACGAGCGCGAGGAACGCGCGGACGTCGCCGGCGACGGCGGCGGCGCGCGCGTCGTCGTCGGCGCCCATCGCGGGAAGCGCGGGGGCGAGCGCGCGCGAGTGTGGACGACGCGCGCGCGGCGGCGGTTCGCGCGCTTTTCGTTGACACTGACAACGACGACGGGACGAAGACGACGAACGCGCGAAGAGGAAAGGAGACGCGAGCGCTCAGACGCGAGCGTCGGGGACGGCGGTGGCGGCCGCGCGCGCGGCGATCATGGTGGCGTGATCGCCCGAGGCGATGGCGGCGAGGACGGAGGACGTCGCCGAGGCGCACGCGTCGGCGGTTTCGCGGTTGAACGCTCGACGAGCGAGCGCTCGACGAGCGGTGGTGATTTCTAATTCGGAAGCCTTGACGCCGGCGGATTGAATCACCGCGGGCGGTAAGCACGCCATGCGAGCCACGTTTAAACCGAACGAGCGATGGGCGACGCCCGGGGTGAGCTTGTACAGGAATTGAATTCGCGGCATTTCCTCCGACGAACCTTCAAGTTCGACGTACGACGTGAAGCACGACGCGCAGTGCGTCGGGTACTTGGCTTGCACGTCGCGCGCGACCGATGGGTAGTGCGTCACGAACAGCGTGAAACACTTTGCATCTCGAACGAGGTGTTCGAGCGTGGCGGCCGCGATGGCGACGCCGTCGTGCGTCGACGTCCCTCGACCGAGTTCGTCCATGATGACGAGCGATCTCGGCGTGCACATTTCTAAAATGTTTGACGCCTCGGACATTTCCTCGAGGAAAGTCGATGAACCCATGGCGAGATTGTCGCTCGCTCCCATGCGCGTGTAGATTGCATCGAGCACTGTGAGGCGGGCCTGTTTTGCTGGAACAAAACTCCCGACCTGCGCCATCACGCTCAACAACGCCACTTGACGAATGTAGCAACTCTTCCCACCCATGTTTGGTCCGGTGATCACGAGAGCGCGCGTACGGTCGCCGTGGAGGTCGATACTGTTTGGCACAAAGTCATCCAAAAGGTGCGCGTCGAGCACTGGATGCCTACCATCGACAACGTGCAGAGATGGTGGCGCGGAATCGTCGAGCAATTCTGGTCGGACGTATCCTTCGTTTCTTGACAGAATCGCCAACGCGTGCAACGCGTCCAACGTCGCCACAGCCGACGTCGCCGATCGAAAAGCGGCGTAGTTGTCTCGAAACGACGACAGAAATTCTTTCCATGCCGCATCGGCGGCAAACATGTGTCGTTCATTCGCGCATTCTAACGCCGCCGCCGCTTCCGTGACTTCCGGCGGGTGGTAGCGTACAACCTTTTTGCTCTTGTTCGAACTCACCTTGATCCACGTCGTCGGACACGAGCGATCCATGGGGACTTCGATGAGCCACTCGCCGCCGCCAACACCGCCTACGGTGGTGTAACCAAGACGCGGCATGCCGAGCTTACGGCGCAGTTCCGGGAGTAAATCGTCCATCGCGCGCTTCGCCTCCTCCACCGCCGCAGTGGCGGCGTGCAAATCCGGAAAGCTTTCCGCGTCGTCCTTGAAGAGTCCAATCTTCGTCTTCGAAGGCTTGTCCACGCACGCAATCTCCAGATTCAGCGCGTTCAAAAACTGGTCTGCTAACGCGTGAAGAAGAGGATCGGTGACGGCTTCGATTTGCGCTTCCAGCAACGTCGACTTGATCTCCCCAGAGACGCTCGCGCGCATCGCTGCGCACGACTCGCTGAATTTTGCGAGCGACGTCAAAGCCCCGACGAACTCACCGGGCGTTGCCGTGCCGTGAAACACGCGCGCGAGACTTCGTTCGAGATCTGGGAGCTGTTTTAGTTGAATCTTCAATCCGTTGAACGTGTTGTGACTCACTTTGTCGTGGTCCATCATCGATCCTTCCTCAAACGACGTCAACTCGCGCAGCGCGTCGACGGCGTCCAGTCGGCCTTCGATGGCGGACTTTGAACGCAGTGGATGACTCACCCAGTGACGCAGCAAGCGACCACCCATGGGTGTGACGGTGTGATTCATCAACCAAAGTAAGCTTCCCTTGTACGTTCCCGCGGAAGACGTCAAAACCTCGAGTTGACGCAAAACATTCGGCGAGAGTTTCATTTCGTCCGCGCCCTCGAGCGGGCGAAACGCGGCGTCGAGATGAAGAATATCAGCTTGTCCGAATTCTCTCAGATACTTGGCGCCCGCGCAGAGTGCGGTGTGCACCAAGGGTGTCGCCTCCTCCGCCTTGGTACCGGTAAGCGTGACGCCAGTGAGTTCGTCTCGCGTCACGCGCTCCACGCGCGCCGCGTTCGCGCCTGAACCGTACATCGCCTTGATTAAACGCGCCGTCGGTTCGCTAATTGGTTCCACGAGAACGATCTCCGCGGGTGAAATGCACAACAACCGCGACTCCAACCCAGGTCGTTGCATGGTGTCCATGAACTCTCCACTCAGTACGTCCCCGGTGCTTGTTTCAATCGCCGCCAATCCCACGCGCGTCGACGCCGACGTCGACGCCCCGCCCGCGACGCGATCCTCGGCGACGCACAACAAATGATTCGACAACACCCCCGACGCCATGCTCGACTTTTCCCCGTCGTCGCCCGCGTCCGACAACGCCGCTCCCGCGTCTAACGTCGCTTTCGTGTACAATCCAACCAATTTCCGTTCAAACAGCCCCGATTTATTCCCCGTCTCCCCGCTCGCCTTCAACGCCGCCGTCTCCGTCTGTTTCACCACCCCCACTCGATACCCCGCCTTGACCAACCGTCGCACGTACACGTTCAACCGCACCACGGGCACGCTCGCCGTGAGATAGTTCCTCGACTGATACGCGAATATTCCCAAAACCTTGCTCGCATCCCGCGCGTCATCGCCGTAAAAGTGATACTTGTACCCGACTTCGATCATCAGCATCGTCCCCGGATATTTCGCCTTGAACGTCTTCACGCTCTGTTCCAACGGCGTCATCTTCGTCCCCGTCTCCGACGCGCCCGCGCCATCCTTCGTCTTTCCATCCGCATCGACCTCTAAATCTCGTCGTCGTCGATCGAGCGAGAGCTTTTGAATAAACTTCGCGCGCGTCGTCGGCGACGACGGTTTCAGTCGCTCGAGCGTCGCCCGCGCGTCGTCCTCGTCCGCGTCCGCGTCCTCGCGCCGTCGTCCCTCGTCCGCGCGCGCGTCGTCGGTGATCTCAACGTCATCCTCGCGATCGTCCGCGTCGCGAGTCTTCGCGCGCTTCGCCGCCGGCGGCGCGTTTTCGTCGTCATCGTTCGTTCGCGATGCCGCATCGCGCGTCGCGGTTTCGCTCGACGCGCGTCGCGACGACGCCGCGTTCGGCCGCGGATTCGGCGCGAAGAAACTGCTGATTGTTTTTTGTCCCTTGGGCGGGATTTCGGGCGGCGCGCGCATGACGCGCGTCGAGACGGCGCGCGCCGAGACGTGCGGATGCGTTTGAAACCGACGCGCGGCTGTCGCGACGCGCGAGACGAAGAGACGCGAGGCGAGACGCGCGAGACGCGCGAGGGAGGAAGGATTGAGCGTCGCGTCTATTGCGTATTAAATCTATGGTATGTAATATCGATGTGGTGATCGCGGGTTCGATCGCGGTGTCGCTACGCGGGCTTGGATGTGTCCAAGCGCGAGGCGACGAAACGCGCCCAAACGAATCCCCAAGGCGTGAAACCGTTGACCCATTTGATGGTGTCCCAAACCGTGACCGCGAGGGCGTAGACGAAGGCGGAGGCCACGATGTGCGCGCTCAACGCGAGGGCGCGTAATAGTAAGATGGGCTTGCGAATCAATCGCGACATGTGCGTGCCGAAGAGAAAAGAAAGAGCGCGCTTTTGGGCGCGATCCTGGCGTTCGCGAATGCGACGCGCTTCGTCGGATTCGGGCCACACCGGCAAAGCGGCGACTTTGACTGGATTTCGGCGCACAAAACGCCGAGCGGTCCAAAGATCTTGGAGCGTACGGCTGAGCATTCTGATGCTCTTCGCGCGCAGTGCCGTACCTTGAGGACCGGATAAGTACTCGACGATTTGTTCCGTGTTAGCCGCGAACGCGACGCGACGCAACGCGGTACCTTCGGTCGAGCCCAAGAGTCTACCGACAACCTCTTTGCTGCGCTGCGCCATGAGCGCTTGGCTATCGCCGAACACGTCGCTCTCGGTATCCGTCGTCGATACTTCAGTGGCGGGTGTCTCGTCTTCGTCCACCGTGTCGTTCAACACGAGCTCTTCCATGCGATCCCATCGCAACTCGTTGGACTCGTTCAAAAACGTCTCGCGCATCGCTCTTTGACCTTCCGGCGTTGAAGGCGCCATGGCACGTCGAATAGCGTACGGTAACGCTGCGGTGTAAATGTTAAAATTCGGATCCGCCTTCTCCGCGATGCCTTCGAGCGTCAAAAACGTTCTGATGAGAAGGATGATGTAAGGCGGCGTCAGGAACTTGAAGTTCGCGCTGAGCTTGGCCAATCCGGTCGCGAGCGCACCAAAACGACTTTGACCACCTTCTTCCGAGGACAAAGTCTTCGCCACCGCCGCCGTCATCTCTTCCAACGTCGCCGGTTTGTACGTGTCGCTGCGGTCGTCGCGCTTCAAGAAACCTTCCTTTGGCGTGAAGCCAACCTCTTGGAAAACCAACACTAAACCTTCCCAGTTCCCAGAAATCATGTGCTGAATGCCCTTTGCGAAGCCTTCCATGATGAAAGGCTCCACTTCGCTCATGAGCCCGAAATCCAAAAATACGAGCATGTCGTTTTTGTCGAGCATCATGTTCCCTTCGTGCGGATCCGCGTGGACAAAACCAGTGTAAATCAGCTGCGCCACGCACGCTTCGACCGCCATTTGCGCCATGATGAGCTTTTTCTCTTGAGGTAAATCCGCGATGTGATTGCCATCGATCCACTCTGTGGTGAGTATTCTCGCTCGACCCTCTGGTCCCGTGTACTGCGGCAGCCACTCTGGCGCGCGAACGAAACCCAACCACTTATGCCGCTCGTTGAACTCGTCCATGTGCGCCGCCTCTTGCGTGTAGTCCAGTTCTTGCCAAACGCCTTGCCCGACCTCATCGGCGATGACGTCGAGCTCCGTCGTGGTCCCCCACAAGCGCTTGAGCGTCGAAAGGGAGAGCGACCAGCACGTCCAGTCGAGGGCAACTTGTCGCATCACCTTCGGTCTTTGCACCTTCACCGCCACGTCTTCACCTTCCCACGTCTTTGCCTTGTAAACTTGTCCTAATGACGCCGCGGCGATGGGTTTCGCGCTAAATTCTGCGAACAAAGGCTTTGCGTCTGGGTTCACGCCGACGTACGCGTGATTCGGCGCGATGGGCCCATCCCATTCCAAATCTTCCACGATCGTTCTCCACGCCAACCGATCCGGAAACGGCTCATTACTTTGTTGCAGCAACTTCAATTCATCCGCCGCCTCTTCCCCGATCAAATCCGGACGCTGCGACAGCGTCTGCCCGATTTTCACAAACACCGGCCCCAAGCGCGTCATCGCCGCTCTCAACTCCGCCCCCCGCGTGCGCTTCTCCGGCGCCCAATCCTCCTGCTTCTTCCAGCTTTTTATCACCCGTCGTCCGACTCGAATGATCGTCGCCAACCGTCCCGCGACTTGCAACGGTCGTCGTCGAAAGAATCGCAGCAACTTTGGTTTATCAAACTCCCCGCGCAGCGCGTCGTACGCGTCCCGCCGTCTCCTTCGCCGTCTCTTCAATCTCCGCCCCCCGCGCTCGACCGAATCGCTCACGCGCACGATCCTCGTCCCCGTGGTCGTCATCGCGTCGTCCTCGATCGCCTCATCCACCGACGACGTCGTCGCCAGCAGCGCCAGCGCCGCGTCCACGTCCTCGTCCCCCGTCGCGTTCGCCCGTCCGCGCCCTCGCGCGCGCGCGCGCGCGTCGCTCGTCGCCGTCCATCGTTCGCGCGCGCGGTTTTCGAGCGCGCGCGCGCGTCCGAACGCGTCGAGCGCGACGTTTCGCGCGCCGGCGACCGCGACGTCACCGCGTCCCAATCGGACGCGTCCCGGTCGCTCGCGCGCGCGCCGCGTCGCGGACGCGCGCGCGCGCGCGCGCGCGGGCACCGCGGACGCGCGTTGATGCGCGCGCGACATCGGGCGCGTCCGCGACGCGCGCAGGGCCGACGCGGTCGACGAGCGAGCGAGCGATCGATCGATTGATTGATTGATGCCGAGGCGAGGAGTGCGTCGCCACATCCAGGGTGGCTCGAGCGAGACGCGGCGCGGCGAAGCGATGCTCTCGAAACGCGCGCGGCGCGTCGCTCTTCGCCGCGCCCGCGCGCAACGTCTGGTTGATGAAATCTCGACGCGCGATCACGCGAAATTCTCCACGCAAATCGCCTCGAAAACGTCGAAAGAAACGACGCCCAAGTGCCTGTCGTCGGTGAAGTGGCGCGGGTCGAAGTACGGCGCGAGCAAAGCGCGAGGGATCGGACGGCCGAGGGCGCTCGAGGCGCCGGCGACGAATTCGTCGATGGAGAGGGAGGCGGAACCGTCGGCGTCGAGGAAGTCGAAGATGAGACGGAGCGGAGATTTAGAGCTGTGGGAGTGCTCGGTGCGACAAATCATTCGGAGGGTTTCGTGCCAGGATTTGCGCCACGAAGCGTCGCCGGTTGGATGAGGGAGGGCGGCGTCGGCGGCGGCGAGCTCGATCCAGGCGCACTGGAGGGTGGACGCTCGGAGGAAGGCGAGCCGGGAGGCGAGACGCTTGAGCGCGGCCTCGCGCTCGGGCTTTTCGTCGGGGATTTCGGTGATGTTTAACTCTCGACGGACGACGTCCCAGACGTCGGCGCCGAAGTAGTCGAATTCGAGCACGGGGGTGAAGGATTCGGCGGTGAGCACGCTCCAAAGGGTGTCGTCCTCGACGGGATCGCGAGGAAGTCTTCGACCGTTGATGGTGACGTTACGTATGACTTGAACGTCTTTGTAATCACGCACCGCGGCGCTGACTAAGTGCTTCGCCACGCTCGCTTGCTCGTCGCAGTTCAGATCGAGTCTGTAGTGCATCGTGAACGCCTGCGGCGAATCGCCGAGGACGTTTCTCCATCCCATGCGAGCGCCAAAAATACTTTGCTCGAAACTTGAATACCGACCGACGACGGCGGGTACGTTGGCGTGGTCGATCACGCGATTGAATAAGATCACGGCCGCCTCTACGCGATCGGGACCGGGTGGAAAAGCGTCGCATACTCTCTGGTATTGACGTGCGTTCACGTGCACGCGCACCGAAGCCTCGCGAAGAGCGTAAAGCGCCCTCACTGATCTCACGGCCGCCCATTCGCTCGTTGAGTTGGTCAAGACTGCGACTGAATGCAGAAACGTGTGAAGTTTCTCATCGGTTTCCGCCATCGCGCTTTCTGACGCGCGAATGTTGCTCGTGTAATCGAATTCGAGCGTGCCGACGTTTGGCATGCATCGCATGAGCGACTCGGGAACACCTGACGGCATCACATCCGTGATTCGCGTCCGATTCAATCGCACGTTTCGCCACGTTCGGCGTCGCCCTTCGAACGTTGCGCTGTCCATCATCGTCGAAGCGATCGTTCTGTCTATGTCGACAGCTAAGTTTAAATCGTACCGCCCTGTGGGATTCGCCGCGCGAAAATGTGCGTAAGAACCAAGTATGTTCCGAAGCTTTTCGAACTCAAACTTCGATGTGAACATCTTCTCAGCGTTTTCAGCATCAAGTAAGCGCGCGTAAATAGCTGAGGCGGCTTGTAAGCGATCGGTGCCTTCGAGAATAAAGGTATCTAGAAGTTTCGCGGCGTGCGAGGTTTCAAAGTAGTAGCTGCGGCAAAACAGCATGAGTCGACTGAGCCGCTCGAAGTCTGAAAGCCGATTGCTTCGAAGTTGCCTCAAGATATTTTCAAAGTCTTCGTCTTCGATGACCACAGGCCGTCTCGCCAAACGCGCTGCGCTCGTGACGAATTGAATCTCGATCACGCCGCGCGAGACGCCGCTCAAGCCTTCGCGCTTGAAATCATCCAGCACATCCACACCCGAAGGAACCTTTTTAGCGCTCGTCATGCTTCCAGGATTCTCGCTTTCTAAGTGCCACAACTTTGATGCGATGGCGCGCTCACCCGTGTCGTCGAGATTTAGCGTGTATCGGCCGTCTGGATTGTGCGAATTGAACGCCGCGACGCCGTGTTTCGTGGTGGATTTCCTCTTCTTCTTCGGCACGTCCACGAAAGAAGATCCCGAGCACGTCAGCACTGTGAGACAATCGTTTTCCAGTAACATGGACATCAAGTGCCGCCCGCCGTCTTCGCCCATGGCGTTGTGATCTAGTCGAAGTGTCGTCAACACGTCGTTCGTTCGCAAGCCTTCGCTTATGACCATCGACGCGTCGCATCCCAATCGACATCGCGATAAATCGAGCTCCAGTAGCGATCGATTGACGCTCAGTGAGTCACCTATGTGTTTACCACCTTCATCACCGATGCCGTTCCACGCCAAGGATAAGAATTCTAATCGCGTGTTCAGCTTCAGACCGCGCGACACGTGCGCGCACCACTCCGAGCCGATGGCGTTCCAGGACACGTTGAGAACTCGTAACGAAATGTCCGCGCCCAAGGCGTCGCCGATGCATCGACCACTCGCATCGGTCAACTTATTCCTTGATAAATTCAAACTTTCGAGTCCGCACGTGTTGCTCCGAAGAGCGGCGAACAACGCCGTCGCGCACGCGTCGTCGACGCCGCACGCCGAAAAATTCAAAACCTTGATTTTTTTCACCGCTTCCGCGCACGTGGGCGCGATCGCGCTCGAAACTTTGTTTTCACTAAAATTCAGCGCCCGCAGAACCTTCGCGCGCGCGGCCGCGGCGCACAACGCAGAGACTCCGTCGTCGTCGATTTGATTCCGACTCACGTTTAGGCTCTCCATCGTCGCGTTCTCCGCCACGCCCGCCGCGATCGCCTTCGCGCCGCTCGACCCCAGACCCGAAGACGCCACATCGGCGTACTTTTTCTCCAACTGTCGCAGCACTCTCGAACTGACGCGCGCACCGTGTTCGACGCACGCCGCCGCGTACGCCGCCGCGCGCTCGTCCCGCGTCGCCAGTCTGCGCACCCGCCACGCGCCGATCTCCTCTCGAGCCACCCGTCGCGGATGCCTCGACGATCCCTCGCCCCGTTCGACGACTCGAACGACGTCCACCGTCGCGCGGTCGCGCGCGCGCGCGTCGTCGTCGACCGCGCGCACCGCGCTCGACGCCCGCGCGACTTCCTGCTCTCTCTGCAGCCTCGCGCACACGCGCGCCTGCGCGCGCGCGTACGCCTCCGCCACCGTCGGCCGGTCGCGCGCGACGTTCATGGTAATTTTAAAGCCTCGTCGCCGCCCTCGATCGTCGACGCGCCGCGCGCGCCGCGCAGTGACGCGCGCGCGCGCGTCCCAAAATAGCACACTCGGCAGACGAATCGACACTCCGACGCGCGCGGCGTCGCGACGCGCCCGCATGCGCGCCCTGCCGTCCTCGCGCGCGCCGCGATCGTCGCCCTCGCGCGGTCGTCCTCGCGCGCGCGCGCGACGCGCGCGCGACGCTCGAACGCGCGCCGCCGCCGCCGCCGCCGCGTCCACCGACGGCGCGTCGACGCCGCCGCGCTTCGACTACGACGCGCTGTTCGCGCGCGGTCGACGCGGAGGCGCGGTGCCGACGTTCGCGGCGCCGATGGAAGGGCTCGGCGACGCGCGGTTCCGCGTCGCGCTCGCGGCGAACGGCGCCGGTGGTTTCGACGAGGCGTGTCGAGAGTTTATCAGAATTCCGGGCGCGCTGCCGAACGGCGCGGATCCGACGAAATTGGTGAAGAATCTGTGCGCGAATTACGACGCGGATGAGTTGAGATTCAGCGCGACGGCGCGCGTGCCGCTGGGGGCGCAGATCATGGGGAGCGAACCGTGGTTGCTGGAGCTCGCGGCGAGACATTTGGCGACGGAGAAATCGGCGCCGCGAATCGACTTGAATTGCGGATGCCCGGCGAACGTGGTCACGGGGAAAGGCGCGGGATCGTCGCTGTTGAGAGATCCCGAGTACGTGTACGCGTGCGTGAAGGCGGTGGCGGATGGGGCGAGAGGAAGCGGCGCGCACGTGACGATGAAGCTTCGGAGCGGATACGACGATTCGTCGTTGTTGCGGGAGAATTTGCTGGCGGCTCGCGAGGCGGGGGCGAGATTCGTGTCGCTACACGCGAGAACGCGCGCGCAAGGGTACTCAGGTCGAGCGAATTGGGAAGAAATCGCGTTCGCGAAAGATGTTTTGGACATTCCGGTGCTCGGGAATGGGGACGTCACGAGTCCGCAACGCGCCGCTGAATTGCTCAGGGTGAGCGACGCGGACGGCATCATGCTCGGTCGCGGGGCGGTGCAAGATCCATTAATCTTTCGACGCATCGCTGCAACAGTCTCGCGGGACGCTCAAGGAGTTGTGCGAGTGAGCGATGATGTCTTCGAGCGCGAGTTCGAAGTCGAGCTCGTGATTGACTTTTTAAGAACTTTCGCGGCGGAGGTGTTCAAGACGGAAAATAAACCAAACGGCAAGCGCGGGAGCGGCGTCCAGGCGCAAGAGCTCGAGACCTTCAAGGTGGGGAAGATTAAATCCATCGTGAAATATTTGTTTGCTGGGAATCCCAATTTATTGCCTCACATGAAGTCTGTGATGCAGCTCGATCCAACGAAAACGAGCGCAGAGGACGTGTTGCGCACCGTCGAGACGCTCGTGCGCGCCGAATGGCAGACGCCTCAAAACGTCCTCGTCGACGCGTTCTCGAAGCGAAATCAGTACACATAGTAGCATGCATAGTAGCAGTAGCGCGGCAGTAGCGACATTCTTTGTTTTGTAGAAAATATAAATATTATTGGAAGTGAGGCTACAGTACCTACCGTACGACTGAGCAACTAAAAAAGAGCTACGTCTAAGTGAGTCTGAGTTGAGTCTTCCGCTTGTGAGAAAAGGTGGAAAAAATCCAAAGGATTGTCTCCGAATCTTGAAATGTACGAATCTTGTCGTTTACACCGTCGTCGTCTCGACTGCCTCGAGAGGTTTCTCCTCGATGCCTGTCCTGCCCTTCTTGAGCAACTTGACTTTAATCAACGGTTTACGGGCGGATTCGCCGCGAAAGTACACGTCGAGCCAAGAGAAGAACATGGTACCGAAAGCAGAGAAGACGACGGCGAGGATGAACGTGAGGAGAGTACGCTTGCCGCCAAAGGCTTGCAAGCCACCGCCTTCGATGGTTGTGCCGTCCGGAAGCCAAAAGTTTCCAAACGGACCCCACGCGCGGTGAACAATCGGCGGGTTAACCATGGCCGCGGCCCTGGTGGAGTGCACCGCGCCGTACTTATCGGTCCACGCGCCGTCCAAATCGAGGACGGCGCCTTGAACGATGACGGCGATGCAGCCACACACAACGCCCATGATCGCACCGAGCTCGGTCGGTGCGACGATGAAGGAGTTGATGTCTTTGCGGATGAGACCGAGGTAGAGCGCCGGCGCGGCGAGCGCGCACACCAAGTCAACCATCAAAAAGAGAGACAAGACGTCAATCTTATCGACGGCGACGAAAATGGCACCGACATTCAACGCAGCGCAAATTACTCGCACCGAGTTTGCTGGAAGATCGTAGTTCAAGATGTCACGGTATAACACAGAAGTTAAGCCGTTTTGGATGGAATCCACCGAACTCACGCAAAGCGAGGTTGCAAAAATCAGAATGATTACGTGCCAACCCTTTGCGAGACCTTCGGCGAGTTCGAAGAACGCAAGGTAATGGAGCCTGGAGAAGTCGTCGAAATCGGCGCGGTACTTGGCCACGGCGGTGACACCGAGAATACCGAAGAACCACATGACGACGAAAATCATACCGGCGCCCAACGCGAGACCTTTGCGAAGATCTTGCGTGGAACGGGCGGCGTACACGCGCTGCCACTGACCGGCGTTGAATAATTCTGCGCCGAGGATAGCGATGATCAGAGTGATCATGACGACAAACCCGTTCGTGGTGGACTTGGACACCGCGCGCATCTGCGTCGCGGTGACTTCGTTCTTCGCGAGCACGACGCAGCTGAAGAGCAACATGAAACCGGTAATCATCACGCCTTGCACGCGATCGGTGATCACGGACGCGGGTAAACCCGCAATCATGGTGTACGAAAGCGTGATGACGCAGACCGTGCCGAGAATGACGTCGCGAGAGTACTTGGATTCCGCACCCTGCACGTCGGAGAAGAGCGCGGCGACGTTGGCGATGGTGGAAATTTCCGCGCACAAGAAGATGAACAGATACATCGTGCTCATGAACGCGGCGACGAGTTGCATGCAACGACCGAATCGCGTGAGCGCGAAATCAGTCACCGAGAACCCATTCTTGTCGCCCACGAACGCCTTGATCGTCGGCGCGATGAAGATCATCAAAATCGCCGGCGACGCGCTCGCGAACGAGTACCCGAACACCCCCCACCACGACAACCGCGTGTTCGCGCCCATCTCGGTCGTGCCGTAGTACACCCACGCCCCCATACCTCCCGCGAAGTACGACAGCCCCACCTGTTGCCACGGCAGCGAGTTCTTCGCCGACATCCATCGCACGTTCGGCTTCTTCGCCGCCCTCGCGAACTCAGTCGCCGTCATCCGCGTCCCATCCTCCCTCCGCACCGCGAACGCCATCGCGACGACGAAAAAAAACAGCGTCGTCGCCTCCACCGTCGCGATCGCCGCCCCGCTCGTCAGCGTCGGGTACGCCATCCTCGCCGTATCGTTCGCGCGTCGCTCTCGTCGCCGTCGATCCCTCCTTCTGCGCCCCGCGCCCCGATGCGCGCGCGATGCGCTCGCGTCGCGCTCGACGTTCGGTGATCCTTCTCGCACGTATTACCGTGATCAAGTTCGGACGATGTATTCTCAGAACGCGCGTCGCCGCGCGCACACTCGTTCACCGCGTCGCGTCGTCGCGCGCCTCGACGCCGGCGCCGCCGCCGTCGCGCGCGTCTCACGCGCGTCGAGTCGCACACACGGACCGGTCGCGCGACGATTCGAGACTAAGTCTCACACACGGACTTACCACTTCGGCGCATTCGCGACGCGCATTCGTTCATTCCATTCATTCGCGCGCGACGCGCACTCGCGGGCGCGCGATGCGGACGACGCGCGTGTTCGACGACGACGCGTCGATCGATCGCGCGCGTCGCGCGATGCCGACGACGTCGGCGCGGTACCCGTTCGTCGGCCGCGACGACGAGGGGAAGACGCGCCATCGCGAGACGCGCGGCGCGACGACGCGCGCGAAGCGACGGGACGGCGCGACGACGCGAGGGAAGCGCGCGACGACGCGCGAGGGAAGCGCGAACGCGGGCGAACGAACGGTCGGGGCGCGCGTGCGCGTGGAGGACGTGCTGGAGAGCACGCGGGCGGCGGAAGAGGCGCTGAAGCGGGACGCGCGGGACGCGCGAGACGGGCGAGACGGGACGAGGGAACGGGCGGGATGGGAGGGCGCGAGGGACGGTGCGGAAGGGGCGGTGCGGATGTTGGCGCGAGAGCGGGGGGAGAACGCGCGGTTGAGCGAGGAGAACGCGCGATCGGGGGAGGAATCGCGCGCGAGGGGGACGGGGACGCCGGCGACGCGGGACGAGGAGGAGGAGGAGGAGGAGGCGCTGGATGAGACGGTGAAGGAGCTGTTCGATCTCGTGGAGAGCGAAAGGCGAGCGCGACGGGCGTTGGAGGAGAAATTGAGCGAGTACGAACGAGGGGCGGGGGAGGAGCGGGACGAGGACGCGACGCGACGCGCCGAAGAAGCCGAGGAGACGGTTCGCGAACAAGAGAAGAAGCTTTCGCAGGCGGCGGACATCATCGGTGAGCTTCGCACGACGTTGTTGCAAGTGATGGAAACGGAGAATCGCGGTGGCGCCCCGGAATCGGTGACGACGAATTCGCAGGTGGATGGCGAAGAGCGGAGAGACGGCGGGACGCCGTTGGAGCGAACGACGGCGGCGGTGAAGGTATGGGAAGGTAAAGTCGAGAAGCTCGTCCTGGAGACGGTGAAATCGGCGTTAGAGCGCGCGATGGATTCGCCCGCGCTGCAGACGAATAAGCGCGAGGGCGAGCAAGTCGTGTCGAGCGTCACGGATGCCATCAATCACGAACTGAGCGCCATCGTGGAAAACGCGATGTCGGGCATAGTCGACGAGATGCGATTTCAGTTCGGTCAAGAAGACGAGGACGAGGAGGAAATGGGATCCGTCGGTGGACGTAAACGATTCATCGTCTGGCTCGCCGATGAGAACATGCGTCGAGCGCAGCTTGAAGAACAACTCACCAACGTTCAAGACGAGCTCGCGCGTTCAGAGGCGTCGCGGCAAATCGCCACGCAGCGCTGGCTGCAAGCCATGAACCAAATAGACGGCAGCGCGTTTGACGACGAAAGCGATCTGGGCGAAATTCTCAGTCGAGTCGACGACATGTCCGACGACGGGACGTCCGTGTACAGCCTTGAACCGGGAGATTTAGGAAGTCCGCGGCGGCGAAGGCCGGCGGCGAATCGCCGCGCGATGTCCGTCGTCGGCGAAGCGCCCATGCGATCGGATGCGCGCCGACGCGCGACGAAATCGGAAACACACGAGCACGTCAATCTTCATGACGTCTCGATAGGACCGCACGGGCGTCTGGAGACGTTTAAAGAAGAGGAAGACGATCCAATCGTCGATCTCGCCATAGAAGCCACGCCCGGAGGCAGCGTCTACTTCGCCCTCCGAGCCGCCGCGCGAAACGTCCTCGTCCCGTGTGTGACGCGCGCTGCCGTCGTCATCTATCGCATCGCACAACACATCCACGCGTTGTGCGTCTACTGCGCCAGCAGTCCGAACTTCGAGCTCATCTGGCCCGTCGTCCTCCTCTTGGCGGCGTTTTACTGGAAAATCGGCGCCTTTGACGGCGCCGTCGTCGCCTCGCCCGCCGTCGCCGTCGTCGCCGAGCGCACCGCTCGCGCGCGCGTCGCCGCACCGCCCGCAGTGGCGCATCACCCGCCGAGCATACGCATCGTAGACTAGCGTGTACATCAAAAATGTAGCGTAGCGAACAGCCGTCCCGTCCCGCGCGCGGCGTCGCGCCACACCGCGACGCTCGAGCCATGCTCAGAGCGCTGTTCTTCCTCGCCCACGTCCCCGCGGCGCTCGCCCTGGACGCGACGACGCTGCGCGATATCGCCGCGTCGTCATCAAACGTCGATGCGCGCGAAATCCTGTCGCAATCGCGCGCGACGCACGATTACGTCGTCGACCTGCGACGAGAAATCCACAAAAATCCCGAACTCATGTGGACCGAACGCGCCACCGCGGACGTCATCGCGCGCGAGCTCGACGCGCACGGGATCGAATACGACCGAGTGACGTCCACGGGGATCGTCGCGCGCGTCGGACGAGGCGAACGAAGCGTGGGGTTGAGAGCGGATATGGACGCGCTGCCGCTGCGCGAGGACACCGGGTTGGCGTACGCGAGCGAGAACGATGGAAAAATGCACGCGTGTGGACACGATGGACACGTGGCGATGTTACTCGGCGCGGCGAAGGTGATAAAGGCGAGGTACGACGCGGATGAGACGTCCGTGCCGGGAGTGGTGCGGTTCATATTTCAACCGGCGGAGGAAGGCGGGGCGGGGGCGAAGGAAATGTTGCGGCCGAGCGACGGGACGACGGGAATGCTGGATTTGAAACCGCCGATTGAAAGCGTGTTTGGATTACATAATTGGCCGTATCCTGAAATGCCGAGTGGGACGATGGGCACGCGCGGTGGAACGATCATGGCTGGAGCGGGGAGCTTCGACGTCGTCGTCGTCGGACGCGGCGGACACGCGGCGGTGCCGCACAACAACGTGGACGTCATCGTCGCGGGTAGCGCGATCGTCACCGCGTTGCAGACGCTCGTGAGTCGATTGACGGATCCGTTAGATAGCGTGGTGATCAGCGTCACCGTGTTCAACTCGGGAACGGCGAGCAACATCATGCCAGACACGGCGAGTTTGCAAGGCACGTTGCGAGCGCTCAATCCGAAGACTTTTGCGAAATTTCAACAGAAAATTGCCGACATGGCTTCTGCCATCGCCAGCGCGCACGGTTGCACGGCAGCGACATCTTTTGAACCTGAGCACAATGGCGTGAAGCGAATTCCGTATCCACCGACGGTGAACGACCCGCGAGCCGCAGGGTTGGCGATGAACGTCGCCGCGCAACTGTTCGGAAGCGAGAGCACGCGCGACGTCGTGCCAGTCATGCCCGCGGAAGATTTCTCGTTTTTCGGGGAAACTTACCCATCTGCCATGATGTGGCTCGGAGCGTACAACGAAACCGCCGGTGCGACGCATCCTTTGCATAGCACGAAGTACATTCTGGATGAAAGCGTCTTGACGTCTGGCGTCGCTTTGCACGCGATGTACGCGCTCGAATTTCTTCATAGTGGGTTGTAACGAACACTCATTCAATTTCTTCATAGTGGGTTGTAATGAACACTCATTCTATTTTACATATCTAGGTTATCGAACTTCATCGCGGTCAAGTTCACCCCCATCGACGTCGTGTTCTCGAAGAATTCGTTGAAATTGAATCGCATCAACAACGCTCGCAATTCGGGCAGTTCTACGACGTAACCGCCGCGCAAGTTGTCGTAAAGTTCAACAGAGTTCTTTTCAAACTGCCGAGTCAGATACGCGATGCGCTCGTCCCAATCTGCAGGTAGCGGTTGTCCGTTGGCGTATCGCGCGCTCGTCTCGCACAGCTCTCGCGCGAGCCCGAAAATGTCTTCGAAAATTGTCATGATTGAACCGACGTCGAGAAATGAGTGCGCCATGATGGCGGCGAGATATTGCCGGTGTGCGAGCGCACACTTGTTAAAATCCGTCGTTTCAGCAATCTTATCGAGCATTTTCTTGAACTCCGTTTCGATGACATCGACTTGAATATACGTGCGCCAGTTTTCAATCAACTGATCCATCACGTGACGAAGTCGAAGCGTCCGCGTCAAACCGCTTCGACGTAAATGAATCCACGCATCTTGAAGATCAAAGTGCACGCGCCTGAGCCGGAAGAGGTACTTAAATATCGTCTTGTATCTATCCAGGGTGTCGTTTGTGAGAAAAATACCCATGGGCCAGTGAACCTCACACTCGAGGCTAACGCCGTCCCAAGCGTCATACTCGGGAATACGCACGCGAGGCACAAACGCGCTAGACGGCGTCGCGGTTGTCGAAGATTTTTCATCTTCAGACTGCTGCGTCAACGCAGACGTGTACGCTAATCTAAACCTTGATGATAATGCTTCGTCGACGATCGTACTCACGGCGGCTTGCGCGAACGGCGTGGACAGCTCGCGCGTCGCGCTTCCCGGTTTGGGTGGCAACGAGAAGAGCTCGCGCGCCTCGTCCAAAAACGTGGTATAAAAGTCACCCTTTCCGAGAAAGTAGAACCCACACATCGCGTTCAAGTGCGATATCAAGCCAGAATCGTTCAACAACACCTCACCCAACGATGCCGCGATCTCCGAGCGCATAGCCTCCACCTCCGCTTCAAAGTCGCGAGGATCGAATGACTCCGCCGCGGCGAGACGCCGAATGCGCGACGTCGCGCGCATGGCGTACCCATCCGCATCGAAATGACCACGCATATTCCCACCTCTCGTCGGATGTGTCAGTATACGCACGCCACGTCCGATGAACGACACCGACTCTGCCGTGGACAGCTCCACCCCCGGCGGCAAACGTTCCAATGCCACGCGATGGCTCTCGTGCCAAATCACGCTCCCGTCATCCTTCGCGTCATCCTTCACCTCGTACCCCTCTTTCCGCGCGATCGTCCGCACGAAAAACTCATCGTACGGATCCACGATCGTCCCGTGCGCACACCACCCTAACAATTGCTGCATCATCACCTGCATCACCTTCCAATACAATCTCCCGCACGCCTCGCGCGCCGCGGGATGTCCCGCTCGAAGCCACGCGTCGCGCGTTTGTCGAATCACATCTCCCCCCCTCAGCGCATTCTCCCCTTCAAACACCGAGACAAAGCGTTCGCACATCATCGTCAACACCGCACCATCATCGCTCAGCGCGCTTTCGATCGCATTCACCGCTCCGCTCGTCGTTCCTCGTCGCAGCGTCTCTTGTTCCAGTTTTAAAATTTCCTCCTCGTACTCGCGCAATCTTTCTTGAATTCCGATCGCGAGCGCTCTTCGGTACAGCGACTGCGGCGTCGTCGCGAACGACGCTTTCGTGCTTTCGATCGTCGTCACGCGTTCGAGCGTTCGGTACGCGCCGCCGACGCGCACGAGGGCGTTCAGTCGTTCGACTTCGTGTCGTTTTATAAAGTGCAAGCCATCGGCGACTCTGAGTCGGTCGACGACGGCGTCGTTCGACGTCGGATCGAGCTCGAACACGTCGCCGGGGACGCCCATGAGGGCGAGTAAGAGGTCTGGAATCATGACCGGGGCGCGCGAGCGCGCGACGCCGAGGTTTGAGGGTGACCGGTGATGACGACGATGACGTTTTGAAAGTAAACAGTTGACCGGGACGCGAGGGGTCGGCGCGCACGGACGATGCGTGTAGGTGAAATACAGCGGTGTAGTTACTGATACAGCAATAGTGAAAACGTGGGAAGAAGGTTATCGCGGATTTCCAGGTTCCGGACGGCGGCACGGTTCGATGCCCCAGATATCCTTAGCGTACTCGCGAATCGTTCTGTCGCTGCTAAACTTGCCGGAACCGGCGGTGGATTTGATGCTCATCGTGGTCCACTTGGCCTGATCCTTGTATGTTTCATCGACGAGGTCTTGGGCGCGGATGTAATCCTCGAAGTCGTTTGCGAGCAAGTAGTAATCGGCACCACCGTGCACGGCGTCGCACACCGGATTGAGGAAGTCTGCCCAATCAAAGGCGCCGCCGCGAATCTGTTCGACTATGCCGTCGAATTCGGGCGGCGGCTTGAAGCGCGCGCGCTCCGAGCGCAAGATTGGGACATCTGCCGAGTTCGCACCGAAGATGAACATGTTACGTTTGCCGATCTCTTCTGCGATTTCGACGTTGGAACCGTCCATGGTGCCGATGATCAAGCAACCGTTCATGGCAAACTTCATGTTGGACGTTCCCGACGCCTCCGTGCCGGCGGTGGAGATGTGCTGGGACAGCTCCGCAGCGGGTACGATGACTTCGGCGCTACTGACGTTGTAGTCGGGGATGAAAACGAGCTTAAGCAAGTCACCCACGTCAGGGTCGTTGTTCACCTTCTCCCCCACCGCGCAGACGAGCTTGATGATGCGCTTGGCCATGTCGTAACCCGGCGCAGCCTTGCCGCCGATGACGACGACGCGCGGTACCATTTCTTTGCGCTCCTCCGGCGTCGCCGCCTTGATCTTATTGTACCGGTGAATCACAGAGAATACGTTGAGCAACTGACGCTTGTACTCATGGATGCGCTTGACTTGAATGTCAAACAAAGCGTTTGGGCTCACCACTGTCCCCGTCTTTTCCTCGATCAATTTCGCTAACTTCTTCTTATTCTCGAGCTTGATGGCGCGCCACTGCGCTTGGAACTCGGGGTCTTCGGCGTACTTGTCCAAATCATGGAGCATGTCCAATTCGCGAATCCAAGAGTCGCCGCCAAGTTTGCTGGAGATCAAATCACGGAGGGCCGGATTACTGAAGGCGAGCCAGCGGCGTTGGGTGACGCCGTTTGTCTTATTTTGAAACTTCTCCGGCGCCAATTCGTAAAAGTCTGGAAACATGCGCGTCTTGAGAAGTTCGCTGTGGACCTCGGCCACGCCATTCACGGTGTGACAGCCGACCATGGCGAGGTGCGCCATGCGCACGAGTTTTCCTTCCGTAGTTTCTTCGATGATGCTCGTACGACCAAAGAGCGCAAAGTCTTCGCCGCGCTTCTGGCTGAGATCGCTGATGAATTTCCAGTTGATTTCGTAAATGATTTGCATGTGGCGCGGGAGCACCTTTTCGAGCAAATCGACCGGCCATTTCTCGAGCGCATCCACGAGCACGGTGTGGTTGGTGAAACTGAAGACCTTCGAAGTGATTTCCCAAGCCTTCGTGTCCGAAAGCCCATGCTCATCGATGAGCAGGCGCAACAACTCCGGGATGGCGAGAGAAGGATGCGTATCGTTCAGCTGCACCGCGACTTGGTTCGGGAACTCGTCAAACGAGTCGTGATTCACCAAGTAGCGGCGAATAATGTCCTGGATGGTGGCAGACACCATGAAGTATTGCTGTTTCAAGCGAAGCTCTTTGCCTTGGTACGTACGATCGTCCGGGTAGAGCACGGATGAAATCGTCTCAGCGCGCTGCTTTGCCAAAATCGCTTGCACGTAATCCCCGGTGTTAAACGACTCCAAGTCAAACTCCCGCGATGGTTTCGCGCTCCACAATCGGAGGTTGATCGTCGTTGGCGTGTTCCAGCCCGGAATCGGGTTGTCGTACGCTACGGCGCTGATATCTTCGCCACCCACCCACTTGTTGACTTCGTGGCCGTCGATGATTTGTTTCTCTACGCCGCCGTAAAACTTGATGGGATAGCTGATGTATGGACGCTCGATTTCCCAAGGATTACCAAAGTTCAGCCAGTAATCGGGGTGCTCGTGCTGGAAGCCATCGTTCACGGTTTGACGGAACATACCATACTGGTATCGAATGCCGTACCCCCACGCCGGAAGATCCTGAGTCGCCATCGAGTCCAAAAAGCAAGAAGCCAAGCGACCTAAACCACCGTTCCCGAGCGCGGCGTCGCGTTCCTTATCTACGAGCGTTTCCAACTCGTATCCAAGCTGACGCAACGCTTCGGTGTACTGCGGCTTGATGTCCAAGTTGTACAGCGAGTTCAACAACGAGCGACCCATCAAAAACTCCATCGACATGTAGTACACGCGCTTCGGGCTCTTTTCTCGAAAGTATTGCTGCGTGTCGTTCCAGCTTTCGATGAGACGATCGCGAACCGAAAATGCGGCCGCGTTGTACGCCTCAAAGTCATCAAACTGGTACCTATTTCTCGCCATCGTGTACTCGACGTGATTCACGATTGACTCCTGCACGCTCATCACGTCGTTTCGCAGATACCTGTCCATGAGCGAATACAACAAGTCGTGCTGTCTTCGCTCATCCGTACCTTGCGGCGCCGAGCTCCGACGTTCATCCCCATCGTGTCGCGCCACATCGCTCCCGCTCTGGAAGTGTGTCTTCAAAATCATCGCCAAGCACGTCCGAATGTTCTCCACGTCCTCCGCGTCCGTCACCTTCGCCCCGCTCGTATCCGTCACGTGAAAGCAATCGCTCACCCGATCGTCGTTCGCCGCGTCCACGATCGCCTTATCGATATTCAACCCCAAGTCCGCCAGCGCCGTGGTGATCACTCGCAGCGTCCCGGGCTTATTCGGCGCGTCTCGAATGTGGATCACCGTGTAATCCGCCTCCGTCGTCGTATCGATCTCGATCGACACCGCCGATCGCGCATCCTTCTCCGCGTTTCCCGTCGACGACACCGCGCGCCGACGCACCATCGCGCGTTTCATCGTCGCGCGCGCGCGCGTCGTCCTCCCGCCCGCGCATCGCGCCGTCGCGTCGCGTCGCAGCGTCGCCGACGCGCCAGAGATCATCATAATGCTCGACGCGAATGCGCCCGTTCGTCGCGCGGTTCCGTCGCGTTCGCGCGCGGTTCGCGTTCGATCGCGCGTATCGTCGCGCGCGCGATCGCTTCGTGCGTTCGCGGGCGTGCGCGGGCGTGCGCGCGCGTCGTCGTGTGCGCGCGCGCGCGATCGAGCGCGACCCCGCGGTAACGGTTCAACATTTCAACGTTACACACGGACCTTCGAAGATCCATTCTTGAGTGAGGACTCATCGCGACCCCCTCAACGACGACGGACGACGGACGACGCGCGGCAGCGCGCGACGCGCGCGGGACGATGACGCGCGACGACGCGCGCGATGCGTTTCAAGCGCTCATGCGACGCGCCGAGTCGACGACGGCGACGACGACGCGCGGTGGCGTTCGAAAGCCGTCGGCATCGGCGCGAAAACCGTCGACGCTCGTGCCGTGCCCGATGTGCTCGCGGCACGTGTCGAGCGCGGTGATCGAGGCGCACGCGAGCGCGTGCGACGGAAAGCGTCCGCGCCTGCGCGACGAGGCGGGGAAGATGCCGTCGAGCGAGAAGCGGAGGGACGTGCGAGAGGATTACAGAGGACGGCGCGCGCACACGGGACGAACGACGACGGGGTTCGTGGCGAAAGATGACTTGGAGGGCGGATGGATCGCGCGCGCGGGCGAATGCGGCGCGAGGAGCGACGGCGCGAGGTCGGATGCGTTCGCGGCGCTCGCGCGCGGGGCGAAATTGCAGGCAAAGGTGAAACTCCCCGGGCACTATATCTTGGAAAATTTCATCACGGAGGACGAGGAGCGACGGATAGTGGATTGGCTGGACGACGACATCGCCGCGGGTCCGTGGAGAGATTCGAGTTTTAATGGTGCGCATCAGGGGAAGAAGTACGGCGTCGAGCCGAATCTATTGAAACGCTGCGTCGAGCCCGCGCGAGTGCCGATGCCGAAGATTTTACGAGACCTCGTCGTCGCAAAATTCGCCGCGGCGCACGAGACGTTGAAGCATTTCACTCCGAACGAGTGCAACGCGATCAACTATCGCAAGGACTTGGGTTCGGTGCTGACTCCGCACTGTGACGATCGTCAGCTCTCGAGTGACATCCTCGTTAACCTGTCGCTTTGCAGCGATTGTACGATGACGTATTCTCACGAAAAGTTTGCGAGCAAGCGCGTCGACGTGCGGTTGCCGCGACGAAGCTTACAGATTCAGAGCGGTAGCACGCGATATGATTACATGCACTCCATCGCAAACGAGAATTTACACGGAAACAGACGCGTGAGCGTGACTTTCCGCGAATCCGGCGTGTTGCAGAAATCGCCGCAGACGCCCAAGTGGCGACCAAATCAGTAGA
>Ga0228649_1000150_pt1 | contig 29681 bp, 17 predicted proteins | sample 61DmetaG_FD_190074 | JGI IMG/M metagenome (GOLD analysis project Ga0228649, IMG submission 190074) | Seawater microbial communities from Monterey Bay, California, United States - 61D | ecosystem: Environmental > Aquatic > Marine > Coastal | place: USA: California | collected 2016-10-31 | reverse complement strand
CCGTACTTTTTGCGCCGCGACAAGAAGGAGGTCTTACTAGCCAAAGAGGATGTCGCGCCCGTCGACGACGCGAAGAAACCGAATAGCGCGGCCGCGACGTCGTGGAAGCACGTCAAGAACGCGCCTTCGGCGCTCGGGCAGAAGAACGATTTCATCGCGTGGATACCGCTTGAGCCGGCGCAATCGGCGCTGTACTCAAAATTCTTAGCCTCGAAACCCGTTCAGGACGCCATCAACAAAACCGGTTCGGCGATTTCGTGCATGAACGCTCTGAAGAGAATTTGCGATCACCCGACGCTGTGCGTCGCGGCGCGGGACGACGCCGACGTCGACGCGTCGCCGCCCGCGGAGGAGGAGGAGGAAATCGAAGACGAAGAAGACGCCGAATTGAAGAAGAGCTGCGCGGGCGAAGCCGCCGCGGCGGCAGCGGCGGCCGTTCGCGAGTGCGATTTCGACGCCGACGCTCTCGCCCGCGGCGCGTCGAGTTTGAGCGCCAAATCTAGATTTCTCATGGCCATGTTGGATCGGTTTCGCGCCGAAGGACGTCGCACGTTGGTCTTCTCTCAGTCGCAGGCGACACTGAACGTTGTTGAAGCGTGCATTCGCGAAGCGAACATCAAGTTCGTGCGAATCGACGGTAAAGTAAACGTCGACGAGCGAGATCGTCGCGTGACGCAGTTCCGTTCGAACGCAGACATTCCCGTCATGCTTCTCACCGCTCGCGTCGGCGGTCTCGGTTTGACGCTGACGGAGGCGACGCGCGTCATCATTTACGATCCGGCGTGGAATCCAACGACGGACAATCAATCCGTCGATCGAGCGTACCGCATTGGGCAAACCAAAGACGTCGTGGTGTATCGTCTCGTCACGTGCGGAACGGTGGAGGAAAAGATTTACCGTCGTCAAGTCTTCAAGGGCGGCGTGTCCAAGTCGGCGACGGACGGCGTGAGCGGGAAGCAATACTTTGGCGCGGACGACGCGACTCAGCTGTTCGAAACGCGCGAAAACGCCATGCGCGCGAGCGATACGATGAAACAATTGAACGCGTTGCACGCGGCGGATCGCAAGTGGACGGATGAGCTTCGCGCCGAGTTGCCGTATGTCGAGTCGCTGCCTTTTGTCTGCGGCGTGAGCGATCACGATTTGTTGTTCAGCAAAGACGACGAAGCGACGACGAGCGGGTCGAAATCAAGCAGTGCCGCCGCAAAATCAGCGCCCGCGGGGGCGGCGACGACGCCGAAGGGAAAGGCGCCCGGCGGCGCGGCTTGGAAAAACGTCAACGCCGGGTGGGGAGGCGACGGCGGTTTGCTCGGCGGCGCCTTGCTCGCGGCGCTGACGCCACCGAAGGAAACGAAAAGCGCGACAAAGATGAAAATCGACGACGACGAGTCGCCCGAGCCCGTCTCCGGGGAGGCGAAGCTTAAAGCAAAAATCAAACACATCGAAGACGACTGCGCCAAGTTGGGCGTGATTTTGAGCATGCCCGACGTCGTCGCCAAGATGCCCGACAAAGGCGAGAGCACTCGAAGGGCGATCGAAAAACAACTCGCCGAAAAATGCGTGCTCGAGGCCGAATACAACGCCAAGTACGCGGTCTCTGAGACGTTCTACACCCCTCAGAGTTCACCCAAAGGTTCGCCGCCGCCGGAAACCGTCGCCTCGTTGGCGCAATCCATCGATTCTTTCGAAATGTAAATCACACGCACCATTCATTCGCGCGCGCATCGTTGACATTCTACGCATACGAAATGTAACATCACAACAAAATATCGGCGACGCGGGCATCAATCCCTCGGGTTCGCCCGCAACGCCTCCCGCAAGACGGCGTCGAATCGATTACACCCCGCCGCGCACGCGTCCAACGCGCGCTCCGTCTCGTCCGCGTTCCACCGCCCGAACGTCTCCGTCTTCGCGTACGCCTCCATCGACGACATCTGCGCTAAAAACACCATCCCATCGCTCGTCTCGATCTCCTCGCGCGTCGGATCGAGCATCATCCTCTCCCCCGCCCGCGCGCACTCGCACGCGCTCACCAAGTCTCGGCACGCCACCCCCGCGCGCGCCAACGCCGCGGACGCCGCCAGCACGCACGCCACCGCCTCGCCCCCCCGCGCGTCCAGCACCGTCACGCACGCGTCCACCTGCGTCTTCGGGAAGCTTTCCGTCAGCACGCTCGCGCTGAGCGCCTCCTTCACCGTCCGCGCCAAGCCGTCGTCCGCCGTCCTCGCGCCGCGTCCTCGCGCGCGCGCTCGGTTCGCCCCATCCAGCGCCCGCGCGCCCGTCGCGAACGGCGCGCGGTACGCGTCGACGTCCAGCGTCCCTCGATCGACGCCCGCGAGCTCGGCGCGGCCGCGGCGCGGGCCGTAGACGGCGCACGACGCCTTGGTGTCGCCGAGCTCGACGTACGCGGAACCGGCGGCGGCGGGGACGACGTCGAGGGCGACGACGAGGGCGCGGCAGTGCGCGTCGGCGCGCGCGTCTTCGCGAGGCGCGAGCGACGAGGGCATCCGCGCGGTGGGGAGTGCGGACGACGACGGCGGCGAGCGGGACGCGGCGAACGGGCGAACGCCGCGGCGATCGGGCGCGACGCGGCGAGCGCGCGCGGGACAAAAAAGAGGGTGATTTCGATAAAAAAGCTACGTCTTGATGGTACACGCGACCGGGCGTCGGGAGGTGGGGAATGCGTGGAAGGAGGCCACGCGCGGGGGCTCGGTTTGACGAAAATCCAAATCCTCAGCGCGCGCGGCGGAGACCGCGCGCGGATGCATCCTCGTCGTCGTCGTCGTCGTCGTCGTCGTAAGATGCGATCATTTCGTTGAAGAAGGCGGATTCGTACGACGAGCTCGTCGATGGCTCATGATCGAACGACGACGAGAGATTGCGCTGGAATCGTTCCCTGGCGCGCCGCGCGGCGTCCGACGGCGTCGAGCGCTCGCGCGGCGGCGGCGGCGGTTCGTCGCGGGAGGACGGCGACGCGTCGACGTCTTTGCTTCCGAATCCAAACAAGTTGACCGTTTGCATGCTTCCGCGCGGGGCGGTGCCGGACAGCGTCTTGCTCGAGCGGTTGGCTCGCGACGCCTTTAAAATATCTCGCGCGTTGTTTCCGATGTGCGTCTCCAACGACGCGCCGCCCATGGCGATCAAGACTTCGGTGGAGATGTGTTGATGCTTCGGTTTCGGCGGCGTTCGCGGTAACAGACGCTCTTTGGGCTCGAACTTTCGCAAAATCTCCTCGCGCGGATCTCGCGTCGCCGTCGTCGTCGCCGTCGTCGTCGTCGCGCTCGCCGCGACGCCGTTGAGCGCGGGATCGTCGAATCCCTCGGCGTGCTGTCTGTACGCCGCGCGAGACTTCCACTGACTCGGTCCCGTGGACGGTGGTCGACGCCCATCGCGCGCGTCGAAGCTCGAATCGTCCATCGAGGACATCTCTCGCCGGAAATCCGCCGGAGTCTTGTGCGTCCCCCACTCGTCGCTCGACGCCGCGGCGCCGTCTCTTCCGCCCCACCTACCCGGCGCCCGCGGATCCACCACCGGCACTTCGGGTCGCCACTCGCCAAAGCTGAAACTCTTGCCCTCGTCCAACCGCGCGCGTTCGCCTCGATCGTCTTCGCGCGCCGCCGCGCCTCGACGAGGGGAACGAAGCGTCGCCGTCTCGCGCGTCGCCGTCGACCTCGCGCGTCGCCGCGGCCGACCCGCGTCCCGCGCGCGTCGCCCGACGACGGCGTTCACCATCGTTCGCTTCGCGTACATCCACATCAGCGTCACCCCGCTGACGCACGCGCTCGCCGCGGCGAAAATCAACGCGCACACCCCGAGCGTCGTGCCGACCAAGAGCGACCCGCTCAGCGCGCTCAACAATCCCTCCGTCCCCGCGTTCGCCGCCGCCGCGGCCCAGCACGCGAGTCCACCGGTCGTGGGAAGTCCCCATCGCACGAACCCGCACGCCTGCGCGAACACCCCTCGCAGCGCCGTCGTCACCGCGTCTTCGCCCTCGCGCGCGTCTTCCCGTCTCGCGTCGTCGTCGTCGTCGTCCCGCGTCTCGCGTCTCGCGTCTCGCCGCACCGCCCGACGCGCGCGCTCGTCGTCGCGCGCGCTTCGAAACGCGCTCTTTCGCGTCGCGCGCGCCGTCGGCATCGCGCGTCGTCGTCCCGCGCCGCGTCCCGGCGCCGCGCGAACCGTCGTCGGTCGTCGAATCGTCGCGCGAATCGTCGCGCGGTCGCGCGTTCGATGCATCGTCGTCGTTCGCGTCGTCGCCGTCGGCGTCCGCGTCGGCATCGCGAGCATCGTCGTCGTCGTCGTCGTCGTCGTGAATTCGCGTCGCGCGCCGCGTCGACGACTGACCGCGTCGAATCGTTTCGACGCCATCGAATCGATTAAAGTTTCGACGCTTCGTCCCCCTGGTTTTCTAAACCCTAAACCTAGGGTTTAGGGTTTAGAAGCGCGGCGTCGATCGGCTCGGCGTCTCCTCTCGATCGATCGATCGACCGCGCGCGCGCTCGACCGCGCGCGCGTCGATCGATGCGTCCGCGTCGACCCTCGATCGAGGGTCGACGCGCGACGGCGGACGCGTCGCGCGCGCGCGCGTCGCGCGACACGGCGACGCGCGATGCGGATCGACGCGCGCGCGCCGACGCCGCCGCTGTGGGCGACGGCGCCGCCGAGACCGAGAGGACGCGAATCGACGCGCGACGCGTCCGCGCGCGACGACGCGGACGCGGACGACGACGACGCGTTCGAGTGCGCGTACGAATTGGACGCGGCGTGGGCGGCGCGATTCGCGGCGACGGCGAAAAAACGAGCGGCGCGACGCGGTAGGGCGCGCGCGGGGCGAGGGCGGGCGCGGGACGGGACGAGGGCGGTGGGCTCGGGGGAGGACGGGACGCGCGCGCGCGCGGAGGCGGCGGCGAGACGCGCGGAGACGCTGGCGCGAGCGGCGGCGACGGCGCGGGCGAAGGGCGCGGGCGAGGGCGAGGAGGAGGACGAGGAGGGAAGAGATGCGTGGTACGGCGCGGGAGGGGCGGCGGCGGTGGCGATGGCGGAGGGGAAGTTGAACGCGGCGTTCGACGCGTGGTTGGACGCGGGCGAAGCGCGTTGGTGGCCGAGCGGTTTGCGATGAACGGTGAAGTTCATTCGGGTAGTTTAGGTAGCTTAGCTCGTGTTAATTTAGGTGGTTTAGACTTTACTACTTGGTCAAGCCAGCTCGAGTGTCGGCTTTCTCGGCTTCCTCGGCGGCGCGCTTCTGTCGAAGTTGCTTCACGTACGGCGAGGTGGATTTTCGAAGAATGGCTTCCGCGGCGGAGTCGCGCACTTGTTTCCTGAGCGCCAAATCTTTGATGACTGCCTTCTTTCTCTGGTCGTCGTCGGGTAAGTGCGCCACGGCGGCCAACATGTCTGCTTCGACTTGCTTTCGCGCCTTGATTTGTTTCCAGCGACGCAAGAAAATGGAACCGGCAGACTTCTCGGCGGCGAGTGGCCACAACACGCTCGGCGCGTACGTTTGCCAGATTCCCTTCTTCACTTTGTACTCGATCTCAGCTTTTCCTTGCTCTCGAGTGTTTTCGAGAATATTCTTTTGCCGGCGTGTGCTCTTTTTCATTTCTTCCACCGGCACGATGCCGCGCATAACCTTCCTCTTCCTTGAATCACCGATTCGCGTCGTGCTCACGAAGATTTCTTGCCGAGCGTCTTCCTCGAGCGCTGGAACATCCGATGTCGAACCGGAAGCGAAGTATTCGTCGTCCGAGTCTTCTTCATGCTTGCCGCTTCTGCGCTTCAACGCTGCGCCAGCCGCGTGTACCGGCACCCTGAACGCATCGTTGAGGATGGTATTCACGCGCGACCATTCGAGAACGGTGAATAAAACGAGAGGTATGATGAAGACACGATACTTCATCGTGTTGAAGCCGAGCGTCGGAAGACCGAAAGCGACCATGATTTGGCTGAACACGAGGCTGAAATACATCTTTCCGACGAGCCACGCCCACATGGACGTCCCCGCGGAGTACTGTTGGATGTAGTGATAGACCATGTTGTGCTTCCAGAAAATGTAGAAAAAACCGAAGAAGACGCCGCACACCGGAAGTAAAACTGGTGCGACGACGGTGTAAATTATGCCGATGAAGAACACCAACATCGTTTGCGCGGGAACCCGATGGCTCGGCGTGGGCGTCGGTTGAGCCCAGATGAGTCTCTTTGCGAAAGCCGGCCACGTGCGCGCTCGACTGCGGTATAGCAAGCACTTTGTGACGAAGCCGAGGAGTACCGGAGGATGGATCAACTCGAGAACCGGTGAAGTCGCGGTACGAAGCATGACGAACTGGAGGAAGAAAGTACTGGTATTCATCAACCTCAAGATGAACTGGTACGTGAACAAGTGCGGCTTTTGCATCCACACGAGGACGTCCTTCCACAGGGGCGTCGTGTTCAGGTTGGAAAAGACCAAGTTGAGAATGAGAAGCCAAAAGTACATAGACGCACCGAATGAGTCCATAGCGCTGACCGAGACGTAGCCAGTTTGCCGACTCACGACCAAGCTTAAAATGTGACCGACGACGAGGAACACCGTCAACACAATTGACAGGATGATGTTGTAAATAGACTCGCCAAACACGCTCACGAGAGAGTCCTTGACGTCGGCGACAGCCGCGACAGCGATATTGACAGGGTACATGAAGAATAGAGAAATGGCCACGGCGATAAAAAAAGCCTGAGTCGTCTTTTTTGCGCGTTCGACGGATGTCAAGGAGAGATTGTGCCACACGACATCAGAGTTGCCTGGCGCCGGTTCGGTGACCCACTGCCCGGGAACGTCGTCAATTTGAATTTGAGAGGCTATGACGGCGTCCATTTGTCTCGCAAATACCACGACCGCACTACACGCGGGTCGGTGGTTGTTGATGTATTCATCGCGAGTGGAGATGAAAACATCGAAGCGTTGCGCCTCGGCTCTCTTCAACGAATCCATATCTTTCAACGCTTTCGCAAGTTGAGTCGATTCCCCCCAGCTGAGTGCTCCAGTCTTTTCGGTCTCTTGTAAGTCGGCGATCGCTTGCATGTTCTGTGTGACGTGCTCGCGGGCATTCGCCCAGGCTTTCGCGGCGCTATCAAGCTTTCGAGTATCCGAGGCGAGCATTTTGAAAGCGATGCAGTCTTTGCCGAGGACGCTCTCAAACTTGCTGATGACAAGGTTCATCGACTCCTCCTTGTATAAAAGCCGAAGCTTGGCGGAATCACCGGAAGATTGCACGGTGCCATCGTTGAGTAAAAGCTTAAATCTCCCCAGGCAGCCGACTTCTTCGTCGTCGAAGATTTTGTCGAGTTTCTTCACAGAACCTCGCACACTCTTTTTGACTTTAAGAATATCTTTGACGCTGCCGGTGTTAAGCTGTTCAAACTTTTTCGGTGCCGGAGCCGTGGTTAACAAGGGCATATCCTTGACGAGGATTGCGTTCGCTTTAATACCAGTCTTATCGGGATCCACCGTCCACATCATGTGGACGTACTTACGCGACTCGACGCGAATCAAAGAAATCAGGAAGAGACTTGTGATCCAGGTGAAAGCCATGGCGGCCGCGAAAGAAGATTCGGTTCGAGCATTGAGCAGTGTGTATTTCGCGATACCGCTCTTTTCGAGAGTTGTAAGTATCTTCGAGCCCGCATCTGCGCTTGGTACGGTATCGGCGGCGTACAAACTCATGAGAATTGGACAACATACGGCGCCGGCGGTGAAGAAGAAGCGACTGGATAACTTGAACCAGCGGACGAGCATGTACTCGTCTGGGGTGGTGAACTCTTTCATCCAATTATTATCGCGGTGATAAGCGTCATAAAGCCACGACCATGCACTGTCTTCTCTCGGTTTGGGAATCTGAATTTCTCGCGGCGGGTACTTGGGGTTGCCCTTTTCAACCCACGCCGCCGAGTCGATCGCCATCCGGAGCCATACGATTTTACGCAACATAACAAAGAGGATGAGAAGGAATGAAAACAGACCCGCGTAAGACCCTACCAGCGTCCCCACTTCGGACATTGCGATCTGCGTATCGCAGGAGTCGTCGTTGTCACAAATCTCCAGATAATAGCACGAAATACCCGCGCCCGTTTGCTTGATACCTTCGATAGAAAAGTCGCCAGCGTACACCACCGGATAGTATCCAGCACCAGTATCGCACGCGATGCAGTCCATCTGATCCGACGGCGGACACCCACCCATGACGCGATAACTCGACGCGTTCACCTGCGCCACCTTACCCCACGGCGCCACGTTACCCGCGTTCAAGCTCACCATCGGCGGATTCGACGTGCTTTGCAGCGTGTGAATCGTTCGCAGGTCGTTATCCTTCTCATTAAACAACCAATGCGAGCGCACCGCGCAATCCCCGGCGCATCCCGGCGGGCACGGACACCGTTGGCCTTGCTCGTCCAACAGCGTCGCCGTGATCCACGCCGCCGAGTCCCACGGCGTTCGCGTTCGCGGCGGTTGCACCTTCGTGAGCTCGCTCGTCGGCGTCGCGCCGTAGTTTTCTTGCGTCGGCGTCGCCATGGCGGCGCGCGACGCCTTTTATCGCGCGCGCGCGTCGTCGCACCACCCGCGACGGTTTCGATTCTCAACCACCCTCGCCGGCGTCGTTCGCGTCGCGCGCCGAACGCGCGCGCCGCGCGCGAGACCGCGACGGCGCGCTCGAAAACGCTCGCACTCTCGCGCGCGGGGCTCTCGGGGCGATCGCGCGGGAGGGCGCGAGGCAGTGCGGCGCGATCGGCGCGCGATGCGGTCGGTCGCGCATTCCGACGCGGCGAAGATTTTCGCACAGGGGTGAGGGTCGAGGGGGCGCGCGCGCGGGGCGGCGGGCGAGGGACGCGCGCGCGCGCGAACGAACGAACGAACGGACGAACGAATCGCGATGAATGTGGTGGTGTTAAACTCTGAGCGTCGCGCGGGCGCGGATCAGCCGCGACGCTTGCTCAATCGCCACGCGTTCGGATCGTTGTAGCGATCGTACAGGGGCTCGATTTTCTCGCTCTTTTTGCGCTTGCTCAGATGGCGAGGGTCGCTGAGCTTGAAAAAGCGCGGAGCGAGCTCGACGAGCCATTTGGGGTCGATGGCGCAGACTTCACGCATGTACTCCTTGGTCGTGAGCACGAGCTCGTGGTAGATGACCCAGTCGGGCTGACGTTGGAAGAGCGCGCTCGAGGGGTGAATGTACGTCGGAGTCTGCTCGACGATGGTTTTGTAACCCTCCTGCGGATCTTTCTTGGCGCCGTGGAAGAAGAAACCCGAGCAGATGGCTTTGCGAACTTTGTTGTAGTTGCGTCCAGCGCTCGTGGTGCCGAGCTTGTATCGATCCATGATGGTGAGAAGTTGTTTACGGACGTCTTGCGCGCGCTTCATCGAACGCGCCTGTAAAAAGTTCTCGTAACACCAAGGTTCGCTGAAACCTTGAGCCTTCCACGCCTCATACACCGACAACAATGTCAAATGGTCGCCTTCGGCTTGGAAAAACTTGTTCTTCTTCGCGTCCGCCTGCGCTTGCTTTTCCTTCGGGCGGTGGAAGATATTTTGAGCGCTCAGCATGGCGACGATGGTCAAAATTTCCTCAGAACACCCGAGATCAACGCTCGCGATGAGCATCTTACTCATCGGCGGCTCCAATGGAAACTCTGCCATCTTGCGCCCGAGTCGAGTGAGCAAGCCTTCCTCATCTAACGCGCCTAAATTGTACAGTTGCTCCAAAGCCGTGACGAGCGTCGCCGGTGGAGGCGGGTCCATGAAATCAAAATTAATCAAGTCGTTGATCCCCATAGCTTTCATCGTCAGCACCGTCATGCTCAGGTTCGTCCTTTGAATTTCTGGCACCGATGTCGGGAGCATTTCGTTCTTGAACGCACTTTCCGTGTACAATCTATAACACTTGCCGGGACCTGTACGACCGGCGCGACCGGCTCGCTGTCGAGCTGAAGCCTGTGAAATCGGAGCCACGATGAGAGAGTCCATGGAAATCTTAGGATTGTACACTTTTTGTTTTGAAAACCCGGGATCGACGACGTAGAAGATGCCGTCAATAGTGAGCGAGGCTTCGGCAATGTTTGTCGCGATGACGCACTTGCGACTGCCGGGCGGCGCCGGCTCAAAAATGCGCGTCTGCTGTTCGCTAGGAAGAGCAGAGTACACCGGCAAGACGTGTAACTCTGGAACCGCTGGACCTAATGCGCGCATACGATCGAATAGAATCTCCGCAGCCGCATCAATCTCTTCTTGACCCGTGAGGAACAGTAAGATGTCGCCCTCGGGCTCTGTGAGGTGGATTTGCATCACCGTGATCAAAGCGGCATCAAGATAGTCGCTCTCGGGAGCTTTAGTATACAATACTTCGACAGGAAACGTTCGACCAGGAATGGTGAAAATGGGGCAATCGAAAAAGTACGTCGAAAACTTTTCGGCGTCCAAAGTAGCTGACGTCACGATGATTTTCAAGTCTTTTCGCTTTGCGCAGCACTTCTTCAGCAATCCGAACAATACGTCCGTGTGGATCGTTCTTTCGTGTGCCTCATCGAGCATGATGACGCAATACTGCGATAACAAGTCATCCAACAAAGCCTCGCGAAGTAGCATACCATCGGTCATGTACTTGATAACTGTGTCCTGTGACGTGCAGTCTTCGAAACGAATCGCGTAACCAACCTCTTCACCGAGTCGACAGCCGTACTCCTCGGCGACACGCTTGGCTACGGACATTGCGGCCACACGCCTTGGTTGCGTGCATCCTATTCTACCCCGTGACGTATACCCAGCCTCGGCCAAGTATTGGGTCATCTGCGTCGTTTTCCCCGAACCCGTCTCGCCAATCACCACTAAAATCTGATTTTCATTCACCGCTTGAATCAATTGATCGCGCAGTTTATAAATCGGTAGCGTCTGCCGTAATTGATGAATGGGCATCGTCTGTGGCTGGCCCATCCTTTGACCTTGGCCCATGGACTTGGCCTTCCAAGCGGGCATATCGCGGCCTCCGCGACTGCCGCCGTACTGTCGAGCCTCCTCTGTCAACGACGCATCGCCCTGTCTTCTCATCGGATCCTCCCACGGACGCGCCGCTACTTGACCCTCGGCCTCAGTATTTGCTCGCTGCTGCTGATCGCGAAGCTCGCGTCGCTCTTTCGCCAGCGTGGCTTGCGTCATGGCGGCGCGTTGCATGGAACCATCTGGGTTTTTGACAATTTTAATCGGCGAAACGTCACCCGTGCTCGCCGCAGTTTGTCCCTGCAAGAACGGCGCCTCGTCTTCGTTGATCTCGATTTCAACTTCCTCTTCAGCTTCTTCTTCGTAGGATAGCATGCCGTCGTTTTCCGGATCGAATTGCGGATAGTCTTGCACCTTCAACACCCCGCTCGCGATGAGCTGCCGAGCTTCCCACAGCTCCGGCGAACTCAGCCTCTTTGCAGGTCGTTTGCGCGAGGCTGTGTTTGCTTCATCCAAAGTGCTGGCATCGATGCCAGAAAGGCCTTTAAGTGACGCCATTCCCCCTGCTGCTGACGGCCCGGGTGGCGGTAAATTCCTCGGCGCTGGATTACTTCTGTTACCGCCAAACGTGGCGCGCGCAGTCTCCTTCCCCGAGATTTGGTCCACATCCTTCATCGACAGCGATATCTTGTTTCCGTTACGATTCAAAACTTTGACAAACACGCTCTCACCTCGCCTCGCGCCGTCCTTTGCGCTTTTCAGGTGTCGATCGGTAATGGCGCTCACGTGCACCAAGCCCTCCGCCTTGCGCTTGAACTCCACCAACTCCACAAAGGCTCCGAAATCCATCACATTTGTCACCCTTCCGCGGTACACCCCGCCCACACTTGGCTCACCATCTCGCGTCTTCTCATCGCTCTTCGTCTGCGCGCTCGCAAGCGAGTGCGAAACCTCCCTCTCGTTCGCCCGTTCGCTCTTGCTCGGGTCGTCCGCCGCGTTTGCGAGCGCGTCCCGGTCCCCGTATAATTCCCTCGTCAACGCCTTCGCGTGCGAATCATCGTCCCGCACCGCAAGTCCAGGAAAGTTTGCGTCGCCGCTCGACCTTCCAGACGTCCCCGCGCTTCCCGCAGTCGCCGCATTTGTCCCGCGCGCCGTCCCGCTCGGCTTCTTCCGCATCCGCTGAATCAGCCCAAGCAAAGATTCCGCGAACGCATCGTCCACTTCTGCGCCGACCGCGCCAAGCGCCTTCCGAAACGTCACCGGAGTGTCGTTTTCGTCCGTGAGCGCGATGACGAACTCGCTCAGCGTCTTATCGGCGATCCCGAGGTGATTTTCGAGCTCCTTCGTGACTTTGTTCACGAGCGAGAGCTGCGCGAGTTTGGCGAGCGCCGCCATCGGGACGCCGAGCGGGCGCGCCGTGACGCGCGGTGATGAGTTTCGCGATCGCACGGCCGCACGCGCGAGATGCGGGTGGACTGGACGCGAGTCACGATGTGAGGATCGAGCAATGCCAGGGACGACGGCTGGACGACGGCTGGCGACGAGCGCAGTGGTGCGCAAGGCGTTACAAATACAATGGGTTATAAGTCGATCAAGTTGCCGGTGGCGGGTCCAGATGCGTCCGATGGCGGTTGCGAGGACGTCGACGGCGCTGACGGAAACGCAGGGGCGAAGAGAGTCCAATTCGGGGTGAAAATTGACGTCTCAGCGGCTTGAACTTCGTGCGCGCGGTACGAGTCGATGAAAGAGGGATGGCATCCCGCGAGCGCACCGACGAAGGCAACGCGACGGCGTGATGGCTCATCGGCGCTGTCATCAGATTCTGCGAAAAAGCACCGGGCGAAGGTCGCGCACACGGCGGCGGTGTCGGTGGGCAAACTTGTTTGCGCACGCTCGTCGTCGATGCGCTTGATGAGCGTCGCCGCGTGTGCGAGCGCCGCTCTCGTCTTCCCCGAGACGTGCTTGTTAAGGACGCTGTTGATGAAATCTCTGGTTGGGAAAGAATCCAGAGGCATGGAGTCCACGACGCTCGTAATTTCTGGCTTTTCCAGCACGCGCTGCGGGAGCGCGGAGAAGAGCGAGATGAGTGCTTCACCGACGTCGTACGCGTTGCCGCCGATGGCGCTCAGTTTCACCGAATTCGCTCGATTAGTGTGGAATGCATTGGCAATCTTCGCAAGTACCCCTCGTGTACGAACATTCTCAAAGGGTACGCGGAAAAGTCCCGGCGCCGCACTCACTTTCTCGTGTAGAAAGTCTACGAGACTTGTCACGACTTGCGGAACGTTTGGCGGAATCGCCGACGTTGGAAGATCTTCGAAAGGCGTGCCAAACGTGCATGGTTGGTACGTCCCTTGGACAGAAACGAAAAAATCCCTCCCACCCTCGAGCCTGACGACCAAAATCGCGTCGACATGCTTTGGTTTGGCATCCACGTGTATGAGCGAGTCGTCGCCGTATCTCGTCAGCGAATCGTGACTAAACGCGCTCGGACCCGACCTTCGTCCACCCCGAACGCATGCGGTGACGTTCAGAATGACTTCCTCACCTGGTAACAAGCTACCACTCATCGGGTAGACGGACATCCAACCGGGAGTCGCCGGACCACCCGGTATCGGAGAAACGAGACTGAAGTTGGCCGGGACGTCGCCGACGTTTGAAAGCCTAAACTTACCGGCCACTTCCTCGGAGTAGCGCAAACGGCCCAAATCGACGCTTGCGTTCTCTATTGCGCATACCGGCATAGACGCCATCTCGACGTGATCAAGCTTTCGACGCAAATCGAACAAAAGGCTGTGCAGTTTTTTTGGTTCAAGCTCTCGAACCACTAGCGAAAATACGGCGTACACTGGCTTGTGATCTGAGTGCGTCAGCTCGGCACGGCCATACTCCAACAGGTTGATATCAAAATCACCGTTCCACAGCACTCGATCGCACCAGGCTGGAGTGCGTTTCTTCTCCTCCTCTTTTCTCTGAGAGCCGCCAACTTCGTCCAGATCCGCATCGCCCGCTCCGCTATAAATGTTTGTGCCCGGTCTATACTTGTACGTCGGCGCGAAAGTGACTTCGCTTTCGTGCCATCCTTTAAATGCACGCCCGGCACTGCGTTCGATGTTCAGTTGATCAGACGCCAGTAGGCTCGAATAGTTTCCCGCGGCGATTGACTTGCGCACGACGTCGTCGGACAACGTCAATCGATAGTTCAAGTCCCCCATCCAGATCGAGCTCGCAGCATCCGCGACGGAATACTCCGACGCATCCGCGCCTTCGGGCGGCAAAAATCTCAGCTGGTCCATAATTGTGCTATAATCTTCGTTCCGCTTGATTTCATCGCCCGGTTTCGAGCCCGCGCTCAAGTGCGAGCACACGAAAACCAAAGGCGTGCTGTAAAGTTTCATCCAAACAGCGCACGCACCCTTGTTTCCTAGTATACCGACGCCAATATTAAACCCAGTCGCCACCGTTCCAACGCGTACGTCTTGGATATGCGGCAGCAGCGATGCCTTCACCCACACGGTTATGTACACGCCGACGAGTTGCTTCTGCGCCACAGGTCTATACTTCGCGGCGCCCTGTTTCGACTTTGGCGGCCTCCAACTCGAACCCTCACGAATCGCAAAGTCACTTATATCTTCCTCCTCGTCACCACCGTCGAAGGATACCCATTTCACCGTCTCGGGCGTTGCTTGCCCCGACGTCGTCGCGAACGACGCCTCCGTCGCGTCGTCGGCGTCAAACTCCGCGGTGTAATCACTCAGCACCCCGCGTCGCTTCGTCGCCGGCTGATTCGCCGCCGAGCCATTCAACGCCTTATCCAGCACGCGTTCCCACGCCTCCGTCATCGCGCTGTCCTCTCCCACGAGCACCTTGCCAACGTTGAGCGGGACGATTTCCTGAAAACCAACCGCCACGACGTCCGCCGCGTCGTCGTCGTCCCACGTCCCTCCCTCGCCCTCGTCCAACCTCCCGCGATTGCGCACCCACTCCTTGACGTCCGCGTCCGCCCTCGGCGCTTTCCCATTCGTGTTCCACGTCCCCGCGAACACCCGCAGCGGTCGTCGCTCCGTGTACGCGTCGATGGATTCATTCAAAAACTCTCTCCGCACCGCCGTCGACGCGATCCGCCGTCCCCACTCGCGCGCCAGCGGATGCGCGCGTTCCGTCGTCGTCGCCGTCGTCGTCGCCGTCGCGCGCGCGTCGTCGCTCGCGCTCGGGCCGTCGAAATCGCGCACCCACGCGCTCGTCGCCTCGCGCGCGCGCTCGCCGTCTCGCGCGCCGCGCGCGCTTCGCTCGCGCTCGCTCGCCGTCGCGCTCGCGAAGAGCGCGCGCATCTCGCGAGCGCCGCGCGCGTCGCGCCGCCGTCGCTCCGCGCGCCGCGCGACCGGTGCGCGCGGCGCAGTGCCGCGCGCGTCACTGCGCCGCGTCGAATCCGACGACGACGACGACGACGACGCGCGGCGACGACGCGCGACGACGCGCGCGACATGTCCGCGGTGCGCGCGCGACGCGACGCGACGCGCCTCGGACGCGCGCGACGGCGCGCGACGGCGCGAGAAGACGCGCGAGACGTTCGCGACGGCACCGCCGACGACGCGACGACGACGCGCCGACGACGCGACGCGACGGGACGCGACGCGACGGGACGGGAGAGAGAGACTGACGACGGCGACCGCGACGCGACGGACGCGGACGCAGATATTCGAGAGCTACGAGCGGGAGTTTTGCGAGTTCTCGAGCTCGATCCACCGAGGCGTCGACGGCGTGAAGACGGCGGCGGACGTGACGACGCGAGGACGACACGCGAAAGCGATCGAGGCGGATGTGGCGGAGTGCGAGGCGTTGGTGCGAAGGATGGATCTCGAGGCGCGGTCGGTGAGCGATCCGGCGGTGAAGACGCCGATGTTGAATAAGCTGAGGGACTATAAGAGCGAGTTGGCGAAGCTGAAGCGAGACGCGCGAGAGGCGAGCGCCAAAGCGGCGGAGACGGACGCGCGAGACGAGTTGTTGAACACGGCTGAGCGTGGAAACGCGGCGGGGGCGTCGGACGGGGGGATGTCCGGACGTGGACAGGCGATGGAGACGACCGAACGGTTGGCGCGCACGGGCGAGCGCATTAAAGATAGCCGCCGGTCGCTGCTGGAGACGGAGGACTTGGGCGTGAGCATTCTGCAAGACTTACAGGGACAGCGGGAAACCATCGAGCGAAGCCGCGAAGCGCTGCACGGCGCGGATGACACGATCGGGCGGTCGAGAAAGATCCTCAGCAACATGAGTCGCCGCGCGCAGGCAAACAAGTTTGCGTTTTACGGCGTGAGCGCGTTACTCTTCATCGCCATCTTGACCGTCATCGTGCATCGATGGAGTCGTTGATCGTTTACGCGCTGTCATCATACATGTACAACCAAATTACAGCTCAACTACAACCCTACGCATCGTCGTCGGCGCTTTTATCGACTGAAAAGTCGGCGATTTCGCTGACGAGATATATTCTTCCTTTGCCCGTCACGCGCCAAGGCGACGTCTCTCGACGTTCAAACTGCGTTTCGAACACGATTTTCCTACCACACACGTGGCACTCCGTGCGCTCTCGCGCCTGCCCTCGCCGTACGGGTAAAAACGCGTACACATCCTCGTGACACGCCGGACACTCACCCGTCATCGCGAGCGTCTCGCCCGTCGACGCCGCGTTCAACTTTTCCAGTCCGCGCGAAATCAAACCTAATCCCACCAAGCCAACGATCGGGACGCGAAACTGCGGCACATTAGGCCCGTGATCACCGAGCACGACCGAAAAAACCGCGCGCAAGTCGTCCCCGAAATCCACCAACGCGAAGAGCGTCCCCAGCGCCAAAATCGCCAGGTACGACGTCTGCAGCGCGCGCATCTGCGCCTCATCCACCACGCAATCCGAATACACCGCCTTCCCGCGCACCGAGCACCGCGGATACTTTTTCACCACCCCACTCCCCGCGTACGACAACTTCGCCTCCAGCGCATCGAAATATTCATCGCTCACCGCCGGCGCGCCCGTAAAGTACTTCTCCTTGCACGCCACGTACAGCGTCTCCAACTCCTCTTGCGTCGCCGCGTCGAGGTTTTCGATCACCGCGATCGACGACGACGCCTCCGCCTCCGCGTCCGCGTTCGCTTCACCGTCCGCGTCTCGTCCGTTCGCCTCGCGCGCGACGCACCGCGCGTCCGCGTCCGCGTCCCGCTCGAGTCGTCGTTTCGCACCCTTTCGCGTCGTTCGCGTCCGCGTCCGCGTCGTTCGCGTCGCGACGCCCGCGCGCCGGCGCGGACGCGTCGTCGTCGTCGTCGTCGTCGTCGCGCGCGCGCCGAGCGTCATCGCCGACGTCGCGCGACCGCGCGCGCGCGCGTGCCGTCGCGTTCGCATGGCGCGCAGTGAGAAACGGTTTTTCGACACCCGGGATGCCGCAGACGCGCGCGCGCTGGGTCGACGACGACGACGATGACGACGCGAACGGAACGTCGCCGACGTGGATTCGATGATTCGGTCGAACGTTCGGCGCGCGCGCGCGCGATGTGGACGCGCGCGAGCGCCGCCGGCGCGATGGTTTCGCTCGCGATGGCGAGCGGGACGGCCGTCGCGTACACGGCGGGGACGGCGTGTTACCCCGAAGCGGCGTGCGAGTCGGGCGGAAGCAACACGTTCGATAAATACCAGCGAAGAGTGTGTCAAATGCTCGCGGACACGAGCAAGTATTGCATCATCCCGAGCGAACCGACGGACGAATTGAGTGGGTGTTCGCGCGAGCTGCTGTATCACGGTTGGTGCGACGCGAACAAGTACGTCTTTGAATCGGGATGTTTGGCCAAACATCCGACGACGGATTCTTCGGCGTGCTCGAATTGCAATTTCGATTCGTATCCGACAGCGTATTGGAGCGTGGGGGCGCCATATCCTCTACACCCTGGAATGGTTAATCACGCTTTCCGAGAGTGCGTGGTCGATTACGTCAAGGCGAAGATCGAAGAAGGTTTTGCCGCTGAAGGTATGACCGCGGATGCGACATCGCTTCAGCAGCTCGCAGAGCAAGAATTTCCGGTGGAACAAATGGTGGACGTTGACGATTACAAAGAGCAGTATTCAAGTTATTACTTAGATGATGGAGACTTCGACGAGTTGGACGAAGAGATGACCGATGAACACCTCGACGACGTCTCCGGATCCGTTGACGAAAGCGTCATGACGAAGACAGTAACGGCTTCGTGCTCTTCGCCCTCAGACGACAAAATCTGCTACAAAATGTGCGCTGGTGACCTCGGTCTTAATCTCGAGTATAAGATCAAGGTGCCGAAAGTCTGCGCTAAAATCAAAATTCTCGGGAAGAAGTTTAAGAAATGCATCAGAGTCCCGACGACGAAGTTTAAAATTCCAAACAAGTGCACGAACTTGTGCGTCAATATTCCAGGTTACTGCGAGATGCAAGAAGCGGCGAGTGCGATTACACAGATAAAGAACATCAGATCACTCGGTGATTTGGCATTACCCTGCAAAACACTGGGTGGGCCGGGCGATGTCTGTAATCTGCTCGAAGAAGCCGACGACGCGTTTAGAGCGATGGAGTCGATGGCGAAAATAGCCACGACGTCAACGGTCGACGCCTTTCTCGATCTGCAAGTGTTACCGTCGATATTGCAAAACGTCCTCGACGAAGCTACGGACGCTTTGGAGGACATCGCCAACGGCCTCGAAAATAAACTCCGCAACTTGGTGGAACATGTCTGGGGTACGGTTGCGAGCTCGTCGTCCGAAGTCGTATCGTTCATCGAAAATAACGTCAAGGGTTCAATATGCGCATCGTCGAGTTCCACGGCATCGCTCGGAGCCGCGCGCGAAGAGCGACGACTCGCCCTCGTAAATGACATTCATCGCGGCGTGCGCGCTGCGTTCCGGGGCGACTCGACTCCGACGCACTCAGCGCGTCCAATCGTTCCTAATCTAGGCGCTGGGCAGTGTTGCTATCACATCCCGTTCGCGTGTAGCAGCGAGGTGGATTTCCCAATGCCTTGGCCGAAGGCCTTGGAGAATATATCGGACTCACCGGGTGCCGTCGTTGTGAACATGCCGGGCCTGGAATTCAACATCTGTGGCGAGATCACGCAGTTTAAGGTGGACGAGAAAGTTGCGACGAAACTGGTGAATGCTTTTGGTGATATGTTCGAAGCGCTCTTTGCAGCACTTTACGAAGAGAGCGGACTGAAAAAAGTCGTGGATGACGTGAAAGATCTGACAAAGGACATGTTTGGGTCGTCGGCGGCGCTCGGATCGTATGATCGACCGTCTTTCTCCACCGACGACCGCAAACATCTGTTGAGGAAATACGTCGAAGTCAAAAACCGGATGGCAGAGACGGAGACAATCGTTCTGGAGGAACTTTTGAAAATATCTGACACCATTCATTCGCCCGAATACTTGACGCATACAACACGGACGCCGTCGCGCGATGACGTGCCGTCTCTGGGCGGCGAGAACTTGTTCGAAAAGGTCCTGAATGATTTCGCCGACGATTTGCAGACGGCTCTTAAATCTATGGCAGACACGACAGTCGTGAAGGCGGATATGTCAATCAACGTGAAAGGAGACACGTCCATCAATGCGAAGGCGAGCGTCTACAAGATCGGCGACATCATCGACAAGCTCGATATTCCAAATAGCTTTGCGGGCGTCCACGTCGCCCCTCTGTTTCCCGGTTTAACCGCGGCGCTTCAATACGACGTGTTGCTTTCGATGCCATATTACGTCAACATCGACATGGAGGCATCTTTTGCCTTGGGTCTCGATATCGATATCCCGATATCTCTCGAACTTTCGAATACACCAAACTTCGCCATGGGCTCGCCCGCCGTGAACTTGGTTCCGACGTACACCGCAGCCGGTAAGTCGAGCGCGCAGGTAGGCGCGAGTGTTGAGATAAAGAAAGGCTGGATAGCGCTGTGCGCGGGGACTCACTGCGTCGGCCCATGGATCAAAGCGCGCCAAGACGTCTACGTCGGGGTCGACACCTGGGCTTTCGCCAACTGCGACTCGGGATATGGCGAGCTCGTGCCAAAATGGACCGACGGATTCTCTTATTCGAGCAAAAATCAAGCAGCATGCGCAGGTTCACTCGCAGGCGCTGGTGGCTACGCGCAAGTGCCGAAGACGGGCAATATTCTCGCTCAGGTACTGTTCGCCCCCATGCCGATCATGCCCTCGGGCGCGAGCGCCGCCTCGCAATCCGCGGCGCGTCTCGGCGACGACGACGACGAGTGCGAGGCTCAGCCAATGGGTATGATACTGGCCGATTACACCAACACCGTGCATAACGCCGTCATGGCGGGCGGCGATAACTGGTACACGACGGATTTGTTTGCCGAGTGCCCGTCCGCGGGCAAGTGCCCCGCGCCGTCACCGCCGCAACCGTACACGCCAACGGCGAACACAAAGCTTGCCAAGTACAACGCCCGGTGCTGCGGCAACTCCGGCGATTCGCGCTGCGCCGCAGCGATCGAAGGTACGTACGAAACGCTCTGCGCCCAGCTCTGCGACGCCTGCGCGGGTTGTGTCGCCTTCGACTACCAAGCCAGCAAGAACAAATGCGGCTTCAGCAAAAGCGATAGCACGGAGGACCGGGTGGGATTCACGCACTTCGGTCACGGCGCGACGCCCGCGTCCAAATCTTCCCTCGGCTCTCGCATGCGTTTCAGCGCGCGCGCGTCGTCGCCAACGTCACCATCCGCGCTCACCGCCGTCTTCGTCGTCGCCTTCGCCGCCGCCTTCGCCTCGGCCGCGTTTCGCCGCCGCCGCCTCGACGACGCTCGCCGCGCGCGCGTCGACGATTACGGCGCGTTCGACTGATCGACGCGTCCCTCCGGCGCGTCTCGCGCTCGAGCGTTCGAGTCGATCATCGCTCCACTCATCTCTGTATTTTCTCATATTTCCTCACATTTTCTCCATCGCGCGCCTCCCCGCCGTCTCGCGCGTCGCGCTCGGCCCGGTTCGCTGGGCGCGGTCGCCGCCGGCGCGATTCTGGATTTTGGATTCTCGTTTCGCCGCACTCGTCGTCGCGCTTTGCCGCGCGCACCGACGCGCGCGCCCGAGAACGAGCGCGGCTCGAGAACGCGGACGCGCACCGACGCCGTCGCGCGAACGTCGCGCGCGCGGCGCGCGTCGACGACGCTCGAAGGCGACGCGACGCCATGAAGCTCGTGCGGTTTTTGCAGAAACTCTCCAACGAAAGCGTGACGATAGAGCTCAAGAACGGCACCACGGCGCACGGGACGATCATGGGTGCGTGCACGATGACGACGACGGCGCGCGACGCGCGAGGACGACGCGCGAGGACGAACGAGAGAAGCGCGAATGCGAAACGCGGGAAACGCGGCGACGATCGGGACGCGGCGAGAAGACTCGACGGGAGACGAGACGCGAGAGGGACGAGACGCAGGGCGAGCGACGCGAGCGAAGACTGACGAGCGCGAAAATCACGGCGTCGCGCGCGATCGACAGGCGTGGACGTGAGCATGAACACGCACCTGAAGCAGGTGAAGCTCACGCTCAAGGGTAAAAACCCGACGGCGGTCGAACACCTGAGCGTTCGAGGGAACACGATTCGGTATTACATCCTTCCGGACTCTTTGAATCTGGACACTTTGTTAGTAGACGACACGCCCAAGCAAGGGAAACCGCGCGCGAAGGCGGCGGCGAGCGCCGGTCGAGGGCGCGGTCGCGGTCGAGGGCGCGGGCGCGCGCGGCCGACGTAGTCGGTCCGCCGTCGGCGTCCGAGCGCGTAGTCGCCGCGTCGCGCGCGATTCGACGTCGAGCGCGCCGTCGCGCCGCAGTTGTTTGTTTTATACGATATCCAGCGATTAGATGATCTCCGTCGCCGCGCGCGTCGCCGCGTCGACCTCGTCGCGTCCGTCGTCGCCGCGTCGACTTTCAATTTCAAACCGACCGAACCGACAGGTGGCGCCATTCCGCGACGCCCATGCCCGCGTCCGCGCGCGCGCTCGAGCGCGCGCGCGCGGCCGTCGAACTCGACGTCGCGCGAGACTTCCCCGCCGCCGCGCGCGCGTACAGAGACGCCGCGGCGGCGCTCGACGCCGACGCCGACGCCGACGCCGACGGCGCCGATGGATTGCGACGGAAAGCGCGCGAATACCGCGAGCGCGCGGACGAATTAGAGGCGACGACGCGCGAGACGACGGTTGATTACACCTCGCTCGTCGGCGTCGCGAGCGGGGCGGCGCGCGCGAAGACGACGATGGAGACGAAGACGCGCGACGCCGGCGGCGCGCGCGTCGTCGGCGGCGCCGCCGCGGTCGGCGCGTGCGCGGGATTCGCGTTGCTCGGACCGGTGAGCGCCGTCGTCGGCGCGGGGGCGATGGCATACGGCACGACGCGGCGCGACGGCGTCGGGAGCGCGTGCTCGGGGGCGGGAAAGATGGCGGCGAACGCGTACTCGAGCGTGAAGAGATGGAATCGCGAGCACGCCGTCACGACGAAAGCCGCCGCCGCGTGCGCGACGGGCGCCAAGGCGGTGAAAAAGCTGGACGACGAGTATAAGATACGCGAGAAGACGGCCAAGGCGGTGACCGGCACCGCGAGGGCGGCGAGCGAATTTAACGAAAAGCACGGCGTGACGAAGAAAATCGGCGAGGGCGTCTCCGTCGGTCTCGACGTCGTGACGAAGAAGCTCGGCGGCGTCGACGCGCGCGACGAGGCGTCGAGCGAGGGCGCGCGTTTGCCATCCGCGCCGCGTTGATCGCGCCTAGCGTCCTTGTACATTTACATCACACCGCACGACTCGCAGTCGCCTCGGCGTCGACAGTCTGACGGGACAGTTACGACGGTTACTCCGCACAGTCGCGCGCTCGCGCCGCGCGCGACGCGCGAGCGCGAGCGCGACGAGCGCGACGACGGCGACGACGGCGACGACGGCGACGACGGCGACGACGCGCGCGCGCGACGCGACGACGATGCGTTCGCGCGCGGAGAGGACGGCGCGGCGGTCGAGACGACGCGAGACGACGAGACGACGCGCGGCGGCGGCGTGGCCGGACGACGCGCGCGCGAAGACGCTGTTCACGGCGCGGGGCTCGCGCGAAAAACCGACGCGGTACGATTATCGGAGTCGAGTGCGAGGCGTGGTGGGGATGGAAAAGTTTAGCGACGACGAGTTGGACTCGGCGAGCGAATCGGAGGAAGAGTGGCTCGTCGACGAGGACGACGACGAGGCGAGCGGAGGCGACGATGAAAGGCGGAGCGGAAGCGACGACGAAGATGGTGAGGAGGATGACGACGACGGTGTTCGTGCGGTCCGTCGACGAAGGCGGATGAAAGCTTCGAATCCATTCGAATCGGACGACGACGACGACGACGACGACGATTTCAAGCCGATTCGTAAACGTAGAAGAGTGTCGACGAAGAGACAAAAGGACGAAGAAAAAACCGTGAGAGTCGAGACGCCGCGACGCGCGAGCGCACGAGTGGGCGCGAGGGCGAAACGAAAAGCGGCCGACGCGGCGAGACACGTCGCTTCATTGTTGCGTCCAACGATGGATGTGGACGACGAATCAATCGTCGAGGACGACGCGTCGTCTTCGGATTCTTCCGAATTGGATTTTGTCGTCGACGACGACGAGGACGAGACTGCGACTGAAGTTGACTTCACGCCTCGAAGAACCCGGCTGAGTCTGGGATCGAGCGTTGACGAGGCTCTGAGCATCGACGACGTCGCAGCGTTGAAACGCGCTCTCTCACGTCTAGAGGAGACACCTCGACCGGGTCGCGTGCTCATCTCCGCGGCCGCGCACAACGCCATAAACGTAGCGAGCGAGTTCTTGGCGAATGGTATTCGAGTAAATGGTCAGTTGAACGAGAGGGGATCCAAGAAACCGCACATCACGGACATCGCCGACGCGCTTCACATCGCGTGCGAACGAGGCAACGTGGATTTCGTTCACGCCGTGAGGGACCAAATCGGATTGGCGCAGTTCTGTCGAGGTGGTGACACCGGCGGTTGGCCGACCTCAGCGACGGGCGGCACACTCGTCCATTCGGCGGCGGATAACGAAAAAGCGAGCGCGGAGTGCGTTGCAGCGGCGATTATGGCGGAGTCACCACCGAAAGGGCGCGTCATGCCCGTGGCTGCGGTGTTCGACGAAGACGCTCGCGGCGCACGCACGCCGTTGATGATCGCTGCGGGTGCAGGTCCCGAGTGGGGGTCTTGCGTTGAAGCGCTCTTGAGGGATGCCAGAACATACGGCCAACGCGCAGTGCGAATCGCGATACGATGTCAAGAGCCACAAGAAGGATGTTCTGCGGTGCACATCGCCGCCGTCGCCGGAAATGTGGTTTGTTTGGAGAAATTTCTAAAGGAAGATCCATCGTGCTTAAAGGTGAAAGACTACAACGATTCGACGCCATTGCATTGGGCATCTATGGAAGGACGGCACGAGACGATCCGAGTGTTGCTCGAGAAGGGCGCCAACAGACTAGCGATTGACAAAATGGGTTGGATTCCGTTGCTCTACGCCAATTTTCACGAAAAGAGTGAGGCAGTTTTATACTTGCTCGAGAAACAAGTCTCGGAGCAATTGCAGACCATGTTCACTGCGGTGGCATCGGAGGACGATGGGAAGTCCAAGTTGCAGGTACAAAAGGTTTTGAATTTGCTCGCAGCCAAACCAGCGTACTACGATGCGATAAACAACTGCATCAGGAGAGACATGTCGCTCTTGGGCCCTGTCATGAACATGCTGCGCGAATGTGGAGCGATTACTATTATCAATTTGGCCAACCGCGTGTCGTTCTTGCGCAATACGTGGCTCAATGAATATGGATTGCAAAATTTAGCTCTCTCGAAAAGTTTCACCTTGTCTGCGCAAGACGCTTGGCACGACTTTTTCGTAAATGTCTGGTCCGTCTCGCCAAAGATTTTGAAGATTCGACATCTCAGTTGGGGCTTGCGGCAGCCATCGGGGGATGTTTCAGGAGGTCCGGGACCAACGCGTGAAGCGTTCAGCTTGATGGCGAACGAGTTGTGCGATGGAAACAGAGCCGACCGCCAGCTATTTACACAGGATGACGCGCGCACGTACAAACGTAAGGAAGGTATCGACCGCCCGAGCGTGCTGAAAGAGCTCCAGTGTTTCGGCGAACTTCTGGCGCACGTGGTGCTCTTCGGCAGCGCCGTTTTACCGATTCCGTTCTCCAAAGTCTTCCTGAGGCGCGTCATCGCCAACGAAAAATGTGACGCGTTCACTCTAGACGATCTCGCCGACGTTGAGCCCGCAGTGGTGAAGTCGATCAAGGTTGTGCTTGAAACCGACGACGTCGAATCGCTCTGTCTCACGTTTATCGATCCGACGACGAACGAAGAGACAGACGTCACGAAGGCAAACTTGCAAGCATTCAAGCGACAAAAAATTCGCGAAATGGTGTCGAGCATCGTAGACGACGCATCCGTGCACGCGATCCGCACAGGTTTGCTCCAAATCATGCGAAAATCACAGATCGAGGTGCTGGCGCCCGAAGAGTTTGGCCTCGTCGCCGCCGGCTCGCAATCGATCGACCCCAAGGAATGGCGCCGACACGCCTCCTTCTCACCAAGTCCAGAGATGGAATGGTTTTGGGACGTGGTCGAACGCATGAACAACGACGACAAATCTCGTCTCCTCCAATTCTCCACCGGGAGTAGTTTACTTCCGGTCGGTTCTTTCGCCGCGCTGTGTCCTCCGTGGAGCATCGAAGTCGGTCTTCACCGCGACGCCAGCAAGCTCCCCACCGCCTGGACGTGCTTCAACACGCTTCAAATGCCGCGCTACCCATCGAAAGAATTGCTCGAAGAGCGCTTGTTTTGCGCGCTGCGCCACGGAAGCGCTGGATTCGCCTTTGCGTGACGTTCGCCGAACGCGCCTCGCCTCGTAAACGCGCGTGTAACACGCTTTGATTCGCCTCGCGTCTCGTCACACACCGCCGTCATCGCGACGATGCGCCCGTACGACGCCGACGCCGACGCCTGGGATGACACCGCGCTCGTCCGCGCGTACGACGACGCGATCGCGAGGCACGGCGCGCCGTCGAACGCGCCGACGGCGCGACGACGAGGCTCGAACGAGGACGAGCGCGCGAACGACGCGCCGACGCGCTCGGGCGACGCGCGGCGCGAGGCGACGCCGCGGTCGAGCGAACGCACGCGCGCGCGGGCGTCGCCGGTGCCGCATTACTACGCCGAGACGTCGTACGGGGACGAGTACGAGTACGAGTACGGCCGTCGCGCGCCGCCGCCGCCGCCGCCGCCGAGACGAGGCCACGACCCGTACGACGCGTACGGTGGGTACTACGCCGCGCGAGATGAAGACTATGGGTACTTTGAGGATGAGTTTGCGGCGTTCTCGCCGTTTAGACGCGGAAGAGGACCGCCGCGAGGACCGCCGCGAGGACCGCCGCGAGGACCGCCGCCGTCGCCCGGCGAATACGGTGGGTATCCTCATCGCGCGCCGCCGATGACGCCGCGAGGGATTCGCGCGACGCCACCGCGCGCGCCTCCGGATATGACGGAGTCCGCGCTCGAGACGGCGCGGTCGTACGAAGACGACGGGTACGACCCGGACGAGCTCGCGAATTTACTCTTGAGTTGGTACTACGCGGGGTACTACACGGGAAGTTTTTCCCGACAGCCCCCGCCGCAGCCGTCGTCGTATCCGGGATGAGGACGAAGTTCATCGTAGAAAGTTAATATAGATGTTGTTATACTTGTACCGTTTGAACGCGCTAAGCGGCGTAGTACCACGGACAGGACGGGCGCGCCTAGTAGAGGTCGCGTTCCGTGTTCACGGAATTCTTCATCGACGCCGACGCTATTCTCGCCTTGTCTTCAAGCTTCTTCTGTTTCGCCCTCTCTCGTTTGCGCTCATTCTTCCTCTGCGATTTCGACTTCTCCGCCCCTCCGTCGCCGTTGTCTCCTCCGTTCCCCTCCGTCGCCGGCTTCGGTTTCGGAATCGTCTTCACCCCCTTCGCCGTCGGTTTCGCCACGCTCTCGACCGCGGCTTCCATCTCTTTCACCATCGCGTCGTCCACCTTGGACGGTTTCGCGATCGGCGTTCCCGGAGCGTCGCCTCCTTTCCCGCGTTTGCCGCCGCCGCCGGCTTTCGGGCTCAGGCTCACCTCTTGAAAATCGCTCGCCGCCGCGCCCTTCGCGCCCTTCGCCGCCGCCGCGCTCTCGGGCGCTTTCGCCTCGCTCGACGACTTGCCGGACGTCGCGTCCGCGTCGACCGTCGGCGCGTCCACGGCGGGTTTGGAGCTCAAACAACCCATCGCGAGGGTTCGTCGGGGACGCGATCGAACGGTCGACGCGCGCGCGAGTCCTCGCGGTGCGCGCTCGAGCGCGCGCGCGCGCGTCGCACGCGCGTTTTACGACGCGACTGACCGCTCGCGGGCGTCGCGCGACGTCGAGACGTCGCGGTGTGGGGCGCGAACGGCCGAATGTGAGCAGAGGGGAAACAGCGCGCCGACGCGGCGAGACGCGAATCGACGACGAAGGGCGGCGTCGCGGGTCGTGATTACAATTCGACGCGTTTTCGGAGACGCCGTCGGGCGCTAAGAATCGGCGCCAAACGTCGGTCTCGCGGGCGTGGGCTGGGCGAATTCGGCAAAGGCGAGGCGCAAATTTTGCAGCTCGCGGAGCGTCGGACTGGCGCTCTGGTCGGCGCGCGACGACTTGGGCGGCGGCGTCGGGAACGGGGCGAGGCTGGCGCGCGCCGGTGGCGCGATTTCGGAAGTTTGCGTCGATGATTCGCGAGCGGTCGTTCGGGCGTGAATTTCACGCACGGCGAGCTCGGATTCGCGGCGGCGGAGCTCGCGGCGAGAGTGCTCGGCGACGCGAGCGCTCGCCTCGGCGTTCCGGCGCGCGTCGGCGCACAGCTCGGTGATGGTTTCGGTGGCTTCTTCCGCGGCGACGGCGCGACGCTCGGCCATGGTGGCGCGAGATTCGGCCTGAGCGAGGTGTAAGCGGTACACCTCCGCGGCTTCCTCGGCGATGGCGTACGCCTCCGAGGTTTCCTCCCGCGCTTCCGCGGCGGCGGAGACGGCGCGCTTGAGCGAAAACACCACCGCGTGCGTCAAAGCGCACATGCGCGCCATGAGCTCGCGCAGCGTCACCGCGTGCTCTTCATCGTCGACGAGTTCGACGGCTTCGAGCCAGCGCACGAGCTGCTCGAGCGTGGGATCGGGATCGCGCAAATCCGCCGCCGCCGCCGACCACGAACGTTTCGTCTCGACGTCGTCCTCATCCGTCGACATCGCCGCGTCGTCCACGGAGGCCAGCTCGCTCGCGCGCTCTAAGACCATCATCACTCGCTTCATGAGCTCGACGACGGTCGAATACGCTTCGCTCTGCGCCACGCCCCACTCCACCGCGGCTCTGCGCGCGTCCGTCCCGAGCGACGCGTCGCCGTCGTCCGAAGCGGTATCCGACGTCGTCGGCGTCGCCGCACCGCGCGCGCGTTCGACGTCGACCTCGTCCGCGCCACCATCGCCGCCGCCGCCGCCGCCGCCGCCGCGCCCGCGCGCGTTCCCACCCTTTCGCTCTCGACGCAAAAAACGCAGCAACTCGTCTCGCCGGCGTTCGACGTCGCCGCGCACGCGCGCCTCCACGAGCGCCACCTTCTTCGCGAACGACGCCGCGCTCGGCGATCGCCCCGGCGTAAGCGCGACGTCACCGTCTCCCGCGCCTCTCGCCCGCACCGCCTCTTCCGCGCGCTTCAGTCTCGCCTCGGCGTCCTCGAGCTCGCGCCGCGCCTCGCCCTCGCGCGGCGTCGCCTCGTCCCTCGCCTCCATCGCCGCCTCCGACCGCGCCTTCGCCTCGAGCGCCGTCAGCGCCATCGCCGCCGCCTCCATCCGCATCGTTTTCTCCGCCTTCGCCTCTCGCCGCGCCTCGTCTCGCTCGCGTCGCGCGTCCTCGACGTCCATCTTCGCTTGCGTCTGCACCGCCTCGAGCATCCCATCGCGGCTTTCGAGCTCCTCTCGCAGCGCCCGCGCGCGCCGTTCGAGCGCGTCGACGCCCTCGCGCATCGCGCGCGCCGTCGACGCGTCCCGAAGCGCCGCGTCCGGCGCTCGCGCGTCGCGGTGCGCCGCGCGCGGCGCTTCGGGACGCGCGCGCGGGACGATTTTCGCCGACCGCGCGCGTCGTTTACGCGTTCGCCGCGGAGCGCGGCGCGCGCCGGGATGGGCAAGCCCTGGCTCGAGGGGTTCAAGTTCGCGACGTACCTCGCGGTGCCGATCGCGCTCACGGTGACGTTCGCGTTCAATCCGGACAACCTGAACGGCATCATTCGCGACGTGCGTTTCGTTCGAGTCGGGCGCGACGCGACGCGCGCGACGCGCGACGCGCGCGCGGACGTCGACTGACGAAGCGCTCGACGCCGATCTCGGTTCGCGACGCAGCGCGCGTACGTGGTGTACCCGCCGGAGGGCCCGAAGCCGCCGCAATCGAAGCGAGCGCTGGACGCGTACCTGACGCGACGCGCGGCGGAGCGAAGACGCGAACGATGAGCGTCGCGACGACGGCGCGCGTCGGATGGCGTCGCGAATGCGCGCGGAGAGCGCCGTCGCGCGGGAGGCGACGCGAACGCGCGGTGGCGAGGACGCGCGGGGACGAGCGCGGGGACGAAGGCGGCGCGACGAAGGTCTTCGTCTTCGTGAATAAGAAATCGGGAG